>Ga0302315_10001047_pt1 | contig 29300 bp, 31 predicted proteins | sample III_Palsa_N3_1_FD_200532 | JGI IMG/M metagenome (GOLD analysis project Ga0302315, IMG submission 200532) | Peat permafrost microbial communities from Stordalen Mire near Abisko, Sweden - III_Palsa_N3_1 | ecosystem: Environmental > Terrestrial > Soil > Palsa > Peat permafrost | place: Sweden...
CTGCGGCCAATCCGACACGCTGCTTATAACCTTTGGATAAAGCGCCGATCGTTTTTTTATATTCCGGTGTGAGACCGGTCAATTCAATGACTTCCTGAATCCTTCCAGGCGCAGCCTTACCCAGGTGATGAATGTCGGCAATAAATTGAAGGTACTCTTTGACATACATGTCATAGTACAGTGGATTGGCTTCGGGCAGATAGCCGATGGCCTTTTTTGTTGTCATCGGATCGGCCTGCACATCTTTGCCCATTACCCGCACCGAACCGGCATCCGCCTCCAGATAACCGGTAATGATCTTCATGGTAGTAGACTTACCCGCGCCGTTGGGGCCAAGAAATCCTACGATCTCTCCGGGTCCGACGGAGAAAGAAAGGCCGTTGACAGCCGTCTGGGGGCCGTATGTTTTTGTCAGATGTTGAACATCAATGGACATAAAGCAAACCTAAAGGAAAAAATTGAATAAAGAATTAGGCATTACAAAGGGTTGGATATCTGCACTATTTTGCGAGATATATGGGCTTACTTTTTTACTTTTAGGGCGCCAAAAAATTACATTAATCGTTAGCTATGTCATACCCTTACCAGATCAAGTCTTTAGAACAGTATCACCGGGCTTATGAACAAAGCGTATCCGACCCCGAGTCTTTTTGGGCTGATATAGCTGAGAATTTTACATGGCGTAAACGCTGGGATAAAGTACTTGATTGGAATTTCAGGGAGCCGCATGTGAATTGGTTCATTGGGGGACAGCTGAATATTACAGAGAACTGCCTGGACCGTCATTTAGATACCAAAGGGGACCAGCCGGCTATCATATGGGAGTCTAATGACCCCGCAGAACACCACAGGGTCCTTACTTACCGGCAATTACACGCCAAGGTATGCCAGTTTGCACGGGTACTTACGAATAATAAAGTCAAAAAAGGGGACAGGGTTTGTATCTATATGGGTATGATTCCGGAACTGGCCGTTGCTGTTCTGGCTTGCGCCAGGATTGGGGCCATCCACTCTGTGATATTCGGAGGTTTTTCCGCCCAGTCGATTGCCGACAGGTTGCAGGATGCCCAGGCCGAATTTGTCATTACTTGTGACGGTGCATTCCGGGGGGCCAAGGACATTCCCCTGAAATCCGTCATTGACGATGCCTTGGTCACCTGTCCATTTGTAAAAAGGGTCATTGTATATACGCGTACGCGCACTCCCGTGAGTATGATCAAAGGCCGGGATGTTTGGTGGGAAGACGAGATCAACAAAGTGGAAACCCAAGGCAACCCTGATTTCCCAGCAGTTGTAATGGATTCGGAAGACCCCTTGTTTATCCTCTATACCTCGGGTTCTACAGGTAAGCCCAAAGGAGTAGTACATAGCAGTGCGGGGTATATGATCTATACGAATTATTCGTTTGTCAATGTTTTCCAGTATCAGAGCGGGGATGTGCATTTTTGTACGGCGGATATAGGATGGATCACGGGACACAGTTACATCGTATATGGTCCGTTAAGCGCGGGCGCAACTTCACTGATGTTTGAGGGAATTCCTACCTGGCCGGACGCGGGACGCTTTTGGGAGATCGTGGATAAATACAAGGTCAACATTCTGTATACCGCCCCTACCGCCATTCGTTCCCTTATGGTATTCGGATTGGACTACGTGAACCGTCATAACCTGGATTCTCTGCGTGTCCTGGGGACAGTCGGAGAGCCCATTAACGAAGAAGCCTGGCACTGGTATGACGAACATATCGGGAAAGGCCGCTGCCCTATCGTAGATACTTGGTGGCAAACAGAAACCGGGGGCATCCTGATATCCAACCTGGCAGGGGTTACCCCAGCCAAGCCTGCCCACGCCACGCTGCCTTTGCCGGGAATACAGCCTATACTGGTGGACGAGCAAGGTAATGAAATCAAGGGTAATGGCGTCAGCGGAAACCTTTGTATCCGGTTTCCATGGCCCTCCATTATCAGGACTACCTACGGCGACCATGAACGATGCCGGACCAATTATTTTGCCACTTATGAGAACCAGTATTTCACAGGAGACGGGGCATTAAGGGACGAAGAAGGGAACTACCGGATCACCGGCCGCGTGGACGACGTCCTCAATGTCAGTGGACACAGGATTGGAACAGCAGAAGTGGAAAATGCCATTAATATGCACCATGGCGTTGTTGAAAGTGCGGTAGTTGGTTACCCCCATGAGATCAAGGGACAGGGTATTTATGCCTATGTCATCTACAATGGCAACTTACATGAAGAAGACCTGGTCCGTAAAGATATTTCTGCCACGGTGAGTCGTATTATAGGCCCTATAGCAAAGCCGGATAAGGTCCAATTCGTAGCCGGCCTGCCAAAGACGCGCAGCGGAAAAATCATGCGACGCATCCTTCGTAAAATTGCCGAAGGAGAGCTGGAGCAACTGGGAGATACTTCCACATTGCTGGATCCTGCTGTGGTAGAGGAAATAAAAAAAGGGAAAAGGTAACTTCTACATACGTAGGAGGCCTTTCGCCACGGTCAGTTATTTTACAAGTACTTCTGTGCCGACAGGTATCAGGTTGTAAAGGGTTCGCGCTTCCAGGTGTTTTACGGAGATGCATCCCCATGTCCAGTTTTGTAACCGGTCTACGGCGTAATCTTCGTCGGGCCTTGTACCGTGAATACCTACTCCGCCGCCTATGGTAGCATTGGCAGGGATCAGGCCGGCAGCCTTCCGCTCGTTGAATTTTTTCCAACTGGTTTCATTGGGATAGTCCAGTAGTAAAAAGGGTCCCCACTGCGGGTGTATTTTTTTAGCAACAATGTGGAACAAGCCTACGGGGGTCTTGCTGTCGCCTTCCATCATTTTGTCGCCAGGCCCGCCTTCCCCGAATACAGCCCTATAGGTGAGGATGCGGCCCCGTGTGCTGTAAACGTACAGGGCGTTGGCGCTTTTATCGACTACAATATAATAACCCGTGGTACTCACCACTTGACCTGGGCCAGCCTCCTGAGCTGATAAAGAAGAGGTAAAAGGACAGAGAATGCTCACTGACAAAAGGAGGAAATAGGCATAAATGGATTTCATTGCACCGGATTTTCAGTTATTCAAACGTACGGATCGGACTAATTATTTTGTCTCAAGATAAGACAGGTAATTTTATCTATGGGTTTAATAGGGCAGGTATTTTTCCAGTTTCCGGACAATATTAAATAAGCTCGAGTTTATCCAACTGAGTATTAATGAATTCGAGATCAGCCGCCGTCAAAATGACTTCTGAGGCCTTTGCATTTTCCCTGGCCTGCTCCGCATTTCGCGCCCCCGCTAACGCCACTGTTATGCCTTGCCTGTCAATCGTCCAGCGCAACACCAATTGGGAAATGGTAGCGCCTTTCTCCTGGGCCAGTGGGCGTAACTTGTCCAGGAAAGTATTGATCCGCTCAATGTTTGCGGATTTGTACCACGTTAACCCGCTGCGTGTATCCCCTTCCTTAAACTCGTGGACGGCGCCAAATTTTCCTGTAAGGACACCTCGCTGCAGTGGGCTATACGCCAGGATGGATTTTTTGTGGCCTATAGTATAAGGAACCAGGTCTTCCTCAATTCTCCGGTTGACCATACTGAAGGGAACCTGATTGGACACCAGGGAAACTACAGAAGCGGCCCTTTCCATTTGCTCTTTATCGTAATTGCAAACGCCGGCAGCCCGGATCTTTCCCTGCTTTAAAAGGATGGAAACCGCTTCCATCGTTTCTTCTATCGGAGTAGAGTTATCCGGCCAGTGGATCTGGTAAAGGTCAATATAGTCCACCCCTAACCTTTTCAGGCTTTGCTCACATTCCCAAATCACGTGTTCCTTGCCTGCGTATTTAAAGATCTTAATATTTTTTCCGTCGTTATCCTTACTATCAAAGAAGAATTCACCTTTATTACCTTCCCAGGTCATTCCGTATTTGGTCAGAATTTGCACCTTATCGCGCGGAAGCTGCCTGACTGCGTCGCCCACAATCTCTTCACTCAAGCCCATCCCATAAATCGGCGCGGTGTCTATGGAAGTCACTCCTTCGTGATAGGAGGCTATGATAGCACCGACCGCATCTTTCATGTCCGCTCCACCCCACATCCAGCCGCCAATTGCCCAAGCTCCGAAAGTGACAACGGAGACTTCTACGTCGCTTTGACCCAATTTTCTGTATTCCATAATCGATATGATTGTTTTGAACCGGTTAGTTTTGCAAAGCTCATTAAAATTCCGGTCCGTTTTACTTTGGGGGCACTAACAAATAAAGCAGCGAGGGCAGGTTTTGAAATGCAAAACGGACCCTATGTACATAGGGTCCGCGCTAAACAAAGCGGGCAAAGCCAAAACAAAGCTGGCAAAAGCCCGCCGTATTAATAATTTAGACGTACGCCCACCGCGTAGGGCGTCATATCCAGGCCATACTTATACATGGATTTGGTAGCCAATGAGCCGTAAAGCCCGATGGGTCCCAGATTTACCTCTGCTATATACGAAAATTTGAAGGGCTCCAGGTTGAAGCTGCTGTGTATCTTTTGCTTTCCGAATTGGGAGCTAATCAGTTTTTGATGAGAGTTGTAAAGGTACCCCGCACTCATTCCCACACTGAAGCTGAAGGGATTCGACCGACGGGGGCCCAGATTGACATTTAAAAGGACGGGCACTGTCAGATAGCCGGTGGCTAATTTATTTTTTGAATAGCTGATGGTATCCGGTGTAATCTCCAGGGGGTTCTGGTGGTAAACTATATTATCCGTGTAACGAAAGTTATATGTTTCTAAACCCAGGCCATATTTTAAATTCAGTACGTGGTTGGATAGGTTCAATTTTTGCATGAAGAACCATAAATTGAAATTGCCGGACTTTCCATTGCGTAGGGTGAACCGGTCTGCGGTGGCGCCGGGGGAAAGGGCCTGTGTGGCGGGGGATGCGTAATTGGTTTTGTCGTTGTAATTGTTGAAGCCAAGGTCTATCAGGAACCAGTCCGTGGTCAGGTTCCTTTCGCTATGGTACCGGTGCCTGTGGACTTTCACAGAGCTGTCGTTTAAAATATATCCACTGCCGTGGCCGCCTCCATCCCTGTTGATGATGATGATACCTCCCACCCTCACAGTATCGCCCGCGCCGGCGGGTTTAGTGGAATCCTGTTGAGCCCATCCCTGCAAGGCCATGCCCAGCAAGCCGAATAAAAGTACAAATTGTCGCATAATAAGGTTGTTTATGAATCTAAGCCTACTGTGTGGGATTACCTATCAGCATCGGGTTCTGCGTGTATGTTGTCGGAGCCTAGCGAAGCAGAACGCTTTATAACGCGGCTTGCTTTACGGAAGAATCCTTTTACACCACTGTTCATTACCTGGTCTGCACGGACAAAAAGAATGGTATTCTCATCGTTCTTTTGATCGGCATCCTCTAATGTATGGTACGAAACAGCATGCTCAGTTGTTACATTTCCCGGATTATTTTTGGGAGCTGCTACGCTGGCTATTTGGGTAGATGGGGAAGAGGACCCATTTAAGGGAACCGTCGGGTGCATATCTGAACTAGTATTTGGCTGCGTTATTGAAGGCAGGGACCCATTAACTCCGTTGATCGCAGCGACGCTTGTCCCCTTATCCGGGACGCTGGGCATTGCTTGTGCCGGGGAAACTCCGGACGTCCCCAGGGCCACTGAAGGAGCCTGCGTGCTTTGGGTGCGTTGAGCCCCGGAAGGCAATTCACGGGGTACGTTTCCGGAAGCAGCAGCGCTTCCGGGATGTGGGGTTGCTGAAACGGGTCCTTTTGTATCAGCCACCGGATTTAGCGGATTAACTACCTGGGAAGGGTTTACAGAATCCTCACGTACCGTATCCGGTTGTTTGGCCACGGTATCTGGTAACCTGTCCGCAACAGTATGATTGACCTGGGTTGATGCATGGGGGCCGCTGGTTTCCCGCCACAACCAAAGAGCGCCTGAGGCCAGTAACAGGACTGCCGCTGCGGCTGAAATTCTTCTTCTCCAAATGTGGATAATGGGCGCCCGGCTAACGGCTTCTTCCCTATATAATGAGGCCTTATCCGCAAAGAAGTAAACTTCTTCGGGATCCAATAATGCCTTTTGCAGGGTCAATAATTCTTCTTCGAGGTCTGGGTTCTCCCTGATAAATTGCTGCACCTGGGCACACTCCTCTGCCTTCAGCTCATTGTCTACATAGAGCATGAAGTACTCTTCGTAATTATGGCGCGTAAGGTTCATATCACATTTTCCATTTTAACGATGTAAGCTTTGAGTTGTATCCTTGCCCTGTGAAGGTATACCTTTACCTGGCTTTCATTAAGTCCTGTGATCCGTCCAATCTCCTCGTAGCTGTACCCTTCATAGTCTTTCAACATAACCAGGCTCCTCTGTGTTTCATTTAATCTCCCCAGGGCGTCCTGCAATATTTCTTTCGCGTTATTGACCGGGGTATCCTGCATTTTGATGTCGTCCCTGAATTCATCTTTCAAATGTACTTTTTTGTTCTTTCGAATATGATCGATCATCTGATGATAGGCGACCGTGAACAAGTACGACTTACACCGGGCAGCATCTACCTGCTCCCGGTTTATCCAGAGTTTTTCAAACGAAGACTGAACCACATCTTTTGCGTCCTCCTCATGCCCTAAATTTTTCATGATAAACCGGTATACATTATCTGCATACTGGTTTACACATTGATTATATTCCTGATGGGTCAAATGCTTAGATCTGGGTTTTGGTAGTATTACGGCCAGGGACAAGGAAAAGTTACAAGAAGAAGGCTGTTTTTGTAAAAATATATATAAACAATACCCCCAACCTTTAATTTTGTGCTTCTTTAAATCTAGCATATGAACGAAAACCTCGTTAGCCGCTTAAGGCAGGAATTGGATACCATTCAATCGGAAGGCTTATTTAAGGCCGAAAGGGTGATCACTAGCGAACAGGGGGCCGAGATCACTGTTAACGGGAAAACAGTCATAAACCTTTGCGCCAATAACTATTTAGGGCTTTCCTCCCATCCCAAGGTCCTGGAGGCCGCTCACCAGGCGCTGAACCACAGGGGGTATGGAATGAGTAGTGTGCGATTTATCTGTGGCACACAGGATATTCACAAAGAACTGGAGAAAAAGATATCTTCCTTTCTGGGTACGGAGGACACCATACTCTACGCGGCTGCTTTTGATGCGAACGGCGGGATATTCGAGCCACTCTTTGGAGAAGCCGACGCCATCATTTCCGATGAACTGAACCACGCCTCCATTATTGACGGAGTACGCCTATGTAAGGCCCAGCGCTATCGGTATAAAAACAACGATATGGCAGACCTGGAAGCCAGATTAAAGGAAGCGTCAGGGGCCAGGAGCCGTATTATCGTAACAGACGGGTCTTTTAGTATGGATGGAACGATCGCAAAGCTGGATGAAATTGTCGTCCTGGCTGAAAAATATGACGCCATCGTGATGAGCGACGAATCCCATAGTTCGGGTTTTTTGGGCAAGACAGGCCGGGGTACCCATGAATACAGGGGTGTCATGGGTAAGATTGATATTATAACCGGCACTTTGGGTAAAGCCCTGGGAGGCGCTTCCGGGGGGTTCACCAGTGGCCGGAAAGAAGTGATTGAAATGCTTCGGCAGCGCAGCCGGCCTTACCTGTTTTCCAATACACTGGCGCCCAGTATCGTAGGCGCTTCAATAGCCGTATTGGATATGCTCACCGAAACCACAGCGCTCAGGGATAAACTAGAGTCAAATACCCGCTATTTCAGGGAAAAAATGACCGAAGCGGGGTTTGCCATTAAGCCGGGCGACCATCCTATCGTGCCCATTATGCTTTATGAGGCAACCCTTGCGCAAAAAATGGCCGCTCAGTTGCTGGAAGAAGGCATTTATGTGATCGGCTTCTTTTACCCCGTGGTAGGTAAGGGCCAGGCAAGGATCCGCGTTCAACTGAGTGCGGCCCACGATCAAAACCACCTGGATAAGGCTATTGCCGCCTTTACTAAAATAGGGAAGTCCCTGGGAGTATTGAAATAATGAAACGGAATCCATCGATGGCTATTGTCGTAGCGTTGCTGTTCCTGCTGAGCAGCGGGTGCGCCATTAATAACGTTGACAATGCGGAAGGGGCAAAGGTTTATTTTGATTCCGCCCATGTGCTGGGATGTTTTGGACTCTATGATAATAACCGGGGAGCTTTTACCATTTATAACCGGGAGCGTTACCTTAAAAGTTTCACTCCAGGGGAGACTTTTGACGTGGTAACCGCCCTCGTCGGGCTGGAAACAGGGAAGCTATTTAATGAGAAAACCCTGATAGGGAGTCAGACCATGGAAGATGCCTTTAGATCCGGCAATACTCCTTATTTCCAGGAATTGGCCAGGAGGATCGGTCGGGACACACTGGTGAAATGGATCGATACCTTGTCTTACGGGAATAAAAATGTGGAGGGACCTATTGACTCCATTTGGTTAAATGATAGACTGACTATTTCCTCCGATGAGCAATTGGGGCTTATTAAACGAATGTATTTCAGGCAATTATCCTTTCAGCAACGTACTCAGGATGTCATGAAATCGGTGATGTTGAGGGAAAAAACCCCGGATTATACGTTGAGTTATGTGACTGGTTCCGGTAGAAATGCCGAAAATATGCCGGTCGGCTGGGTAATAGGCTGGATTGAAGAGAACAGGCACCCCTATTTTTATGTTATAAATTTTCAGGAAAACACTCCTGGAGCTGATATTCCGGGAACCGGTGTGGGTTTGCTGAGGAAGCTGCTAACCGCCCAGGGGTTCTTTAAAGGGTTGAAGTAAAGGGTTTCCAATTTTTTTATGCATATTGCCGTATCGTGTTACACTTTCAACATACCATCTATTTCTGGGCATTTGTGCTGTTACCGGGACTTGGCTGCCTTTTCCTTGCCATTCTGCAATGGAAAAAAAGGGTCACCCGAAAAATTGGCGATCCCGCCCTGGTCAAGCAGTTAACCCGCAATTATAATCCCAGGAATTTCGCCGTCAAATTCGGCCTGACCCTGGCGGCCGTTGCACTGATTATTCTTGGGCTGGGGAATCTGCAAAAGAAAGTGGGGGTCAACGTAAACCGCAAAGGCCTTGACGTGATGATCTTGTTGGATGTTAGTAATAGCATGCTGGCCGGGGACCTCCAGCCTTCCAGGCTTGCCAGGGCCAAGCAGGTAGTCAGCCGGTTGCTGGACGAAATGCCGGATAACCGGATAGGCCTGATCATATTTGCCGGACACGCTTATCTGCAAATGCCCATGAGTACTGACCATGCGGCGGCCAAAATGTACCTGGATGCAGCGGGTCCGGGCTCGGTCCCTACCCAGGGGACCGTTATAGGAGAGGCCATGCAAATGGCCTTGCAAACCTTTGATAATAAGGAGAAGAAGTATAAATCGGCTATTCTCATCACGGACGGAGAGGATCACGACGAATCGGCCCTAAAAGTGGCTGATCAGCTCCACGATCAGGGGGTCGTCGTAAATACGGTAGGGTTGGGTTCCCCGACGGGGGCATTCATCACCGATCCTGTGACGGGGGAACAGAAAAAGGACGCAGAAGGGAATGTGATCATTTCTAAGCTGAACCAGCCTTTGCTCCAGGATATTGCCCGCAAGACAGGCGGGATCTATCAATTATATGACAATACCGATGCCGTGGTAAGTAATCTGGAAAAGGCGCTAACGGATATGGGTACCCAGTCCTATGAGGATGATAACTATGCCCAATACGAAAGCTATTTCTTTTGGTTCCTCTGGGCTGCGCTCCTGCTCCTGCTGGCGGAACAATACATTTCTGAAAAAAAACCGCTACCCGCATGATCAAGTGCCTTTTATGGATCTTAACCGGATCATTGATCTCCCTGGGGGTAAAGGCCCAGCAGGCCAATGCCCTTATCCGTAAGGGGAATGAAGCCTATAAAAAGCAGCAATATGACAAGGCCACGGAAGCCTATCAAAGCGCGCTCAGCAAGCAGCCGACGAGTGAAATCAGCCAGTACAACCTGGGAAATGCCCTCTACCGGAGCAAGAAGCTGGATCAGGCTGCAGACGCCTTTGACAAAGCAGCAAAGGCTGGTCTGAATAGCAAGGCTCCCGTTGATAAAGCCAACCAACAAAAAGCATATTATAATGAGGGGGTGGCCCTGCAGCAGCAGCAAAAGCTGCCGGAATGCATTGACGCGTATAAGAATGCGCTCAAACTGAACCCGGGGGACCAGGACGCCCGCTTCAATCTGCAGCGGGCCCAGCAGCAGCAGCAGCAGCAACAAAAGCAACAACAGCAACAAAAGCAGCAACAACAGCCTCAAAAAAAACCCCAAACGCCTAAACAGCAGCAACAACAACAGCAAAAGCAGCAACAGCCCCAAAACAAGCTGAGCAAACAGCAAGCTGACCAACTTCTGCAAACCATGGAACAGAAGGAGAAAGACCTCCAGGCGAAAATGGAGAAAGCCCATGGAACTCCACAACAGCCGGAAAAAGATTGGTAACATTAGAGACACCCATCCTCGTTACCTTTGTGCCGAACTATCGAATATTCTAGTATGCAATTGTATTGTCCTTCCCTGACCGGATATAAGAGGCTGAAAACGCTGGAAGTGAAAGTGGGAGACCTGGTGCTGGGTAACTCTCACCCAATCCGCATCCAAACGATGACGACTACGGACACAATGGATACCAAGGCGACGGTGGAGCAAAGCATCCGCTGTATTGAGGCTGGCGCTGAATTGATCAGGATTACGGCACCAAGCAAAAAGGAGGCGGAAAACCTCCTGGCGATCAGGAATGAATTGCATAAAAGAGGATATCATACCCCCTTGGTGGCAGATATACATTTCACCCCCAATGCTGCTGAAATTGCCGCCCGGATTGTGGAAAAGGTCAGGGTGAACCCGGGGAACTACGTAGATAAGAAAAAATTTGCCTTTATAGAGTATACGGATGCAGACTACCTGGAAGAACTGGACCGCATCCGGGAGCGTTTTGTGCCGTTAGTAAGCATCTGTAAGCAATATGGAACAGCTATGCGCATCGGAACAAACCACGGCTCCCTAAGCGACCGCATCATGAGCCGGTATGGAGATACCCCCATAGGAATGGTGGAAAGCGCCATGGAGTTCCTGAGGATAGCACGGGATGAACGATACCATAACATCGTGCTAAGTATGAAAGCCAGCAACCCACAAGTAATGGTGCAGGCTTACAGATTGCTGGTCCGGCATATGGAAGAGGAATTCGGCATTAGTTATCCCTTACACCTGGGGGTGACTGAAGCCGGTGACGGGGAGGATGGTAGGGTTAAATCTGCCATTGGAATAGGAACGCTGCTGGAGGATGGTTTGGGAGACACCATACGGGTTAGCCTGACAGAAGACCCGGAGCTGGAGATACCCGTTTGCCGGGACATTGTACGCAGGTATGAAAACCGGGTGGCTACTCCTGCCATACCCGCGGTTCCGCTGCTGCCTTATGACCCCTTTCACTACCAGAAAAGGAAAAGCGTTGCCCTCTCTAATATTGGGGCGGCTCATGTGCCTGTGGTTTTGGCGGACTTCAGCCACCTGTCTGTGGTCCGGCCTTCGGACTTGAAAAGTATCGGATATAGCTACGATGAGGCCAGTGATAAATGGAATATCAGCGATACTGCTGCCGATTATGTGTACACCGGAAAAGTATTTCCGGACTTTGGCTTGCCAGGTACCTTGAAAATAGTGGTAGACCCGGAGGTATATGAGGCCCACGCCGGGCATTGTTTTCCCCTGTGGGAAGCCGCTGCATTCCTTGAAAACCGGAATCGTCCCCCATATGCGGGTCTTCATCCGGATATACATTTTGTTCAGGTGCATTGCTCGGATAGGGTATCCGAAGGACTGAGCATTCCGGACGCCTTACTGAAGGATACTCGTATTGCATTTTGCCTGGTTTCTTCCAACCCGCATGCTATGGCGGCCGTCCGGAGGACGCTGATTGAACTGGAAGAACGGGGCTGCAAACAGCCTGTACTCCTTACCTGCATCAGCCCTGGAATGACTGCTGACGAACACCTCATACATTTTGCCACAGAAACGGGCGCCTTACTACTCGACGGTTTCGGGGACGGCCTTTTTCTGAGGGTGGCCGACGAAAAGGATAAGACTGATAGGAGCTTGGTCAATAGCACGGCTTTTTCTATCTTACAGGCGACGCGGACCCGGATCAGCAAGACAGAGTACATTTCCTGCCCCAGTTGCGGAAGGACATTATTCGAACTCCAGGAGACCACCGCAAGGATACGGGCAGTCACCAACCACTTGAAAGGGGTGAAGATTGCCATCATGGGATGCATTGTGAATGGCCCAGGAGAGATGGCGGATGCCGATTTCGGGTATGTAGGCAGTGGGGTGGGGAAAATAACCCTCTATAAAGGAAAGGAAATTATAAAGCGCAATATCGACAGTGCTATTGCTGTAGAAGAACTCATAAACCTGATCAGGGAAGACGGCGCCTGGGTCGAACCGGCCTGATTAAATTCTGACATTATTTAAAGTAAGATACGTATGCACTTTTTCCGTTACGCGGCCATGTTCTGCTGCACGCTGATGTTCCTTAGCGGTTGTTATGACATTACAGAAGAAGTAACTATTGAGCCTTCCGGGAAAGGCGTATATGTGACCAATATCGATATGGGACAACTGATGTCCATGATAAAGACCTACGCAGCAATGGATTCTTCCAAAGACCTCTCGATCTTTAATCAAAACCTGGATTCCACTATTTATCTCAAATCATACGCTGATACGGCAAAAGACCTTGATCCGGAAACCCGGAAATTAATGGGCAACGCCACCGTGAGGATGATCATCCGTGCGGATAGCAATGTATTTAAGATCACGATGAAGGCACCCTTTGAGAACCTGGGACAGTTGCAGAAATTGCAAAACCAACTTTCCAAGGCCGGTGGAGGAATGCAGTCTATTGGCACCTTTCTGGGCGGGAAGGGTAGTGATAGCTCCAAAGGAGATAATGCACCGGGGATGAGCCCGGATCATATCAACGACGTCCTGCATACAGCTTGGACCGATCACAAGATCACGAGGGCGCTGGACCAGCATGCCTATGATAATCTCATGAAGGATTCGTTGATGCAGCAGGCTAAGCAAATGGCATCCCTAATGGGGGATGCAAAATTTAAGACGATCATCCATTTGCCCAGACCTGCAAAAAAAGTGGAGAGCAAATCGTCCCTTTTATCCGACGACAGGAAAACCATTACATTTGAGCGAAGCCTTTCGGATATGTTCTATGCACCGGCTGATTTTACCTTCACCATTGATTATTAGAGAATTTGAACCGCATTGACAGACTTCACGCTATCCTTGTCCACCTTCAAAGCAAAAAACGGGTTACGGGCCAGGAAATCGCCGATCGATTCGGGATCAGCCTCCGTAGTGTCTACAGGGATGTAAAGGCTCTTGAAGAATCGGGAGTCCCTGTAATAGGGGAGGCTGGGATAGGGTATAGCATTATGGAAGGATACCGGCTCCCGCCGATTATGTTTACACAGGAAGAGGCATCTGCCTTGCTGATGGGAGTAAAGTTGACTGAGAAGTTCACAGATGAACTGACGCGCAAACAAATCGAAAACGCTTTATTTAAGATCAAGTCTGTCCTGAGAACTCCCGACAGGGAACACCTGGAACAGCTCTCCGACAATGTGGTGGTATCCGCTGCCAGGCTGCCGGTGGACGAGAATTCCAATAAATTCCTGGGAGCCTTACAAAAGGCAATAGTGGCCAGCCTGGTTGTTCAACTTTCTTATTCTACGCCCTACAGGGAAGAGGAACAACAAACCTTCAGGCGCATAGAGCCGATTGGGTTGTGTTACTACGGACAGGCCTGGCATTGTTTCGCATGGTGCCATCTGAGAAAGGATTACAGGGATTTTAAATTAACCAGGATCCAGGACCTGATCTTTACTGCCGAGACTTTTTGCAGGGAGCAACATCCCTCCGTGCAGGAATACCTGGACCGGATGAAGCGGCAACATGATGTACAGGAAGTAAAGGTATTGTTTGATAAGAACGTCGTCCGCTACCTGGGAGAACAAAAATATTATTACGGATTTGTTGCCCAGGAACCTGCACTGGATAAGATCAGGATGACGTTCCTGACAGGGCATCCCGAATTCATGGCCCGGTGGTTGCTATCTTACACCGATATGGTGGAAGTGGAATCCCCCGACTCATTTAAAGAGTTGATCCTGAAACTATTCGGTCAGCTTCAACAAAAATTATCCCCCCTTAAAACTTGCTGACATAGGGCTGGCACTCCCGGGTGTTTTATTTGCATAAAATATATAAACATGCAAATCAAAAACGTTCCCCCGGTCAATGTTCTTTCCTTTTCAGCAAGAACTACCCTGGCCGATCTCGATAAATATGCCATTACCGTTCCAAAGCAATTGTATGCGGAAGCGGCTCGCCTTGGATTAATGGTCACGGGGCCTCTACACTGGAAATACCTGGGAGCGGACGGAAAGAAGGACAGCCTGTTTACCCTTGAAATTGCCGTGCCCATTGAGCGGATCAGGGGTATTGATACGGCTTATACCCTTAAAGAGTGGCCTGGGATCAAGTGTATTGCCGGCGTGCATGAAGGAGAGTGGGACCTGTTCCCTGAAACCTATGGCAAAGTTATCTCCTGGCTGATGCGTGAAGGCTATACGATGAGCGGTGAATCCAGGGAAGTTTACCTCAACATCGACATGGATTCTCCTGCTTATAACAGGACGGAGGTCCAAATAGGAATTGTTTAATTAACTAATTTAACCATATTTTATGCGCAGAAAAACAGTATATGTATTCTTGTCAGAAGAATACGCGGATTGGGAGATCGCCCTGGTAATGGCCGGGCTGCATACATTCAGCAATATAGAAGTAATCACTTTTTCCCTTATCAAGGAGCCGGTATCCTCTATGGGAAACCTGGCGGTCCTGGCGGACATGTCCCTGGCCGAAGTCGATCCAGAAGACGTGGATCTGTTATTGCTGCCTGGAAGCCCCCTATGGGAAAAAGGGGAGAACACGGAAATCGGTCCCCTGGTTCATACTATGTTTCTTAGAGATAAGGGTTTGGCTGCTATCTGTGGAGCTACTGTATTCCTGGCCAGGGAAGGCTACCTGGATGCATCATGGCATACCAGCAATGAGGCGGGGTACCTAAAAATGCTGGCCCCGGCCTACCGGGGCGAAAGCAAGTATACCGATGAGCCGGCTACCAGGGACGGTAATCTGATCACGGCCGGAGGGCCTTACTGTTTCCAGTTTGCACGGGAGATCTTTGATTATTTTGGTTTGGCCGGGGAAGCGCCTTTCAGGCAATGGATTCAATATTTTGAGCTGGGAGAAAGTGTTATCAAAAGGTCCAGGTCTCTATCTTTTTTGTAACTTAGTTACTGGATAACACCTATTTATATGCCTATATCGGTCGCCTATTTTTATGGGTTGCCCGTACTCACTCCTTCGGATGTCCTTCTCAGGCTCAGCCATGTGGATTTTTTCGTGTTTGATAATAATCCCTTACGCGTGTTCATGCAGCACCATATCCCGGGCGCCATACAACTCGATCCGGTAGCATTCACAGAGTCGGACCTGCCTTCGGACCGGGATGCTTCCTTGTTGTTTTACTCTTCGGGCCCGCTCTGCGGGGCAGGTACGCATGCCGCCCGCCGCGCCCGTAAAATGGGCTATCCACATATATTCGTAATGACAGCAGGAATTACCGGGTGGATTAAGGAAGGTTGCCCGGTCAAGAAAGGGTAAGCTTTGGGGGAATTGGAAAATTAGCCTACATTGGCCATGTAGAATTCCAATACGATCCTTCAGTATGAAAAATCAGTCTTTTTTGCCTTCCCTTCAGGTATTCAGAGGTATTGCGGCCCTGATGGTAGTCTTTCACCACTTATGGAATCAAATAAGTTTTTTCTTTGCTATACACAACGTTGCGTTGGATCAATTGGCTGCCGACGGCCAGTATGGAGTGGATTTTTTCTTTGTCTTATCAGGATTTATCATTTGCTATTCCAATTATAATAAGGCGCAGGTAAGGTCTGCTTCAGGGGAATATCTTCGGAACAGGATTTTGCGGATCTACCTTCCTTATCTGCCCCTATCTTTCCTGATGCTTTTGTCGTACCGCATTTTCCCCTCGCTTTCCCAGGGCGACAGGGACATCAGCGTGGTAAAGTCCATTTTCTTATTGCCAGTTCCGGGATTCACCGCTTTGGCGGTAGCCAGGACGCTGGTATACGAGATCTTTTTTTATACTGTATTTATTACGTTCTTTTTCTCAACGCGCCTGTTTTACGGCCTATTATTGTTGTGGGCATTGATGATTGGGGTGGCCGGTATATACGATCTGAAGGTGGGCTCATATTTCGTAAGCTTCGTGCTAACTACCTATAATCTCGAATTTATAATAGGCGTTTGTGGTGCGGTACTCCTCAGAAACCTTTTGCCGGTCCATAGGAAACTGGCTATTGCAGGGCTTTTAGTGACGACCCTTGTTTTATATTTCACGCCTGCGATACTGAATAATACGATCTTCTTTGGCTGTTTATTTGCCACGGTCATTTTGATAGCCGCTCATTCCCCTTTGAACAGGATCTCTTCCGGGAATATTTTGATGACACTTGGTAACGCATCCTATTCCATTTACCTATTGCACGATCCTGAAATTTCGCTTTTTATGAGGGCCTTTCCCAAATATGGGAACGCTCTGTACATTGCCTTAATGGCCTTATTTATAGTAGGAGTGTCCTGTTTGAGCGGCATTATCTACAGCAGGATATTTGAGCAATTTCTTATGGTCAAGGCCAAAGACCTGTTCAAACGCAGGATTGCCTCAAAGAGTGGCCTGGCTACATGAGGATCTTGTCCAGCCTTTTCTTTAAATTCCCGGTCACATAGAAGACCAGCCACACAGTGAATATTTCTATAGTTACGAAAAGCCCCAGCCGCACTAGGTAATTGACCATCCGGAGCAGTTCTATTCCGAAAAGATCCAATCCAAGCAGTATAGTAACCAGGTATACGATCAGGACCAGGAAAAGATTTGGACGAATACGGATTTCAATGCTGGTCCTGAAAATATATGTGGGCTCCCCTCCAGGTTCCTGGGGCGCTGATTTTAATGGCGCCATCGGATCAATGGATCCGCTTAAGTAGGCTAAATGAGAATGAAAATTTGCACCGGGCGTTAAGCGCCACGGATGGCCGAGACGGAATCCGTTCTCTGCCAGGATCACCCCTTTCGCGCCTGCCCGGGAAAGGGCGGAAAGAAGATGGACGGAAGCGGATTCTGCGTCTTCTTCCAGGATATACTGATAGCGTTGTGTAAAAAAAATGTCCAAGGAATAAGGGGTTCGGTACTGCGAACTAAAATACGACTTATCCCCCTAACTTTGTCCTTCATATTATGGATACAGACTTCTTAGTAATTGGATCTGGTATTGCCGGATTGACTTACGCGCTAAAAATGGCCGATGCTTGTCCAGACAGGACCATTACCGTTATAACCAAGACCACGGAAGACGAGACCAATACAAAATATGCACAAGGCGGCATTGCTGTAGTGAATGACCTGGAGAACGACAGTTTTGAGAAGCATATAGAAGACACCCTGGTGGCGGGGGACGGACTGTGCAACCCGGCAGTCGTTGAGATCGTCGTGAAAGAAGGCCCCGAGAGGGTCCAGGAGATCATCGATTGGGGAACGGAATTCGATCGCCTGCCCGATGGGGAATACGCCAGGGGTAAAGAGGGAGGCCACTCTGTATTCCGCATTCTACACCATAAAGATGTAACCGGAAGGGAAGTGGAAAGGGCTTTGCTGACGGCTATTCACCGCAAGAATAACATCCGGATACTCAATCATTGTTTTGTAGTGGACCTGATCACCCAACACCACCTGGGATACCTGGTCACCAAATCCACGCCCGACATAGAATGTTACGGAGTGTATGTACTGAACCTCAAAACAGGACAGATTGAAAAGATCTTATCCAAGATAACACTCCTTGCCACGGGGGGGAACGGGGGCGTATACCGCACCACCACCAACCCTGGTATTGCTACGGGAGACGGGGTGGCCATGGCATACAGGGCTAAAGGGCGTATTGAAAATATGGAATTCATCCAGTTTCATCCTACGGCCTTGTATGAAGTCGGGGTTGGTGGTGCTTTCCTGATTACCGAGGCTGTAAGGGGTGACGGGGGCATACTCCGCAACAAAAAAGGAGAAGCCTTTATGGAACGCTATGACCCGCGAAAGGATCTGGCCCCAAGGGATATTGTAGCCAGGGCCATTGACAATGAGATGAAGCGCACAGGAACAGAGCACGTATATCTTGATTGCAGGCATATGGACCACGAAAAATTCCTGCATCATTTTCCGAATATTTACGAGAAATGCCGCTCAATTGGAATAGATGTTTCCAAGGATATGATACCAGTAGCGCCGGCAGCGCATTACAGTTGCGGTGGCATCAAAACGGATGAATGGGGACAGACCTCCGTCCGGAACCTTTTTGCCTGCGGGGAATGCGCCAGTACCGGATTGCATGGGGCCAACCGGCTGGCCAGCAACTCACTGCTGGAGGCCATGGTTTTTGCTCATCGTTGTTACCTTGAAGGGCTGAGGCGTATCAGCCAGTTGTCCCTTAAGCAGGAGATTCCGGACTGGAATGCACATGGAACGTCCGAACCCAAGGAAATGATCCTGATCACCCAAAGCCTTAAGGAGCTTCAACAGGTCATGAGCGATTATGTGGGGATCGTACGCACCAATGTCCGTCTGGAAAGGGCCATGAAACGGCTTGACCTCCTGCACGACGAGACGGAACGCCTATATGAGACCTCTTCCATCTCTCCGCAATTGCTGGAATTACGCAACCTTATTACGGTAGGATACCTGATTGTAAAATGTGCCCAGTTTAGAAAAGAGAGCAGGGGGCTGCATTATAATACGGATTACCCTTCACATAGCGAGATTGTTCAAAATATGGTCTTTTAATGTATTACGTACTTTACGTATTCGTTTATAGTTTGTCGTTGCTACCCTTCTGGTTCATATATGGCTTTGCAGATGTACTGTTTGTATTGGTCTATTATGTAATCAGGTACAGGAAAAAGGTAGTAATGGGAAACCTGCGCGCCGCATTTCCAGAGAAGACCGAAGGAGAGCTTAGGGTCATTGCCCGAAAATTCTATCACAATTTCATCGACAATTTCCTGGAAGCGGTCAAGCTCTTATCGATCAGCCGCGGCCAACTGGACAAGCGCTTCAGGGTGGATTTGAGTCTTATGGATGCGTTATATGCAGAAGGGAAAAGTTGCCAGCTTCATCTGGGACATGTGTTTAACTGGGAGTACGCCGGCGCCCATTTCTCTTCTAAAACAGCCTTTAAGTTCCTGGTAGTTTACATGCCCATCGGCGCCACGGCAGTTGATCGCCTTTTCCGGAAGCTCAGGGAACGATTTGGGACCATACTCATCCCGGCTACCGACATGCGAAGGGCGATGATCCCCTATCGCCATCAGCAATACGTGCTTACGCTGGTAGCGGATCAAAACCCGGGAGACCCGGGGAAGGCCTATTGGCACGATTTCCTTGGTAGGCCGGCGCCATTTGTGAAAGGCCCCGAAAAAGGGGCCCGTTTTAATAATATTCCTGCCGTATTTGTCTCCATCAGAAAGGTAAAAAGGGGGTACTACAGCGCCACTTTGCAGATGGGTGCGGCCGCACCACGCACCTTACCTGAAGGAGAGTTGACTGCCCGGTTCGTCCGTTTCCTGGAACATGAGATCCGGGAGCAACCGGAGATATGGCTCTGGAGCCACCGGCGTTGGAAGTTTGATTACATGCCGGAATACGCGGCGTTGAAAATCGATTAGCCCTCCGATCCCCTAATTCAGAACGGAGGATTCTTTTTCTACGGGAATGGTTTTGATTTCCTTAATGGCATTCCATCCGCCGGATACATTCCTGATGTTATGGATCCCCTGCCTTTTGAGCAGAGAAGAGGCAATGACGCTGCGGTATCCGCCTGCACAATGCACGTAGATATTCAGGGTATCTTCCATGTAAGCCATGGATCCCGGGTCTTTCAGCGTTTCCAGGGGGATATGTTGGGCTCCTTTGACGTGGCCTGCGCCGAATTCAACTTCCTTGCGCACGTCCACCACCATGAGGTTCTCATCAAACTTATAGTCCAGTGCCAGCTCGTCGGCGTCGACTTCAATGATCATGTCCAGGGGGCTTCCGGACGTTTTCCAGGTCTCAAATCCGCCGCCGAGGTATCCATTTACATTTTCAAATCCTACCCGGGCAAGTCTCAATACACTCTCTTCTTCTCTTCCATTTTCTGTCACCAGTATGATAGCGTCTTTAAAGCCCAGAAGGCTGCCTGCCCATTCCGCAAAGCGACCGTCTAATCCGATATTGATAGATCCGGGGATAAATCCATTGACAAACTCTTCCGGCTTGCGGGTATCCAGGATGACGCTGCCGGATAGTCCGGCCAACTCGTTGAATTCAGGAATGGATAATAGCTTCAGGCTGGATTTCAGGACATTGTCCAGGCTCTCGTAGCCTTCTTTATTGATGCGGGCATTAATGGGAAAGTATTGGGGTGGATCGACCAGCCCGTCAATAACAGAATTGACAAATGCCTGTTTATCAACTGCCAGAAGCGCGTAATTGGTTTTCTTTTGTTCACCTAATGTGCTATAGGTATCGGGGCCCAGGTTCTTTCCGCAGTTGCTTCCAGGGCCATGGGCCGGATAAATGATCACGGAATCCGGCAACGGCAATACCTTATTTTGTAACGAATCGTACAACAAGGAAGCCAGTTCTTCCTTACTCAGGTTTCCGCTGCTAAGGTCAGGACGGCCTACGTCTCCCACAAATAAGGTATCACCCGTAAAAAGGGCATGCGGGTTACCTTCTTCGTCCCTTAACAGATAACAGGTTGATTCCAGGGTGTGCCCGGGGGTGTGAAGCACCTCCAGTTTGACTTTTCCCAAAGTAAACGTCTCCCCGTCAACGGCGTGATAAATAGGGAACCGGGTTTCCGTATCCGGGCCAAATACGATCGGCGCTCCCGTCTTCTTGCCCAGATCCAGGTGCCCACTTACAAAGTCTGCGTGGAAATGGGTTTCCAGGATATACTTAATTTTTGCACCCCGCTCTTCAGCGAGATTGATATAAGTATCTACATCCCTCAGCGGGTCTATGACGACCGCTTCGTGCTCACTTTCTATATAATAGGCCGCCTCGCTCAGGCAACTGGTATACAATTGTTGAATATACATAGGTGATTCTTAAAGCAAGCAGGGAGTTCCCCTGAACTCCCTGCTTGCAATGCCTTTGGATTTACCCGACCAACTCTTCTACAAACTTCGAAATCTCTTCTATTCTTTTGGTATTAATAGTATACCAAATAAATTTTCCTTCCCGTTCCGTCATCACGATTCCAGCCCTTCGGAGTATAGCCAGGTGTTGGGAGGCTACTGACTGTTCTAACCGAAGTTTGGTATAAATTTCGGTTACTGTCATTTTTTCGTGCTCATCAATTAAGCGCACAACCTGCTGCCTGAGTTTGTGATTCAAAGCCCGCAATACCAACGCAGCTTTTTTCACGGACAACAAATCGACGCGGACAGCATTTTCTTTTGCATGCTTACCATGCAAAACCATTGCGTAAGGAGTTTGAATCTCTGCCATATTACTACACTTTATCAAAAACGATAATGCAAAATTACACCATCATATATATAGAAGATGTAATTATTCTGTTAAACCAGGACAGTAATACAAAAATATTAAATTTATTGCATTCTTCCCGTCACGAGTTTTTGTGGAATTCCTTAAGGTACAGGGGTTGAAGGTACGCAAGGGCCCCGAAATCTCCTATCCTAAAGTGTTTTTCGGCAATTACCGCCAGGTCAACAACGCTATGTTGCACCAACAAAAACCGTGCAGCGCTGTGTGGATAGGCCAATTTCCATTTTATACTACCGTCTCCGCTGAAAACGACTACATTATTTTCGATGAATGGCTCAAAGTCGTATTCAGAAAGGATCATGGGCCCCGGCTCCCTCAGGATGACCCCGCCGGGGGCGTATATTGCCGTAAAGACTTCATTGCGGCGGGCGTCGATCATAGGGCAAAACAGGGGGGAACGGTCTTCATCGTCGCCGATCGCCAGGCGAGCCCACTCCTTCTCGGCTGCGTAAGCCATAACTTCGAGTGTTCCAATGGCTATCAAGGGCTTATCAAGGGCATAAGCGATCCCTTTGGCGCTGGACAGGCCTACCCTGAGGCCGGTATAGGAACCAGGGCCAATGGTAAGGGCTATGCCGTCTACCTCTTCCAGCCCAATGGACAACTCCCTCGTCAGGGACTCTATTGCAGGCTGCAAGAAGGCAGCATGCTCTTTCTGTGCTTCATTGACCTTCATGGAAAGGATAATCCCGTCCCGGGAAAACCCCACTGAGGCAAATGAGGTGGCGGTATCGATATTGAGTAATAGTGCCATAGGAATATCAGGCTTCATCCCGGAGTAATGGGGCCGGATTGTAGCGGAGATTATCTAATTGAAGGATTTCCAATAAGTTATAAACAATTTTAGGACCGATCAGGCGGCACCATTCAAAGGGCCCGTAGGGGTAGTTGGTGCCGAGCTTCATGGCGGTATCTATAGATTCCCTGGTGCCGACGCCTTCTCCCAGCGCCAGATAGGCTTCATTAATGATCATAGAAACAATTCTTGCCGAAGGAGTGCCAGGCAGGTCGGCCAGCAGTTCAAACGGTTTTGACCAGGTTATAAAAAACTGTTCTGCCCGGGACAAGGTGGCCGGTGGGACAACGACCTCTGCCAGCGGCCTCTGGAGAAAGGTATTCCATCCGTTGATGCGAATAAAACGTTCATCGACATCTAAGGCACTCAGGGGGATGCCTACTGAATTCAGCAAAATCAGGGGGGCCTCGCTGTTCCGCAGCGATTGAAGCCTCCCGGGCTCCGGGGAAAACGTCAGGTCGAGCACAAAATCAGTTTTGATGGAATCCACTTCGGCTGGATTATCCGTCCATTCTATCCCGATAGGCCTGCCTTTAAAAATATCCCGGAAAATTTCCTGACCACCCGGGTCTGCAATGATGATACCAGTCATTTGGGGCTATTGTCAGTTTGAATTACTTTGCAAACGTAAATTAAAAATACCCAGACCGGGAGAATATGAGCAAGAAGATTATTCAAACAGATAAGGCCCCCGCCCCCATCGGGCCCTACAGCCAGGCAGTGATGGCAGGCAATATATTATTTGTGTCGGGGCAGATTGCCCTTCATCCAGACACAGGAGATCTCGTGACTGAGAACATCGCGGCCGAGACACAGCAGGTCATGCATAACATTAAAGCCATTTTATTTGAAGCCGGGCTGGATTTTGAGCATATCGTCAAGACTTCGATCTTCCTTTCTGACATGGGATTGTTTGCCCGGGTGAACGAGGTTTATGGGTCCTATTTTTCGGCGGATTTCCCTGCCAGGGAAACGGTAGCGGTAAAGACCCTGCCCAAGAATGTGAATGTAGAGATCACCGTAACGGCGATAGCGCCTTAAAGCGGTCAAATCTTGATTTCTTCCTCGCTTTTGTCGAAGAAATGATATTCTGTCAAGTGGTAATTGGTGTTTCCTTTGATGCGGATATTCTGTTTGTACTTCCAGCACCATTTAAAACGGCGGGAGTACAAACCCCTTTTTAAATAGGCCTCCATGATGGGATGAACAGTGACGGTCAATCCACTATGTTTCTGCATGATTAAGTAATTGAGATTCTTCTCAATTTCATCTTCCAGGATAAGAGTGGAAGTGATCTTCCCCGTCCCATTGCAGGTAGGGCAGATTTCCAGGGTGTTGATATTCACTTCGGGGCGCATACGCTGACGCGTGATCTGCATGATCCCGAATTTAGAAATGGCCAGTATGGCATGCTTGGCCCTGTCGGTCAGCATGAACTTTTCCATTGCATCCATGACCGCCTTCTTATTATCCGGCAGCTTCATGTCTATAAAATCAACTACAATAATGCCGCCGAGGTCCCTGAGTCTCAATTGGCGCGCGATTTCTTCCGCCGCTTCGAGATTGGTTTCCAGGGCATTTTGCTCCTGGTTGTTGGAAACGCTCTTATAGCCGCTGTTGACGTCGATGACGTGGAGGGCCTCTGTGGGTTCTATGATCAAATAAGCGCCACTGGCCAGGTTGACCGTTTTCCCAAAGGCCGCCTTCATTTGCTTGGTGACGCCGTAACTGTCGAATATGGGAGAACCGTTGTGATGATAAGTCACAATCTCCATCTTTTCGGGAGCAATCCTCTGGATGTAGCTGCGGGTGTCGTTATAAATGTTTTTATCGTTGACTACTATGCGATTAAAATCTCCGTTCAGCAGATCTCTAAGGATGCTGGTGGTCTTGGTTTGTTCGCTCATGATCTTCGTAGGGGCCACCGCACCTTTCAGGTTGTGCTGAAGGGTCTTCCAACTCTCCACGAGCATTTGCAGGTCTTCATGCAGCTCTGCGGTGTTCTTCCCCTCCGCAGCGGTACGGACAATAACGCCAAAGTTTTTTGGCTTTATGGCTTCCACAATCTTGTGCAAGCGTCTCCGTTCCTCTCCTGAATGGATCTTGCGGGAGACCGCGACAATATCATTAAACGGAGTGACGACTACGAAACGGCCCGGCAGGGATATCTCACAACTCAGGCGGGGGCCTTTGGCGGCGATGGGTTCCTTTAGGATCTGGATGAGAATATTGGGTTTCCCGTTCAATACTTCATTGATCTTACCCGTCTTGACTATTTCAGTTTCATTCTGGAAGTTGGAAAAATCAAACCCCTGCTCCGATTTATCGTTGATGGCAACCTGAGTGAACTTCAGGATGGAACGGGCGTAAGGACTCAGATCGGTATAATGAAGGAATCCGTCTTTTTCGAAGCCGACGTCTACAAATGCAGCATTCATACCCGGTACAAGCTTTTTTACTTTACCCAGGTATAAATCCCCTACAGAAAAACTTGCATCTGCCTGTTCGTGATGGAGTTCAACAAGTTTTTTGTCTTCCAAAAGAGCGATCTCCACTGCCTGCGGAGCTGCATTTATAATTAATTCCTTGTTCAAAGCTTATTCCCTTTAATTTCCAAAGTCACATCATGCGATTTAAATACGGGTTCGGCTTCCTAAATTACAAATAGTTTTGATAAACAATTCATTATCAGAAGCCAAAAAAGCCGGCAAGCGACTAGCGCAAACCGGCATGAAGCAGGTTGAAGGAACAAATAATGATATTATTTGTTCTTTTTCTTATGACGATTCTTTCTAAGACGTTTTTTACGTTTGTGTGTGGCGATCTTATGACGCTTTCTTTTCTTACCACAAGGCATACTACAATAATTTTTTTAGTTAATAATACAATTCACACCACCGGAGCCACTGTTACTACTGCAACAATTGGATACGTTTATCTATTTCCCTGATAAAGGAAGTATCATTTTTTACTTTTCCGGTCCCTTCCAATCGAATAAAGCCCGATTTCAGCGACTGGTAAGTTTTTTTTGCAGCGGCCCTGTCTCCTTTTCCCTGATACAAATCAGCCAGTCTCATCATTGCGTCCAGGTTATCCGGGTCGTGGCGCAGGACCGTTTGAAAGCGGTCGATTGCTCTGTCCGATTGCCCGGAAACAACCCCGGCAATACCCAGCATGTATTGCGCATACATGTTGGTCGTATCTCTTTGGGCTACTTCCCTGATCTTCAGGATGCCTTGCATTGTTTCCTGCGGAGATCCGGAAGAACTTCCGAATATATAGCAACTACCCAGGCTTACTTTGACCGAATCATTTCCAGGATCCAACACCAGTACTCTGTTGAAAAGATCTTTTGCCTGATCGGCTTCCCAACTTCTAAGGGGAGCTTCCTGGACACTTTGCAGGTCCTCAAAAAACAAATTGGCTGCAAAGGTCAGGCTTTTTTCAGAATTTTCCAACTTCGCTGCTTCAGCGGTATATTCCGCGTAGGGCACGAAGATTTTTGCCGAGTCCCCCCAGAATATGGCTAACTGCCTGTACGCGCGGATTTGCTGGGTTTTTACGTCCCCCCTGGTGATGGAATTCTCCAGCGTTGTTACGTAGCCTACCTGGGCTGGTGTAATTTTTTGTTTTGCAATGCTCAACATAGCGGGAAAATCAAGCTGCGCGCTGTCATTACCCACGTTGCTTGCGGTTTTGGCAGATGCCTGGGGAACCGTTCTTGCGAAAAAAAATAGCCCTACTAAAACAATGAAGCCAAGGCAAATGACCAATAATTGTTGTTTTTTTACCACACCCTACATATTAAGGGGGCAAAGTTACTTGCCATTCTGCATTTTCTTGACTTCTGCCACGAATTCTTTAGAAGGTTTAAATGCCGGGACATAATGTTCCGGGATCTGTACGGCTGTATTTTTCTTGATGTTGCGACCAATCTTGGCTGCTCTTTTTTTGGTAATGAAACTTCCAAATCCACGGATGTAAATGTTTTCACCGTTAGAAAGGGTTTCTTTTACTTCTTTGAACATGGTTTCCAAGGTAACTAGTACGTCTACTTTTGGAATTCCGGTTTTGTCCGCGATCTGGTTCACTAAGTCAGCTTTACGCATGGTGTTTGAGATTAAGTTAGAACGACATATTTTAACAGAACAAAATACATGCCCATAAAATTGGTTCTAAATTTTTGAATATTAAAGTGATATAAAATTAATTTTTTCCTATCCCTTCTTACCTAAAGGTACAATTAAAATCTTTTTGGAGCAATTCCACCATCTTTGGGGGGACGGAGGGAAAATATTATGCATACCCGGCAATTCAGGGAAACCCTACAGGAATGGAACAGGACTGAAAATACCCGTCAGATGCCCTGGAAGGGAGAAAAGGACCCGTATAGGGTCTGGTTGAGCGAAATTATCCTGCAGCAAACCAGGGTTGAGCAGGGGCGGGCCTATTATGAGCGGTTTATTACGGCTTTTCCTACCGTAAAAGACCTGTCGGATGCCCCCGATGAGCGCATTTTTAAGCTTTGGGAGGGGTTGGGCTACTATTCCAGGTGTAAAAACCTCATCCTTTCCGCCCGGCATATTGCCCTGGAAAGGGGGGGCCGGTTCCCGGATGAGTATGAGGATATCCTGGAGCTAAAGGGGGTCGGCCCCTATACTGCGGCGGCCATCGCTTCTTTTGCTTTTGGACTTCCCCATGCGGTGGTCGATGGGAACGTCCTTAGGGTACTCAGCAGATTTTTTGGGATCGGCCTCCCTGTCGACAGTACCGAAGGGAGGGCCATGTTAACCGGGCTGGCAGAAAAATGCCTGGACCGGGAAGCCCCCGGGCTCTACAACCAGGCTATTATGGATTTTGGGGCGGTGGTGTGTAAGCCGGCTAACCCCGATTGCGGTCATTGTCCATTCAGGTCCGGTTGTATCGCCTTGAAAGAGGACAAGGTGGGGATTTTACCCCTCAAGAGCAAGCGCCTAACGAGGAAAGACCGGCATTTTATCTTTGTTTTGGCTGAATTCAGGGGATCCGTGTACATAAGGAAAAGAACGGGAAAGGATATTTGGGAGAATTTATTCGAATTTATAGGTTATGAAGTGGCCGGTCAGAAAAAAGGCATGCGAGAATGGGAGGATTACAGGCACCTCCTGAAATCACAATGGTTCGGCAAATTTATTGGAAAGCACCCATTTACTGTGATTTCGGCATCCCCTGTCTACCAACAATCCCTGACCCACCAGCAAATTCATGCCCGTTTTGTCCGCATCAGGCTGGAACATCCCCTTTCTGATCCTGCAGATTACTCCCTCACCCGAAAAGAGGAAATGATGCAACTCGCGTTTCCCCGCCTGTTAAATGACTACCTGAACGCCCGGACCTACGAAGGCTCCCTGTTTTAGGATGCACTTTTAGCGCCTTCTCCTCCTTTTAGCCGCTTGTTTATTGCGGAAAATTTACTGTATATTTAGAATGGAATGTAGATCCGCGGGGAGGCCCGTATTATCGCAATTAAATAAGACCCATTATGAGAGGCGTAAATCGGGTTATGCTAATTGGTAACCTTGGAAAGGATCCAGATGTTCAATATCTGGAGGGGAACATCGCAGTAGCTAAATTTCCTTTGGCAACAACGGAAACTTTTAAAGACAGGGCTGGAAAGCTGATCTCCCAAACGGAATGGCATACGGTGGTCCTGTGGAGGGGTCTCGCTGAATTAGCACAGAAATACCTGCACAAAGGGAGTTTGGTCTACATTGAAGGAAGACTGAAGACACGCAGTTGGGAAGACAAGGAGGGGAATAAAAAATTTGCTACCGAAGTGGTAGGAGATAATCTCATTATGCTCGATAAGAGGGCTGATGTTGGGGGAGGACCCCCGGGTTCAGGTGAAGTACATGGGATGGAAGGGCTGACTCCGGTAGATATTCCACCTATAGGGGACGCAAATGACCTGCCGTTCTGAAAAATGAGGTAATTTTGCCAACTTAATTAGTCATTTTGGATCGTCCGGCTGTATCACACACTCTTTTATTGATGATAAACTCGCAAGGTACTACGGTATTCATAGTGCTTTTCATTGCCCTTATTTTTCTGTTGTTTATTGTAAGCGGAGCTGAAATCGCCTACTTTTCCCTATCGTATAAGGACCTCAACCTCCTGAAAACCAAGCAGCAACCTTATGCAAGGCGAATTATTACCTTGCTGGATGAGCCTAAAGTGCTCATGGGCTCACTGCAGTGTGCCAACGGGCTTCTGCACATCGTCCTCATTCTGATGGCCAATTTCCTGATGGATACTTTTCTGCCGTTGAACGGCGACCTGGTATGGGTTGCCCTGCTGCTGAAAGTGCTCATTATTACCTTTGTCCTCCTGTTTTTCTGTGACGTGCTCCCTAAAGTTTACGCCACGCAGAACAATATAAGGTTTGCAAAATTTTGTAGCTGGTGGCTGGATGCCTTGATCGTACCCCTTTTCAGGCGTACAGGGCAGTTCATGATAAGTGTCGGGGATGCGGTAGAAAGCGGCCTGGGACTTTCTAACCCTACAGCTTACAGCCTTCAGCAGATAGATAAGGATGAAACTTCCCAGGAGGAAAGGAATATCCTTAAAGGCATTGTGAAATTTGGGAATATCACGGTCAAACAGGTCATGCGTACCCG
>Ga0302315_10001051_pt1 | contig 29231 bp, 17 predicted proteins | sample III_Palsa_N3_1_FD_200532 | JGI IMG/M metagenome (GOLD analysis project Ga0302315, IMG submission 200532) | Peat permafrost microbial communities from Stordalen Mire near Abisko, Sweden - III_Palsa_N3_1 | ecosystem: Environmental > Terrestrial > Soil > Palsa > Peat permafrost | place: Sweden...
TGCCGCCTGCCGGTGTTGCCTTGGTGTGCTTTCGCTTTTTCTGCCAATCATGCTGAGCGGCCAGGACCTCTCGCCATCAAGTGCGCCTCAGCCGGTGTCTCAAGTCAACCGCATCTTGCCGAATGCGGATCTGGCAACGCGCGCACCGCTGGTGGGCCATGTGCCGCGCTGGGCAACGCCGGCGAACCTTGTAGCCGGAAGCGTCGATCCGGCAGCTCAACTGCGGCTCTCGATTTTGCTGCGTCGGTCATCTGCGGCGCAGCAGGCCTTTGCGCAGCTACTCGTCGATCAGCAAACCCCTGGTTCGCCACTCTATCACCACTGGATATCGCCAACAGAGACAGGCACGCTCTTTGGGCCGACACAGAGCGATGTGCAAAAGGTAGTGTCGTGGTTACAATCCGTAGGATTCACCGTGCGTTCGATTGCGCCGAGCGGGATGACGATCGAGATCTCAGGTTCGTTGGAAACGGCGGCTCAGGCCTTCCAGACCAGCTTCAGTCTTTATCGGCCCGGCTCCAAAACGCTACGCGCACCCGACAGCGAACCTCTGTTGCCGGCTGCGTTGCTCCCCGTGGTGCAGTTCGTCTCGGGGTTGGCCGAGCATCACCCTGTGCCTTTGGGTGGGTTCGATGTCCAAAGCGCGCATCCCTCGTTAACGGGGGATAACCGTGGCCATTCCATCACTCCACCCGGGGAAAACGGTGGCCATTACATCACTCCCGCTAATTTCGCGACCATCTACGATCTCACCACGCTGCTTAGCACCAACACAGGAGCCACCGTGGGAGGCAAGCCACAGCACTTGGCGATCATCGCCACAAGCGACGCTGATCCCGCCGACATACAGCTGTTCGCCACCAACGTTGGCAGCAGTAGCTACAACTTCACTCCCATCTACGCGGACGGGGTGGATCCAGGCTACACGACAAGCCAGGGAGAAGCGACCGGGGATTTGGAACGCGTGCTGGGCACGGCTCCTGGGGTTTCTGCGGACCTGGTAATCGGGGCCGGATCGAATGCGCTGTACGATGCCGCTTTCTACGCTGTCAACACCTTGAAGGATCCCGTCATTACTGTGTCGTTTGCTGAGTGCGAGGCCGACCTGGAAACGGGAACAATCGACACAGTGAACAGTCTTTGGTCCACAGCGGCCGCGAACGGCATTTCGGTCTTCGTCTCCGCTGGGGACTCTGGCGCCGCAGGCTGCGATGTTCATGGCAGCCCTGCCCCGGCCATGCAGTCTCTCAATACGAACGGCTTTTGCACCTCGTCCTATGACACGTGCGTTGGCGGGACGGAATTCAATGATACCGCCAACCCCAGCGTCTACTGGTCAAACGCGAACACACCGTCTGCGCTCTCGTATATTCCGGAAGGCTCCTGGAACGATCCTGAGCAGACCAGCAACGGAACCACCGAATATGTGGTGTACGCGGGCGGCGGCGGAGCAAGTCAATTCATCCCGAAGCCCAGCTGGCAGACGGGATCGGGGTACCCGCAGATGGTTTCCGCGACACGCCGGATGTCTCCTTTACTGCGTCGCTCATCCATGATCCTTATTACGTCTGTATCGATCAAATTTGCCGCGGCGGTGGAGGTACCTCGGCTTCGACACCGTCGATGGCGGCGATTGCGGCGCTGCTGAACATGGCAACCGGCACGGCTCAGGGCAACCTCAACCCCCTCATCTATCGGCTCGCCAACTCGCCGGCCGCGAGCAGTATCTTCCACGATGCCACCATCGCCACCTCAGGGGTGATGAATTGCGCGGTTGCCGTGCCCTCGATGTGCGACAACAGCACGCCTGGGCTGACTTCGCTGACGGGCGGCCTGGCGGGGTATCCGCTCACCCCGGGTTACGACCAGGCAACGGGCTGGGGATCGTTGGATGTGGGAAACTTTATCCGGGCTGCCGTGCCGGTGACGACGACGCTCGCGCTCACCATCAACGCGACGCAGATCAACACCACGCAATCGTTTACGGCCACCGCAACACTGACCACGGCAGCCAACTCGCTCGACGCGCCGACCGGGACTGTCCAGTTTGAAAGCAATGGTGTCGCGTTGGGCTCGCCGGTGGCTTTGACGAATAACAGCGCCAGCAGCACTCTCAGCCTGAGCACGCCAGGCACGTATACGCTGACGGCGGCCTACTCGGGCGACACTTACTACGGTGCCTCTACCTCCTCCTCGGTGCAGGTGATCGTTACTCCGCCCCCGCCGTCGTTTACTCTGTCGCCCGCGTCTTCCTCATTAAGCTTTGTCTCCGGCGCCACGACTGGCAACAGCGATTCGATCGGGCTTACGTCCACCTCAGGCTTCGTGGGAAGCGTCGCTTTGAGTTGCAGCGTTTCCAGTAGTACAGCCGCCTTTCCGCCGACCTGCGCCGTCAGTCCGGCAAGCTCGACGCTTGTGGCGAATGGAACCGCAGCGGCGATCGTCACTATCGCCTCAACCGCTCCGCAGGCTTCTGCCGCTTTTCCGTTCCCGCATCGCTCCGACAGGCCGCTACCTGCGGGCATAGGCGTAGTCTGGGCACTGTTGTGCGGGTTCGGTCTGCTGCCGACCGGGCAGCGGCGCCGGAAATGGCTGGCTACCCTCGGCGTTGCTTTGTTGGGATTGCTGCTGCCGGTGGAAGGCTGCGGATCGGGCCCGCCCACACCGTCTCGATCCAGCGCCGGCATGTATACCGTCACGGTGACGGGCAGTGGCATGAGTTCCGGTGCGCTTTCAGCTTCCACTGCCAACACGACGTTTTCCGTCACCATTCAGTGAGTACTTCGTGCGAAAGAGGTGACAGCATACCTATCGCGCAACTCTATTGTTCGCCTTCAGCTTTTGCTGCGACCTTCTCCACAGGGCGCGGCGTCCGTTGTGGCGGGAACGCTGAGTTGCCATAACCTGCCGCGTGGTCCCGTAAACGTGATAGTCAATGCGTTCAGGAACAACAGACTGTAGCCGTCTTCACCGAAGAGCACGGAGGGAGACTCTCGCACTGTGCATCCTTGCGAGCACGACGGAGGAGGCAGGTATGGAAGTGCTCTACGAGAGATGTTGCGCCCATCGTCAAGCCTCTGTTGGGTAAGGCTGCGTTCCCGACGACTCCCCCCTACACGACCGGAGGTATCGGACTACCTGGAACTGCTCCTTCGGAGGAAGTTCTTGAGGAATGCGACACTTTGCTGATGATCGGCACCTCATACCCGTACATCGAGTACCTTCCCAAGCCGGGCGACTGCCGCTGCATCCAGATCGACTCCAACGCACAGAGCATCGGACTTCCCACGCCACGACCTATACTCCTACCACTCCATATGCGAGCGATCATTCCACACATTCTGATGCAGACGCATCCTGAGAAGATTGTCGGGGCCGGCATGGTCGCCACAAATGGGAGCGTCTGCTAGAGCCGTTCTCGTCCTCGCCCGAACAGCAGGTAGATGACGATCAACGCAAGAATCAGACTGATGCCACCGCCGCCGTAGTATCCGATTCCGGGCCCCATGTAGTAGCCGCCACCGCCAAAGACAACTAACAAGACAATGAGAATGAGTATGAGAGGCATGGGCGGAAGTTTAGCATGTGGTTTGCTAATACGTCCTGTTTGCTCTGCCGTATAGCCGACTTAATGGCCGTTTTTAGCAACGTTCTCTTCAAAGACCGATTCCTTGCATCCTAGCTAAGGGTACGCAGCACGCAAATCTAATCTGGAGTCCCTCTATGTATCACCATGTAAAAAAGCTGATGTACACCGTCAATATTGGAGAACCGGATGTAAAGTTCGGCAACATGCTTCTTGAGCAGTTCGGCGGAGCAAACGGCGAGTTGGCTGCGGCGATGCAGTACACCATTCAAGGATGGAACTGCGTCGATGATCTGGGACGACGCGATCTCCTCTTAGACATCGGAACGGAAGAGCTAAGTCACCTGGAAGTGGTGGGCGCTCTCATTCGAATGCATCTGAAACCCCTCAAAACAAATAGAGAAGCGGCTGAAGCGGATCCATTGGTCACCATCGCTGGAGGAGGAGGGGTAGGCCTCTTCGATTCCATGGGAAACGCCTGGACCGCCAATTATTTGAAGATCACCGGTGAATTGGATGTGGATCTGCGAAGCAATATCGCGGCAGAGTCGCGAGCGAAGATAGTGTACGAACGTCTTATCGATCACACAGACGATCCGGGCACGATCGACACCCTTCAATTCCTCATGACCCGGGAAATCACCCATATGAAGGCTTTTCAGGCTGCGTTGGATAGTTTGGAGAAGTCGCCATTCTCCGTTGGACTTCTAAAGCCTACTCCCGGAATCGTGGATGAATACTTCAATGGTTCGACGGGCGACGGGAACGAGGGCGAAACCGATATGCATGGGCCCTGGAACTCCTCGTTCGGACTTCACCAGGTTGAATCGCAGATGGCTGGTGGGAAAGGCCTCTCGGTCGGTGATATCAACGGCAAGATCGATGGCGAAGATCGTGGCAAACAAGATGACGCGCAGAAGGCAGCCACATCCCCCCAAGAGGAAGCTATTGGCAAAGCAGCCTCACGCAAGGATCACTCACGCAACGGCAAATCTGTTGCTTCGAGCTCCCGATAGATAGGGCGGCAGCCATCACTCGGGCGGCCTCCTCTCGGAGACCGCCTGCCCACTTGTCAGCATTGCCATCCTCGCGAAGATTAGGTCATGGTAAAAGCTGTCTTATGTGATATTGACGGAACTCTCGTTCAGAGCAACTGGCTTCACGCGGCAGCATGGAGAGACGCGTTTGCCGTCGCCGATATCGTAGTTGACCTCGAAGAGGCTCGTCGACAGATCGGCAAAGGTGGCGATGAGTTGATACCCGTCTTCGTCCCGTGGCGGAAACGGAAGGCTATCGAGGAACCGTTGACGGCCTATCGGCAATACATCTTTCGTCAGGACTATTTGCATCAGGTGAAACCCTTCCCGAAGGTCCGGGAGCTGTTGGAGCACATGCAGGAAAGCGGAATAAAAGTATCGCTCGCTTCCTCGGCAGACAAAGATCAGCTCGATGTCTACAAGAAGATTGCCAACATCGAAGATCTTGTTGAGAAGAGCAGTTCGGCCGACGATGCGAAAAGATCTAAGCCCCATCCCGATATATTCGAAGCAACTTTGGAAAAGCTTGGCCTGTCACCCACAGAAGTGTTGGCACTCGGAGACACTCCCTATGACGCTGAGGCCGCCGGCAAGGCGTCGATCTCAACTGTCGGAGTCACGACAGGCGGTTGGAGCGAGAAAGAGTTGCTTGAAGCTGGGTGCATCGAAGTCTACAAAGATGTCGAAGATTTGTTAGCGAATTTCGAACAAAGCGCCTTTCACAAATTTTGAGATCAAGAGTTGGCGGCGGTCAATGAGTATCACGCAACAGATAATCTCTTTATTTGTTTATTCTCTCCGCCTCATTTGAATTACCTGGACCATCACTTACGAAAAGACCATACGCGCCACTGCCGTGTAAAGCACTGTGCGAGAAGGAGAAGGGGGACGGTATTTCGGATTTCGCTTCCGGCCTCATGAGATTGGGACCGCGCCCTTATCCGCTAAGCTCTGATAGCGAGGATCCGGATTCTGACGAGCTGAGATGGGCAGAATTATTTTCATCTTTGTGCCGTGCTCCTCGCTGCTCGCCACTAGTAGTTGACCTCCATGACGTTCTACGATTTCTTGAGAGATGTAGAGCCCCAGGCCGTTTCCTAAATCTCCTTTGGTACTGAAGAAGGGTTGAAACAGATGTCGCTGCACCTCCGCGCTCATGCCTCTCCCTTTGTCTTCTACTGTAATCTCGAAGCCGTCCTGGATCGTTGCTGCGTTCAGTGAGAATCTGCCCCCTACTGGAACTGCATCGATAGCGTTGGAAACAAGGTTTGCCAGGACCTGATGGAGTTGGCTGATCACTCCAAAAACAGGCACGTCTCTTCCGCTGACGGCCACGTCCACGCCGCGATTCTGAATTTTCCCTCGAAATAACCGCAGAACATCGTCGAATAGAGAGCCCGCAAGTGCCAGCTTTGGCTCCTGAGTACTTTCTTTCGACCACCGTAGCGTTTGCTTGGTGATCCCCGAGATTCTCTCGAGCTCGGATTCCGCCATAGCGATGTATGCCAAAGCCGGATCGTTGCCACTGACCTCTTTGCCAAGCAGGTAGTGAATGTTGGTAATCGCTTCGAGGGGATTGTTTATCTCGTGCGCGATCACACTTGTCATCCTTCCGGTCAGAGCTAACTTCTCTGACATGCGCAAGGCCAATTCGCGCTCTCGTCGGTCTGTCAGGTCAGTAAACGTTCCGACCCACCCTGCTCGGCTGCCATTTGACCGCAGGAATGGAACTGCACGTACGAGATTCCAGTGCTCCATAGCGTCGCTTTCCTGCTCTAGTCTCAACTCCGCCTCAAAATTAGTACCTTCATTGACAGCCTTTGCCCAGAGTTCCGCGCATTTCCCTTGTTCTTCGACGCTCAATTGGGACTGCTCATACCACAGTCCCTGAGCGTTTAAACCTTCCTCAACCCAGCGTCTGTTCACATAGTTAATTCGGCCGCCGTCATCCGAGGCCCAAACCAGATTCGGGAGTGAATGAGTCAGTTGCTGAAAGCGCGCTTCGCTGAGCTCAATCGCCTCTTCTGCTCTTTTCAAACTCACCGTCATGACCGCAGATCGAAATTCCTGCGCGGAATTAATTTCCATCTCGGTCCATGGGACACTTCTCCCGTAGACCAGTTCTTGCCATGCCTCAAAAGAAGCCCTGGGATGGAGTGGCCTATCATGAGCTTGAGTTTTCGTCGGTTCTCCAGCCCATTTGACCGTACTGATCACCTCAGGCCGGAACCATAGGATATAGCTCTGTCGAACATCTGAGATTCGAACAATCAGCAACCCACTGGCGACATCGCGAATTCCTTCGGTCCAGTCAATGTCTTCCTGAAGATGGCTGCTGCGAAAATACTTCAGCTCCGGCCGCGCATCCATCCACTCGGCCAGGCGCAACGCTATGAGTTTCTCCGGTGTCTTCCCTGAGAGTTCACAGCGTCCGTCAATGATCAGGGCTGCGCCCTCAGCGTTAGTAACTCGTATCAAATCCTCCATCTGCGTAGACATTGCGGCAACATAGTCGTTCTCGGCAGCCATTTGGGTGAGTATTCTCCGCTGGACCCCATGGAAGTAAATTGCCTGCTCCAACTGGGTCGCGCTTCGGAAGGCCATCAACTGGGTGCTCACCATCTTTGTAAGCAGGTCACAAGCGCTGCGCGTAATGTACGGAACGTTGCGAGGCTCCGCATGGTGACAACTGATCAAACCCCACAGGCGGCCTTCGCAGACAATTGAGATCGACATGGATGCCATCGTTCCCATGTTTCGCATGTATTCGAGATGAATCGGGGAAACGCTCCGCAGAACGGAAGCGGAAAGATCGAAGGTCTGCATCGGCTTGCCCGCGAGCCCGCTGAGCGGTGACGGGATGTATGCCACATTTGGAATAATCCGTACCGTATTTTGAATGTAAAGCTCACGCGCCTGCCTCGGAATATCGCTGGCTGGAAATCGCAGATCAAGATAGCTGGGAAGAACACCGTCGTTCTCTTCCGTCAGGACGGTACCATGGCCCGCCTCGTCAAAAACGTAAAGCAGAACACGATTAAACCCTGAGAGATCTTTGACCTGTTTTGTTATTGCCCTGCATAACTCAATATCAGTGCCCAACTTGCTCAGCTTGCCAACGAAGTTCGTGATCACTGCGTTCATCAGTTCCGGGCTGACCAACTGATCAATTTGTTCGAACTCTAAAACTCTCTGGCGGTCAACCTGATGCGTGATTACGCTGTAAAGCTCACTTCGCAATGGAAACGCGCCGAGATAGGTGATTTGCCCTGCTAGTTCAGAGTATTGGTTCAAGGCCCGTATTGCAGCGACCAACTCGCGACCAAGAAGCGTTTCAATAGCTGTGCCAAGAATTAGTTTGATCGGAACTTCGAGGTATTCCCCTGCATTCTGGCTGGCGGCGATGACACGCTGACCGTCGTCATCGAAAACCAATAAAAATCCGTGACGCTGGATACTCCCGGGGATGCGTATCGGTTCCTCTTCACATTGAGCGGTCAGAGTCTTCGTCGTGTCTACAGCAACCGTCGATGAATCATTGAAAGTCTTTCGTGATTGTGGATCCATAAGAATTTGCCTTTGGCTTCGGGACAGTAAATGAGGGTTGATCTGCGGTGAATGCTTCTGGGTTCATGCCCTGCATCCATGAACCGAATGCGCGAAACATCTGTTGTGCCGCCTGGATGACCTTATGTGACTCCGCATCCGGAACTCTTGTCTGCAATACGCCACAAAATTCCCTCCAGAGCCGGCCGGTTTCGGCCCCATGGCCTTGAAAGTAGGAATAGCCATTTCCGGCAGCTAGTCCCAGAGTCTTTTCAAGATGGCGGGCGATCAATTGGCCCCCGAGGGTTGATCCCTCCATGACATACATAGCGCCGAGGAAACCAGCCTCTGAGGCCGTTGGCGGCAAAACAGGCTCTTGCACCGGACGAGTCGTTAGGACGTTGAGGCGCTCCAGATCGCCCAGCAATAGAGAGCTTCGCCGCCGGGCAACTAACATCTCTCGAAGCCATCCCGGTGCTTCGACGGCAGCCCTCTCCTCCCACAGTCCAACGAACTGATAGATCTTCCCTATCGTGGAAACATACTCTTCTTTGGTGAGGTCTGGTTTCATCAGCGGCACAGACCGTTCGACCGCGATATGCTCGGCAGCCGTCTCACATCTCAATCGTGCAATATCCAAATCCCATGCCTCCTTGAAGTCTTAGCCTTTTCCGCGTGCTGTATACCGCAGTTCTATCGATTCAAAAGGCCAACTTTGGTGCGCGGGTAAACAATTGTCAATGATTGCTCTCAAGTAAACAACAGAATGGCGAAAATCACTCGTTTTAGCTCATCCATGAGGTAAGATTTCCAGAATCGCCCCCGTCTACCCCTTCCAGATTTGGCCCGTCCAAGGGGGGACGCGGAGAATCTACATCTTTGTCCTTATCAGTTGCCTCCACATCTCCCAGGATTCTCAGAAGGTCGGCTGAGTTTCCATGCCTTTGAAAATCGTTCGGGAGGAAGACGCAACCCCACCGTAAAGGGAAAATACGCGGTTTTGTCGCAGACGCTTCTTGCTACAGCCCTTCCCATCATCAGAATCAAGCCAGGTCCGTGGCGGAGCCTTGCAATCATTGCCGCACCAAAGTTTCGTCATCGTGGTGAGGCGCAACTATCACAGTCGGTACCGATGGAAGTGTTCAGGGGATTACGGAGTCTGGAGAACCATTCACCTTCAGGCGTCAGGTCACAAGGTTTAGAACCAACATCACCGCAAAAGAGTTGGACGCTCTTATATCTATGCATAGATCTGACAAGCTGTTTCACAGGTGCTAATCAACCAGAGACCCCTAGCTTCGATAATCGGCATATTTGAGAGCCAAAAGTGGATTGGGGCGTCTTCCGAAGCAGTTTTTGCGTCCTACACTTGAACGCAACACAAACCTTCTGAGGCGTCTATGTGGATTGTTCGGCTGGCTCTACGCCGTCCCTATACCTTCGTCGTCCTATCTATGCTCATAGCTTTTCTGGGTGTCGGATCTGCGATCGAGACACCCAAGGACATCTTCCCGAACATCAATATTCCAGTCATCACGATTGTTTGGACATATACCGGCCTGACTCCGACTGAGATGGAAGGACGCGTGGTGACGGTGTGCGAGCGCGCGTTGACAACGACTGTCAACGACATGGAGCACACCGAAAGCGAGAGCTACCAGGGCATCGCTGTTATCAAGGTATACTTCCAGCCGCAAGTGCAGGTCTCGCTGGCGCTGGCTCAGGTCACTTCTATCGTGCAGACAGTTTTGCGTGTGTTGCCTCCGGGATCGTATCCGCCCTTCATCATCAAATACGACGCGTCGTCGGTACCGGTTTTAGAATTGGCGCTAAGTGGACAGGGGCTGAGTGAGGCCGACCTGTACGACGATGGGCTGCAGTTCATTCGGCCGCGGCTGGCTAATGTGAAAGGGGCTAGTGTTCCATTGCCGTTTGGGGGCAAGGTGAAGCAGGTGATGGTCGATACGGACCCTAACTTGTTGTTTGCGCGGCATTTGTCGCCGAACGATGTTTCTACGGCTCTCACGCAACAGAACCTGATTCTTCCGGCGGGAACTCAGCGTATGGGCGACAGAGAGTACGTCATGAAGACGAACTCGAGTCCAGACGCTCTTTCGGCGTTAAACGATCTGCCGATTCGCGCGGCCAATGGTGCGGTGGTGTACGTGAAAGATGTGGCGCAGGTCCATATGGGCTACGCTGAGCAGACGAACATCGTGCGCGAGAACGGCAAGCGCTCCGCACTGCTGATGGTGCTGAAGAACGGGGAAACCTCAACACTCAATATAGTGTCGCAGACCAAAGCAATGATTCCGCAGTTGACCGCCGGAATGGGCAATCTGAAGATTACACCCCTCTTCGACCAATCGATCTTTGTACGTTCGTCGATCAACGAAGTCGTGCGAGAAGCCTGCATTGCTGCCGTGCTGACCGGATTGATGATCCTGCTCTTCCTCGGTTCATGGCGGTCGACGCTCATTGTGTGCATTTCGATTCCGCTGTCGATTGCAACGTCGCTGGTCGTGTTGAGTGCGCTGGGCGAGACGATCAATGTGATGACACTGGGGGGGCTCGCGCTGGCTGTCGGCATTCTTGTCGACGATGCTACGGTGGAGATCGAGAACACGCATCGCAATATGGCGGAGAAACGACCATTGACGCAGGCAATCCTGCACTCGGCGCAACAGGTTGCGGCGCCGGCGTTTGTGTCGACGCTGTCGATCTGTATTGTGTTTGTCCCGGTGGTGCTACTGACGGGTGCGGCGAAGTTCCTGTTCACGCCACTGGCTGAGGCTGTGGCGTTTGCTATGCTGGCCAGCTACTTTCTTTCGCGCACACTAGTGCCAACGATGATGCATTTTCTCCTGGGCAAGGAGATCGCCCTCTACCAGGATCCCGACGAAAGTGAACGCGAGGAGCAGCGTAGTTTCGTTTGGCGCATACACGCAAAGTTTGATCGCAAGTTTGAGCGTATGCAGCACCATTACAAGCGACTGCTGGATTGGTGCATCGATAATGCCGTGATTACACTGGGCTTATTTCTGCTGCTGTTGATCGTGAGCTTGCCAATGACCTTCTTTATTGGTAGAGATTTTTTCCCGTATGTCGATTCGGGGCAGATGAAGTTGCATGTCAATCCTCCCCCCGGGTTGCGGTTGGAAGATTCTGAGCAGTACTTCGCTGCAATCGAGAAAGAAATTCGTACTCTTATTCCTGCCGAGCGCGTGTCTCTTATTCTCGATAATATCGGGCTGCCAAACAGCGGAATCAATCTGGCTTTCAGTGCCTCCGCAACGATCTCGAACTCGGATGGCGACATCCAGATTGCGCTAAAGCCCGGGAAAAAAGATACGCAGCGATATACGAGAGTGCTTCGCGATGACCTGCGCAAGAAGTTTCCAGAGGCAACATTTTTCTTTACTCCGGCCAACATGACAAATCAGATTCTGGACTTCGGCCTGCCGGCGCCGATCGATCTCCAGGTAATCGGACACGAGGCGACAAATTACGAGCTTGCCACCAGGCTCCAAAAACAGATTGCGGCAATCCCGGGAGCTGTGGACGTGCACCTCCATCAGCAGGTCGATTATCCGACGATGCAGGTAAACTCGGACAGGAGCAAAGCACGTCAGATTGGCCTGACGCAGTCGGACGTCGCGCAGTCGACACTGATTTCGCTGAGCGGTACCGCCCAGACTGCGCCGAGTTGGTGGTTGAATCCCGCAACACAGGTGAATTATCAGATCGTTACGCAGACGCCAATCTATCGTCTGGATAGCCTACAGGCCCTGGCGCGCACACCCATTACATCTCCGAACGGAAATGCGACCCAGATGCTGGGAAATCTGGCGAGCTTCCGCCGGGATCTGTCGCCGATCATCGCGGACCACTACAACATTCAACCTGTCTTTGACATCTATGCTGACGTGGACAGACGCGACCTGGGCGGCGTAGCCAGCGAGATCGAAAAGATCATGGACCAGACACAGAAGACGCTGCCGAAGACCACGCAGCTGGTGCTGCGCGGCGAGGTGCAGACGATGAACGAATCATTTCTGCGACTCGGCATTGGCATCATCTTCGCGATCATGCTGGTCTATCTGCTGATGGCAGTGAACTTCCAGAGCTGGCTTGATCCGCTGATTATTCTGATGTCGATTCCATGCGCGTTTTGCGGGATTTTGTGGATGTTGTTTCTAACGCAGACGACGTTCAACGTGCCATCTCTGATGGGCGCAATCATGACCATCGGCGTGGCAACGGCGAACTCGATCCTGCTGGTGGTGTTCGCGAATGATGAGCGGCTCGCGGGTAAAAATCGTCACGAGGCCGCGCTGAATGCCGGACATACCCGGTTGCGCCCGGTCCTTATGACCGCCCTGGCGATGATCATTGGCATGCTGCCGATGGCGCTGGCGTTCGGCGAAGGAGGCGAGCAGAATGCTCCACTGGGACGGGCGGTGATCGGCGGCCTGCTATTTGCGACGGTGGGCACGCTGTTCCTGGTGCCGACGATCTACTCGCTGCTGAAGAAACATCCTCCGGTCGACTACACGAAAGAAATAGACGAAGAAGCAGGACCGGAGTTAAGTGGACACAGCCAGGAGCAGGGCAACAACCACGGCGGAAGTCAGGAGCAGAAAGCGTAATGGCCGACGAGAGACACGACCCTATTGACCCAGACCACAGGTTGCCATGGCCCGAGGAGAGCGATCCAGCGAAACATCGGAAGACGCTGAGCGAACGGGTTCATCCGCCAAAGAACCGCAAGCCACTGTACTGGTTTCTGCTTGCCTTTGCGATATTAGTCGTTGTGGTCGTTTTGGCTGGCTGGCTGCCGCGCCACTTCCGCAATAAGGACATCGATAAGAGCGCGCAGGAGGAAAAAGACGCCAGGCCCGTCGTGGAGACGACCACGGTACAGTCATCCAGGCATGAGGCTGGACTAGTGGTGCCGGGAACGACGATTCCGCTGACGCAGGCATATGTCTATGCACGCTCCAATGGCTATTTGAAAAAACGCTATGTTGATATAGGTGACCATGTAAAGAGGGGTCAACTGCTGGCCGTGATTGATGCTCCGGACCTGGATGCGCAGGTGTCGCAGGCGAAGCAACAAGTCTTCCAGGCGGAACGTCAGCTCGATCAGCAGGAGTCTCAACTGGCACTGGCGACAGTGACGGTACAGCGCTATCGCGTGTTGGTGGTAAAGGGCGTGTTTTCGCGGCAGGACGGAGATACGCAAGAAGCGAATTACGCATCACAGGTAGCCAATGTGCAAGCGGCGCAGCGGAATGTCGATGCATACAAGGCAAACCTGGAACATCAGCTTGCACTACAGAGTTATGAGCAGGTGCGGGCACCGTTTACGGGCGTGATTACAGAACGCGATGTAGACGAGGGCGCGCTTATTTCGGCGTCAGGATCGAGCGCAGGTGCCCAGACTTCGCCTGCGCCACAAGGGCAGACATCGAGCGCGGGAGGAACAACGCAGGCTGGGCAAACAAACAACTCTGGCAGCTTGGGCAGTACAAACTCTGCGGCAACTTCGGCGCAGTCGCCGGGACAGGGAGGCCCGCTATTTGGTCTTTCACAGGTGCAGCGACTGCGGATCCTGGTATCCGTGCCGGAGGGATATGCAACATCGATTCACGTAAACCAGAAGGCGCCAATCGCGTTTCAGGAATTCCAGGGTGTGCCGATGTTTGCGGTGGTGACGCGCACGGCGGAATCGATCGATCCAAATACTCGCACGATGCTGACGGAGCTGCAGATCGATAACTCAAGCGGCAAGCTGATCTCCGGGATGTATGCGGTTGTAACGTTTCCACCGGCACCGGGAGTGAAGGCGCCGTTGCTGATCATCGGCGACGCGATCGCGATACGACACGATAAGTCGATGGTCGCGACGGTAGTGAATGGGAAGATCCATTTTGTACCGGTGACGATCGGTCGTGACTTTGGCAGCGCTGTAGAAATCCTCACCGGCCTGAAAGTGGGCGATGTTATCGTGACGGACGTGACCGACGAAGTGGTGGAAGGTGCTTCTGTCCAGGTTCACCCAATAAAGTCTCCCGATGAACAGCCACAGGCGCCGCCAAAGCAGAATACGCCGCCGGGTGGGAGCACGCAATACAGCAACGAAGGCCTGACCGAGCAGAACCTGCAGGGTCAACAGGCGCAACAAAACCAGCAGAGCCAAGGCAAGGGTCAGAACTCAAACCAGAAGAGTAAGCAATGAGTCGTATTTGTAAGGTTGGGTCAAAACGCGTCTGGGCAGCAACGGCGCTGATGGCAGCGACGGTTGCTGCCTGGGCGCAATCGCCGTCGCCGCCTTTGCCTCCGCAGAATCTGCCGGCGCTAGGCCCTCCTCCGACACAGCGCTCTGTTCCTCCGGGACCCACGACGTCGGGAGCTGTGGGGGAGGTTCAGCCCCCAGTCGTTTCACCACTGGACGGCCATGTGGATCCGCCAAATGCTCCGGCACCACAGCTTGCTCATGCCGTGGATACGAGGGCTGAACCGCAGCGTGAGAGCGCAAGCGGTTTACAGCCGAGATTCCTCGGCTTTCTTGGGCCGTATCGCACGCCGGCTGTTCCGCAACTCTTCGATGGAAGTATAACGAGGTTGGAGATGTTGATTCGAGATGGCAGGCTCTACCTTTCGCTACAGGATGCAATTGCTTTGGCGCTCGAGAATAATCTGGATGTGGAGACTGAGCGCTACAACATTTCGCTAGCAGAGACGGATTTCGTGCGCGCCGCTGGCGGTGGCAGCTTACGCGGTATCGATTACGGAATCGAGCTGCCACAGAATGGAGTAGGTGGACCTGGATCACCCTTGTTGAATGCGGAAACCGCGAACAGCAACCCGACGACGCCGACGGTAACCGATCTTACTTCGTTGAACTCAACGACACAAACGCAACAGTCGCTGTCTGAGACGTCATCGGGGTTTAGTTATTCGTCGGGTTCGAATGTTCCGTTGTTCGATCCGCAGATGATTGGAGATGCGGGGTATCTGCGACGTTCGGATACGGCGACGCTTGAAAATGCAGCCACGACTGGAACAACCGACGGATCGGGAACGACCTCCTCCGGAGCTACTGCGGCAACAACGCAACCGCTTAATTACATCGGATTGAATGTCTCGTACCTACAAGGATTTTCGACAGGCCTCCAACTGGAGGCGATCGTCAACAATGCCTCGACAGTGGAATATGGATCGACGGGACAGTTGAACCCATTCTCAACGCCGAGCACATCGTTGACCCTCACGCAGCCGCTGCTGCGCGGCTTTGGACGTAGCGTGAACCTGCGTTTTCTGCGGATCGCACGCGCCGACCAGAAGATCTCACGGCTATTGTTTGAGCAGCAGGTGATGGAGACGATCTATGGTACATCGCGGCTGTACTTTGACCTGGTTTCGCTGGGCGAGGATGTGCTGGTCAAGGAAGAGTCGCTGCGTGCGGCGACCAAACAGCGCGAAGACGAGGAAAACCAGGAAACAATGGGGACGCTCGCACCGATTGAGCTAACCCGTGCGAAGGCCCTTGAGAGCTCAAGTCGATTCGCTCTGATCCAGGCTCAGGGGTTATACAGACAAGAAGAAATTATCCTCCGCAACGAGCTTCTCCGCATGGCATCGCCGGTATTTACAGCACAGTTCGACGAGATCGTTCCGACAGATCACATTGTGGTGCCGGACCAATTGGAGCCCCTGAACGTGCCTTCACTAGTGGCTCAGGGCCTGGCGCGGAGGCCAGATCTGGCACAGGCCGAGTTGCAGTTACAGACGGGAAAGATCAGCGTCAACGCCAGCCGAAACAATGCGAAACCGCAGTTAAATGTATTTGCAAATGTGCAAACGCGTGGGGCCAGCGAACAGCCGTACGAGACGCTTGGGTCAACTGGCACTGGACTTGCAACAATTCCGCAAAACCTTGCGCTGGGCGGGCTGCGCGTATCGACGATCTATCAAGGAGGCGTGCAGTTGACGCTGCCTCTGAGGAACCGCATAGCTGAATCCGATGCCGCACGCGATGCGGTTCAGCTGCGGCAGGTTCAGGCTCGAACGGAGAAGCTGTCGGCACAAATTCGTGAGGATGTGGAGACGGCCGTTGTGGCTTTGCAAACGGCGCAGGCTGCCTATGAAGCGGCAGCGCAGAGTCGTGATTATCAGGCGCAATTGCTCGATGCCGAGCGGGATAAGTTGTCAGTAGGACAATCAACAGATCTGGCTGTGCTACAGAATGAGGCGTATCTGGCGCAGGCTAAGTCCACCGAGATTGCTGCGCGTTCGAACTGGATGAAGGCTCGGATTGAGTTGGATAACGCATTGGGTGATCTGCTCGAGAAGAACCATATCGAGTTAGATGATGCGATTAGTGGAACGCTGCCGCAGTAGCATTGGCTCTTTCCTGCATTCGCAGAGGCGAACTTTCGTGCATCTCTGGTCCCAATCGCTATAAGAGGTTTCTCCTCGACGCTCGCTTTCTTCTTTGTCGCTGCCTCCTTCGACTTCTTCTCGGTCGTATTTGCGCTCATGATCATCTCCTGATTGGAGAATTACCTTTATGTACATCGGCTATCTCTAAGATAGAAGATGATGAGACGTTCCTGCATCAAACCAGCAACAGATCCGAGGAGCACTTAGGCATGGGGAATACAATAGCGTCTCAATCTGCAGCCAATCCCTCTGCATCCTCAAAGCGTCTCTTGCCCTGGCTTGTGGCAGTAGCGTTTTTCATGGAGTCGCTGGATACAACCATCCTGAACACAGCGGTGCCGGCGATCTCTGCGGCTCTCGGCGTCGCTCCGCTTAGCATGAAAGCGGTGCTGGCAAGCTATACCCTGAGTCTCGCTGTATTTATCCCAATTAGTGGATGGATGGCAGACCGGTTCGGGACCCGCCTGGTCTTTGCATCAGCCATCGGTCTTTTCACGCTGGGCTCCTTTCTCTGTGGCATATCCGGAAACATTCATTTGCTTGTCGCTTGTCGCATCCTGCAGGGTTGCGGGGGTGCAATGATGGTGCCCGTGGGGCGGCTCACTCTTGTACGTGCCTTCGCCAAGGCGGACCTTTTGCGCACCATGAGTTTTGTTTCAATTCCGGCCTTGGTCGCTCCGATGCTCGGACCTATTGCCGGTGGTCTCATCGTTGGCTATCTTCATTGGCGATTCATCTTCTTCCTCAATATTCCGATTGGCCTGGCAGGACTTATCCTCGTTTACATCCATTTACCGGACTATCGCGAAGAGACCTCTCATCCGCTCGACGTAGTCGGACTCATTCTGTTTGGATCTGGGATCGCGTTATTGTCCTATGTACTGGAGATCTTCGGGGAGCACACACTGAGCGCCCGAGAGATGTCCGTGCTGCTGGCACTATCTGTGATCCTGCTTGCGGGATACTGGGTCCATGCCAGAAGTCTTCAATTTCCTCTGTTACAGCTGAAGCTATTCAGTATCCGTACCTTCAGAGCCGCGGTGAGCGGCAGCTTCTTCACACGTCTCGGAATTGGTGGGGTTCCGTTTCTTCTGCCTCTGCTTTACCAGGTCGGACTCGGCTTCACTCCGATTCAATCCGGGCTGCTCGTCATGCCTCAGGCGATCGCCGCCATGAGCATGAAGACACTTATGCCAGGGCTTTTGAAGCGGGCTGGATATCGCGGCGTACTGATCTCGAACACTTTGATTTTGGGAGTTCTCCTGATGGTGTTTGCCACCGTAGGTCTCCGAACCCCCGTCTGGGCTATCGTGCTGCAGGCTTTCCTCTATGGTGCCTTTACTTCACTTCAGTACACGAGCATGAATACCCTCGTTTATGCGGACATCACGGAGCAGGGCACCAGTAGTGCCAGTTCTATAGCGAGCACGATGCAGCAGATGTCCATCAGCTTCGGTGTCGCTACGGCGGGGCTGGCGACCGCCTTCTTTGTTCCGAGCACACACACCGACCCAACAGAGATGATCACTGGGATCCACAAGGCACTCGTCGCTCTTGGAGTATTGACCATTGTCTCAACGATTGTGTTTCGTAGCCTCAAGACCGGGGATGGCGACGACGTTAGTCAGCACAAAGTCCTTCACCCCGGCGGATAATGGCAGCCTCCGTCGCTATCGGCGCCTCCTCAAGAAGATTGCGAGAATCACGAGAAGCCCCGGCCCCGCCGGCCAAACAAGCCACCGCCGTTCGAGTATTCTGCAACCAAAAACTTCCGAAAACACTAGGGTTGCGACGCTTACGGCAGATAGAGCGGACAAATTCTCCGATGGCGTCGATATTGCCATTCAATTGCCTTCTCTATGTGTCGACTTCTAACGACGTCGTATAGAAAGAGTGAAGAATGCCTAGGGCTATCGCCTTCGTCCAGTGACGAGGACAATCAATTCTGCAGCGATCCGTCACTGTAGCGGCATTTCGCCGACCTGATTGTTGGTCGTGTCGGCCCCGTAGATCATGTCGTTGAATGCATGACGATTTGTGCGTGCCGGATTTTACGTTAGTATGCCGAAGCGGCTAGCGGAAGTGATCCGGCCCCAGCGGATACCCAGGGGCGGATAGAGTCTTATCGTTTAGCAGGACTGATCTTTATCGATTTAGGAGACGACCGGAGAGGGATTCCAGGCTGCGTTTGAACTCCCTATTATTTTCCTGGGCTCGTGAGATCACCAAAGCACCCTCAATTGCAGCTACCGCCCCCTCGGCTCGTACCCGTGCCTCTTTCGCTGGAATGCCCGCTTCCTTTGACAACTGCGTGAACTTTGCAATCCAGAAGTCGAGCGTGTTCTTCACGTGAGCCCGCACACTCGGCGGCGTACCCACGCCACTCAAAGTTTCGAGCAGACACGCCTGACTTCCGCTCTCATAGAACTTGTCCAACCGCTCTCTCACAAGTTTCAGACGTTGAGATGGATCCCCCTCGCAATCAATCGGAGCCAGTACATGCGTAGCAAAGATTCGGTCAACTTCAGTTAGCGCAGCAAGGGCCATTTCTTCCTTCCCGCGTGGGAAGCGATGGTACAAACTTGGTTTTACGAGCCCCGAAGACTCGGTAAATCGGCTCAGGCTCGCTCCCTCAAAGCCGTGATTGCGAAAAACCGAGATGAGCGAGCCGAGGACCTTTTCTGCTCCGGCGGCGTCGGTTTTTGCCATCGATTAATCTCCCTTTGGTTTGCTTGCTTCCAGTATACCGATCGGTATAAGATTTGACTATATACCGATCGGTATATATGGGGGAACTAATGAAAGCTGCAGTCGTAGTCTTGTCAGACCCAAATGCGAATTCCGAGGAAGCGCTGGGAAGAGTGTTCAATGGTCTGGCCATGGCGTATGAACTGAAACAGAACGGAGACGAGGTTGCGGTTGTGTTCCAGGGAGCGGGAACGCGCTGGCTCACGCTGCTCTCTGCACCCGAGCACCCGGTCCATGGTCTTTTCGAACTGGTGAAGGATCGCGTTGCTGGCGCGTCGGCCACCTGTGCAACCGTTTTCGGTGCTACAGAGGATGTGACAGCCTCCGGTTTATCGCTCATTTCAGAGAATCAGGTCCCTGGTACGGTTGGTCTTGCGAGCCTTCGGAAGTGGCTTGTCGACGGAAGTCCAGTCCTGATCTTCTGACCTCACGGGGGCCATACCAGTGGCTGTCCTTTTCCCAAAAGATCGGAGACGCATATGTCAATAGATCCTTTTCACGAAGGCGAACGCCGCGTTCAGCAACGAGTCGGTGAGATGCGGGAAGCGGACCGAAACAGTCCCATGATCGCCGCTCAGATCCCGGCAGGGGCGATTCCATTTCTGCAACAGCAGTCGCTTCTGATACTCGCGGTCCTCGACAGGGGCGCGATGTGGTGCCTGCCCATCGTCGGCAAGGCGGGTTGGATGTCTGCATCCCGCGACGCAATCTACCTGGATCTTGGGCAGACGATAGGTCCTGTAGACGAACGTATTCTAAGCGCCGCAGCGGATCGGCAACTCGTCGGCGGAGTTGTACTCGACTTTGCCACTCGCCGACGCCTGCGCGTCAACGGACGGCTTGAGAGGGCGTCAGACAATCTCATGGTGCTGTCCGTTGCGGAGGCGTATCCGAACTGCCCGAAGTACATTACGCAGCGCGCGTTGGTTTGGTCACCGGACGCTCCCACTCTTTCTCTCCAGGAAGGAGAATCGTTGACTCGGCAGCAGCGCGACGCCTTCGGAAAGACGGATATCTTCTTCATCGCAACGCAGCATCCGGAGCGAGGCCTCGACGCCTCTCATCGCGGGGGCAACCCAGGATTTATTCTGAGTCCCAACGACCGGACCCTCCGCTTCCCTGATTACGTAGGCAATAGTCTCTTCAATACGCTGGGGAATCTTGAAATTGATGCCCGAGTCGGCATTCTTCTTCCCGATTTCAACAGCGGAGTAGCATTGGCGATTACAGGGACGGCCTCAGTCAGCTATGAAGACCAGGGGCGCACACGATGGACAACAGTGACAGTTCAATGCTGGACCGAGAGGCGCCTCCCTGTCATGGAGAAGGCGAGACAACTCTCCCCGTTCAATCCTTAAAGGCTGCGCTCATTTTGAGAGCGATTGGTACGACGAAGTCGGGTTGTCGGTAGGTTAGCGAGCTGGTTGCCGTTCGTGTCGCGATCATATTCCTGGCTTCGTTCCTCTCGAGAGTGGAACACAAGCTCCGCCGGGTTTGTATATTGGCGATTTGGTCTGGGTATCTGTCTTGCCCTCCGGAACCCAGATGCGGTTCTGATCCCAGTAGATGTTTCGATCCGCATGGAAAGACCCTCGTCCGGTTGCATGCCGCTGTCCTGCAGAATGACCACGGCCCGCCAAGCCTGCTGTCTGAGCCGTTTGATCCTGCGATGTTTGATCGGATCTGCATAAGCCTGCTCGAGTTCATCCTCTGCCTGCTCATCTATCATCCAATCTCGCCCAGGAGCTCAATAAACGATGGAAGCTGGCATCGAGATGATTGATGGGCTTTGTCAGGAAATCCGGCCATCTCGATCGGCCATTGCAATAGACAGGAACGGCTACCCAGTAGACAGAAGCCGTTCCTGTTTCTATGGAAGGTTATTTGAGGATTTCCGTGAGTGGCTTCTCCTGAGCGCTGCGGAGGTCGACACCGAGAACCGCTGCGACTGTCGGAGCGATACGCAGGTTCGTGATAGCTCCCAGTTGCACGCCCTGCCGGATGTGGGCGCCCGAAGCGACGAATAACGCCTGCATGTCGGAATCGGTGTTCAGGTACCCGTGTTGCCCTTCTGCCGGATGCGTCGTCACCAACGAGTCTGCAGCATCGTCGCTAAAAGCATAGTCTCGATCGGCAGTAAGGAAAAGCTGCGGAGCCTGATCGGTATCATGTTCCGATGGAAGTCCGATGGCGAGTGCCTCCTCATTGGTATAAACGTGAGCCACCCCAGGTAGCGACTCAAGATAGGTCTTTAGTCTCGGCAGCAGCAACGCTCGCTGCTTTGTGTCAGGAATGAACACCTGAGCGGCACCACCCTCCGCCTTGACCAGCACAGAACCGGCATAGCGATCTCCCTCTCTACGTAACAAGCCCTGTTGTTGAAGAGCAACATTGATATGGATACTATGCGTGAAACTTGCAAAGCCGTGATCTGAAACGATGAAAAATGTCGTGCGGTCGAGCAACCCCTCTTTACGAACGGCTTCCACAACTCGCGCAATGCAAGTGTCCGCATATGCGTAGGCAACATATGCGGCCGGGGTCATCGGCGCATACATATGCTGAATGGAATCGGTCTGGAGAAGGTGCAGAAGCAATAAATTCGGGGCGTGCTGCTCAATGATGTCAACCGCGGCATCGGTCCATATTTCGTCGCGCCATGCCGGGCTGCTGCCAGCTCCAAAATGCGCGACCTGATCCTGCGTCAGAATGCCCTGACTGACCAATTCCTGAGAGATCGGACTGGCAGGATCCGGTTTCTCACCAAAATGCCAGGTCACACCACGGGCACCATAGATGGCTACCCAGTCCACCTGTCCGGTGGTCAGTCCCTTTTCTGCAGCCGCTTCATAGAGCGTGTGTGCGTGAACCAGCTTATCCTTGTTGATCCATGGTTCGATTTCGGGTTCGGCTTCATTCGCAGAAAATTTGATGAGGCCGTTGGCCATGACGTGGTGCTTGCTGGCATCCACACCTGTAACGAGGGTCGTATGATTCGGCCAGGTGACGGTTGGATTGATAGGACGCATTGCTGTAGCGAAGGACCCGTGAGAAGCCAGCAGCCGTAAGGTGGGCATGGGCAGCATGGGGTCTTCCAGTGCTCGGGCGGGGAGCCCGTCGAGACTGATGACAATGACGTATGGTTTGGCTTCGGTATTTGCTGAGGCCTTTTGAGAGGTAGCGCCGACGCAGATGCTCAGCCCTCCAAGAAGGAGCGCAGATAGTTTCTTCAAGAAAATCCATTTCCGCGGCGATATATATCGCCGCTATAAAAGATGAAATGGGAGCCGCCGAAGCGGCTCCCGAAGGATTACTGCAAATTAGAACAACAGCTTGAGGCCGAACTGAATCTGCCTTGGCAGGTTGTTCTGGGACGTGATTGTGCCGAAACCCGGGTCGGTTACGGTCGTATCCGGGTTGCCGAACTGCACGTGATTGAAGGCGTTGAAGGCCTCGGCGCGGAACTGCACGCTGAGTCTTTCTACAGCGTGGAATTCCTTGAAGAGAGAGAGGTCTGTGCTGGCGAGACCTGGGCCACGCAGGTTGTCATAATAGGCCGGCCCGTTGCCAAGATGATAGGGTTGCGGCTGGCTGAAGTCCACCTTATTGAAGTAGGCATTCAACCGTTGATGAATATCGCCGTGCAGCGAAGCATTCTGGCCATTGGTGTCGGCATAGAGCGTCTGCACATTGAAGCTGGAGAGGTTATTGCTAGCACTGATCTGCAGAGGATTGCCGCCCTGCAGCGTGGTGATGCCGTTGATTTGCCATCCTCCGAAGGCTGCATTCTCGACGCCGTTGAGATGGCTGCCGAACTGACGACCACGTCCAAAGGGAAGATCGTAGATGTAACTGACGATGAAGCGCTGCCGTACGTCATAGGAGGTAACAGCATAATCTTTCATCGGGTTGAAACTATCCTGGTGATTCGTACCGTTGTCGTAGTTCTTGCCCCACACATAGGAACCCTCAAGCTGCAGGCCCTGCGAGAAGCGCTTGCTGACGCGTACCTGCAGCGCGTCATACTGGTTGTTGCCACCGGAGATGAATAACGGCAGCATGCTGGTGTACTGCGAATACCTCTTGAGCAGTTGCGCCACCGTGGTCGTAGGTCCATTGATGGCTCCCCCTGTGGTAATCGAGCCGTAATAGGGGTTCGCCACTGGGCTCTCGAGGTTCGCGCCTTCGGAAAGAATCTCTCCGGCAGGCACCTGATCAAAGTCGATACCGCCTTCGCGGCTCTGCTGCTGCTTACGCCCACGGTCGCCGACATAGGCGATGTCGAAGGTTGTGTTTCCGGGGAGTTGCTGCTGGACGTCGAGAGTGTATTGCACGACATAGGGCGAGGGCGTATTTTGCAGGGCACCCTCGATCTGGCCGCCGACACCTGTCAACAAACCATCGGCCGAGCCTGGCGGAGTCGTGAAGCCCTGCGGAAAGGGATTGTCCAGCAGGCTGGAGACGTTCGGGTGAATACCATCGTTATTCGTTGAAGCGATCCAGTTGTTCTGCACGCGCCAGCCATAGGGACCGACGGTCCCTGCAGCCGCCTGCGCCGACGGGCCATACACGATGGCTGCACCGCCATGCACTACCGTGTCCTTGTGTGCCTGGTAGGCGAATCCGAAACGAGGTGCAAGGTTGTTGGCATCGATGTGGTATTGATGGCGGCTGTTTCCATCCACGCCAACGAAGACCAGTCCACCTTCAAGGCCGGGTACATTCGATGCAAGGGGTGAAGCTGCGGTCGGATCGAAGTAGTTCATGCGGTTGTAGCGCTCAGTGCGCGGGACATCAATGTCATAGCGCAAGCCCAGATTCAGCGTTAGGCGCTGCAGAATCCTCCAGTCATCCTGGAAGTAGCCGGCAAAGTAGTAACTCTGGGTGGCAACGTCCTTGTAATCCTGAATCATGTCGCCCGTACCGAGGCCGAGCAGCATGGTGGCCACGCCGTTTCCGGTTGCGGCAGAGGCTATGTTCGGCTCCTGCGTCCAGTTGGTGCCAAAGGTGAAGTTGCCAGAACTGTCGGCGGTCTCACGGTCGTTGACGCGCAGCATGCGACCGTCAAAACCAAACTTGAAGGTGTGCTGTCCGTGGGTCCAGGTCAGCGAAGAAAGCAGGCTATAGGTCATGAAGGCGTTGTGCCGATAACCGTTGTTGCCGAGGCCGGTGTAGGCTTGCGGCGAAAGGACCGGAAAGAGTGGCGTGCCGCTGAATTGATTGATGTCCGCCGGCAGGCCAAGCTGCGTGGCTTCGTTAAAACCGAGGCTTGTGTTCTGGTAATCGTACAGCGTACGCGCAAAACCCAGACGAGCGTCGAAGATCATATTCGACTTGGGAAAAAGCGTGTAGCCGGCCGTTATGCCGCGCGAATAATCGTCGCCATCAATCAGACCTTCTGCCACTGCCACTTGCGCTGGCCAAAGCGGGTCGGGGTTGGACTGATAGACGCGGTTCGAGTACCGGACAAAGAGCTTCTGCTTATCACTGATGGTGTGATCCACACGCACGTCCCAGGCAGTCGTTGCTGTTGGGCTGCCGCCTGTGGCATAGAAGTTGTTGACCGTCGCGCCGGGCACGTTTGGTTCCGGGTAGTATTTAAGGGCGTTTAGCGCGACCTGGCTTATCTGTGCTCCATACGGCGCCAATTGGGCGTTGGTGATTACGTTGCCCTGAAAAGGAGTCCGAACGTATCGCTGACAGGGATTTTGCCCTGCAACGGCGCACTGTGTTGTGAAGGGATTGTAGATCGTTTGGCCACTCTGAGAGAAGTCGCCTGCACGCTCAGCATCCGTGGGGACGGTATTGGTAATTTCCGTCGACTGGTTCGAGCGCAATAACTCGGTCGATACCATGAAAAAAGTGCGATTTTTGAGGATCGGACCGCTCAGTTCGCCGCCAAACTGGTTGCGGTGAAACAAAGGCAGCGGCTGATTGTGCTGGTTTGCGAAGTAGGTGTTGGAATCGAGCGCCGAGTTGCGGATGAACTCGAAGAGCGAACCATGAAATTGGTTCGCGCCAGACTTGAAGACGACGTTTATGATGCCGTCCAGCGTTCGGCCATATTCAGCGGGGAAATTCTGAGCAAGGACGCGGAACTCTCCAATGGCGTCGATCGACGGGAAGACGCCAATGCCAGAGTTTCCGTTGACGGTCGGGAAGCCGGCCGGCGTGCCATCGACCAGTGTGTCGTGGTAGCCCTGGCGTCCGCCGCTGATCGAAAAGCTGTTGGAGTTATAGTCGTCTCCGGTTGTACCCGAGTAACTCGGAATGAGTTCGAGCAGGGCGTAGGGATTGCGAGTATTCAGAGGCAGGTCTCGCAATTGTTTCCCATTGACCTCGTCGCTCACCTGCGAGGAGACGGTATCCAATCCAGAGACATCAGCATTGACAGTCACAATCTGATCGACCTGGCCAACCTGGAGAGTTACATCCTGGGATGCGTTCTGGTTCAGGTCAAGCCGGATATTCGTCTGGTCGTAGCCGCGGAATCCACTCGCCTCAATACGCAGCGAATAAGTACCCGGCTGGAGGTCGAGCAGAGTGTACTCGCCTTTGTCGTTGGTCTTTTGCACGGCGCGGGCGTTGGTAGCCGTGTTGATGGCGCTTACCGTGGCCGTCCCGATCGCGTGGCCACTGCTGTCTTGCACCCGGCCGACCAGGCTCGCACCGATCGACTGCCCAAATGCCACATTTCTGGATGAGAGAACAACCAGCGATATAGCAACGCATAACAATAAAACCGAATTTCGCAGGATGGCGCTTTGCGACCATCTGCATCCTAATCTCCAAATTTCCATGAAACTTCCTTTCGTCATCTGGTGAAAAGAGAAACCGCATCTCCAGGCCGATCGCCTGGGTGCTCAAGACATACAAGAGGGTAGAAAAACGAGGAGGTTTATTTCACCTCTCCATGCCAGACCCTAACGAAGTGGAAGTCGACGAGCGCAGTGAATTCACGGTGATTCATTCGCCGTCACTAGAGCGCCCTATAGATTCAATGGGTTATGCTCCGTTTTGTGAATAGAAGAAGTGTAGGTGAAACGAAGGTGATTCATCTTCCTTTAACGCACACCAGGTTAAATCGGAACTTAAATGCCATGGTCTTTAAATAGAACAGTCGGCGTGCATGGCTGAGATTCGCACCATTGGCGAAGATGAGGCGCTGACTTACACGGACGATCCGCGCTGGCTGCTTGTAGAGAGAATTCTCGCCACTCGCGATTTTCAACGCTCTCCGAGGTTGTCCGACTTTCTGCGTCACGTCTGTCAGTTGACACTTGAAGGTCGCGAAGGCCCCATCAGCGAACAATATTTAGGAGAGGTGCTATTCGGGCGCGCCCCTGACTACGACTCGACCTCGGATACGATCGTCCGGTCTCACGCTCTGCGCCTGCGCCGCCGCCTCGAGCATTACTTCCAGCGGGAAGGCAAATCGGAGCCGCTGACGCTGATCATTCCCCGGGGCGGATACGTGCCACTCTTCGTTCCCGCCTCCGAGACAATCATGTCGACCCGGCAGGAGTCTGCGCCAACGCTCTCGTTTCGGGCCGGGATGTATGACGTTCCAGGTCCAGCAGGACACCACGCTGCTGGCACACCAACCGAAGGAATTTCCAGTTCTTCGTCGCCAGTTGCGTTGCCACTTACTGACCTCCACGTCGTCTTAGGCCGTTACCGGGCGGTACTCACTCTTTCGCTCTGCTTTGTGCTCGCGCTTGTGGCCATCGTTATCTATCAAGGGCGCGCGCTCCATACCCTGCGCGCGCATGAATACCACGACCGGAATCATCCTCTGTGGAGCCGTCTTTTCAATGCAGAGGAACCCACCCAGGTTGTTCTTGGCGACTCCGGGCTTGTGCTCTTTCACGCTACAGCTCGCCGTTATGTCAGCCTCCAGGATTACGTCAACAACGACTTAACGAAAGAATTGCCATACGTCCAGCATGTCGATCCGGATTTCGCATTGCTGCTGGCCGGACGCCGTTACACGTCCCTGACCGATGCCACGACTGCGATACGACTCTTGCGTTTACCGGAAGCAAGGCCCGACCGCACAACCGTCAGTTTCAGCCGAGACATGCATCTGGATGACTTCAAGAACGGTAACGTCATCATGATCGGCGCGCAGGAAGCCGATCCATGGGTCGAGCTGTTCGAGCATCAGATGGACTTTGTGTTCTCGATCGACACTCCAGACAAGCATTCTGTCTTCCTCAACCGGAACCCGCAATCGGGCGAACCGGCAGTCTATACTCCCGAACGCGATGGTCCACACCAGATCTACGCGGTCATCGCGTTTCTGCCGAATCTCACAGCGACTGGTAACGTGTTGCTGCTCGAAGGTATCTCGATGGCGGGAACGGAATCAGCTGTTGACCTTCTGATGGATGATCGACGTCTGGTACCGATTCTCAACGGAATCCGTCGGCCCGACGGGACATTACCTCACTTCGAGATGATGATTGCTACCAACATCGTTAAAGATAGTCCGACACCGCCGCAGGTCTTAGCGCTTCACGTCCATCGCTAAGTTCAATCTGCACCAGTCCCAGGCTCCTTCACACATCAGCACTGGCATCCTCACGAATCCTGCGACGACGCCACTGATAGGCTTCCCGCGTGTGATGCTGATTCCGCAATGGCTAAATCGCCGATGCGCTCATCGACAGCGCATCAGTAAACCAGAGGTCGACATATCGGCAATGAGTATTTCGGCGATTTATCACCAACAGCGGCAGACCTTCATCAATCCTCCTTCAACGCAGCGTCACGCCAGACTATCGCTTCAGGCAGGTTCTGCCTCTTGAACTTTTTCGCTAACCCAGTAGACGCCCATCTCGCGAAGCACAAGACGGATGGCATCGAGCAAGGCTTCGACGTCGGAAGATGTTATTCTCCCGATCGTTCCGATTCGGAAGCACGATTCATGGGACAGCTTGCCTGGATAGATCGCAAAACCGGCCGTCCAAAGCCTCTCATAGAAATCAGCGAACTGGAACGCCGGGTTGGAGGGGTATCGAAACGACGTGATGATGAAGCTTTGGTCTTCCTCAGCGAGGTAGACCTCAAAGCCGATCTCCTTCATGCCGCGGCACAGCGCGATATGGTTTTGTCTATAGCGTTCTCCGCGGGCGTGCACTCCGCCTTCTTCGTCGAGCTCATTCAACGCCTGCTCAAATGCCAAAATGGTATGAATTGGAGGCGTGAATCGGAAGTGCCCATTCGCTTCCATACTGGCCCATTGATCGTAGAGATCGAGACTCAACGTGCGCGCATTTCCTTTCGCCGACTCCAGACCAGGTCGGCTGGCAAGGATGAAGCCAAAGCCTGGAACCCCTTCGATACATTTATTTGCAGAAGAGATCAGAAAGTCGATGTGCGAACCAGCCATGTCGATGGGAACCGCACCGAAGCTGCTCATCGCATCCACAATGTAGACGGCGCCGGCACCATGAACCACAACGCCGATTTCTTCTACCTGATTCAGGATGCCGCTGGTCGTTTCACAGTGCACCACAGCGACATGAGTAATCCCGGTAAGTGAAGCCAAATGCTCTGCGACAAGCTCCGGAGTAAATTTCCTGTTCTCTGCAACCTCAAGAACATCGAGGGCAATGCCGTGAACGCGCGCGGTCTGCGCGATGCGTCGCCCGTAGGCCCCGTTGACCAGCACCAGCAGCTTGCCGTCGCGTGGAATTACGGATGAGATGACCGATTCGACCACAAACGTGCCGCTTCCCTGCATGAGAATGCACTCGTAGTCCTCGGGAGGATAAGAGCCGAGGGCGAGCAGACGCGTCCGGATACTGTGAACGCTCGCGAGAAAATCGCTATCCAACGATCCCAGATCGCGGAGCATGGCA
>Ga0302315_10001053_pt1 | contig 29226 bp, 39 predicted proteins | sample III_Palsa_N3_1_FD_200532 | JGI IMG/M metagenome (GOLD analysis project Ga0302315, IMG submission 200532) | Peat permafrost microbial communities from Stordalen Mire near Abisko, Sweden - III_Palsa_N3_1 | ecosystem: Environmental > Terrestrial > Soil > Palsa > Peat permafrost | place: Sweden...
CTTGCAATTCAATTTTTTGTTTTTGAAGGGAATTTATTTTTAAAATATGACGGGTTTGTTTCATATCCTCTTTCCTTTTTTGAAATTTTTAAAATCTTCCTCAGTGAATATTTGTTTTGTAAAAAGTTCTTTAGGCAATCCATATTTTGCCACAAATGGAATTTTCAAAAGTATATGTTCTATCACTCCCACCGTGAAACTGTTGCCCAAAGCCTTTGTTCTTGCGGTATTGCTTACTGTTGGAACGTCAGTATAACCAACTGGAAGATTTTGCAATTGCTCGCGTTCTGCTATTGTTAGAACCCGAACGAATGGCTTTATGGCCTGTACTGTTTCCTCGTTTAAGCTTTTTGTGTAAGCATAATTCCAGTTATTATTGACAGTAAAATTGAAGTCATAAACTTTATTATCAGTCGTTGCGGTTACTGAGTAATGGAGGTATTGAGTTGATGCGCTAAGTGTGCGCTCAAATGACATTGGATGGTTAAATATTACTTGTCGCTCTGTGCGGTTTCGAGTGAAATAACTTCTAACCGCGCCCCCGATACTATTACAGTACTGTGAGGTCAAAATAGCGCTTTTTTCTTTTTCTGAATATCCGTTTTCCAAAATATGTTTTAAAAATATACCTTGATCCACTGGTTGTTCAACTCCTTTAATGTTTGTCCAGTAAAGCCTATTTCTGCTCTGTGCGCTTACCAATGCGCTATTTATTTTAATTGGCTGAACTCCCAAATGTGAACTAATAATATTTTTGTTGTCGTTGCTCATAACGACGTTTTCCATAATAAAAAGAACATTGGGATTAATCTCTTTTACCTCATTAAATATTCGTAAAGCCTCAAAAAATAAACTTGACTTTGTACCTTCGGCCAACCCTTCACGTCTTCCGAGTGATGAAAAGTTATTACAAGGAGACCCCCAGCAAAGGAGGTCTGGTATTTCTGGTAATTTTTCAGCCGTGATTTGACAAACGTCCCCCAAATGGATAATATCGGGGTGGTTGTATTGGCTTATCTTAATGGCGCTCTTGTCAATCTCACTTGCATAGTACCTAACGGGTATTTCAAGATTTTTAAATGCCTGCCGAAGCACTGAAATGCCATCGAAAAGGGAAAGTACGACAAAGGGTTTTTCTTCTTGTAAAATTGTTTCACTATTCATTCTATCGTTTTTTAGATAAATAGAATGATTTTTTTTAAAAAGTCTGTGAAGGGAAAAAAAAGCCCCAAATAAATGAGGCTTTGAAAAGTTTACTTTTTGTAAAGTTTACTTTTTGTAAAGTTTATTATTCAATAATAAACTTACCAGAATCAAATGAGCCATCGTTATAAAGTACTCTGTATATATACAAGGTATTTGAGTTAAGGTTGCTCTTATAGTCGCTCATAGAGGCTTGTTTGATGAAATTACCTATTGCATCATATACGTAATAAGTCCCGTTCTTTGGCTGGGTTGCAATTGGGTTTATTGTCGCCGTTGTTATGGCGCTTGTGAAGTAAAATGAGTTATATGCAGTTGTGTACTCGCAGTAGTCGTATAAGTTTGTGCAAAAACTGAAATAGTAAAGCCAACTGTTATTATTGGTAAATGTTACCATTTCACCCGTGAAATATAACCAGTAAATTCCTGAACTTCCTATTTGGTTTTTTAAAAGGCTCGTTACCTCAACGCTATCCACTTTATAAGCTATGCCACCATTTGAGGGATTTTCCAAAGTTACATAAACATAGAGGTTACTTGTGTCAGTCCCGCCTACTGTTCCGCCATATTGCACCTGTACGGCAAGCTCAGTGCCTATTGGGGCGCTTGTTATGGGCGTCGTTAAGTTTGAAGCAAGGTAAACCCCGCTATTCTGGTAAAAAAATACCTGCGCTTTTGCACTGGAAAATAGTAGTAGAATGAATGCGAATAATAGAATAAGTTTTTTCATAATGAGTTTTTTTAAGTGAATCAGCAATATACGCACTTATTCTCAATGGTGGTCAAAATAAACCACCATTCTTGTTATTGTCCTGCGTTTTCCTGGAAAAGCAGTGTTTTAACATATTCACGAATAGGATAAGCTCTACGTATTAGAAGTTTATTATCCTCAATTTGATCCTCAATGTTAGAGATAGTAATATTATTTGTTTCTTCCAACAAAAAAAAGTTAATTTTATGCCTGAATTTTTTTATGAATGCCAATGACCAAAAACCAAAACCGCACTGCATACTGATAACATCCCAATCAAACTCAGGAGCGAATTTTTGAATAAAAGAATGGCTTAATTTCTTGTCGAAAAACTTGTGCTTATTTTTTTCCCAATCAAATGTATCTGCGTTTTGCTCAATATATTTTTCTAACTCTTTTCCATTGAGGTCAATTAGTTTTTTTGTCATATCCATAAATAGAGGGCAAAAAAAAAGAAGTCAGCTTAAAACCCTGACTTCATAACTGTTTGTTTATTTTTTTTAAGAAATAATTAATTAAGTCTTCTTTTTTAAAATAAAACCCTGGGTAAATTGGTATAATATAGTATTTTTTGTCAAATTCTTTCGAGTCCATTTTTGGCAATTCATTTAAATCGTATTTTGTAATAAAACCTTTTTTCACACCATTTAGTAATACCCGCAAAAGGTGTAATAAATAGATTGAACCGAAAAAGAAAAATGCGAGAATTAAGCTTATTGTTAGTACCATAACTGTTTTTTCTCATAAATAGGTAAAAAAAGAAAAAATTTGAACATCATAACTATCCTTATTATTAAGTTAGGCGACCTCTGCCAGCTCCCTTTTTTCTTTTTCTAGAATACGTTGCAATAACTCATTCCTTCTTTCTTGTTGAGACTTTATTTGAGGCTCAATAGGCGAGCTTACAGGCATTATCTGTATTGGGGTTGAACATTCTATTGGGTTTGAAATTGCGGGTTCCATTGAGGCTATTTTTGCGTTGTTATTTTTTTGTTTTAGTTCAATCAAACATAAGTCTTTTTTTAGCTCAGTATTGAACTCTTTTATCTCTTTTTTTCCGTTGCCGTCAACGCAAAAAAGAAGCCTGTAATAGTCGTATCTGTCTTTTTTAAATGAGGGTTGGACGCCATATTTTTTAAAGGCGCTTATAATCTCTTGTTGGGTTTCTGCAAAATATTCTTTAGGCACGCTTATTGAATCGTGGATGGTTAGCAACTCCATAGCAGGGTATTTTTTAAGCATATTTTTTGCCACAACCCTAACAATTAAATCTGATTCCAACTTTTGCAGATTTATCGCCAGCGCCTTATAATTATCTTTCTTTTGTTCCTGTATTATTCGATAAAGGGAAGGGAATTTATCTTTGAACAAATCAGCTAGTTTATTCTGCATGTGTTTATTCTGGCAAAAGAAAACCTTACCAAAAAAGTCCTGCTTATATTCCTTCCTTTTTTGCTCAGTCAGTCCATCAAAAATATACTCGTAAAACTTACCTTGCTCGCAAAGACTTACGTAAGTCTTTGCATCTTCTGGCAACTCCCTATGTCTTTCTTTGTAGTAGCTTTTAACGAAGCAGGCAAAAAACAAAGGTTGGCTGTTACGTATGTCAATAGCCTCAAGGCTCTTGCCATTGATTGTAATATAAGGACGTAGAATAGCTGGTAGGTTGCTATAATTGGTATGTACCCTAAAGCCCTTATTATCCACTTCAAAGAAAAACTGACCGTGATATATCTTACTTATCACGCACAAATTGGATAAAAGAGCCTCAAAAGACATGTTTTCAGTACCCCTCCCAAAAGTTTTTGCTTGTTGAAACTCAGTCATATCAAGGGTTTTAGAAGGGGTCAGTAGACATAAGAGGGAGTATTTAGATTTGATAGATAAGATTAGATTGTTTATTATAGAATTAATATTAGAAGGTATTAGAGTATGATTTGATATATAGAATTTATTTAATACCTCTTTAATAGCTTTATTTAAGTCTATTTGAATAGATTCTAAGTTTACTTTTAAAGAGTTATATAGCCTTATATCTGTTTTAAGCTCTGATTTATTAAATGCCTTTAGTTTATTTATAAACCAAGAATCATTTGCCATCGTTAAATAAAACATTTCACTTCTATACCTCTCTGTTAACCTATACCCTAAACAAAAACTTTTCTCTTTATAAGTACCATTACATTCTATTATTCCCTGATAAATCAAAAAGTTAAGTATTGCCTTATAATAATCACGCCCCAATAGCTCTATAAGCTTATCTGAGTGAAGTTGTATGAAAGAATCATAACTATATGTTTTATTGATAAATCGTTTAACATACAGCGTATGAATGATGTAAGCGACCTTATCAAGGTGGTAAGTCCCTAAATTATCTTGCCCGTGATTTATTAAGAGTTCTTGAAGATTTGCCAAAGATTCTGGCAAGTAAAAATAGATGTTCTCAGTATTCATTTGTGGTACTTATTTTTTTTTTTTGTGGTACTTATTAAAGCAACAAGCAGGCGTACCACGGCCTGCCTGCTGTTAAAACATCAATTGTTTGAGTGAACTTTTAGACGCTTCTTTTCATAAATAGGGGCAAAAAATAAAATTCCTGCCCGATTAAGAAAAATTTAATCTTTTTCGCTCCTAAACTAAATAGTTTTTTGTAGTTGATGTAAGAAAAAGCGCAAAATAGATCAAAAAAGGCATAAAAAGCCTCTTAAAAAGCCATTCTATGATTTTTATTTATTTTTTGAGATGCAAGTTTATTTTGAAAATAGAATGGAGTGAAATTTATTTATTTTTTGAGGCTGGAAAATTCTTGGTTTTGTCCTATTAAAATATAACTATTCAAAGGGAAAATATACATTCCTTTGAGTTGCCACTTTAAAAAGAAGAAAAATAAGTTAAAAAATTAGGAAATGACATGCAGATTGATATAAAAGTTGAAACAAGCCGAAACTTTTAAAACATACGCACGTATATTATTAAAAACCGCTCAAGAAAAAGCATAGTTCTATTCCCCCTCTAAAAAAATGAGGTTATAGTCCGTATACGTAGGGGGTTTGGTAGGGTTACAAAATATTTAAGGCTATTTACCTAAAAAGAGTGAATTATGAGATACAATGACGAAGTAATTAATGAACACGCTGACATTATTAAATGGTCGTCAGTAGCCCAAAGCCCAGATTTAAAATATGTAAGTATTGATTGTTTAAAAAAATACGAATGTGAATTTTCAAATGAAGATTGGGAATTTATCTCTCAAAATCAATGCTTGTCTGAGGACTTCATAAGAGAGTTTAAAGATAAAGTTGATTGGACTTTGATTTGCGAAAATCAAACCTTGTCTGAGGATTTTATTAATGAGTTTGAAGATAAAGTAGACTGGCGAGTAGTTTCAACTTACTCAAATTATTTTGTGGATTGCAACATAAAAATTCATTCAACTACTTTGTCTGAGGATTTTTTTAGGAAAAATTACGATAGACTTCCTTTAATTTTATTGGACTCCCTATTTACTATTTCATTTTTGAAGGAACATGCACACAAGTTTAATAACTATCAATGGCAATGGGTTTCTGAAAAACAAATTTTATCTGAGGACTTCATAAGAGAGTTTAAAGATAAAGTTTATTGGACTTTGATTTGCGAAAATCAAACTTTATCTGAGGACTTTATTAATGAGTTTGAAGATAAAGTAGATTGGAGTTTAATAAGTATTTATCAAAGACCATTTAATAAAAAGTTTTCAATTGAATTTTTAAAGAAAAATATAAATAAAATAGATTGGGGTTGCTATTCTGTCTTCCATACTTTAACTACGGAAGAAAAAAAAGAATTTAAAAAAGAACTAAAAAAAATTAAATAAAAAACACAGTCAAAAAATAAATTTTAAACAATTAAACAAAATAGTAAAATTATGTGGTGGATAAATAAAACAGAAAAAACAAGAAAAGAAATATTATCTGAAACTAATTATAGTGTTGAATCATTCATCACTATTATGTGCAAAAAAGATAATTCTAAGTACTTAATCCCGCTTGGGTACTTCTCTCCGAATGATCTATACGCTACTTATTCACGATTGGATGCCACAGATAATTATCTGTGGCACATCAAAGTAAAAAATAGAAAAAAAAGAAAAAGTGAAAAGTATATAGTTAATGCAATCGAACAATACTTTACTCACATGTTTAGAAGGTTTGAACGCGAGAAAAATGAAGAAATTAAAAACACATTGCAAAAATAAATTTTAAACAATTAAAAAAATAGTAAAATCTTAACCTATTTATTAGAAAAATAAAATTATGACCATAGAACAAGCTACCCTATTATTAACACAAGTAACATTGCATCCAATAGTTGCAATTACATTAACGCCAGAGCAGACGGCGACTATTTATAATAATAAAGATATCCAAAGATTAATTTTGAGTATTGAAGGCTCAGTAATACAGGGCAACAAGCTTACTTTAAATGTAAGCAAAGTTATTCCTTTTTTTCAAGGTATAAGGCAAGATATAAAAGATGCTATTATTAAAAAAACATTAGAACTCGCAGGCATTCCCATTGAATAAAAAAATATTTATCCTCCAAACCCTCAAAATTTTTGGAAGTGATAAAATTTTTGTTTAAATTTTTAAAAAGCAGGAATAAAAAGAAAAAGGCAATTAAGTGGTTGCGCCTGAAAAAGTGAATGAGTGAAGAAAAACAATTATTGCTGATTGCCCGTGAAATGTTAAATAATATTTTTTCACGGAAAGAAGTTAACCCACAGTTCAAAAAAGGAACTGAGTACGCAAGTGCCTTAATTAAGCAAGTCGATAATATTACAATGTTATTGGATGCTCCTTTGACCCGTGAGGACAGGAAGGACGCCGAGGGCTTAATGTATGCCCTAAATCTAATTGTAGAAGATGCCCTAAATCTAATTGTAGAAGATGAACTAATTGGTTTCAATTCAGTATCATTACTATCTACTGTCGGTATTGATATTATTGAAAGGTGCCAAAAACTTTTCAAAAAATATTTCACGATTGAAAGCTCTTTGCGAGCTGAGTTTGTGAAGAAAGATGAATTATTGAATTATATTTTAAACACAAAATAAAATGGCAGAAACAATAAACCCTGTAATTTCAAAAAAAGAATATTTGAAGCAGGCAAGCCCTTTGGTTCAAAAAGGTGATGTTACGCAAGAGTTTGTTAATTCGGAATGGAAAGTATTTAATAGATCGCAAAAAGATTTTGCAATGGAATCATACTGTAGATATCGTACTGTTGCTGAATTTTTAATTGAATGGCAAATAATTTTGAAAAGAGGTTATATATTAAATAATATACACTATCATTTATAATAAAAACAAGTACATGTTCCTCTTATCATATATAGGGAGAACATGTATTTTCTATTTATCCCCTTACTTATCCCAACAATTCTTCATCATTAAAATAATCTGGCAATCCCATATAGTCGCAAATTGCATTTGCAAAAATTGGGCGTAGAACTGGCACACCAAGCGTATTATCAAAAAAGTTAAACTTACCGTCGCTGTTATCAGCAATCTGCGTTACTGTCTTTGGTACACCTTCTGGGTGAACTAAAATTGTATGCTCTTGGTCAACATAGTAATTGAGAGAAAATTTAATTATTATCTGCTGAGTTAAATCAGATGTAAACATCTCCTGATACCTCCAAACCTCATATAAATTATAAGTTGGATTTAACCCAGCGTCAATAAATGTCGTACCTGACATTATATTAATTGTGTAGGTTCTATTGTCTGTATTTCCTGTAACTGTGTATTGATTCATATTTTTAAAATTTAAATTTAAGTCTTAGGTAGTTTTCTACGTCTTGTCTTTGATTGGTTGTTAAAGCGGTTTCATATATAATAATTTCGGCTAAATATCCGCCAAAACTTGTATTGGCGACGCCATAAGTTCCAATAATTAAATTATTACTATTTGCGGTCGCCATAATTCCTGGAACAGGAGCGCCAGAAACTCCATTTATCCAACCTGTAATTGCTCCACTTGACTGTATTATAAATGATAACGCTTTCCAATGATTCAGGTAGTTATAATTTAAACCTGTTCCATCAAATTGTATATTCCCAGCTATGGCTCCGTTGCTCCCACCACCTTTCTGTAAACCCAAAACATTAGCGTCAACATACCATCCGCTTACATTATAATTGCTTTGTCCTTTGTCTAATATTACCGCCGAATTCGCTGTTGTGCTGGTTTGGTATGCAACTACAAAAACGGTAAAATTATTATAAAAAGTAAAACCAGAAGCTACACAACTAAGTGTTGGTCCAGTAGCTATATTAAAAAATACAGCATTATAATTAAGACCATTTCCGCCTGCAATAAAATTTGTCGCGCAAGTTGGAGCAACAGCTCCTTGTGTTGCATTATAACCATTACCACTAGAATCTGTCCAACTTGTAACGCTAGAACCATTGGTATATCCAGATAAAGATTCCGCCTTTAACCACAGGGTTAATCCTGAGAAAGTATTAGGCTGTACTATGCGTTGAATAACTTTATTGCTATCACTTAATAATATCTTATTGTCTGAGTTCGTTAATATCATCGTTATACCCTCGCTAATCTTATGGGTGTATTGTCGGCAACGAAATAATACATATAGGTTGTATCATAATAGAATTGTCCTTGATATGTGTTGGTTATTGCCGTACCTCCATATACGCCGAGCGTCCAATTACCCGTCGTTGATAAATAACCCTGTATTGTTCCGTTTGATATTTCCAGACTTGCAGTTTGATAAGATGCGGTTATATTACCGATATTATCAGAAGCCATAACTGTTCCAACTCCATTATTGCCTAAATATGGAGCCTGTATTGTACTACCAGTACTACCTATTATAATAGGAGAAGTATTTGTTGTCGCCGTATTTATTGTAAGATAAGACGCGTTGCTGGAAATGTTTGTTACGTTTAAAGTTCCTCCGCTATTAATATATAATAGTTTATTACTATTCGTATCTAACGTTTGAAATAAATCACCACTTTGTCCAGTGTTTGCTTTTATTATTTGTCCAACAGTTGAGGTTGAACCTGGTTGAATTGCTAATTGTGCAGTCGTACCGCTCGTGTTTATTCCAACAGTACCACCGCTTAATATTACCATTGAATCATTTACTCCACCAGCCACAACAAAGTGAATATTATTATTTGTTGTGGTTCCAATAGTTAAATCTCCATTTGTAGAGGATAAATAAACAGCGTTTGATTTATTAAAATTTCCGTTACCAGAAAATGAACTTGAGTTTATTCCAAAATCACCATAAAAAGAACTTGCTGTACTCAAGTTGTTATTAACTACAATATCAGAGCTTGCAGTTGCTCCACTATTTGCATTCTGAATTATCAGTTGATTATAACTATTTGTAGAACTTTCTAATGCTTCTAATATACCAGTATCTGAATAAGTCAAAGTTCCAGTTTGTAAAATTCCTGTATATAATGGATTTGAAACTGGTAAAAACAAATTACTTAGATTTGTTGAACCAGAAAATAAGGTGTTAGCTGAAATCGAAGTTCCTGAAACTGCACCCGTGAAAGTACCACCACTTAGGTTTGCTTTTGTGTTAAGTTGCGCATTAATTGAACTATTTGTTCCAGCGGAATAACTATTAAACGAACTTTGTGATTCAAATAAATTAGATAAATCTGTACTTCCAGAATAAAATGTATTTGCCGAAACTGTAATTGCAGAGATTGCACCCGTGAAAGTTGCTCCTGATAAATTTGCTTTTGTATTTAATTGACTATTCGTTAGAGCAGAAAAAGAATTAAAATTATTTTGTGATTCAAATAAATTAGATAAATCTGTACTTCCAGAATAAAATGTATTTGCCGAAACTGTAATTGCAGAGATTGCACCCGTATTTTTTATATATCTACCATCAGCAAATGATTTATGAATTAAGCTTAACGGCTCTAACGTAGTAGAGTAATCACTGCCATACATTATACCAACTGGGGTTGGCGTAAAATCCGTAAATGTTGTGTCTCCTTCAGATAGCGTAAACTGAGTAAGCTCTCCAATAAGAGTTAAGTCGCCAGCGTCGCCAGTAATTCCACCAGGTCCGCCATCAAATTGTATTCCAGTTCCACCATCAAATAGTATTGTACCACTTACTTGATTTGCGCTTGTATTACCAGATAAAGGTATATAATTACCATTTGAGTTTGCAATAACAGTCCAATTTGAAGGGTTAAAAGTCCCTTGCGTTTGGGTTGTGCATTGGTAAAGTATTCCATTGTAAATTGTGGTTGTTCCAGGTGCGTAAACTATTCCAGTAGAATATTGTGTAAGTCCAACAAGACTTAGATCAGTTTGCTTATTAAAGCTACTGTCTATTATATCTTGAAACTCCTGCCTAACGTCAAAAGCACTTATAAGCTCAGTGGTATTGTCTGGTATCCTACTATTATTATTTGCCGTTAAAGCGCTGGTTGGTAATAATGCCATTCTATTTGTTTATTATAAATATCAAGAAAAAATTAAAAACTGTATTTTGTATTTATCGGGTTTTTTCCGTAAGTTGATTGAAAGTCTTTTTTACCGCCACGCATATAGTAATGAAAGTCAGTTTTTAAAAATTCACAAACGAAGTAATCTATTGTATCAGAAAAATGGCCGTACTTTTGGTATTTGATCTTTGTCTTATCGTCCGTTGTCATTTCCTTGTACTTTGTGCCGTCAGCGTCCTGTTTCAAATAGCTCAAATCCTGTATTGTCTTTTTACAGGTAGTATTTATTTTAATGGTAATATCTTGCATCTCACCATCCAACAGTGCGTTTATAAAATTACAACGCATAGCCACAGAGGGATTTTTTAGCGCAACTCTCATTATCGGGCGAAACTGAGCAAGCTCTTGCTGGACGATAGAGTAGTTGTTAAATCCCTTTTCCCTTGTAGTATCGTCTTTTTTTCCTGTGCTATCACCATACACGTACAACCCTGCTTTGTGATTATCGTATTTATACCGAAGCTCCCTACAGACGTCAGCAGTATGATTTTTTGGATATGGAAGTTGTATTTCATCAATCAAAAAAAGCTTTTTACCTATCGCTTGCCAAACAGTAATTGAACAGCCTGGATTTACGTTAAAGTCCAAACTTACATGTAACGGTAATTCGGGTTGATATTCCAATTCACAAACATGTCTACTATGACGGAAAGATTTATAAAAGCAACCCTCTGAACTCTCGCGACCCCACTCGCCAAGCCCATATATTCTATAGTAGTTTTCATCGTTTTTCATTCGCTTTTCGATAACCGTCTTGTATTCCAAGTCAATTAAAGCATTGTCTTTATAAGTGCTTTTTACGATGGTGCAATTGTCAACTTTACTGTCAAAGAACTCAGGTTTCAACCAATGATCTTCATTAATTGGGTTAAAGCAGATTATTATTTGCTTATAATTTTTTGTTTCGCCTCTTAATCTTAAATCTAATTGTAATAAATCTGTCCTTTCAAGTTCTGTCGCTTCCTCAATCCATATACTAGTAATTCCATCAACTGATTTTAATTTTTCAACGTCGTCGCAACCAAAAAAAACAAATTCATTAGCTGTTTTATTGTGCTTTATTTTAAAATCGTTATTTAATATAGTGAACTCTGAGGTTAAATTATAGTCAGAAATTAATTTTAACAGTAAATTCCAAACAGAACTTTTAATTGTAGCTTGCACCTTGCGTATTACCATTATTCTATGACCTTGCTCAGTCGTAAGTCTTAATAATAGTTTTTGACACGCAAAATAAGATTTGCCAGAGCCAGCACCACCAAATAATACCAAATACCTGTCTTGATTTGCTAGCAATGGAAGATATATCTTATTTATTTCCATCTTCTTTTGTTATAGTTTCAATCAACAATTCTTTTTCACGCAATTCTATTACATGCTTTGGTTCGGCTTGCTTTATTACCCAAGTCCTTAGTTCTTCTTTCGTGCTGGTAATATCAATTGTCTTTTCAGTCTGTTTTGGGGTTAGGTATGGTAGGGCTTTAACAATAACGTTAAGCCTATCCAATGGCTCAAGGTTATATAAGTCCAATTCAAACTTATCGCTCTTTAAATAGTAATCAACAACCTTAGCCAGCTTTTCTTTAATATCACTGCCAACCTTGTTTTTGGCACCCTTTGGCCTGCCTCCCTTTGGGGCTTTACCTTTCTCAAATTGATGGGACATACTTTTTGATTATAAATAAGCTGAGTTATTTATAAAGAAAATAGAATGTACTTTTTACAACCAGCAGATTATAATAAGCAGATAAGAGGCGACAACCTTAATTTAATTACTGATAATGATTATACTATACTGCCAGCGGGTGAGCTTGTGGCACTGCAAGAAATGACCTCCTATTTAACCCAAAGGTATGATACAAGTTCAATATTCGCTTATACCAATCAATACAGCAATACTGTAACCTATAATGCAGGAGACAGGGTATATTCATCTACCACGGCAAGCACATTATACTTCTATTCCAATTTAAGTGGTAATACTGCAAACGATCCATCAAATACAATTTATTGGACGCAAGGCGATAATAGAAATCAACAAATAGTATTATACGCAGTTGATATTACTCTTTACCATATACACAGTAGAATAAGTCAAAGGCAAGTTCCTGACTTGCGAGTAACGAGGTATAACCAAGCTATTGACTGGCTGAAGATGGTTGCCAAAGGGGATATTACGGCAAATTTACCACCTATTCCAAACGCAAGTGGTCAAACTGGATGGTCAATACGTTACGGAACGGGTTATTTAAGCTCTAATAATTATTTCGCATAAAATTTTCTACTATTTATTTAAAACAAGATTCAATGGCATTAAAAGATATATTCTCAATATTTAATAAAACGGCGCCGATAAAAAACGCATTACAACAATCAAGCTTGATGCAATTGCAGGAAATGAAAAATGAGCCTGCTCCCGTGGTTGATGTAAAAAAACAGTGGATACCAACACAATTAATTAGGCAAGAAAGCGTTGATGCTAAACGGTGGTTTAGCGCTCTGAGGATGGCGGAAAATATAGTTAACCCAACCCGCTATAATCTGCTAATGATATATAACGATTGTATCACTTACGACCCTCATTTGTTTTCTCTCATTTCAACACGAAAAAATAAAGTTTTATCAAAGGAGTTTAAAGTAGTAGATAAGGAAGGTAATGAGCTGTTTGATAAAACGGAACTATTAAAACATAGTTGGTTTTTCAACTTTATGGATTTGGCTCTGGATTCAACCTATTTCGGACATTCACTAATTCAATTTTCCGATATAGTAGACGGTAACTTCACAGAGGTTGAACTTGTACAAAGGCAACATGTACGCCCTGAGTTTCAAATAATAGTTGATACATACGCTCAATTTACGGGAACAAATTATAATGACCCAAATAATGCTATTAGTGAATGGGTGATTGAGTGCGTTTATAAAAATAGGCACGAATTAGGATTGCTAAATAAAGTCTGTCCTTATGTTCTATATAAAAAATTGGCAATACAAGCGTGGGCGGAACTAACTTCACGCTTTGGAGTACCTCTAAGAATTGGTAAGACTGCAAATATTCTGGACGAATCTTTACGCAACAACATGCAAAACATGTTACAAAATATGGGTAACAGTACTTGGGGCTTGTTTGCGGAAGGGGATGAAATAGAGATAATAGAAACCAAAGTAAAAAATGGAGAGATGTTCGAGACGCTGTTGCGTTATATTGACGAACAAATATCTAAACTTGTTCTTGGCGGTACAATGGTAAGCGATAATGGTAGTTCGAGAAGCCAATCAGAAGTACACGAACGTACGGCAGAAGAATACTGCTCAGCTGACTTGCAATTTATAACAAGGCTTGTTAATGATAAGCTATTACCATTAATGAGCTTTCACGGGTTGGGCTTTGAGAACTTGTTTTTTCAGTTTGATAATACCGAAAAGGTAACCATTGATGAACAATTTGCTTTTGACAGCAAACTGTTAGATTATTATGATATACCAACTAATTATATTTTGCAAAAGTATGGTACTCCCGTTGAGGCAAAAGCGCAACCAGCGCAATTTAAACAAGAGATAGCAAGCGAAGATGAACTAAAAAACTACTCACCTCTAAATTTTCTGAAGCCACAGCGACTATAAACGGTTGTTGTGGCGAAACTAATATTTACAATTACGTAACTGGCTCAACCTTCACGGCTATAAACGCTCACGCCGAACAAATGGCAAAGGACGTTTACAACAAAAAAGAACCCGATTCTATTGTTGATGAATCTCTTGCTTTGCTTATCGCATCCGCACTAATAAAAGAGTTTGAAGCTGAAACCAAAGTAACGACTTTACTAGTAGAAGAAAATCTAACTCAATTTGCAGTTCACAAAGCGTTTTGGAATGAGAAAGAAATAAGGCAGTTAATAATAGCAAACCCAAATATAAGCTTTGAGGCATTTAAGGAACAGGCAAAAAAAATAAATGAGTTATACAATGATACTCACCTAAAGACTGAGTTCGATACCACGAAGCGAAGCGGTGAAATGTTTCGGCAGTGGCAAACGATAGAATCAGAAAAGGAAACAAAGCCATTCTTACAGTATAAAACGCAGGAAGATAGTAGAGTTAGACACGACCATAGTTTATTAAATGATATTATTAGACCTGTAGGAGATGATTTTTGGCTTACTTTTTTTCCTCCTTGTGATTATAACTGTCGTTGCTACGTTATCGCACTTGAAAAAGCGACAGTAACGCCCGTGAATATCGTTAACAGGAACTTACTGTTAAATAAAAAAATATCAAAGCAAGACGTTGATCCCGTATTTAGGAATAACGTAGGTAAGACGAATGAAGTTTTTACAAAAAAACACCCTTACTTTAAGGGTATCAGTAAAGAAGAAAAAGAGGTATTGGCTAAGACGACAAAAAAAATATTGGCGCGTCTTCAATGAAAAGCCCTTTGGTCGAATGCAGAGGAAAACCCACTTCCAAAAGCTAGTTTAGGATAGGCAGTAGCAAAGTTAATCCCTTTTGTGGTTACATAAGTTACCAAAGTCTGAGCGCTAACATTACCATAACCATTAGGCAGAGCTATTGTATTGTTAAATACGTTGGCGTTCATATTTCTAAAACCGTTTTGCATCATTAATTGATAGGCCGTTGATACGTCGCCATTAACCTGTAATGCCAAATCAAATAAACTCTGAGCTTCATAAGTTGAGTAAGTAGTGGCCGAAGGTGGCGAAGGGTTATTACTTACATTAAGAGTTACGTTATTTTGAATAACAGTAGAATCGTAAGCCAAACTATATTGAGTTGTCGCGCTATTGATTGCGGTTATTCCTGAGTTATCCAATAATAACTGATAGGCATATTCTGGACTGCCATAAACCAAAGTGGCCACGTCAAATAAATTTTGTCCGTCCCTAAGTAGGTAATTACTGTCTAGTGGCATCGATTTGAACATTAAAAAATTGATCGACTGTAATTGAGTTAACAGTAAAGCCATCAGATTGTAATTGCACCGTGATTAATCGTTTTAATTCACCAGCCAGCCCAGGAGAGTTTAAGTACTGTTCTATACCAACCCCAAGAGTGGGGAACTGCTTCCAATATCCTGCATAAGCGTTTATTGTATCTTGAATATTTTGTGGATCGCTTGCGCCAACAACAAAATCCCCGTTTTCAATTAATAAATCCCCATTACTATCAAGTAAAAAATCCTGTGCCTGCATATTCTTTTTATATAAATAGGTTGGCAAGCCGACCTGAGATTGTAGTTAATTCAGTTACGGCAGTTGTGAAGCTTACTAAATTAGCTGGTTGCGTGGTATTCGCTCCAAAAGATGAAGCTATTACTGTTATTTCAGAACAAGCGGTTGCAACATTACTAATTTGAGTTATCAAGTCTTTTAACAGTTGGTTTAAATCGTCCGTAGATGTTTTTAAAGAGTAACTTTGAACCTGAGAAAACATACTGATAAAAGCATTTTCTTTGCTTAAAAAAGTAACCATAACAATAGAATTAACCATAGGAATTACAACAAAGCCAGTGTTAGTATTGTCAGGTGAGAATTTAACGTCAAACAGTTGAGGGTCGCCATTTATAGGCGTTACCACGCATACGTTATTGGTTGTATCAACCGAATTAACGGTACACAATAATGAGTATGTTTCTTCATCGTCACTTGCCAATATCTTAATTGCATCCTGAATATTCATTTTAGCTTAATCTTTGATCTACTGTAATGGTTTGCCTGCCTCCATCAATTCCAAATCTTGTTTCAACTTCTTTTATCAAATAGTTACCATTACGCTCAGGTACTGCGCTGGATGAAAGATTGCAAACGTATTGGTGTCTTGCCTGTGGCATTAAGAAGGTCGTGAAACTCCCCTCAAAGCCCGTGTATTTGTATTTTGGCAACTCATTATTACCAATAGTCGCCAAAGAACTGTCAGGCATATCAAAAACATAGTAAGTGCGTTCTTCGCCATCCCCGTCGCCAACTTCAAAATTTGTTTGCTTATTTGTAAGAGTATTGATGTTAACCACCTTCAGTTTTATTTTCACATCGCTTGCGTTTTGAAATAGTAAATCATTTTCAATTATAACGTCCTCAAAAGCGTAACTTACCGTTTGTTGTAATGAAGGATAATAAGCAAGTCCAACGTATAGCATACCATCACGAATGAAACTATTTATTCCATAGTCTTTCCGCAACATGTCCCAGACCTGCGCACCCGTTACATTCTTTAATCTTATTTTACCAAGATCAATTGAAGGAATTTGCTTGCTTACTGTTAGTGCAGGCCATAAAGTAGAGCTTGTATATTGCGAAATGATATAATTTACCAGTTGTAAAAGGGTTGTATCTTTAAAGCTCGCTGAAAAACTTTTTGTTTTGAAAATATACATTAAGTCCTCACATTCAATAGTAATTGGAAGTGATGGGTTTACTGTTTTAACATAACCATCAAAGTAAGTTGCGTAAACTCCATTGTAACCCAGTTCTATCTTTACCCGTTGGCCATTATGAAAAATGCTGTTTGTACCATTTGTAATTGGCTTGCCATTGAAGTTTATTTTTTTCGGAATTATAATGGTGCAAATGTCCGTTAGGTAAGTCCACGAACTTTTAATAGTAATATCAGTTACAAAGTCGAATACATAAGTACCTATAGTTATTTTACTGTTGAGATTAAACATGTTATTTTAATTGTAAAGACAAAGGCGCATCGCTCCAAGCCGAAAAATCATAAGCTATTGCATTAAGCATACCTTCCACCATTTTAAAAGATTCACTTGTAATTACTATTTGATGAATGTTGAAGATGTTGTTAAGGAAATTAGAAACAACCACCAAAGATTGGTTTTGTGTTAGCATATATTCTAAAGCCTTTGTGTCAGTCAATGGCACAACATCAGGAGTTTGTGATAACAACAATCCCCTAAAATTTATCGTCCAGTCGCCCAAGTTTATATATTCCTTAATTGATGAATCTCTACCCTGTACAAAAGTTCTAATAACATTATGCTCACGTTGTACATCAACCAGTACCGTTTGCAATATCACTGGATGCAAAAAAGAGGTATCACTATTTAGATAAAGTCGAACGTCTACGAATACTGGCGTACCAATATAACTAGTAGAAAGAGGGGTGTCTGTTTCGGTTTGTTCTTGTTGGTTCTGAAATTTCTTAACTATAAGAGGCAAACCCAAACTTGTAAGCGTAAGTTTTGCTTGGTCAAATACAACCGTTCCAGTACCTTTTGGAAATGGGTTAAAACTTTTATTATTAGCTGGCTGTTCTGGTGGTAATGTAAAAGGCATTTATATAAACGCTTACAAGGCATTTCATATAAATAATACTTAGTTACGCAGGTCGTAATCTCTGAGAATCGTTAATTGCAGTACCCAAAGCCTCAACAACCAGTTTATAAATTTGCTGTTTGCTCTCTGTCATATTATTTGTTGTTATCTCAAATTTATCAATTAACTTTTCAATCGTTATACTCACATTGCCACCGTGAGCGCGCTCATTGCTTATACTGCCAATATCACTCCCAAGCTTTCCACCAGTACCAGAACCGCCACCTTTACCACCGCCCGCATCTGTCGCCATTTGTTCAATGGTTTCATCTTTTGCTCCCGCTCCTTTTTTTGCTCCAAAGAAATCTTTTATTTTTCCGTCATAAGCAAATCCCTCCTTAAAGCCGTCTACTACTTCCTTGCCAATGGTAAACGCATTATTATTTGCTATGGCTTTAACTACATTGGCAGTACCTTTTGCAACCTGCTCAAATGAGCCATTATATGCACCTGCAATTATATCGCCAACTCCACCAAATATTTCTTTTACCATATTGGCAATGCCAACAAATACGTTTCTTGCAACCGTCCACAGAGACAGTAACCACCTTATAACTATTTTATTTCTATCCGCAAAATCAATCATTGCAAAAATAATTTTCATAACGGCCTCATAAACCGTAAATATTATATCTCCAAGAGCCTTAAATACTGGTGCAAGCCAACTCATAACCGCACCAATGGCGTTAAATATTTTTTCAGTACCTTTGCCATCACTATTAAATGACTGCCAACGCTTTTGTAAGTCATTTAAAATATTTATTATCGGTTGGAATGCTTCTTTTAGAGGCGCAAATATTCTTTTTAAATTGCTCCAATTGTCCTGTAGCCATTGTATAGCATCACTGCCAGCGTCTACTATCTTACCAAAGGGTTCAATTAAACTTTCACCTATCTTTATACCATTGTTCTTCAGATTATCTACAAGCGTACTCCAGCGCCCTTGTAAAGTCTGACTTTGCTTATCCATCATATTAAAGAACATACCACCTTTGGAGGTCATACCAACAAAAGCTTTTTGAATATCGCCAGCGCCAACTTTACCGTTAGTAATCATTTTACTCAGTTCAGCGCCCGTTACTCCATACTGCTTTTCCAACTGTTTCATTATAGGTATTTGGCCACCCTCAACTAGTACATTTAAACTTTCAAGGTCAGCTTTACCCTTTGATAGTATCTTGCCATAGGCGCTAGTAATACTGTCAAGTTTCTCAGCGCTACCAGCAGATAAGTCACCAAGAGTTTTTAGTGTAGGCAATATCTGATTTGCTGAAACCCCAAAGTTTAACAGTAAAGTTGCGGATTTTTTTAAATCCTGAAATTCAAAAGGAGTTTTGGAAGCGAAAGTCTGTAACTGTTGGATTAAAACATTGGCTTTTCCAATGTCGCCTAAGAATGTCGAAAAGGTTACGCGCGTGGTCTCCATATCTGCGCCTAGTTGCAATATTTCTTTACCAACGGCGAATGCACCCAAAGCAAGCCCAACCCCTCCCAAAGTCCCTATAAGTCCTTTAAGTGGATTGTTTAGTTTAGTTACTTTTGATTCAAAACCTGATAGGTTACTTTGAGCTTGTTTAAGTCCAGGGCTGAACTTATCTTGCAAGCTAATAATATAATTTACTTTTTCTGAAGCCACTTTTTTATTATAAATAACTTCGTGGTATCATTAATTAAAGGGCAAAAAAAAACTGAGTGGAGGAAACTCAGTTATGCTATACAGTTATGAATTATGTTATACACTTAAAAATAAAACAGCTCTCCTTTTTAAAGATTATTCTTTTTTGTTTTCCATTGTTCGCACCCATACTAATTGCTCCCACTTGTCGGCAAATTCGTCGTCGCTTAATTGCTCTGGGAATGGTATGTGAAACATATAAGATAGTAAAGCATTCTGCTTTCTTATTTCATCATTATCGCTTATTCTGTTTCTATCGAATTTTTTTTTAGCTCGCCTTTCGCAAGCTCAACTAATTGTATAGCCTGCATACATGCGCCATTGCGTAAAAATTCATTTGTCTTAATCTCTGAATCACCGTCCAACCACTGTTTTTGTAGCAGAATATCACCAGCTAGTATATAAGATGGATTACCATTTAATGGCATCATAAAGCCCAATACTGAGTTTAGTGTAAATCTATCCACTTCTTTTTTTAGAATGCAAGAATACTGTTGTCCAGTTTGGCCCGAAATAGTTATTGTATAAGTTTCCATTTTGTTTGTTTTTAATAAATATTACGAAAAAAGTTAAAACTTCATTTTATGAAGAAAAAAACAGTTTTCTTAAAATTTATTTTATTCCTGAATGTCAGCTACCACCAATTCCAAATCAACGCCTATCATTGTATCACCTTGTGCAATGTCAAACCCTGTAGTTTTGAAACGACACTGTTTTAGGATAACTTGCGCAGGTGATAAATTAGCAGAAAGAAAAGAATATACCACTGTAAAGTTAGGTATATCCATTAAATTTCGGGTAGGTATAAGAGCTAAAAGTTGTTGTAATGTGTCAAACAATATCGTAATTTTACCCGTGAACTCATAATTGCCATAACCGTAACTAATAGGTTTTGAGCCAGCCCCATAGATGGGTTCTATTTTTCTCGTCTTAGTATAAGATATTTTTTGAACGCCTACTATCTGGTTACCAAGCACATTTATTGTGCCATCGCCCCAAGCGTAATTTTCTAAACCATTTATTAAAGCCATTTCTTTTTTACTTATAAATAAGTTGCGTTTTTACACGTGAAATGGCATAAAAAAAGAGGCTGTTTACGCCTCTATAAATTTAATTGATTGTATTATTTACTATTTATGACACAGTTATGAAATAGAAGTTACAAAGCCTATGTTTACTGTTATTGTAGTAGCGCATCCGATAGGTATTATTGACATACTTATACTAAGGTTACCAGTAGATAATACATTTTGAGATGGATCAATAGTAACGCTCAAATCAGAAATCTCATTATTAGACTGCATATTAATTTGCAAAGCGTCCTCGCCCAATGATTCAAAAGCGGAAATAGTATCACTGGTTAATGTACCATCACCGTTAAAGTTCAAAGGAGAGTTCAAATAAGGGGCATAAGCCACTCTTAAAGTCCTTATTGCCTTATCTATCGTTCTGTTGTTATGAATAGAATCATAAGAAGAACTTGAGCTTGTGCATGTATTATCAGAACTGTTAAAAGAACCAACATAACCCACTTGCTTGTTCATAAATATATAGCCGTTAGCGTCCAAAGCGGATAAAGCAGAAGGTGAATAAGTACGATAAAGCGACCCATCAATAAACCCGATACTATCGTTCTCTAACGTGCCATAAAAAAGGTTTGTACCATCAAGATTGAACTTACCAACCCAACCTATATTATCTGATACCTGAGCGAATGAAACTGAACCCAAAACAGAACCAATGTTACTTACTGTCGCTCCCGTGGTTGATGTTGATGTTAAGCCCGTGAATAAAGAGTAACCAGTACCCCCCAAGTCCTGCCCAATAACAACCGAAACAAAGCCAGAATTAAGGGTTGAAACATTTGTGTAAGTAGAAGTTGAACCCGTTCCAAAGTTTGCCGTATAAAGAACAGAAAGAGGCTGGTAGTATTGTTGTTCCAAAGTTGAGGCAATAGAATTAAGCGCCGAAACGTCAGAAGTAGAAAATAACTTACTGTTTTGATAAACGGCAACCTGTCTTATGCTACCATTGGAAAAAGACTGTAAAGCCGTAACCTCGCTAAAAGTATAACCTGTTGGAACTTTATTAAAAGAGACATATAGAACCCCTTGTGGTTGCATTCTAAAATACTCAGTTATATGGTAAAATTCAACAGGGAATGAAGTACTGTTAATACCCAATGCTATTGCATCTTGGTATTGGTAAATTACCGCTTGGTTGTTGCTCACGGTCATACCTGACGGAGTACTATTATTGTAGGTAATAAACCCTGAATAATGATCTTGACCAGGCAACGGTGAACCAAGTCCGCCAGACTGTTTGTTAAATGTTAATTTTGCTATTGCCATTTTTTATATTTTTTTAAAAAAAAAGGAGAGAAGTAATTACCGCTCCCCTTTTTTAGAGTTTTATTTAAAAATTATTTAACTATTGAGAGATAAGATACACGCCCAAGCCGTCTTTTCTTATTGAAGTACCTCCAAATAAAGCAAGCGCGCTCATTACATCACCTTGGTACAATGGATGGTTTGCTTGATAAAACAAGTCAATAGCGCCCTTTGCAATGGCGGTATATTGTGGATGCCAAGCTATACCAGCAAGATTATCCGTTGCAGTACCACCACTAAATCCAGTAATAAGAGCATTTACAGAACCTCCTGAAGTTATTGAACAAACAGTAGGACGTTTCATTACATCAAATCCCATAATGTTCTTAACAGTACCATCAGGTAACACGGCAGAGCCATAAGAATATGCTTGTTTAATGAATGGATCGTTAAGCAATTCGTAATACATAGCAACAGGCAGTAGCAACTTACGTTGTCCGTCGTCAGGTATGTTATCATTATCCATTTGCGCTTTTAGGTTTATCAAATCCGTAGAAGTTATTGCGCTTCTTGAACCTGTTGCCCCTGGAGCTGACGCCGTTACTGCATAACCAGAAGTTTTTGTAATTGCACTTGAAGCTGTAGAAGCCCATTTACTAGCGGTATAATCGCCCATTGCTTTTTGCAGAGTTTGAACAGTGTTGTAAATAACAGAGTTCATCTTACTGTACGAAATCTGAGCCTGCTCAAGATCAGTTACGAAAAATGCGTTGGTTGCGTAACCATCGATTGTGAAAGTAAAGTCTACGTCAGTTCTTTGTACAGCATTGATAGGGTAACTGGTTGGGTTAATAGTAATAGTAGGTACAGTGTTATTGAAAGGGACGTGAACTGTCTTGTAATTACAAAAACTCGAAAAATCAATTGCGTACTGGGTGAATAGATTGGAAGGGTAAAGTACTTCCTGTATCTGTTCAACCCATATTTCTTTTAGTAATGCCATTTTTTATTGTATTGTTGTTTAAATATTATTGTCTGATTATTTTTTCTTGGAGATGTTACTTTTAGAACTTCACTTCCTGAATTGAATTTTTGATGTTACTATTAACTTCATTTTTGAAAATGTCTAATAGTGCGTTGTACATTTCTGGCTGTTCTTTTTCCAGTTTTTTAAGTCCTGAAGGATCGTTTTTTCTCCAGTCTTTAAAAGACCAACTAGCTCTTACTAGGTCAAGGTTGTTTGTCATATAATTTTTAGTTGTATTATTAGAATTTATGTTATCAGTTATTTTTACCGCTTGTTTGTTTACCACGGTGGGCGTTATTGCGCCAAAGCTTGTTTTAAAAGCCTCTATGTTACTTTTTGCAAGAATTATCATTGATTCTTTTGCATCAGATTTGAATTTTCCAGACTGAATTGCATTTTCAACAACCTCTAGCGCCTCTCTATCAAGAGATTTTTCTTTTTCTATTTTGTAAGCTTTAAGCTCATCTTGTAGTAAAGCCAGCTTGTCTTTCAAGTCTGTATTTTCGGTTTCAATAGAAGTATCTTTGGTTTGAATCTTTTCAATAGCTTCTACTATCGCGTCTTCACTCGCTTCATTTTGAAGCTTTAATTTGTTTGTTATTTTGTCCATTCGTTTTTTTTGAATTATGGATTTGCAGGCGTTATAAATAGTAACTGCACAATTTTCCTGCGTATAAATAGATTTGTTTTTTAAAACTGAATTTTCTACTAGTTTTTTGGTGAAATTATCTATAGGTAGTATTTCATCAACAAGCCCGTACTGTTCTTTGGCTTCTTGTGCCGTAAAAATTGTTTCCTTTTTCATTAATGATTCAACTTGATCTAGTGGCAATTTTGACCTCGTAGAAATCATAGAGGCAAGAGACGCTCTAGTTGATTCAAGTAAGTTTTTTATTTTATCCGTTGCCGTAGCTTCTGTGTATGGTTCGTGGATTAAAATAGAACTGTAAGGCTGTGCATATACTTTACTACCAGCCAAAAGAATAATAGAAGCTATACTGCCAGCCATACCATCGTTATAGGTAGTAACAAACATCGAACTTTCCTTTATGGCGCTGTAAATGCTATAACCATCCATCACATTACCACCATTACTATTAATTCTTACGTCAAGGGTTTTATAGCCTTTGTTTTCAAGATCAAGAATAGCTTGTGCGACCCTTGCCCCAGATATACCAGTACCATCCTCATTAACTCCAATGTCGCCATACAGTAGAATTGTTGGCGTTTGTCCTTTATTAATTATTTCGTTCATCTCCTTATAAATAAGTTTTATTTATAATTCAAAAAATGAGCGCTACTATTAAGAGGGTTGGTAAGGGGTTTCAGTTCGATAAAAAAATAGCTGAATGGAATAAGCAAAAGCCAAAACTATTAGAAGAAATAAAAGATGAATCTTTGAAGTTCTTCAAAGACAACTATAATAAAGAGGGCTTTGAAGATAGCGTATTTGAAAAGTGGAAGCCGAAGAAAAGGCCAAACGGACAGCCTACGCTTGTAGCCACTGGATTATTAAGGAAGTCTTTTAAGGCTATTATTGGAAGAAATAAGGTTACTATTTCAAACCCCGTGGCGTATGGTTTGTACCATAACCAAGGCACAAGCAGACTACCTAAACGTAAATTTTTAGGAAACAGCAGAGTTTTGGAAGTCGCAAACGCAAAAAGAATTATCAAACATTTACACCCGATTCTATTTAAAAAATGATTTATCAAATATACACGGCTATAACTAGCCAGCTACAAACAATAACTGGTTCCTCCCAAAATGAAATATGTCAGATAGGGATATATAATAGCCAGTTCGATTATTTGGGGGATGAAGGGGAAAACAGTAAAGTAAAAGAATATGTAGTAACGCCTGCCGTCTTCATAGAATTTACGCCTATTACTTACAATCAACTTGGGTTGAATGTTCAACAGACAGACCCTTTTACTGTCAGAATACACTTAGGAACTGAAGTATATACTGACAATTCATTGGCTATTCTACGCCTTAAAGAGAAAGTACACGGGCTTTTACAAGGTTACCAGCAACAAGGATTTAATAAGCTTACCAGAAAGAGCGAACAACAGGATATTAACCACTCCAATATTTACCACTTCATAATGGAATATGAAACAGTTTATCGTGATACCACGACTTATTTATATCCAACTAGCGGTACTTTTTCAGGTACTACTATTCAATATTCTATTTAAGTAATGGCTCAAAGCGTAAACGATATACAAAATGCAATATTAACGGCTATAACCGCTAATGCTATACTTGCCAACCTCAACAGTCCATCACAGACTAGTTATTACAGGCTTTGGACTTTTATTTCTGCCGTTAACTATCAAATTGAACAACAAATGTGGGATGAAACTCAGGCGCAACTTCAAAATCTACTATTTCAAAACGCCCCTGGAACTCCCCAATGGTTGCAACAACAGGTTTTAAATTACCAATATGGCTATACAGTTCAATTAAACAGTAATTACCAACCTTATTATCCAGTAATAGACACGGGAGCTACTATCGTTACGCAGTGTAGTGTAACGCAGGACGACGCTAGGAATGTTCTTGTAAAAGTTGCTGGTGGTACTCCTGGAAGTCTTACGCCAATTATGACAGGTTCTCCTATCAATGGTTTGATCGCTTACCTTGATGCAATTTCTTTTTGTGGAATAAATATCGTGGTAAGTAGCAACCCTGCCGACCAGATATATATTCCAGCTCAAATATTTTACAATGGGCAGTATGTTGAAGCAGACGTACAACAAAACGTTATAGATGCAATCAATCAATATCTTTTTGATATGCCATTTGATGGTACAATTTATTTAAGCAGGCTCGAAACGGCAATTTTATCTGTGCAGGGAGTTGACGACGTTCAATTTGGAACGGTAACGGCTCGTAATTATTCAACTCCTTATGGCGCTGGTAATCCTGTCATTACTAGGACGTATGTAACCCAAGCAGGTTATATAATTGGTGAGCAGACAAGCGGATATACTTTACTTGATTCAATTACAATGCAATTAAGCCTATAAAAAAATGGCAACTCAGAACGTCTTTCAAATTGATTATACGCAGACCACGCAAGCGCTTATGCCACCTGACAAGCGCACTCCAATACATTTCGCTTGGTTATCCGCTTTATCAACTCCATTGCAAAATGACCATAACTATAGGTTTAATAGCGTCGTTCCCTCGCTTTTTCAGCAAGCCCATTATAATAGTCAGAAAATAGTATTAACTGCTATTTTAAACAACACCATTATAAGCGCCGTAACAAGCCCTTATATTTATATTGTAAATAATAGCGGGGCGACAAATAATTCTACTTTTATATATGGTAAAAGTGAGCCGTATAAAACTGTCTATATATACAGTAGGAAAGAATCACAACCAACGGCATTTTTAAACAGTAGAATATCTGGAGGGACTTATCAGGAAGACTTTACTGTATTCGTTCCTAATACATATTCAGGTTCAACGCCTCAAATAAGGGCTACTTTAAATGAGTATGCAATTGCGGGGGTAACTTGGGAGATAAATTATTATTAACAATAGAATTGATAAAAAAAAATAAATGGACAAAATTATAACTCCAATTCAGGCTGGCGGTTTTCCTCTTTTTGAGGAAGAAGTTGTAGGCTGTTTGCAAGATCAAATATATAATGCTTATTTTTCGAGCCTTTATAGGTTCACAAATGAAAGCTTTGTGCTGTCTGGCTGTGAAATAAGTAATATTATTACCGCTTCTACCACCGTTAATATTAGCGCTGGTTATGTATTCTTAAACAACTCAACAAATGGCACTGACATTGTTTACTTTTCTGGCGTTACTAGCGCAACATATCCTTGCTATTTAAGCGAGGGCGCTCAAATTGTAACTGATTTGGAATTTCAAAACGGAACTGAGTTGCCAGCTTTAAGCACAAAGCAAATAACGGTAACAAATTCTATTCCTGCGACCTCTTATATTGAATTTAATCCATATACCTCAAAGACGCTTCAAAAACTAAGCCAAAGATATAATAGATTCATTGGTGAGGTGTTCGATTATGTAGGAAGTCTCACAAATAGTAACGGCTTTCCTCTATTTGACAATACAGGAAAGGGACTTGATTATTTTGACGGGTTTGCCCTATGCAACGGGAATAATGGTACGCAAAATCTTAATGGTAGGGTTACCATTGGGATAGGCGGTTGCACGGATATAAATGGTAATACCCAAACATTTACATTTAATGAGGTAGGTGGTGAATTATCACACTTAAATACTAGCGCTGAATCTGGTTTACGAACCTTTCAGGTACAATTACCTATACTTTCAAGTGGTTCGGGAGGCGGTTATACTGAGCCAACTGATAATAGTCCGTCGAATGGCAACGCCGTTTATACCTCGCTTGCTAACGGGGTCGTTAACGTTGACGGGGTTAGTGGTAGAAATGGGGCGCAAGACGCTTTAAACTATCACAATAATTTACAACCTTACTGCACTACTTATAAAATCCAACGGATTAATTGATCTTTATATAGTGAGGATTTATTAATCTTCTTCTGGTAAATCATTCATAGCTTTTCTTATATCAAAGTTTTTTTTGATATAAGCGTTGGCGTTTTTTAAGTTTGTGTTGAACTCTTTCATTGACATATTTAAATCTTTTCGCATAACGTCTTTTTTGGTTGTAACTTTTCTCTTTTTATCAAAAGGAGAGATTTTTTGTTTTAAAAACTTTTCCGTATAAAACAAAATCCAAACTTGATATTCCTTGTTAGAAAGTTCCCTTTTTGCGAACGCATCCAACGCAATAAAAGCAAGATCGTATTTATCACTGGAGGTTACCTCAGCTTGTTTGAACCCCTCATTATCATTAGTTAAATCAACCTTTTCAAATACATACTTATCGCCGTGCTTGTTTTTCTTTTTAATAACAAGGTTGTTATTAATCAAATTCTTGGTCAAACTCGAATAAAAGTAGTTCAGAAAGTCCTTCTCAGTATTGGCCTTTATTCCTTTTTTTAATAAAGAACGCCTTACCATCCAGTAGGTAAATTGAAAAGTATCTTCAGCGCTCTCTATCGTATCGTGGTAATTTGGTTGCTTGGTATAGATGTGGTATTTGAAATGATGCAATATTTTATCGTAATTCTTAATAATAATAGAATCGAAAATATCTAATTGTTCTTTATTTGTCATATTTATAGTAGTTACTATTAGATAATTATGAAAGAAAAAATAAAAAGCGCTGAAACCTGCGCAAATATTGATAAAATAAAGAACTATTTACTATCAAATATGAAATTTTTGGCTGGAAACTATAGTAATAATGAGTTTTACCACTTGGTAAATGGCATAACTGAGACAATATTAAATGAATCTTTCATTATAGGTAAACAGATAGAGTGGGATTACTATTCCAGTTCTATTTATGGGTATTTACACTGTTGCGATGTAACATTTTTGTCCATCGCTATTGATTTAATAGATGTTTTGGAGCGTGAAGCTCTAACGCAGTTGATAATAGTTGAGGAATTTTTGACTTGCGCTAATATTAAAGAGGCATGTAGAATATTCAGAGAGATTTTTGAAAAATGAATCTATTTATAGATAAAACTATGAAAAAGTTATTCTACTACCTGTTATCTCTATTTGGATTCAATAAAGTTGAAACTGAGGTTAAAACAGCAGTTTCAAAAGTTGAAACAGAAGCGAAAACAGCCGAAACACAGGCAAAGACTGACATTCAGGACGTAAAAAAAGAAATATAAACAAATGGACATAATAGCTATATAAGATGCACCAATTACAATTAAATATACTCGCTATAGCAGGGTCTATTATTACTTACTTTGGTGGTATAGCAACTGGAATACTACCAGCAGGCATATTAACCACGATAGTAACTACTATAATTATATGCGTAACGGCGTTCTTCACCAACTGGGCGCTGAGAAAGATTTTTAAGACAAAAGAAAACGATCATATCGAACATAACGGCTTATAATATGGAGTTCAAACTAGCAAACTATGGCAAAGGTAAGAGCAAGCTACTATTACGATTATCAATGTTTTTCAAGGGGGTTACAGGATTGCTTGCGGTAAGCACATACATTATGGCAAATCCAACCTTAGCCATTGTAATAGTAGTAATAGGGGCTGTTGCCACTGAGCTTGTTGAATTTATTAAAGAAGAACAAAAGGAAGATGCAACCCCAGATTCAACAAAGCACGATTAACTTTTTAAAAAAGGAAGAAAGCGAGCGCTACAAGGCTTACCGTGATAGTTGTGGTAAATGGACAATAGGCATAGGCCACCTTATTAATTTAACTACGGAACATGCCTT
>Ga0302315_10001054_pt1 | contig 29220 bp, 26 predicted proteins | sample III_Palsa_N3_1_FD_200532 | JGI IMG/M metagenome (GOLD analysis project Ga0302315, IMG submission 200532) | Peat permafrost microbial communities from Stordalen Mire near Abisko, Sweden - III_Palsa_N3_1 | ecosystem: Environmental > Terrestrial > Soil > Palsa > Peat permafrost | place: Sweden...
TCTTCTTCACGCTGATTTCCCTACCAAATCAAGGATGCCAAGGATTCTGTTTTTCCAGCAAACGCATCGCCCCAAACAAGCTTTGCATGCGTGCGTTGCCGATGAAGGACAGGTTATATGGATGCTCCGACACCGCTTGCGGAAACCCGTCTACGTGCGGCAATGCCTGCAATTGCTCGGCAATCTTACCCCATAACACTAGTGTAGCCGGTGTTTCACGTTGCGCCAGTGCGCCCAGCACCACTTGCAAGAACGGCCGCCAAGCCTTGGCTTCCTTGACCGGCGGCACATGCGGGCGAAATACCAATGCCGCGTTCAATAACAAGAAGCCATGCCGCGTCAGGTTGCCCTGCAAATCCGCCAAGGTTTGAATCATGGTGGAACCGGCAACGCGTGCTTTTGCAGCGATCGGCGCCATCGCCAGTCCGCTGGTCTGCGCCACATCCAATTGCCCATCGGCGACCAGCAGCATTTTCATGAAATTGCGCAAGGACGTCGCGCGATTGACCTGCTTCGACAAGCCCGCCTCAGACCATAAGGATCCGACCGCTCCATCCATGAAACATACGCCAGTCGCACTCTCGGCGCGCGGGTATGGCCCCTCCCCGACCAGTACGTAGCGTACTTTTTCGATGGGCTGCGCGAATGCGGCGAACAAACGGTTTTCTGTTGGGAGGAAGTGATCGTCAATCAGACTAGGCAGATAATCTGCATCAGCGGATTGCATTGCTTCCAGTCCTTCCTTCAAAACAGGCTGCCAACTGGGGTCGGCCTTGCTCATTGCGGCAAGCACGGTATTCGGAAAGGCCATGGCAAATTCGGATCAAGTCAGGTAAAACAGCGATTGTAACGCGGGCGCAAGTAAAGCCGCCGCATTGGCACCGTCAAGTCGCAGAGGCAAAAGCACGTTCCGCCCTACCGGCCACGTAAAATCGCGCCCGATCTTTCCCGGGATCGATTCACAGCGTCATATCCTCGTCATATTAGTTGGTTATATTGCCACACTACCAACTAAAACATAACGAGGGTCCGACATGAAACAGCACCGGAATCAGCACCAGGAATGGCAAGTTGAAAAGCGTCGTCCCCATCAATTCAGCAAGATCGTGCTGGCACTGGCGGGCGCATTATTAGGTTCAACACCTGCATTCGCCGGACCTTTCTTTATTCCCGGCAATCTGGTTGTCAGCGTTGAGGGAAACGGCGTCGAAGGCGCCACCTCGGGCCCATACGCCGATAATCAAGCAGCCCCGCTCAGCCTTTTCCAATACAGCACCTCCGGGACGGCGAGCGCTTCGTACGTCAATTCGATGGTATTGCCGCAAACCGGCTCCGGCGGCAACTTTGCCATCTCCGGCGAATACGGCTCTTCGTCCGAAGGTTCGCTGCAGTTGTCCGGCAACGGCCAATACCTCACCATCATGGGTTACGGCGTGAATGCCGCCGCGTTCAATGCCAACCCTGGTTCGTATAGTCCCAGTTCCGCCAATACCGCACTGGGCCAATCGGGCAGCATGACCGGTCAAAGCTACACGGCTGTGCCACGGGTGGTAGGCCTGATTAATAGTAACGGCGTCGTCAATACATCGACCGCACTGTACAATATCTTCAACGGCAACAATCCGCGTAGCGCCTATACCGCGAACGGCTCAACCATTTACGTATCCGGCCAAGGCACCAAGGGCGATAATACGGGCGGCGTGTTCGTGACCCAACTAGGCAGCAATAGCGCCACGTCGGTTACCGGCAATGACGGCGGAACGGGCGCGTCTCAGGACACTCGTTCAGTGCAAATCTATAACGGCACACTTTACGTTTCTTCCGACAGCAAGACCGGCTCGACAAACCGCGACTATATCGGAACGCTTGGTACCGCCGGCACCCCACCAACCGGTGCAGCCAACAACAGTAATGGCCCGACTGCATTGACTGGTTTCGGTAATACCGGCGGCACCGGCAAGTTGACTGTCACAGCGGCCAATACCAATGGCATCAACAGCATCGGTTCAATCGTCAATCTGAGTCCAGAGGATTTTTTCTTCGCCAATGCATCTACGCTGTATGTGGCTGACAGCGGCAGCCCGAAAAATACCTCCGGGACAAGTGCATTAGGTGACGGCGGATTACAGAAATGGGTGAACAGCGCGGCCGATGGATCAGGAACCTGGTCGTTGGAATATACGCTTTCTGCAGGATTGAATCTGGTGCCGAACACGCAAGCAGACAACCCGACCGGCGACGACACCACCGGCCTGCTGGGCTTGACAGGCGAAGTAATCGGCAATGAGGTCGAGCTGTTTGCAACCAATTACACAATTGGGGATCTTGATCCAACCTATCTGTATGGCATTACCGATGTTCTCTCGGCAACCAGCTCGGCTAACGAATCATTCACCGAGCTTGCTGAAGCGCCAGCCGATTCCAATTTCAAAGGCGTATCGTTTGCGCCCACGACTGTGCCGGAACCGGCGCCGATGGCACTGATGGGCTTGGGAATGACCGCATTGCTTCTTACCCGTCGTCGCAAAGCATAACGGGGCACTTGACTTGCATGGCTCTAAAAATGAGGGCCATGCGCGTCTTTCCTAGTTACTTGCTACCTGAGGTAGGCATTTTCAATGCGCGTGGTTTCGCCACTCTTCTTCATGCTCGCCAAGACCGTGTTCATCTTCGCGACAAAGTCGGATTTGTAGACAGGATTATTCTTCGCGCTGTACGCAATATAGGTATCTTCACCAGATAATTCTACGGCCTCTTTCAAGATGATCTCGCCCCGGTTGAAGTTGGGCGGCAGATGCTTGACCGAATATAGCGCAGCGGCACGATCGCTCGCATAGCAATCGATCCGCTTAAGTGCCAGCTTCTCGATATTCGTTTCGTTGCCCTTGGCCGGGTCCAATTTGACCATACCTTGCTTGGCTGCCTGCATCAGGCGATCAGAAAGCAAAAAGCCGGCGTTGACGCCGACCGTCAGGCCGATGAAATCTTCAGGAAAGGCCTTGCGCGGCGTTTGCATGATCTTGTCATTGCAAAAAAGAACCACTGTTTCCCGATAAAGAACAACGGAGTAGGGTTGTATGTAATTCCGTTCCAGTTTCAAACCCGGCGGGAACAAGGCAAATGAATTACCAATTTCAAGATCGGCCAAACCTCTTTTCCAGGGAATAGGCCGCAATTCAACCGCGTATTCCGGCGCCAGCTTTTTTGCAGCGGCAGTCAGAATGTCGATATACATTCCTTTGAAATGCCCATCTTCCACATAACTATACGGCGCATAATTATCGTCACCGTACAAAATGACACTTTCGGTGGCATTTCCTGTCGACATCAGACTCAGGCCAAGCAAGTTAAGGCAAATAAATTGTCTCAGTATGTGGGGATTCATGTGCCTGCAATTTGATGGATGTTTCCGGAGCCCCTATTAAATACAAAGTCTATCGCAAAACTACCCGGCAAAACAAAAATGCGCAGTGCATTCCTTCGCATGTGCTACAGACGCCAAATACAGACGCCTAATTTCTGTAACCACATGCGGTCGAAACTCCGCAACCATCTCCCTTCACGCAACCCCCTCCACATTATCCGCCCCCGGCGCGCCAAACAATTGTTCCTTCAGCACATGCAGTTGATCGCGCACCTGCGCCGCCTTTTCGAATTCCAGATTCTTCGCGTGATCGAGCATGAGTTTTTCCAGGCGTTTGATTTCCTTGCTGACTTGCTTCTCGCTCATCGACTCATACTTCGCAGTTTCCTGCGCCGCCTGCAATTCTTCGCGCGCTCCTTGCGGGCTATAGACGCCGTCGATCAGTTCGCGGATGCTTTTCTTGATCCCGATCGGCGTGATGTTATTGGCAGTGTTGAAGGCAATTTGCTTGTTACGGCGGCGTTCAGTTTCGTCGATGGCGCGCCGCATGGACTCGGTGACGCGGTCGCCGTAGAGAATCGCCATGCCGTTCAGGTTACGCGCAGCGCGGCCAATGGTCTGGATCAGGCTGCGCTCCGAGCGCAAGAAACCTTCCTTGTCCGCATCCAAGATCGCCACGAGCGACACTTCCGGCAGGTCCAAACCTTCGCGCAGCAAGTTGATGCCAACCAGTACGTCGAAAGTGCCCAAACGCAGATCGCGGATAATTTCGACGCGCTCGACGGTTTCAATATCGCTGTGCAGATAACGCACCTTGATGCCGTTATCTTCGAGGAACTCTGTCAATTGCTCAGCCATGCGCTTGGTCAGCGTCGTGACCAGCACACGTTCATCTTTTTTCACACGCTCGCTGATTTCCGAGATCAAGTCATCGACTTGGCTGCTGGCCGGACGCACGCTGATGGCCGGGTCGATCAGCCCGGTCGGGCGCACCACTTGCTCAACCACTTGTCCGGCGTGTTTGTTTTCGTAGTCGGCCGGCGTGGCGGACACGAATACGGTTTGCCGCATCTTGCCTTCGAATTCATCGAAACGCAGCGGCCGATTGTCGAGCGCAGACGGCAAGCGAAAACCGTAATCGACCAGGTTGGTCTTGCGCGCGCGGTCGCCGTTATACATGCCGTTCAACTGGCCCATCAGCACATGCGACTCATCGAGGAACATCAATGCGTCTTTCGGCAGGTAATCGACCAGGGTCGGCGGCGGCTCGCCGGGCTTGGCGCCGCTCAAATGGCGCGAATAGTTTTCGATGCCCTTGGTGAAGCCGATTTCCTGCATCATTTCCAGATCGAAGCGCGTGCGCTGTTCGATGCGCTGCTCTTCGATCAGCTTGTTTTCCTTGCGGAAAAACTCCAGCCGTTCGCGCAATTCAGTCTTGATGGTCTCGATCGCGCGCAGCACCGTTTCGCGTGGCGTGACATAGTGCGAGCCGGGATAGACCGTAAAGCGCGGGATCTTTTGCCGCACGCGGCCGGTCAGGGGATCGAATAATTGCAAGCTCTCGATCTGGTCATCGAACATGTCGATGCGAATCGCCAGCTCAGCATGTTCGGCTGGGAAGATATCGATGGTATCGCCGCGCACGCGGAACGTGCCGCGCCCGAAATCGACTTCGTTGCGCGTATATTGCATCTGGATCAGGCGCGCAATCACGTCGCGCTGGCTGACTTTGTCCTTGGCACGCAGCGTCAGGATCATCTGATGGTATTCGTTCGGATTACCGATACCGTAAATCGCCGACACAGTTGCCACAATCACCACATCGCGCCGTTCCATCAGTGATTTGGTGCACGACAGCCGCATCTGTTCAATATGCTCGTTGATCGACGAATCTTTCTCGATGAACAAGTCGCGTTGCGGCACGTAGGCTTCCGGCTGGTAATAATCGTAATAACTGACAAAATATTCCACTGCGTTATGCGGGAAGAATTCGCGGAATTCACTGTATAGCTGCGCCGCCAACGTCTTGTTGGGCGCAAAAATGATGGCAGGCCGCCCCATGCGGGCGATCACGTTGGCCATCGTATAGGTCTTGCCGGAGCCGGTAACGCCCAGCAAGGTTTGGTAAAACAAGCCGTCTTCGATGCCTTCCACCAGCTTGGCGATTGCGGTCGGCTGATCGCCGGCGGGTGCAAACGGCTGGTACAGACGATACGGCGAATCGGGGAAAGTAACGATCCTGGAATCTTCGCTTGCTGCGGCTACGGGGGTTAAATCAGCCATGTTGTTCGACCTTTGGTAGAATGGGACGTCATTCCGACGTCAGTTCGACATCCACAAATCAATTGCAAAGCCACTTTTTGCAGCTAACTTTCCATGTTATCACGATGAACGCAACTCAATCTTCCCCCTTGTTCGCCACTATAGAGATGGCGCCCCGCGACCCGATCCTTGGCATCACTGAAGCCTTCAACGCTGACAAGAATCCCAACAAAATCAACCTCGGCGTTGGTGTTTACTATGATGACAACGGCAAGGTACCGCTGCTGGAATGCGTGAAAAAAGCGGAAGCATCGTTGATGGAAAAAGCCAGCCCGCGCACCTACCTGCCGATCGACGGCTTGGCTGCGTACGATAAGGCCGTGCAGGAATTGGTATTTGGGGCCGATAGTGCAGTCATCAAGGAAAAACAGGCAATCGGTGGTACTGGCGCCTTGAAGCTGGGTGCAGACTTCCTGAAGCGTTTCGCGCTGGATGCGCAAGTATGGATCAGCGACCCAAGCTGGGAAAATCATCGCGCGCTGTTCGAGTCCGCCGGTTTCGTGGTCAATAACTACCCGTATTACGATGCCGCCACCCGTAGCGTCAATTTCAGCGGCATGCTGAACGCGCTGAAGAGCATGCCAACGGGCTCCATCGTGCTGCTGCACGCCTGCTGCCACAACCCGACCGGTGCCGACCTGACCGATGGACAATGGGCCGAAGTGATCCAGATCGTAACCAGTCGCGGCCTGATTCCCTTCCTCGACATGGCATATCAGGGCTTTGGTGACGGCATCGAAGCCGACGGCAAAGTGGTTGGCCTGTTCGCCCAAGCCGGCGGCCCGCTGTTCGTGTCGAACTCCTTCTCGAAATCGTTCTCCTTATATGGCGAACGCGTCGGTGCCTTGAGCATCGTCGCCGTCAGCACCGAAGAAGCCGCCCGCGTATTGTCGCAATTGAAACGCGTAGTGCGTACCAACTACTCCAACCCGCCGATCCATGGCGGCCAAGTCGTTGCCACTGCACTTGCAACGCCGGAATTGCGCGCCACCTGGGAAGAAGAACTTGCCGGTATGCGCGTACGCATCCGCGCAATGCGCAAGGCACTGGTGCAAAAATTGAAAGAAAAAGCGCCAACTCATGATTTCGATTTCGTGATCCAGCAGCGCGGCATGTTTTCCTACTCCGGCTTGACCAAGGCCCAGGTCGACCGCCTGCGCGACGAATTCTCGATCTACGCCGTCGACACTGGCCGCATCTGCGTCGCCGCGCTGAATTCGCGCAATATCGACCATGTGGTGGACGCCATCGCCAAGGTCTTATAAGGGTAAAGTAAGTGTAAAAATGGGCGAATCAATATAATTTGATTCGCCCCAGCAAGAAAATGCATTCAGGGCTTTGACTTTTGTCACAAAGTGCGTCTATAATAGCGGCTCTGCTGTTCCCTGATAGCTCAGTCGGTAGAGCGACGGACTGTTAATCCGCAGGTCCCTGGTTCGAGTCCAGGTCGGGGAGCCAACGAATTAGGCATTAAAATCAATGGGTTACATGCGAAAGTGTGTAACCCATTTGTTTTTAGCGTTCTATTTCCGATTTCGCGTGATACATAGCGTGATACATAGCAAAGTCACCCAAAACATGACGCACAGACGTTGATACGAGGTTCACGTCGTACGCGCATCATTTCTTATTTATTTCAGCTTTCAGTTTAGCACCAGCAGTGAATTTCAGTCGTTTAGCGGCGGCAATGTGTATAGCGTCACCGGTTTGCGGATGTCGGCCCATACGTGCCCTGGTCTCGCTAACAGCAAACGAGCCGAAATCAATCAACTGTACTTTCTCCCCATTCGCCAATGCATCGCCAATAATCGCGAATAACGCCTCCACGACCTCACCACTTGCAACCTTGGTGTTACCGGTTTTAATCGCCAGTGCTTCAATCAAATTGGCCTTATTCAAATTACGCTCCAAGGTGAATAAATCATCGATCGCCAAGTGTATCGCAATCATGACCTGCATCAGCACAACGTCAAATCAGGAATGACTGCAAATGAGCATGCAGTGTTGCCCGCCAAGCTGTAAACTACTTCACTAGTTTACCGTTGTCAGTCAACGTTCCATTCTCAAAAACGTAATTTTCATTTCCCCTCCCATTCATTTTTGGCATTACAACGACAATCTGCGGCCCGGTCTGGCTGGGTTTGGCTAGATCGCTGCAAGTACCAAATTCAGGTGAGAGCTTGGTAGTCCCTTGGACTGTGACAGACACAAAAAAATATTGGACCGGACAAGCCGTGCCACCGGAATTGTTCATTATCAATGCGATATCCGTGTCACCGATTGTGTATTTTTTTTCGATGGATAAGCTGAATCCATCGCTGCTGCGGAGCTTTTGCCCGTTGAATAAAAGTGTCATATCGTTCAAGCCACCGGAAATCGACAATTTACCTCCACGAACAGTAAGCAACTTATCATCGTCTGCAGGCGCAGTTTGCTGGGACTGAAGTACCTTCAAACGATTGATCGCTTCCACAGAGCCTTGCTGCGCTGCTAACGTATACCATTTCACTGCCTCAGCTTTGTCCTGTTGCATGCCTTCACCGTTTTCATAGATGACCCCCAGAATATTCTGCGCAGTGACGTCACCTTGATCGGCTGCCTTGCGAAACCAAGTCACCGCCTCCCTGACGTCCTCTGTTACTCCTTGACCTTTGGCATAACTGAGCCCGACGTTGTACTGTCCTCTGGCGTTACCCTGATCCGCAGCCTTGCGGAACAGCTGCACTGCCATGGCGTTATCTTGCGGCACGCCTTGTCCGGTCGCGTACATAACACCAAGTTTGACTTGTCCATCGGCATTACCTTGATCGGCGGCCTTGCGGTACCAATTCATTGCCTCGGCGTTGTCCTGCGGCACGCCGCGACCTTTATCGTACATAGACCCTAGTTTGACCTGACCATCAGCATTACCCTGGTCAGCGGCTTTGCGAATCCATTTCATTGCCTCGAGGTTGTCCTGCGTCACTCCTTTACCGTTGAGGTACATGAGGCCCAGCGTTGTCTGCGCATCCGCGTACCCCTGGTCAGCCGCTTTGCGCAGCCACTTCACCGCCTCGGCGTTATCCTGCGACACGCCTTTACCGTTGAAATACATACTTCCAAGATTGGTCTGTGCTTTAGCATAACTTTGATCCGCAGCCTTGCGAAACCACTTCGCTGCTTCGGTGTAATCTTGTGGCACGCCCTGCCCATTGACATACATGACTCCAAGGTGATTCTGCGCAATGGCGTTCCCTTGGTCGGCCAGTGGTCTGAATTCATTCAATGCTGTCGCATAGTCATTTTTTCCGAAGGCAGCTATTCCGACGTCAAGATTTCCAGATGTCGAGGTAGTTGCCGTAGCGACTCCAGCCTGTTGCGGTGAACCCTGCGTCACGATTATCGCCGGCGTCAACTCAAGCGACCGAAATGACGAGCCGGAAATGATGGCCTTGATTGTTATCAGGCTACCAGTTTTCAATGCCTCGATTGTCTGGCGCTCCTTGTCGTCACGCGGCGTCAGGTAAATGAAAGTGCCGACCAATGCTTGACCAAGGAGTCCCTCGCTGCTCTGGCTCGTCTGTACTTTGTAGCCATCGCCGTGACGGGAAACTTCGAACACGGGCAATTGCCACTGCACGACTTGTCCCGTTATCTCCTTCAGCTTATTTTCACGCTGGATGTCGGTGTTGTTACTACCGAGCAGGAACATTTCCGCTAACTCGCCATCCGGGCGCAGTGCACTAGGTTGCGCAGCAACCAGCGTGGCCAATGCTTCAGCCTTTGGGGCGCCGGATGTGGCGCTGTTATCGCATCCTGCCATCGCGCACAAAACAATTAAAAGACAAATATATTTTTTCATACTAACCATCCTTTCTGGGTCAACGCGAAATCGCGATACTGCTAACTGGTCATGTGACGCGTTAGGTCGACTTGTTGGGTGAGTTTTCGAGAATTTGATTAAATGTTTTCCTGAACTGCAACGGCTGCGCGATGCCAGGAATCGGCGCTTTCGGTGAACCTGCACCAGATATCACCAATGACCCGTAATCGAAAATCCGACCGAAAATACCTTGATGCACTTGAATACTTTCAATTTTCGGTAAATTGATTTCCACCGTGCTGCGGCTGATAAATCCGAATTTCGCAATCACGCGTTTATTTGTGATCGCCAGCTCCGTTGATATATATCGAGTGAAAGCAGCAAGCAGAAGCACTACGCCAACGCCGAAAGTAGGTGCAAGGAAAACTGCCAATCCGATATCCAAAACTGGCGCCAATGAAATCCCCATAAAAACGCCGAGGGCTGGGAAAACAATCCCGCCAGAAAATATAAGCGGAAACAGCGACCACACGCTAATTTGCGCTTGGTGCAGAATTTTTTCGTCTTGAATGAGTGAATTTTCGATATAGCTGGACATGTGCTTCCCCTTTGTTTAACTGCAAATGTGTTATTGACTGCGTTGCTGATTTACTGCTTTCGGAAACAACGTGATCTTCATTGGAATGTCTTTTCCTCTTCCGCCTTTCCATCCTTCGTCGTCAAAATCATTTCGTTTTCGAGTTGGGATGCGGCCCGTCGCTGCCGCAACTGACTAATTGCCGCGCCACCCAAATTAGACGATTCGATTGCCCAGTACCAAAACGGCATATATATGGGGAAGATTACCCGTGGCCATATTGGCATCATACCGAGAAAATTGCAGTATGCCAATTGCATCCCCTCATTCCAAAGATAGAGTTCTGACTACGTTTGGGACCGGCGTTCGACGCGCCAGAAAAGAGCGCGGCGTATCCCAGGAAGAATTGGCGTTGAAATGCGGAATTGACCGTTCTTATATGGGATCGATTGAGCGCGGCGAGCAAAATTCAGGATTGCTGCATATCGCCCGGATCGCCAAAGCGCTCGATATGAAGGTTTCGGAGTTGATGGCAATCGCCAAGCTTTAAGAACTATTCATTTGGATTTCCTTTTTACCAGACTGGACCGTGGGTCACGTTCCCTCACCATCCGATTTGCCGTCACCTCAAAATGATGACAAACCGCCCCCAAGTCAGCCAGTTCCGCCAATAACCAGCCAATCGCTTCCACCGTCACGGGGGAATATTGATCGCTATCAGTCACATCCGCCGCAGCCAATGCCATGCAAGCACCGACTGCAGCCGTACCTAGATGTAACGCACGTTGCAAGGTATGCGCGCTATTGGCGATACTCAGCAAGATGTCGCTGTTCGCTTCCGCGAACAAGGTATCGCAGCTTAAATCATAGGGGCGGCCCGCCATCGCCTGCATTCCTTCACCGCTAGCAGCATGCAGTGCCAGCAAGCGCGCAAACAGACTATAGACCGGACGGTTACTGTCACGGGTATGGATGGACATGACGTTCTCCCCTTACATAGCGGCGTGGGCGGCATTACCGGTCCACAAATCGGCATCGCGTATATAGCGTGCCAGCATCGATTCGGTTTTATGGCCGGTGGTCTGTTGTATCTTCCACGCTGGCACCCCCGCCTTCGCCGCCTCCGTGACTAAACCTGCACGCAAGCTATGCGCCGAATAGTCGTCGGCCTTGATCCCTGCCGCTCGCAAGCGCGATTTCAGCACCGAGGAGACGTAGGCCGCACACAAGCGAACGCCGTTCGGCTTACCGTTGCGCGCCAAGCGTTGAAAGATTGGCCCCTTGTCGATGGTGGCCGCTTGTAGCCATCGGTCAATGGCGGTAACCGGGCAGAGGGAGTTGCGTATCTTGGGAATGGCAATAATTCGTCCGATTTGCTCTTGATCGGTCTTGCTGCGCCTCAACTTGATCAAGTAGCCTTGCTCTACCCGTTCCAGATCCTCGATATTCAATCCGATCAGTTCCGAACGCCGAAATGCACCGGCAAAGCCGACCAGCAGCAGCGCCTTGTCGCGCAAATCCTTCGCTGTCTTGTTCATCGAACGAATGATTTTCCGAAGTTCCCGACGCAGCAATGGTTTCGCTTGTCGTTGTGCGGTGCCATAGCGGCGCTTGAAATTGCGTAGCACCAGCTTGACAGTCGGATCATCGGTCGGCGAAGCCAGCCCTTGTATCACGTGCGCATAGCGAATCGCCATCACCCTGCGCTTAAGGGTACTGACAGCATCGAGGCCGGCACGTTCATCGAGATACCACAGCAATTCATTGACCGTAGTCGGAATCGAGCAACCGCAATCGGTGTAATGATGAAGATCGGCCAAATAAGCCCGACGGGTATTGTCTGCTATGTCAGCTTGCATAAAACGTGATGCGGCCATGCTGCGCCGTGATGGACGAGGTGCCATATTGAATTCTCCAGGGAAATGAGATTTGATAACGCGATGAAGTTATCGCGAGCTAGCAAAGTAAAATTGCGAGGGAACTGCGACTGCGATGTTTGCTTGCTTATTTAATACCGGCGGTACGGGGCCTTACTTGATGCTGCTAGTTGAACCCTTTTTGCGTTGAGGTAGCGGCATCAACGCGAAAGCGCAGGTTAATTCGATACGCATCACCTCGCCGCCTGCGGTGAGATAACGAAAAGTCCGACAAGTCGGCCTTGATGAATAGCGTTCCATCCTGGCGTTAAATGGGATCAATGGTTGAGCATCCTCGTCGGGGTCGAGGCAAACAAGATCGCTAAAGCGGCTGGTCTTGTCATTCCATCTGCCCTCCAGGCCGACCACCAATGCCCAGCGCTTGCTTGGTGTTTGCTTTTCTTGGAAAGCCACCAATACCAATTGGGATCGATGCACACGATCACTGACGAATTCCAGCAAATTGCTTGATTTGCCGCTGGCCTTCGAGAAGGTGATGAATTCACTCAATGAGCCCAGTAGCTTTTGCATATTCTGTTCCTCGGTCCCATCGGTGAAGGGCGTCGCCGTTTGATACCAAACTGTCTGGAAGTGAGAACGCAACGAATAATGCAATCCGACGACGGTTTCTTCGGAGATGTAACCCAAAATGACCATCGCCATCCAAACGCAATACGGGCCACGCACCTTGTCTAGCGATCCCGGATTCAGGTGAAAGAAATCGAGACCCCAGGCGGTTCCGGTACGTTTTTTGTGATCGAAGAACAAGGCCGGATGGAGGGTATGGAGCAGATAGTTCATCGTCAATACTCCTGCGGCAACAGAATCGTCGTCGACGAGCGGTCGGCTTCGGTAATGATCCAGATCTTGATCGATTCGCCAATCACGTAGCTCGACAAGATGCGCAGGCCGGAGCGAAGCGCGAATTGATTTTGATGGCGGTCGTGCTCGTCTAATTCTCCCCAATCGCCGGTGACGTGTCGCTGCAATAAGGCGTGTGCCAGCACGTTATTTTCTGTCAGCGCGTCTAATGCACCTGGTGTTGCGACCACCGTGCCGAGCGCGAACAACGGTGTTGATGGGGGATTCGTTGAATCGGTATTCATGACAGCTCCTTTTGATAGATAAAGCGATGCCTGCCGGCGATATGCCGGATTACGTGAATTGCGAGTTAAGAATTACGAAGAAGAGGATTACTGACGGGCGGTGATGCGAAGTGTGTGGTACTGATTAGCGGGTATTGCGTGTCGCGAGTTGGAGCATTACCAGTCCTGCGCGACTTGCTCCCAAAAGCCGGGCGCATCATGGTGCGCATTTTTTAGTGCCAACGACAGCGGCAGGTAGCCAAACTGGACTCCATCGATTTTTCTGGTGCCATCGGGATACTCAAGTAATGCGGCAAGCTTTTGGTAATCGCGGTCGTTCACGTCATAGGGAACGTCCACATACAGATCACCCACGTAAGGCCTGATGCTCCCTGGTTGTGCGACGCCCATGCAATAACAAAATGAGATGTTGGTAGCGGTCAGCCAAGCCATCATCTCCCGGCGTGCCGGCATGCTCTCGTAATCGAAGTCTTCAAATGGATCGATTTCTGAACACGCGGATTTGAACGAAATCAGCAAGACGTCGCGATTTTTGTCGCGGGCGATTTTATCGATGTGCTGGACAAACATAGGCATGGCAAAAGCTCCTGAACAGAATAGGAATAGCAAAGCACCGCCAATCAGTGGCGCACTGAATGGCTATACTGTTGATTAGCGGAACGTGAGGGGGAAACGTGCGAATTGGCGCAGGCTTGATGCAATTATGATGATGCTATTGAAAATTTCGATTCGATACACTTCGATGCGATGAGCAGCGTATCGAAATCATCATAATTGACTAAATTATAACATATTTTCCGCCAAAGACAAGGAATTTATTCAATTAAATCAAATACTTAAGTAATTTTATTGGTTTTTATGGTTGTAAATGCAATATTTGCACGCATTTTTGACGCGATCACGTCTTTTCACATCAAAAAGACAAGAAACGGACCGTCTCACCCACTGCATACTGCAATTATCTGTCGTGTCGGACCGATAGCATTCGGCACATGATTGCTCGTGGAATTGCTGTTGCTGCTAAGCTAAGTCTACCGAAATGCGATTTCCTTGTATTTCCCAGCGCCGGGCAGGACGCGTCAAGAATACAGCACACTCGCAATTCTCAGTTTCACATATTGATCCGTAATGAAGCGCGGTATGCCGCCAAACACGTAATGTCTTTAGATCAACATGGGGGCCAGATATCAATATTACTAGCACCGCTCCACCGCAAATCAGCATTCAATTTCAATCTTCTGGGCACCTATTCAGCTTTCGGCGACTTGTGCAAGTTTGACTGCCAGGCGAAAGGTGTACTACTGGTTCTTTGCATCGTTGCGACACCACATCCATCACGCATAGCGCAGTCATGTTGACAATCCGCCGCACAGTGGCCGATGGCGTCAGGATATGCACGGGTCTGGCGCATCCCAACAGTACCGGGCCGATCGCAATGCCGTTACCGGCTACCGTCTTGAGCAGGTTATACGAGATATTGGCGGCATCGATATTCGGCAACACCAGCAAGTTGGCGGCCGTTTTCAAATTCGAATCCGGCATCATCTTCTTTAGCAAGGAATAGTCGAGCGCGGTGTCGCCATGCATCTCACCTTCTACTTCCAGGTCCGGCGCCTGTTGCCTGATGATCTCCAAGGCGGCGCGCATCTTTTTCGCCGACTCGCTATTGCTGGAGCCAAAGTTGGAATGCGATAGCAAGGCCACATGCGGGATCACGCCAAAGCGCCGCATTTCGTCCACGGCCAGCAGGGTAATCTCTGCCAATTGCTCTGCAGTCGGGTTTTCATTGACGTGCGTATCGACCAAAACGATCTGGCGGTCCGGCAAAATCAAACCATTCATTGCAGCATAGACGTTGACGCCCTCGCGGCGACCCAGCACTTGATCGATATAGTGCAAATGCAAGTTGGTGGTGCCGAAGGTACCGCAAATCATGCCGTCGGCGTCGCCCTTGTGTATCATCATCGCGCCGATCAACGAATGGCGGCGGCGCATTTCCAGTTTTGCATATTGCTCGGTGACGCCTTTGCGTATCGTCATCTGCAAATAGGTTTGCCAGTAGTCGCGATAGCGTTCGTCGTATTCCGGATTGATGACCAGGAAATCGACGTCCGGCTTCAAGCGCAAGCCGAAGTGCTCGATGCGCTGTGCCAGTATCGCGGGACGCCCGACCAGAATCGGCTTGGCCAATTGCTCGTCGACCACGACCTGCACCGCGCGCAATACGCGCTCCTCCTCACCTTCGGCAAACACGATGCGCTTTTTACCCGCCGGCGCTTTCTTGGCAACCTGGAAAATCGGCTTCATGAACGTGCCGCTGTGATACACGAATTGCTGCAGGCGATCGCAGTAGGCTTGCATATCCTTGATCGGTCGCGCCGCCACACCGGATTCTTCGGCAGCCCTGGCCACAGCAGGCGCGATCTTCATCATCAAGCGCGGATCGAAAGGCTTGGGAATGATGTATTCGGGGCCGAAGCACAGGTTGGTAATGCCATAGGTGGTGGCAACAACGTCGGATTGCTCGGCTTGCGCCAGTTCGGCGATAGCCCGCACTGTGGCGATTTCCATTTCCCGTGTGATGGTCGTGGCACCGCAATCGAGCGCGCCACGGAAGATATACGGGAAGCACAATACATTGTTGACCTGGTTCGGGTAGTCGGAACGACCGGTGGCGATAATCGCATCGTTGCGTACCGCCATCACGTCTTCCGGCAGGATTTCCGGCGTTGGGTTGGCCAGGGCCAGGACCAGCGGTCTGGCCGCCATGCTCTTGACCATCTCTTGTTTCAGCACGCCGCCGGCGGACAGGCCCAGGAAAATATCGGCACCCGGAATCACTTCGGCCAAGCTACGTGCATCGGTGTCGCGGGCAAAGCGTTCCTTGTCCGGATCCATCAATTCGACGCGGCCTTTGTACACCACGCCGGCCAAATCGGTCACAAAAATATTTTCAATCGGGAAGCCGAGATCGACGATCAAATCGAGGCAAGCGAGGGCCGCCGCGCCGGCGCCGGACACCACGAGTTTGCAGTTCTTGATATCCTTGCCGACCACTTTCAAGCCGTTCAGGATCGCTGCGCCGACAATAATCGCGGTGCCATGCTGGTCATCATGGAATACCGGGATTTTCATGCGATCGCGCAATTTACGCTCGATGTAGAAACACTCGGGCGCCTTGATGTCTTCCAGGTTAATGCCGCCGAAAGTCGGTTCCAGCGAGGCGATGATGTCGCACAGCTTGTCCGGGTCGAGCTCATTGATTTCGATGTCGAACACATCGATGCCGGCAAATTTCTTGAACAGGACGCCCTTGCCTTCCATCACCGGCTTGGCTGCCAGGGGGCCGATATTGCCGAGCCCGAGCACTGCCGTGCCGTTGGTGATCACTGCCACTAGGTTGCCGCGAGCAGTGTATTTGAATGCATTGGCCGGGTCGACCACGATCTCTTCGCACGCCGAGGCGACGCCCGGCGAATACGCCAAGGCCAGGTCGCGTTGATTGGTCAGTTGCTTGGTGGGGGTAACGCTGATTTTTCCCGGTGTCGGGAATTCATGGTATTCGAGCGCGGCGAGCCTGAGTTGGCTCCGAATTTTTTCCTGATCTTCTCTCTGGGAATTCATTTTGTGCTATGCATCCATATCGACGTAAGACTCCTGAGTGCGAATTCTTGCGAGCCATTCCCGAATCTTCACAAAACGGGTGAGGTCGAAGCCACCCTCGTGCGCCACGTGCGTATAAGCATAGAGTGCGATGTCGGCAATGGAATAGCGCTCGGCGACGAAAAAGGTGCGCGATTGCAGGTGGTGCTCCATGATAGCAAGCGCATCGTAGCCGTCACTGATCTTGCGCTGTAACGCCTGTTCGTGCTCTGGCGGGCGGTCAAGATAGCGGACGATGAAACGCGCTGACGCGACACTGGGCTGATGATCATACTGCTCGAAGAACATCCACGACAACACTTGCGCATGTTCCAGCCGATCAATCGGCAGAAACGTCGAACCCTCGGCCAGATAGTGAAGGATCGCATTCGATTCGGTAAGAACGGTGCCGGCCGCGATCTCCAAGACGGGGATTTTCCCCTTTGGATTCAACGTTAAAAATGCAGGCGTACGCGACTCCTTTTTCAGGATATCGATGTGCGCCCACTCGTACGACAACCCAAGCTGTTGCAGAAGCAGTTTTACTTTAAAGCAATTGCCTGAATACACGTCGCCGGAAACACGATACATGAGGTGACCTCCTTTACGAATGATCTAAAATTGAATACCAAATATAGAAATTGGTAAGTACGAATAAATGCGTAGATTCTCCGTCAGTTCATTGCGGAATATTCCACTTATCGAGTATTCTTTGCCTCAACCCACTACGGTCGATTTCCACAATCGCGGCTTGTATTCTTTCCCTTACGTTTGCAGGTAGAGATTTCGATGAGATTATGTAAAAATTCTCTCTCTTGATCATCATAGACAAGGTCTTGACTTTTCCATTGAATTCACTTTTGGCAAGCATCGCATCAAAACCGGGTGTTTGATGCAAATAAAAACGACCTCGCCCGACCAAGAGTTTTTGTAGGTTTATTTCCCAACTCCGACCTCCAAAGTCAACTTTTAGCCCGCCGACTCCTCTCAGTCTTGAAATAAGCCCACTGTCCGGGTTGACCAAAATTACACCCTTATCACCCAGGCTGGCTATTTCGTTCCAGTCTTTTATTTGAACATCGTCACCAGCCCGAGCTAGCAGCGAATAGCTCATGCTGAACAAAGCAGGTTCGATATAATTGACCTTACTCTCCTCCTCCGCACTCCGCAGGAACCCGCACGCGATGTCAATTTGATTATAAGCAACGGCAGTCTCCACACGTAATGCAGGCAGTAGTTCAGGAGCTTGATCAAATGCAATGTCTGGTGCGATTTCTTCGATTGCTCGCATGAAGTCCACGCAGATGCCGTCAACAATTGTCACTCCCTGATGAGCGGAAGCAATAAATGCAGGTTCGGCACCTTCACGTGCCGCAGATTTAAGTCCGGCCGCCGTCGACGTACAGAACAAGATCAACACGACGCAACCAACTGTTCGATTTGATATAAGGTGACATTTAAACAGACGCCGCGAATCCATTGATAAAAGCAAGGCTCTAACCCTATCGCACAACTTGACGAAATGGCCAACAATGGAGCATGAATGAATCAGCAATTCAGTTCTCATATCGATATCGAGCCGATTTAGTGATTACTAGCTATTTCAATTTTCTGGCTGACAACGGCGTTTTACACCAAGATATCCACCTTTGTCGCGTCACTTTCCTTGCAAGTCATTGGCCGCTCTTAACTAACCGTAAGCCGAACCTAAATGAACGATAGTTGTATCCGTGATACTGGTTGTCTTCACCAAACCCGACACTCCATGCAAAGGTCTCGCTTTCGGGCGTACTCGTCCAATACCAGAGTTGATTTTCATCCAACCCGGGAAATGCTATCTCGTCGATTTTCAACGGCAACTCCGCACCGACGCGCTTTTTATCAAGAAGCGACGAAAGTTCTATTTTGGTTGGTACCCGCCATAAACCTGTCGCCTGAGCCTGCGCATCCTCAAAGGACATCTGCTGAACCACGCCGAGACAACCTTTACCTGAGGTCCATTTTTGTCCAACACTGCAACGTTGCCAGGTAAGATTGGTTGTCTTGTCGTATACCGTATCGTCCTTTACCTCGTAGCGCGACGAAGGCGCCGAAGGGTCATGATCGAATTTGTACGCGAGCTTGTAGTTCCTGGCAGAGAGATCTTTGTGACCCAACGATCCGTATGCTTCGCCCAACATAAAATATGCATCAGAGTTTTTCGGATCGGATTTGAGACCTGCCTCCAGTGTGGCAATGGCCCCCGGCATGTCGCTTACGTACAACAGCTTTGTGGCAACTTTCATGTAGCCTTGAAGCTCTTCCGCACGGGATTCATGGACGACCACACCTGAAAGAACAAAGGTCATCGCAGCGAATCGCATCAGTCTTTGGAATTCGAGTACAGAATTCATTTCCCCACTCCTTTTTTAAAATGCCAAACGGAATAACTGAGGCTCGTTGATCGAACTCTAATGTATTCCAGGAATGCAAAAGCCCCCGATGTGCTACTTGCACGCTTCGGAGGCTTTATTGCCCAACTTATTTCTGACAGCAATATTGCTGCCACAACGGTTTTTCAGATTGTTACCAAGGCACCTGTTGCCCGATCAATGGAATACTCAACAAATGTGCTGCAATATCAATTGACGTAATCTAATTCAAAATTCTTCCCATCCATCATGTGCGCTTTGTACGGCCGCAAGTTTTCTGGCACCTATTGACAAGCGAATCGCTGTATTCCGAACCGGAACCAGCCTGGGCTTTTGCTTAGGCACCACTGCGCGCGGCACATTGGAATCAGGCTGCGGCGTCTCATAGCCGTGTTCAGATGTCTTGAACACGTTGACAGTTTGCCCAAGTTCCAACGCCTGTTCCTTCATGCTTTCTGCCGCTGCAGCTGCCTGCTCAACAAGAGCAGCATTCTGTTGTGTCATTTCATCCATTTCTTTCACGGCCATGTTCACTTGCTCGATACCGGAGCTTTGCTCAGTACTAGCTGCGGTGATCTCACCCATAATGTTTGCAACGTGTTGAACGCTCCGTACAATCAGCGTCATTGCGTCTCCAGCTTCTACAACCAATTTGCTACCGTAATCGACTTCATTCGTCGCGTCACCAATCAGCAGCTTGATCTCTTTCGCCGCGCTCGCAGATCGCTGAGCCAGATTACGAACTTCCGCAGCCACGACGGCGAATCCGCGCCCCTGTTCGCCTGCACGTGCAGCTTCCACGGCTGCATTTAGGGCGAGAATATTGGTTTGAAATGCGATGCCATCTATGACACCAATGATGTCGGAAATTTTGCGCGAGCTTTCCTTAATTGAGCCCATCGTTGCAACGACTTGATTAACCACCGCACCACCTTTATCTGCAGCGTCACTTGCCGAAATTACTAACTTGTTCGCTTCGTGCGCGTTTTCCGCGTTTTGCTTCACTGTTCCAGTTAGCTCTTCCATCGAACTGGCGGTTTCTTCCAGTGAACTGGCCTGCGACTCAGTTCGGCTCGACAAGTCTGCATTTCCCGTCGCAATTTGTTGTGAGGCGACCACTATAGAATCCGCCCCTTGCTTGATTTGTGCAATCATGCCCAGTAAATTTATTTTCATCGTCCTGAGCGACTCAAGTAACCTACCGACTTCATCGGAGCCTGCCATCGCGATCTCGTGCGAAAGATCGCCACGGGCAATCTGATTAGCGGCAACTTCTGCACGTCGAATCGGAACCGATATGGTCCTTGTAATTGTCCACGCCGTCGCCGAACCAAGTATTAAGATGACAAATCCAATGGCAATCATGCTCAGCGTCGTATTTTTGTAATCTTGCTGGGAAATGTCATATGTCCTTTTCATGCCTTCATGCTGCTTCTGGGCAAGGGAGCCAAGCGACTGTAGCCATTTTTCATGGGGGATGGGGAAGTCATTTTGCAATATGGTTGCAGCATCGAACGTATTGCCTTCGCTAACGACTCCCTTGATCTTATTCACGACGTTCATGACAGCATTTTTTTGCTTTGCGGTCTCTTCCAGGGTTGTCTTGCTCGCGCCATCAACGATAAGATTTTCCGCCAACGCCTCGGCTTTGTCGTAAGCATCGATTGTGGAGGCCAGATTCTTTGTCTCCCGCTCAGACTCCGCAGCATTTGCCGGAGCCGTCAGTTTATGCAAAATGAGCACCAATGTGCGCGCGTGTTCGCGCATGTCCGTGGCTGCATCCAGACTAGTCACTTTGTGATTAAAGATATAATCTGTGGAATCCTGAAGCTGACTCATCCCCAGGATTCCCAGTACCAGCAACGACGCTGCGAAAACTAGAACCAGGCCAAATCCGATTGCCAGGCGAGTGCCGATTTTGATGTTTGAGAGCCACTTCATTTCCATTCCCCCTGTGAAATCTCTCGAGAGTACTCTCTCGAGCTATTCCAAAAATGTCGAACATAAAATTAACTCGCGCGTTAAACGCATTTTATTTTTTTCCGATATCCATTAACCCCAACTTTTCGAGGGCTTCTGTTGCCTGGATCAATGACAATGCAACCTGCACGACTGGAATACGCTGTGATGTCGCTTGACGGCGTATCATTTCATAAGCCTCATTGGAAGAAACGCCTTTTCTATCGACCAATATGCCTATCGCTTTTTCGATTTCACGACGTGATCGGAGCGTATCCTCAAGTTTTTTTACCTTGTTGTGCAGTCTCTTTTCGTATCCACTCGACGATCGAGCGAGAATCAATGTGCTTAGAATGCCGAGTGCGCGAAATGGCTTCGCGATGACACCATGTGCATTGGTTTCCAGTAGGGCGTTCAGGACTGTCGGGTTTTCGTATTCAATCAGTGCGATGAGAACTGCTTCCGTTTCAGTCGAACACCAATCCGCAGTTGCATTTTGATCGCGATCCACCAGGAAGAAGATTACGTCGGTATCTCGTGGTGGAGCCGAAGTAAAGGGCCAAATCCACTTCACCTTGCAGCCGATCCGCTTGATTTGATCAATCAAGATATCCCTATCTTCGCCAGGCGGATGAATAACAGCTACGCGTAGGTGGCGCAAGTCATCAAAGAGTCTATGGACATTGATGCTCATGTCAGATCCTAATCCAGCCAAAAGTCGGCGAATTCGTACGTTGTCAGGTAAGGGTCAGGTTTCACAGGTTCCTTAGCTTGCCAGACGATGTTAAATGATCCGTCTTCACAAGCTATGCCGATGCGCGGTTTCAGCCAGGAGTGGTGGTTTTCCGAGTCGATTTCTACCGAACCTTCAGGAGCAAGGACATGCTCGTTCAAGACTGCCTCAATCAACTTTTGGGTATCCATGGATCCCGCTCTTTCAAGCGCCTGCGCGAACAGATGGACCTGGCTATATGCCGCCTGACCCCACGCGCTGGCGACGGCTTCGCGACCAAATCGTTGGCTATAGGACGTTACAAATTTTTCGTTTTCTGCCGTTCTCACGGTATTGAAGTAGGTTGCAGAGACGATATGGCCCTTGCATATGGCCGGGCCAATAAGCCTCATTTCGGTCTCACCCAACGTAAGGCTTGCAACGGGCATCTTTTGCGGATCAAGACCAAGCTCGTGATATATACGATAGAAATCCCTCGATGGTCTTCCTATGATTGTAGAAAAAACGGCGTCCGGAGCAGCTTCCTTGATTTTTCTTGTCGCAAGCGTGATGGCTTCACTTTCGACGTCAATCGGTAGGTAGACCTCATCAACGATTTCTCCATTGTGCTGTTCTACAATATTTCGCATGATTCGATTAGATTCACGCGGATAGATGTAATCCGAGCCAATCAAATAGATCCTTTTCCCACGATTTCGCAAGAGGTACGCCGCCAATTGAAAACTGTTTTGATTCGGCACAGCACCGGTGTAGATGATATTCGGGGAATACTCGAATCCTTCGTAAAGGGAGCAATACCACAACAATCCGTTGCGGCGCTCAATCACTGGCAATACCGCCTTGCGGCTTGACGACGTTGAACATCCGAAAATGACGTTGACATCTTCATGGGAAAGCAATTGATTGGCTAGCCGGCGATATTCATCGAGGTCTCCCTTTGGATCCAAAGCGACGGGCTCCAACGGGCGACCGAGGATTCCTCCGGCAGCATTAATTTCTTCAATTGCAAGGGCCGTGCCAAAAAAATGCTCCGATTCGGTAACCGAAGTTATTCCTGAACGTGAGTATAAGACTCCAACTCTCCATGCTTCGTTCTGCAACTGTATTTCACTTTTGGTAGAAGCCATATCAGTTCGCTCGTTGTAAGTTTGATTCAAATTTCAATCAATATCCAGGAATCGCATTTTTTTAAGATCCTATACGGTCATACAAATCGCCGAATTTCCGCTTAATTGCATTTTCAACGAAACATGCCGCATCAAGACAGTCTTGATCTGCCCATGGCGCCGCTATGATTTGAACACCCATTGGCGCTCCGGTCACACCAGTTAATCCTGGAACGTTTACGCAAGGGGTTCCCATCAGAGTCCAGGCTTTGTTATATAAAGGGTCCCCGGTAGATGAAAATCCGACTGGCGCTTCATCTAATGCGCTTGGCATAAGCAACACGTCAATTTCCGCAAAGAGCTCTGCAGCTCTTTCTTTGGTGACTTGAACTCTATTGCGCGCACGATCATACTGTGCTGCAGTAATCAGTCCAGCTGCCGTCAAATAGTCAGATAACATAGGTGATAACCTATCGCCGAATAGGTCAAATTCGTAGGCTAGCGCCTGTGTGGCCTCGTATCCTTGCACTAACCTGTGCAGCTCAAGCAATTCGGCCATCCAAGAGGGAAATTTGATCTTTTTTACGATTCCACCCGCAGCTTCAATTGCTGAACACGCCGCATTGATCGCCATGTCTGCGCTGGCCGAATGGACCTGCCATGGATTTTCACTCGGCACACCAATTATAAACTGTCGTTCCTTTGAATTTTTTGCGGCCAGTGGGCGCTGGATCAATGCCTCGGCAAACCAAGATAGATCCGAAACGGTCGCCGCGAACAGTCCAACCGTATCCAAAGACCACGAAAAGCACTTCATTCCAACTGTCGGAAACATGCCAAATGTTGGCTTGTATCCAGCCACCCCACAAAACGATGCCGGCCGAATTGTGGATCCTCCGGTCTGCGTGCCTATTGCCAATGGAACCATGCCCGCGGCGACCGCCGCAGCGGAGCCTGAGGACGAACCTCCCGCTGTTCTTTTGAGATCAGCGGGATTCCTCGTTTCCGTCGGTGACATGTATGCAAACTCACTCGTTACTGTTTTTCCCAATACATACCCTCCGGCGCGCCTGATCAAAGCAATCATGGCGGCGTCCGATGCCGGTTTCCACTTCGAGTAGATTTGCGAACCATATTCCGTAGGAAGATCCGTCGTATCGAAGATGTCCTTGATTGCTATGGGTATGCCCGCTAATGGACCGTTTGAATTTTCCGCAAGTACAATAGCGTCTTCGCGCTTTGTGGTACAAACGAAGGCACGAATTTCCGAATCAAACTTATCAATTGTAGCGAGAGATCTTAAAGCAAGATCCCATTTGCTTGCTTCGCCTGAAAGCAGTTGCTTCTTAAGGCCAAGCGCGGAAATCGGTTTCATTAAATTATTCCTTACATTCAAATCTTTTGCCATACGAATCAAATTCCGCTACACGCTCAAATGACGCATAATGTTTTCCTGTGCATCTGAATTTGAACAAGCCCCTACGTCGATGATTTCGCCAAGCTTAAGCACTGCGTAGCGATCTGCAACGCTTACGGCGAAAGGGACATTCTGCTCTACGAAGAGGATGGCCGTTCCGTGTGTTACGCGTTGGTGAGTCAGCGCAGTTGCAACCCGATCAATGACTGACGGTTGCAGACCTTCGGTAATTTCGTCGATCAGGATGAGATCCGGTTTCACCATCAATGCACGGGCGACAAGTAACATCTTTTGTTCGCCACCGGACAGCGTTCCGGCTCGCTGCGCCATACGACTCTTAAGGAACGGAAAGATACTCTCGATTTCATAAAAATGCTCGTCGAACAAGCTATCCCGCGAAAGTCCAAGACGAAGATTGTCGCGTATGCTCAATTCATGAAACAACGCACGCTCTTGTGGCGCATACGCAATTTTGGTTCTTGAAACTTGGTGAGCCGAAAGACGGGTTACGTCTTTGCCAAATATGCTGATCGAGCCCGAGCGCTTTGGGAGAAACCCCATGATTGATTTCAATAGCGTGGTTTTTCCCATGCCATTTTTTCCAACAAGGGCGAGGATCTCGCCTGACTTTATTTCGAGCGACACATTGCGGATTACAATTGATTCATTATATCCGCTGGAGATCGCGGCAAGTGTCAACGCTGATTCGTTCATGCCCGCTCTCCTATCTTGACCTTGGTGTCACTTTCCCGGTGCATTGGGGAACCTGCATAGACGGACTGTACTAATTCAGATTGGATGACCTCTTCCACGGTACCCTGCATCACGATTTTCCCTTGGTGAAGCACGACAACTTTCGTCGAAATTTCACATACGAAATCGAGATCGTGCTCTACCAACAGACAACACAAGCCGTAATCTTCGGATAGCTCAATCAATATCCGCCCGATCTTTGTTCTTTCACTCTTGGTCAGGCCAGCTGTGGGTTCGTCGAGCAGGATGACCTGCGGCTCCAAGGCTAGCACCATAGCAAGTTCAAGCGCTTGTTGTTCTCCATGCGATAAATCGTGACAAACCTCACTGAGTTTTTGATCTAACTCTGTCGCTTTTATGACTGCCAAAGCGTATGCCGGTAGCGCCAACGTGTCCTCGCGCCAGATTGCCGATGGTCGCTCAATTCTGGTTCTTGCGATCCGCAGGCATTCGGCAACTGTCAGTGATTCAAAAACATTTGCGGTTTGAAATTTCCTGCCGATTCCGTATCCTACGCAGCGATAAGCCGGCAAGCGCTTGATGTCATATCCATTAATCTCTACCGTTCCGGAAGTTCGTTCCGCGCCGTCACTCATGCAACGCATTAACGTGGTCTTTCCTGCTCCATTTGGACCTACCAGACTAACTAGCTCTCCTGGGTACGCGATAATATCTATTCCTTGCAGTACTTGCAGGCTTCCAAAGTTCTTGGCCACTCCCGCAAGATGCATGGCGGGAATCGTGCGGGCGATGGAGGTTAATCTGGGCGCATCTAATGCGACCAATTTGGGTGTTGAGTTTTTTCCAGGAATGAGCGCTTTCGGCAAGTACCTACGCAGCTTGAAAGCCAATGGTATCAATCCTTTCGGGAGGAATATGATGACAAGAACGAATCCCACTCCAACCAATAACTTCCACAAGAACGGTAGACTTCCACCGAGATAGGAACTCATTGTTTCGATAAAGATAGTGCCAAGCACAGGCCCAATCAAGGTACCTCTACCGCCCAAAGCAACCCAAATGATCATTTCTGTACCAAAAACGAATCCTGCCAGCTCGGGCGCAACTACTCCGCTAAATGAAGCGTATCCGAAACCGGCCACACTGGCGATTACCGCAGCTCCAACAAGTAGCGAAATTTTGATGAGCGAAGGGTTTATACCAAGATATTCGCAACGGGATTCGTTGTCGCGAATTCCCTTTAACACTCTACCAGCATCGCTTTGCACAAACATCCAGGCTACGGACGTAACCAGCACGAGGGCTGAGCCCGCGACCCAGAACCAGGACTCAAGGGAGATGTCAGGCGTTGAATAGCCAGTTAGTCCCGAGCTCGATCCTGTAAATTCGCCGCCCGAAAACAGCAATTGGGTCATGACGATCGGCAAAACAAGCGAGATGACGGACGCGTATAATGGTGTGGCGCCCTGATAGAACGAAAGCCACCCAACTAGGAGAGCTACTGTTATTGCGGCTGCTACTGCTATTCCGAATGCTAACCAAGCGTGAGATGTGCTAAATCCCATCTGAGTAAAAACTAATCCGGCGGCATAGGCTCCAATTCCGAAAAAAGCCGACTGACCGAAAGTTAGAATGCCTGTGTAACCCCAAAGAATATCAACAGTCAACGCAGCCAGAGCGAAACAAAACGAGCGGATCAACGTATTCAATAGGTACGTGTCTAGTAATGACGGCGCCACGCCAACGAGCACCAATGAAAAAATGGTAATTCCTGCCAACGGACGAAGGGATCGCATTGCGCCTCCCTGGCGCGCCGAACAATCCTCTATGTTTGATTTAGTCATTTGAAAATCCTTTCGGGCGAATCCGCAATGTGATTGCAGCCAACAGCACGATTGCGATGCCGCCCAATACCGGGCTGACGAACGTACTTAACAAAATTTGTATACCTCCGAACAGGAGAGTTGCAAGGACCAAGCCCGACATCGACGAGCCTGCAACCATCACCAGCATGAACGCGTTAATTAACCATGGTATCCCCATGCCTGGATCAACGCTCGATAAGGGTGTAATTAAGGTTCCGGCCAAGCAGCCCAGGCCAGCTCCAAGACTAAACGTGAAAAATCTTACCCGCCCAGAGTGGATTCCCAATCCGCGGGCTAAATTTTCATTCATAATCACCGCCCTCGTTACTAAGCCGAATCGAGTGCGCGTGAGTAGGAACGTTAAGATCGCGGCAAGCAAAGCAGCGATTCCGATGAGCATCACACGATATGACGAGTATTCCGTCCCAAAGACGTCCATTGGCCCAGACATGGGGCTATTGGCGAACTGCACCTCACGCCCGAAGATCAGGGTTATGACCTGCGCAATGACAATTCCCAATCCCCACGTAGCCAAGATGGCGTCCAGTGGCCGAGCGTACAAAGGCTTGACAATGAAATGCTCGACAAACATACCAAAGAAGCCACCAATCAATATTGCGGCCGGAAGCGCGAACCAAGGGCTCACACCAAGCTTAGTGACAACCAGGCATACATATGCGCCTAGGGTCAAAAACGCGCCATGCGCGAAATTGGCAATCTTCATTACCCCATAGATCATCAGAAGACCTGCGGCGACAAGATACAAAATGGCGGCAGTACTGATAATATCTAAAATCAAAGACATCTTGTCCCCCTTTACGTTCACCCATCAATCGGGGGCGAACCCCGATTGATGGACACTACCTTAATTTGGACATTGTGCGCCAGGGCCAACATTCTTGAAATTTTGAATGACCTTGACACTACCGTCCGGCTGCACCTGACCTAGATACATGTTCAACGGTGCATGATGCTGCTTGGACATTTCGACGTGACCACGTGGCCCTTGGTAAGACACTTGTGCTAGGGCTTGCTGAACCTTGTCCGATTGCGTTGATCCTGCCTTTTCGAGTGCCGCTTTGTACAAATATATTGCCTCGTATTCCGGCACGGACAGGTCGTTCGGCGTCTTCAAGTCGGCACCAAACTTCTTTTCGATATCAGCCAAATACTGCTTATTCTGCGGACTATCAATACCCGTAACATAAGACGCGGAGATGTAAATTCCTTGTCCATCGGCACCCATGCTCTTTGCGGTGCCCTCGTCAACAGCAAGATTTCCATATGGTAGGTTAAGCCCGGTAGCGCGTAGTTGTTTTGTCAGCGATACGTTTGGCGCCCCACCGGCAGTAGAGGTAATGAGCGCATCTGCCTTGCTTGCACGGAGTTTACTGAGAACAGCAGTCCAATCGGTTCCGTCCATCGGAAGGTATTCTTCGCCAACGACTTTTCCGCCGTTGCTTTCAATATATTTACGCGTGAAGGACAACATGCCGCGGCCGAACGAATAATCACTGCCGATCAGGAAGAAGGACTGCGCCTTCTTGAAGTGCATGAAATAGTCGACAACGGGAGGAACTTGCTGTTCCGGGACCCAAGCATCGACGAAGAGCCAAGGGCTGCAAGAATGACCTTCGTAGAAGGAGGTGTAAATGTAGGGAACCTTACCCTTGTTGACGATTGGCAGACCGGCGTTTCGTGCAGCACTGGTTTCCATGGAAATGATCACATCGACCTTTTTCTGGAACACCAAAGAATCAAAGGCCTTTTGAGCCCCGACGGCACCAGATCCATCATCCGCAATTTCCAGTTCCAATTGACGGCCAAGAACGCCTCCCGCTGCGTTGATTTCATCAACGGCGAGTTGCGCCGACTGAACCACCCCTGGGGCTACTACACTATTTGCACCGGACAGACCTACCGGCACACCAATTTTAATTGCATCCGCAGCGAACGTTAAGTTACAAGACATCGCACATATTGCTGTCAGAATCACTGCATTTTTCAAAAATTTTCTATCCATGATTTCTCTCCCCAATTAGTTTAATTCGATCTCATATATCTTGAAATACCTGGCCTTAGAACGAATGTTGAATACCAAAACCAACGACCGTAACGGTTCCGCCCGAAGCAGGCACACCAGCCGCATTGGTCCAAATTACGGTATCATTCAAAAAGCCCGCGTTTGCGTCGACGCTAAGAGACGCAATCTGCGCATATACAGAAGTACGCTTTGAAAATGAATAGGTGTCCAGCAGCGCGACTTCGCGCAAACTGCCACCGAGG
>Ga0302315_10001057_pt1 | contig 29163 bp, 28 predicted proteins | sample III_Palsa_N3_1_FD_200532 | JGI IMG/M metagenome (GOLD analysis project Ga0302315, IMG submission 200532) | Peat permafrost microbial communities from Stordalen Mire near Abisko, Sweden - III_Palsa_N3_1 | ecosystem: Environmental > Terrestrial > Soil > Palsa > Peat permafrost | place: Sweden...
ATTTATCGGGGTCTACCCGGTTCGGGTTGCCCGCCATTAATATGGATTCCTCGATATGGACGCGGTGAATGCGCAATTCAATGGTAACAAGACGACCTCGCTGAATAGGGTCGTCTTCGGCTATGCCATGGGATGCCTCCAGTTTGGCTTCCAGTTGCACGGGACATTCCAGCACGCGAGGAGCCGCAACGATGCCAGAAGACAGGGGCGTCAGACCCGAAATACCGAACTTGTCGCGCTCTGTCCTGTATCCTTTTAGGGCCTTGCCCTCCGGAACGGGGTTGGACCCGGTAGTAAGGGCGAGACGGTTAACAGCGCCCGCCTGGTCTACGGAAGGCAGATTGAGTACGCATTGCCCTGTTCGAAGTATGTTCTGGGTTGTCTTTGAGAGGGCTGATAAACCGATGATGCAGCGCCAGCCCAGCCAGAAAACGGAGGACATGGGGGCCAGGTTATAAGAATTGTCTTCATTAATGGTGGAAATCAAAACCACCGGAGTTCCGAAATATAAAATAGAGGGCCTGCTGATTTGATGCATAGCGGATAAATTGAGTTTGTGTCTATATCACAACACAAAACTACCTATGCACTGAATGGATAAAAACCCGGTTCTTGCTGAGTATAGAATCAGGCTTTGACTTCTTTTGTTCCCGGCAACGACTATGTGATAAATGTAGCCCTTGCCGGGAACACCGCTTATGTCTGGCCCTTCGGGCAGGGCGCCACAGGCGCCCTGTGGTCCGGGTGGAACTTTACAAATAAGTGGCTGTCCAGGTATGCGTCATTCTTAAAAACGGACTTCCTGTGCACAGCTTCCAGGTAAAAGCCATTCTTTCTGAGGACGGCCATGGAAGCCTGGTTATGGGCAAAAACTTCAGCATACACCCGGATGCAATCCATAGAACTGAATATATGATCCACCATCTGGCGCACCGCTTCGGTAGCGAATCCGTTGCCCCAATATTCTTCAGCGATATAATAACCTATCTCAATATTTTTTTTATAGATGTCTTCCTGCAAAACCATCCCGATTCCTCCGATTACCCGTCCTTCAGCTTCGATGCAAAAATTTCTCATGGGTCTCTGAGTGGTATTAAAACGCACCCACTCGCCTGCATCCTTTACGGTATAGGGTTTTGGCATTTGGTCCCTTAAATTATTCCAGATGTGTATGTTGTTGCAGATGCGGACCAGGTCCGGAATGTCCTTCCACTGCCAGGGTCTGAGGAGAAGGGCCATTTTCTAAATTTTACGTTGGAGATAAGTACTATAGTCTGGTATAATGGTTTCATATTCCTGGTCCATGAGGGGAGAAGTCATCATGAAGTCTGCGGTGGCCCGGTCTGTGGCCATAGGGATGTTCCAGGCGCAGCCGATCCTGAGCAGGGCTTTGACATCGCTGTCATGTGCCTGGGTCTCCATGGGGTCCCAAAAGAAGATGAGGAGATCAATCTCCCCTTCGGCAATCATGGCCCCGATTTGCTGATCTCCGCCGAGGGGACCGCTGAGTAATTTGCGAATGGTCCGGTCCAGCCTTTCTTCCAGGAGTTTTCCTGTGGTTCCGGTGGCAAATAGTTCATGACGGGAGAGGGCGGCCTTATTAAATATGGCCCAGTCAATCAGTTCCTTTTTCTTATTGTCATGGGCTACCAGCCCAATTCGCTTCCTGTTGCCTAAAATCCGGACATTGTTCATATCATTGATTGTTATACCCTTTAATACCAAATTGTGGAAAAGGTAACAGCAAGATAGGGGATAAACGAAAAACCGCCTCTAATGAGACGGCTTCGTACTTACTAACCCATGAAAGTAAATTATTTTATTCCGCAGCCACTACAGCCAGAGCGGGTTGCTGCGCTTCGGCGAGCTTGGCGCGAATCTTTGCTTCTATTTCAGCCGCCAGGCCCGGGTTGTCCGTCAGCAATTGTTTGACGGCGTCACGACCCTGCCCTAATTTGTTGCTGTCATAGCTGAACCAGCTTCCGCTCTTTTGGACAACGGCCAGCTCTACACCCATGTCAACGATCTCACCGACTTTGGAAATGCCTTCCCCGAAAATGATGTCAAATTCAGCACTGCGGAAGGGGGGCGCCACTTTGTTCTTTACCACCTTCACCTTCACCCGGTTTCCTACGGCTTCATCTCCGTCCTTTATCTGAGCGGAACGGCGGATATCAAGGCGTATGGAAGAGTAAAATTTCAGGGCATTACCACCGGTGGTTGTCTCCGGGTTACCAAACATAACTCCGATCTTTTCCCTCAGCTGGTTAATGAAGATGCATATCGTATTGGTCTTGCTAATAGTGGCAGTCAGTTTTCTCAGGGCCTGGGACATGAGGCGGGCCTGCAGTCCCATTTTGCTATCCCCCATTTCTCCTTCCAATTCTCCTTTAGGCACGAGCGCTGCTACGGAGTCAATCACCACTACGTCGATGGCTCCGGAAAGGATCAGCCTGTCAGCGATTTCCAGGGCCTGTTCCCCATAATCCGGCTGGGAGATCAATAAGCTTTCTACGTCTACCCCCAGTTTTTTAGCATAGGAGCTATCAAAAGCGTGCTCTGCATCTATAATGGCGCAAATGCCTCCCTTCTTTTGCGCTTCGGCAATGGCGTGGATGGCAATGGTCGTTTTACCGGAGGATTCAGGACCGTATATTTCAATGATACGCCCCCTGGGGAAGCCACCGATACCCAAGGCTACATCCAGTCCCAGGGAACCTGAAGAAACAACTTGTATGGTTCTGTCGCCCCTTTCGTTCATCATCATAACGCTGCCCTTGCCAAAATCCTTGTCGATCTTGTCTATAGTCAGTTTTAGCGCTTTCAGCTTCTCTGCGTTATTAATAGATTTTTCGTGGCCGTTCGTTTTGTCCTGACCATTTTTGTCAATTATGCTCGTCTTTTCGGAATGATTTGCCATAACTATGAATTTTGGGGGGTTGCACTATTTTAAAAGTATCAATTCAAAATTAGCAGATGGACACGGGGCCTTCCGGAAAATTTATCAACACTAATAATTTTAGCAAATGTAACACTAATATTTTTAGTTTACCAAATATTTTAGCGGAATTTATATAATCCTTTTGCCGAAAGGCATCAGGGAAATGGGGATCAGCTTAAAGTGTTGCATGGCGAACGGAAGGCCGATAATGGTAATGGCCAGGAGAAAGCCGAAAAAGAGGTGTACGACGGCCGTGTAGAAGCCCCCGCAGACCAACCAGATCAGGTTGAAGACAAGGAATAAACAGCCGGAGCCGGCCGGATCATTGACGACCTGCCTGCCAAAGGGCCAGAGGACTAGTCCGGCTATCTTGAAGCATTGCAGTCCGAACGGGATTCCAATAATAGTGCAGCAAAGGATAAAGCCCCCAAAGACGTAGCCCATGGCGGAAAGTAAACCCCCGAACAGGAGCCAGAGAATGTTTCCTAGAAAGTTCATATGGGGGTAAATATAAAAAAACGCGTCCACTATTCGTATTTTTGTAAAATATGCAGCACTACCTGGAAGGATTGAACGAACAACAAAAGGAAGCGGTATTACATAAGGACGGCCCCATTATGATAGTGGCTGGTGCGGGAAGCGGTAAAACGAAAGTGCTTACCACCCGGATTGCCCACCTGATGTCTGAACACAGGGTGGATGCATTCAATATACTGGCTTTGACTTTTACCAATAAGGCGGCAGCAGAGATGAAGGAGAGGATTGAAAAGATCCTGGGAAATTCTGAGGCCCGTAATCTCTATATCGGCACTTTCCACTCCGTTTTTGCACGAATCCTCAGAGCAGAGGCGCCCCGCCTTGGATATCCCAGTCATTTTACCATATACGATACCGATGATGCGAAAAGTGTATTAAAAACGGTCATCCAGGAGCTGAACCTGGACGACAAACATTATAAGCCAAACCTCGTACTCAACCGGATCTCTTCCGCCAAGAACGGGCTGGTAGGGCCTGCGGAGTACGCCAAGGATTATTATATACAGCAAGAGGATATGCAGTCGAACCGGCCGGCCATAGCCAAGATCTATGATGCCTATAAGAAGCGCTGTTTCAAAAATGGGGCTATGGATTTCGACGACCTGCTCTTCAATATGTATATCCTGCTCAGCACCTTTCCGGAAGTCCTGCACAAGTACCAGCATAAGTTCAAATATGTCCTGATTGACGAGTACCAGGATACGAATGCCTCCCAGTACCAGATCGTAAAGCTCCTTGCGGCGGTTCATGAAAATATTGCCGTGGTGGGAGACGATGCACAAAGCATTTATTCTTTCCGGGGAGCGACGATAGAAAATATACTGCAATTCCAAAAAGACTATGACGAAGTAAAAGTGGTGAAGCTGGAGCAGAACTACCGTAGCACGCAAAGCATCATCGGAGTTGCCAATGAAGTGATAAAAAATAATAAAGGGCAGATCCCAAAGGCATTATGGACCAATAACCAGGTAGGAGAAAAGATCAGGCTGGTAAGGACGAACACCGATAATGACGAAGGTAAATTCGTCTCCGATACCATACAGGAACAAAAGTTGCGGAACCACTATTATAACAGGGACTTCGCCATCCTTTACAGGACCAATGCCCAAAGCCGGAGTTTTGAAGAAGGTCTGAGACGGATGAACCTGCCTTACCGGATCTATGGTGGTACTAGTTTCTACCAGAGAAAAGAAGTAAAGGACTTCGTAGCTTATCTGAGGGTGATTGTAAACCCAAAGGAAGAGGAGTCGCTGAAGCGCATTATTAACTATCCCATCCGGGGTATCGGTAAGACTTCGGTTGAAAAGGCTGTCCTTGCGGCGAACGAACAGGATCTGTCTATGTGGGACGTATTGGTGAGGGCCGGCGAATTTGGATTCAAGGCCGGCACGCTGGAATCCATTGACGGGTTCGTGACTATGATCAGTATGTTCCGGAGCGAGCTGGAAAAGAAGAACGCTTATGAAGTGGCAGTGGCCATTGGAAAGCATACGGGCATTGTCAAGGACTTATTCAACGATAAAACGACAGAAGGGTTGGCCCGGTATGAGAACGTTCAGGAGCTGCTGAACTCCATTAAGGAATGGATCGAAACGCCCCTGAATGAAGAAGACGGAGAAGTCGGCGACAAGGGGTTGGGCACCTACCTGCAACAGATTACGCTACTCACGGACGCCGATAACGAAGATCCTAATGCGGACGTCGTGAGGCTAATGACGGTGCACGCCGCCAAGGGACTTGAATTCCCGGTAGTCTTTGTGGTGGGGGTTGAAGAGACGCTATTCCCCAGCGGGATGAGTATTAATACCAGGGAAGACCTGGAAGAAGAGCGACGCTTGTTCTATGTGGCTGTTACAAGGGCGAAACAGCGTCTTTGGCTGACCTATGCCAACAATAGATACCGCTTCGGACAGCTCGTCCAGAATGACCCCAGCCGGTTTATTGAGGAGGTACCTGAGCAATACGTGGACAGGAGTTTTGCCGGCGGCGGTTTGCGCAATCAAGGGTTTGGGGGCGGCAGCGCCTTTGACCGCATGAACAGCGGTTTCCGCTCTTCGGATCCATCCGGTGAGAAACGATATGGGCCGCCTCCTTCAAAAAAGCCGGAGCCTTCAAGGCCGGCATACTTGGGGCCTGCGCCCAAGCCTCAGACCGTGGAACATAAACCCAGCCAGGATTTTGTTGCCAGTGACCTGTCAGGCCTTGCCGAAGGGCAAAAGGTAGAGCACCAGAAATTCGGGTTTGGAGAAGTGCTCAAAATGGAAGGCTCCGCGCATAACCCCATTGCCACTATCAAGTTTGATCTCAATGGAGAAAAAAAGATTATGCTCAACTATGCAAAGCTGAGAATCTTATAGATGCCATCTATATCCTCATATATAATTACAATTATTGTCTATCAATAAAAACAAGGACATTTGTGCCCGTTAAACGATTGCCCCGCCATTGTGAAGTTGTCATCGATTCCATTATTTTAAAAACGTCACAATATGAGCAACAGAGTTTTGTCCGTGGGAAGCAAATTCCCCGCATTCAAGAAGAAAGCCGTCGTATCGATTGAAAAAGGCAAAGAATTCATTGATTTAACCAATGAATATGCTACCGCCAAAGGCAAGTGGACCGTCATGTTCTGGTGGCCGAAGGACTTCACCTTCGTGTGTCCTACCGAAATTGCAGAATTTAATAAGAAGTACTCCGATTTCGATGACAGGGATGCAGTATTGATCGGGGCCTCTACCGATTCTGAATTTGTACACGCCGCCTGGAGAAGGGATCACAGCGATCTTCGTGACCTTAAATTCCCCATGCTGGCTGATACTTCCAAGTCCCTGGCGGAAGAATTGGGAATCCTGGAAGCAGAAGAAAGGATCGCATACCGCGCTACTTTTATCATTGATCCCCAGGGAATCGTTCGTTGGGTGAACGTCAATGACCTGAGCGTTGGACGTAATGTACAAGAAGTCATACGCGTATTGGATGCCCTGCAGACAGACGAACTTTGCCCCTGTAACTGGACCAAAGGAGAAGAAACCCTTACTTCACAACTGGCGTTAAATTAAAAGGTCATGAGTCAAGCCGTTGCTATACAAAATGAAACATTTTCCAACCTGCTGGCCGAATTGCAGTTGGGGGATTATATCCCCTCTGCGAATGTGCAGGCTTTGCTGCAGGTAGATGCCCGCTACATAAAGGACCTGAAGATCAATGTGGGTAATGTGCTCAATAATAACCAGCACCTTACCAGGAAAGATGCAGTGCTGTTGGCCCTGGCGGTTTCCATCAATGAGAAATTCGACCTCCTGAAAGATTCCCTGACGGGGCTGGCAAGGCAGGCAGGTGCTACGGAAGCCGAGCTCGCCGAAATAGTCGCCTGCACTTCGTTAATGAACACCAATAATATCTTTTACCGGTTCCGTCACTTTGTCAAAAAAGATTTTTACGTGAACCAGCCGGCCGGGATCAAAATGAGCATTATGGCGAACCCTGTTCTGGGGAAGGAATTCTTCGAACTGTTGAGCCTGGCCATATCCTCTGTTAACGGGTGTGAGCTATGCGTCTCTTCACATGAACAGTCCGTCCTACAGCATGGCAGCAGCGAATCCAGGGTTTTTGAAGCAGTGCGCCTGGCCGCGGTGATAAAGGGGTTGATTACTGTATTGTCCTAAATTACAATAAGTTAGTTGAAGCGGGTGGGCTGCAGAGCCATTTCAGCGGCCTGCCCCTTTTTTCATTAACTTTGGGATTCTAAATTGGTATATTATGATCAAGACAGGTAACCCGGTGATCAGTATCTATACGGAAATGACTCCCAATCCGGAGACCATGAAGTTTGTAGCTAACAAGTTACTGTACCCCGGCAAGAGCGCCGATTTTCCGGAAGTTGAAAACGCAAAACCTTCACCCCTGGCAACAGAGTTGTTCGGTTTCCCCTTTATAAAAAGTGTATTTATCGCCAGCAATTTTGTGACCCTGACCAAAACGGTGGAAACGGATTGGAGCGATGTCATTCCTACCATCCGCCTATTCCTGAAGGAATACCTGGAAGAAGGCAAGGCTGTCATCAACGAAGACGAGATCAAGTCGATAAAGAAACCGGACAGCACCAACGAAGTTCATGCCGATGACGATGACGTCGTTAAGCGGATTAAAGAATTACTCGAGAATTATGTCCGTCCGGCCGTGGAAATGGACGGAGGAGCGATTCAGTTCCGTAGTTATGACGATGGCGTCGTGAATCTGATGTTGCAGGGCTCTTGTTCCGGATGTCCATCCAGCATGATTACATTAAAGGCGGGGATTGAAGGGATGATGAAGCGAATGATCCCGGAAGTCACCGAAGTTGTAGCGGAAGCCGAGTAAGGCCAAGGCGGAACGCGGATACGTCATTCAGAGCAGGAAATCCATTTCCTGCTTTTTTTTGGGCCTGCGGCCAAGGCGGCCTAAGGCCCCTTTCACGCGATGTCCATAGACCAGATATACCACGCATTTATCGTTGGCCTCAAGGATACCACGCCCCTGGAATACATAGGGGTGGCAACGGGTATTGCCTGTGTCTGGCTGGGTAAGAAGGAGAACATTTTCAATTACCCCGTGGGCATTGTGAGTACGGTGATCTACATCTATATCAGCTTTACGGGTCACTTATTAGGAGAGGCCAGCGTCAATATATTTTATACGGTAATGAATGTTTACGGGTGGATCCTGTGGGCCCGAAAAGATAGTGGCGGCCGGGAAGCATTGGCCATTACGCGTTCTGATTCCCGTGACTGGATCATGGCCCTTTCCTTCTTTGGGACCTGTTGGCTGGTCCTCTATATCGCCCTTCATTATGCCAAACAGTATTTTGCCCCTGGAGCCATTCCCCTGGCCGATTCATTCTCTGCGGGCGCGGCCTATACCGGCATGTGGCTTCTTACCAGGAAGAAAATCGAGAACTGGATCTGGTGGATCATCACGGATATCGCGAGTATACCCCTTTATTTTGTGAAAGGATACGTATTTACCGGCTTCCAGTTCCTGGTATTCCTCGTGATTGCCATTCTCGGATTAATGGAATGGATAAAGAGATGGAAGAACGCCAAAGCTTGAAAATGGTCTTAGATTTGTGACCAAATTGGGAAGAATATATGCTCAAGAAGATTGTCGCCATAGGCCCTGAGTCAACCGGCAAAAGTACGTTGTGTGAATTGCTTGCCCGCCATTACCGGACGGCATGGGTACCCGAATTTGCCAGGGAATACCTGTTGAAGCTGGGTGTTCCCTATACGTACCCCGACCTGGAAAAGATAGCCAAGGGACAAGTGGCGGCGGAAGACGAATACGCGCTCTCCCTTTTGAACAATGCTGATTTTGCCCCCTTTTCTTCAGATAACCTCGACAAAAAATTACTCTTCATTGATACGGATATGTATGTGATGAAGGTGTGGGGCGAGTACGTATTCGATCAATGCCCACCCTATGTCATGGACGAGATCGTGCATAGGGAATATGACCTCTACCTGCTATGTAATGTTGACTTGCCCTGGGTTAAGGATGAACTCCGGGAATACCCGGACCTGCAGTCAAGACAGGAATTATATTATATCTACAAGGACCTGCTCGTTAATCAGTCTGTCCCATGGGTGGACATCAGCGGAGGGCCGGAAGAAAGATTGCGAAGGGCTATTGCCGGGGTGGAGCAATATCTGATGGGGTCACTTACCCGCTAATATCAATCCTTGCTCTGGTACCCATTTGTCATATTCCATATAGGCGGCCACCTGTTTGGCCACTTTATCCCCTTTCAATTTGGCGACCAGGTGAAGGGCGCCGTCAATACCTGCCGAGATGCCGGCCGTGGTGATCACGGTCCCATTGTCCACAAAGCGGACATTGGATAATACTTTGGCGCCGGGCACCGCCTGGCGAAGGTTGTCAATGCTTTCATGAAAGGTCGTGACAGTAAGCCCGTCCAATAGGCCTGCTTTACCGGCAATAAAGGCCCCGGTGCAAACGGAGAAGAAATAACGGGTAGTCGGTTTACGGGAACGGATCCATTGGATGACTGCCGTATCCCTTGATGGGCTCCCGGTGTTACCACCAAAAAAGGCAACAATATCGGAAGGAGGGACGTTATCGATGCTATAATCGGGCAGCACTTTCAATATTCCCTGTGCCATGATAGGCTCCTTTGTGCGGGACACGGTGAACACGTGGAACCCAGCGTCAGAGAAGACTTCCATAGGCCCTGCAAAGTCGAGGACTTCTACCCCGTCCTGCAAATAAAAGCAAACACTCATGGTTGGCGCCACCAGAGCCGACGCTCCTGTGCGGGCTACCAGTTTCATTCCACAGTGGGGGCAAATCCCCGGTTTGTCAAAGGTCAGCGTGTCACAGGCGCCTCCGCAGGGGGGACAGACATACACATTGGTGTCTTTTTCATCGGAGTGCCTGGCGGTCACAGATTGTGAGAAAACCGGAGACTGTGCGGCTTGTGAACACGCTTGCGCGATGGTGGCCAGGACACACAGCAACAGGCCTGACAGATAGAATATATTCCTGAGCATCTTAATATAGATTGATTATGCCTGCTAAGCTACAGGGAAACGCCTTCCTTTACCAGGACAACAGGGCGCAGGATCAGGACAATCCCGGGGTTTTGTGCTTACGGAAAAGGTTTCTAAGTTGGTTGGTGCTTTGAAAACCGCATTCCCTGGCGATCCCTTCGATCTTCCGGTGCTCCCTCAATAGCTGCCGGGCCCTTTCCAGGCGCAACTTCTCTATATACTGGCCGATCGTGATCCCCGTGCTGGATTTGAAGAGGCGTGTCAGGTTCCTGGGACTTGTGTGGATCAAGCCAGCCAATTGATCAATGGTGATCTTTTCATGAAGGTGATGAAGGATCCAATCCTGGGCCTCGTGAACAGGATAACTGATGTGTTGCCTGTGCTGGAGGTAGACGCTCTCCTGTGCCTCATTACCATCCCGCCGGATGTAGACGACCAGGTCTCTTGCCACTTTATAAGAATGGGCGGCCCCATGTCTCAATTCCAACAGGTAAAGGGCGAGGTCGATCCCCGTGGTTACTCCCGCACTCGAATAAATATTTCCGCTTTTGACAAAGAGCTTATCCCGGTGGACTTTCAATGAAGGGTAGTCCTTCTGAAGCCGGTCTGTATACAACCAGTGGGTCGTGCAATCCTTCCCCTCTAATAATCCCGCCTTTGCCAGGGTGAAGGCGCCCGTGCAGACGGAGCAAATGGATGCCTGGGTTTGTTCCAGTTTCTTCAGCCAGTCAAATACAGGCTGTTGTTCCTTTACGGGGGATTGTTTTAAGTCATACCCGGGCACGATCACGATGTCATCTGGTCCTACGCTGACGTTTGAAAAATGCTCCAGGGAGAAGAAGGCCAGTTGAGACGAGCAAAGCTGCTCCGGTTGGTCGGATACAAACCTGATCTCGTAGGGGCAGCCGTAGGTTCCTGATTCATAGAATACCTGTACGGCACCTGCCAAGTCGAGCAAATGCACATGGCTGCTGATAAAAAAAACGACCTTGTTCATTATTATTATTGCCCTTGGTGCCGGATGATGAATTCAATCAGTTCCTGCTGGGTAATCCCTGCTCTGTTGCAGGCGTCGATAATATCTTCCCTTGAAACACCTGCTGCAAAGGTCTTTTCCTTCAGCCGCTTTAATACTCCTTTCAACTCCATTCCGTCATAACCGCCAGGCCTCATCAGTGAATAGGCATGCACCAAACCTGAAAGCTCGTCGAAAGCGTACAGCATCTGATCCATCCGGGTAACGGGTTCCACTCCGAAATGGGCGGGTCCGTGAGAGGCAATGGCGCGTATGATCTCGGGATCGATATGGCGCCTTTCCAGCTCTTCAATGATACGTCTGCAGTGCTCCTGTGGCCACTGGTCCCAGTCAGCGTCGTGCAAAAGGCCGGCCAATTCCCAGCGCCACTGGCGTTCAGCGTCCAATCCTTCTTTTTCCCCGGCCCATTTTCCCATCAATAAACCTACCTGCTGCATATGGAGGCGAAGCCGGTCATTCTTTACCCATTCATGCAATAGCTCTGTGGTGGCTTCCCGTGAAAGGACGTTCCCTGTGTCGGCAGGGTCTCCGAATGTTTGCCTGTTTAATTGAAGATCGCTGCTCATATGCTTTTACTTTGGAGTGGTGGTCAATTCTTTGGAGGATGGTTTTTCAGGCGCCGGTCTCACTAGGTCGTCCACGTCCGGGTCCCCTTCCAGGTTGCTCATCTGTAACAGGATGAAGTGCTGGCGTGCGATCACATACCGGCTGGGAGCGTCCGGCCTGAACCGGACGGGGTTTGGCAGGCAGGCGGCGATGAGAGCGCACTCCGCGCGGGTAAGGCTTTTGGCGGGCTTATGGAAGTACTGCCTGGAAGCCGCCTCCACTCCGTAAATGCCTTGACCCATCTGGATCACATTCAGATACATATTGAGGATCCTTTTCTTTCCCCAGGTCCATTCGATCATTTTCGTAAAATAAACTTCAAACCCTTTGCGGATCCAACTCCGACCCTGCCAAAGAAATACATTTTTGGCGGTCTGCTGACTAATCGTACTCCCGCCGTGAATGCGGCCGGGGTGCTTCTCATTGTTTTTCATGGCCCTTTGGATATTCTTCCAGTCAAATCCACTGTGCTCGGGAAACAATTGGTCCTCTGAGGCCATCACGGCCAGGCGCATGTTGGGAGATATATCGGTTGAGCTTACGTAATCCCTGTGAAAGCCATAATGGTGGAACCAGCCCGAGACCATATCGCCAAACTGGGTAAGAGTGATAGGGGGGAAAACCCATTTCAACAACAGCAAGTATACGAATTGGGCAATGAATAAGACCAGCAGGAGTTTCTTTACAAAACGCCAGACGCGGGGAAAGGTTCTTTTAGATGGCTGTGAAGTCACCGGTCGTTCTCATTTAGGGGTGGTGAAGCCATAATATTCAAGATGGTACGTTTTTCCAAGGTGATAATGCCTTTCGGACTGGCGGGTCAACCAGTACCCAAAACCCGTAAGCCCGAGCGCGGCCCATATGTTCCCGCTGGAGAGCCAGTCCTTAGCCGGTTGTTGGAAATGGATCCCGTTAACAACCCCCAGGACGAGTACCCCACCCCCGGCAATCATCAGGACAGCTCCGTCCGCGGCATAATTCAGTTTGGTGCGGTATCGGATGACGGTCTTGATATCCTTCAGGCTATAAGCGAGGGGGATAGCGTTTAGGGTATCAATGCCCTGTATCCCCCACGCATTAACGGAATGCCCCTGTTCGTAAAACAGGAGATAAACAGTGTCTCGAACAACGCGCTGGATGGTACCCGTTTCGGGCTGGTCATCGCTATTGATAAAGGTGAATTGCTTTCCTTCGTAATAGCGCTGAATAGTTTTACTGTTCCTTTTGAGGACCAGCACCCCATTTAGCTGGGCACTGGCGGCCGCATAACCGCATAAGAAAAGGAGCAACCACAGGAAGCGTTTCATTTTACAGAATGTTTTAAAAACAGGATTCCCCAAACGATGACCATTCCAAAACCTATAAATATTAATCCCGAGAGGCGGTTAATGAGCAGAATATTATGGGGTGTAAGGCGGTTGCGTATACTCCCGGCCAGGAAAACTTTGGCAAAGTCGCCCGCAAGGTTCAGTCCCAGGCAGGTCGAAAACAGGATGATCTTATCGGTTAGGTTAATGTTGGCAAAAGCGGTCGCCCAGGTGAACCAGAAGATAATCACCCCCGGATTCAGGCAATTGACAAAGAAGCCGGAAAGAAAGATCCGGGCATAGTCCCTTTTACGGAACATGGCCATCTGGACGGTCTCTTCGGCGCTTTTAACCTTTTTAAAGAATAAAAAATAGATCCCCATAACAAAGAGGAGGGCGCTTCCCGCAATACCCAATTCGTTACTATAACGTTTGATAGAGTCAAATATTTCCGTAAAGGCATTGCTAAGGACGACCAGGGTTATATCGCTGGCCGATACGCCAAGGATGAAACCGATCCCTCCCTTGTGGCCATTATTGATGCTTTGCTTGATAATGGAGAACATGACGGGACCCACTGAAATGCTCAATAACAAGGCTAGAAATAATCCTTTCAGTAAAGCTTCAAGCATACGGGCGAATTCTACCGTGTAAAAATAAGGAAAACCTATACGGTTCCGGTAGCTAAAAATTGCTTCCAATCCTGGAGCAGCTTTCCCTTGAGCACCCTTGGAAACTTATGCTGTCCGCCGACTTTGCCCTTCAAGCGCATAAATTCCAGGAACTTTTCCTCCGGCAAGACTTCAAGGGTGACTTCTCTAAGGGCGCTTTTCCGCTCCACCGCGTAGTCATCGTTGAGGTCTTTCAGCTTTTCATCTATCCGGTTACATAAGTCGGTTTTATCTACCTTCTCATCACAAGCCAGGTACCAACGGTGTGCAAAGAAGGTGCCGGAAGGCTCTCCTGCTACTGTGAATTCAGGAATAGAAAGATTCAGCTCTTCGGCGACCAATTGGACGGCTTTGCTCATGTTGTCCACGCTCAGGTGCTCGCCTACAAGGCTCAGGAAATGTTTGGTACGTCCGGTAATGATGATCTCCGCTCTAGCCTTATCCGTAAACCTGACCGTATCCCCGATCAGGTAACGCCAGGTACCGGCATTGGTGCTGAGCAGGATGGCATAGTCTTTACCTTCTTCCACTTCGTGTACCAAGAGCGCCCGGGGCTTTTCTATCATATTTCCGTCGCTGTCGAAGTTGACGTCGTCAAAAGGCACGAATTCAAAGAAAATATTGTTCCCGGTTACCAGCTTCATGCCTTCGGAATATTGCTTATCCTGATAGGCAATGAAACCCTCCGAAGCCAGGTAGGTTTCAATATAGGTAAGGGGCTTGGCGAGTAACTTCTCGAATCCCTTCTTGTACGGTTCGAAGGCGACGCCCCCGTGTACAAAGAAGGCCAGGTTGGGCCACACATCATGAATGGAAGTCAGGTTATGGTACTCGATGATCTTTTCCATGCACATCTGGATCCAGGCGGGTACGCCCACGACAAATCCTATATCCCAATTGGGGGCTTCTTCTACGATCCTATCCAGCTTTAGGTTCCAATCCTTTGTTTTTAGGATTTTCCTGCCCGGTTTATAAAAAGGCTGAAACCAGAAAGGGACCTTGGTAGCAGTAATCCCGCTCAGGTCACCCGCATAGTAGGTGGGCCCCTTCTGCAGGTCGGTTGTTCCGCCCAACATCAGCCATCCTTTCCCAATGGACTTGACAGGGATGTCCTGATAGCCTGTCAACGTGAGGAAGTGCCTGACCATGGTGACCTTATTGGAGCGGATGATTTCTTTGGTTATGGGAATGTATTTGCTGGCGGCTTCGCTGGTCCCACTACTGAGGGCAAAATACTTAATGACCCCCGGCCAGCAGATGTCAGGCTTGCCCTCCAGTGTCTTATGCCACCACTCGTCGTAAATCTTATTATAATTATAAGTGGGAACGAATTCCTGGAATTTTTTAGCCGGATTCTTACCAAGCAATAATTCGTCAAACCGGTACTTCTGTCCGAACTCGGTAAACCGCGCTTTCTTCAACAGCTTTTTCAACACCCTCGCCTGCTGGCGTTTGGGAGAGTAAGTCGGCAGTTTAAGCGCTTTCATTAGATTCTTAGGTAATTTAAATTCCAATAAAGCCATTCTTTCGCTGCGGTTAAATGTTTAGTGTGTGTCCGCCATTACAAACCTACGGGATATTATTAACAATCCCCTCAGAGGAGAGGCCTGCGTTGGAACGGAACAGGCCAGCTTTTGTACGGCCCAACAATCCCTTCACTCTGCATATCGTGAAAGAAAAGGGGAGGCTCCCATCCCGATTGATCAACCCACTCGATGGCTTCCAGGGCGGTCATTTCTCCAAGGCAAAACAGGACGGGAGTTGACCCTTCAAATCCCATATGTTGGTGTATCACCCGGATAGGGGTTTCATCGGTGTTCAAGGTAAAGTAGAGCAGGTTCCCCGGATCGTATTGCTGCAGAAAAGCCTTGGTATCTTTAACCGATCCCACGATAAGATAGTGAGGACGGGCTGTCTCCGGGTCCCAGTGCCTGGGCTTTTTGGGGAATATCCGGGACGCATTTTTTTGCACCCCAATGCCGGCCTGGAGTAGCAGTCTGTATAAAACGGCCAGGGGGCCCCTGTAGTATTTCTTCACGAAAAGGGTCATGGCGCCGTAGAAATGACGCAGGTATGCGTCGCTTGACTTGTCCGTACTCTGGCCCTTAAAATGTATCATCTTACTCTCCGCGAAATAGTAGTTATTCCAACCGGCTTTACTAATGCGATAACTCAGGTCGATGTCTTCCCCGAACATGAAAAACCGCTCGTCGAAACTCCCTACTTCACGGATCACTTTTCCCTTCACTAACAGAAATGCCCCGGGGAGAACAGGAACGGGTTGGGTCGTATAGTCATCCAGATGACCCACGTAGTATTTGGCCAAAACCCTATGTTTTGGATAGCGTTCGGCAAGGCCTGCCATTTTATACAGGGAGGCCAGCGCGGTAGGCATGCCCCTTTTCGACTCCCTGAGAAAGGCCCCAAATCCGTTCAACATTCTAATACCCAGAGCTCCCGCGTCCGCATGACTGTCCATAAAGGCAATGCACTTATCCAGGCAGTCGTCCTCCAGAATGGTATCGGGATTCAGAAAAAGGATGTAATCGGCGGATATTTCCGGGAGGGGAAGATTATTGGCGCGGGCATAGCCTAAGTTGTCCGGACTGGCTATGCAACGCACTTCGGGGAAGCGGGCGACGAGCCATTCAACTGTCCCATCTGAAGACGCATTGTCCACGACCCATATTTCTGCATCAAGCCGGGCCGTTGCCTTCTTTAACGAATAAAGACATTGCTCCAGGTATGATTGCACATTATGGCTGACGATGATAACGGAGAGCTTCATACAAGAACAAACATAAGGTAAATCGGACGTATATTTGCCCATGCTTAAAACAACATTACTCAAGGCTACGGAAGCCGGAGCGCGTGTATTGCAGCATTACTTTAACGGCACCTTTACCGTCTCCCACAAGGAAGGCGTCAACAATCTCGTAACCCAGGCAGATAAGGAATCTGAGGCAGTGATATTGGAAACTATCCGGGAAGCCTTCCCGGACCATTATATTCTGAGCGAAGAAGTCGGAGCGCTGCCACAGGATTCCAACTATAAATGGATCATTGACCCCATAGACGGAACGGTCAATTTTGCTAATGGGATACCCATTTGCTGTGTAAGTATAGGGGTGGAAAAGGACGGGAAAATGATCTTAGGGGCGGTATACAATCCCTTTATGGGAGAGCTTTTCGTGGCGGAACGGGGCCAGGGCGCCACCCTGAATGACCGAAGAATAAAGGTGAGCAATAAGGATGAGGTATTGAGGAGTTGCGTGGTGACCGGATTTCCGTATAGCTACCTGGATACGCCCAATGGTCCTCTGAAGGTATTTGAACGATTCATACGCCGGGGAGTTCCTGTCCGGAGATTGGGGTCTGCCGCCATTGACCTTTGCTGGGTAGCGGCAGGTCGGTTTGACGGGTTTTATGAGCACAAGCTGGAGGCCTGGGACAGTGCTGCCGGTTTTCTTATGGTGGAGGAGGCAGGAGGAAAAGTGACCGACTTCAAAGGGGACTATTATTCTCCTTACCAGCCCGGGATCGTGGCCACGAACGGTAAGATTCATACGGAAATGTTGCAATGGATACAAGGATGATTCAAACTAAATAATATGGCTGAAACACGGACAGAAATAGGTTCTCTGGGGGAGTTCGGTTTGATAGAGCACCTCACCAGGAATGTGGAGTTTCAAAATGCATCCACCGTACTGGGTATCGGGGATGATGCCGCAGTGCTTGATCATTTCGGGAAACAAACGGTCATAACGACCGATATGCTGGTGGAGGGTATTCATTTTGACCTGATGTATACCCCCCTGAAGCACCTTGGATATAAAAGCATCGTCGTCAACCTGAGTGATGTGTACGCGATGAATGCCGTGCCGACCCAAGTGACCTTCAGTATGGCCTTCAGCAACCGTTTTTCTCTGGAAGCGGTGGAAGAGTTATATGAAGGAGTATATGCCGCTTGTAATCGCTATGGGGTGGATTTGGTAGGCGGGGATACCAGTTCCTCCCAGAAAGGACTGATCATCAGTGTTACTGCGATAGGGGAAGTGTCGCCGGGAGAATATGTAACGCGCAGCGGCGCGAAAACGGGAGATCTTATTTGCGTAAGCGGGGACCTTGGAGGCGCCTTCCTGGGCCTGACCTTGCTTGAAAGAGAAAAAAAGATCTACATCGAGTCCCCCCAGGTCCAGCCCGATCTGGAAAACCAGGACTATATTATCGGACGCCTGTTGAAGCCCGAGGCCCGGAAAGACATCATCGAATTTCTGGCCGCAAATGCCATAAAGCCTACGGCCATGATGGATATCAGTGACGGACTCAGCAGTGAACTATTGCATATCTGCAAGCAAAGTGGCGTGGGATGTGTGATTTATGAAGAAAAACTGCCGATTAACGAGGAAAGCAGGCAATTTGCTTATAAATTGGACATGGACCCCACTGCTTGTGCGCTCAGCGGAGGGGAGGACTATGAACTAGTCTTTACCATTTCCCAGGAAGACTACGAAAAACTGTTGATGCAGGAAAAGATCAGTGTCATCGGCCACATTACAGAAAGTGCCGAAGGGGCCCATATCATTACCAAGGGCGGTAATAAGCATTTGATCACTGCTCAGGGTTGGACCGCATTTTAAAATCAGACAGGCGTGAATAATGATTGCCGTATCCGAAGTGCTTACCTTTTCCGTTGCCTCCCGGCAATGCTGATTTTCAGCGGGTGCATGAGCGCCCGAATGGCAGCCTATAGGCCGGAACAGACCTATCCCGTTGCGGTACTGAAGAAGGATTTTTCCTTACTCTGGAAGGTACTGAAGGCAGACCACCCCAGTCTTTACTGGTATACCTCTCCTGACAGTATAAGGTACTATTTTTCAAAAACGGACTCCAGTATCACCCACCCCATGACTGAGTTGGAGTTCCGTAATTTACTGGCCGCTACTGTTGCCCACATCCGATGCGGACATACGGGTGTGCGGTCTTCTAAAATGTATGATGCCTACGAATCGAGGCATCTTGTGCCGCAATTTCCTTTCCAGGTAAAAATATTACCCGTCGCTCCCCAACCGGAACTTGCGCTGGTATTCAATCCATATGTGAAGGACTCGGTCTTTAAGCCAGGGGATCTCCTAACGGAAATCAATGGTCTGGGAGCCGCTCAGATTGTGGACAGTATGCGGAGCTTCCTATCCGTGGACGGGTATTCCTATAATTTTGCCTATCAGAGGATCAGCGGAGACTTTCCCCAATGGTACCAGAATGTTTTTGGAAGAGATTCCATTTACAGGGTAGGTATCCGCAGGGACGGTCAGCCCCCGTTTACAGCCCCCGTAAAGGCTTACGATCTGCAGGAGGATACTTCCCTTGCCGAGGCTTTAAAAATCTGGGAGATGGGCGCTCCTTACCGGACTTCAAAAGAGGAAGAGCTGGAGCGCATGCGTTATCTGAAAATCGACAGCTCGGGCAAGGTAGCCGTCCTGTACTTGCGCAGTTTTGCAGACGGGGTAAAGAAAGATTTCATCAGGGAGAGTTTCAGCATACTGCATAAGAAAAAGGTCCCCAACCTCGTGATCGACCTTAGAACCAATACGGGGGGAGTAATTAACACCGCAGTATTGCTGGCCAGGTATCTAAAGCAAACCGACTTTGTTTTTACAGATTCGGTCTATTCACTCACGAGGAAGTTGTCCTATAAAAGGTACCTGGACAGATCATTCCTGTATCAGTTGGGGCTGACCTTCCTCACCCGCAAAAAGGAAGACGGATACTATCACTTCAGATATTTTGAAGGGAGCCATTATCATCCGCTAAGAAAGAACCATTACGATGGCCGGGTATTTATCCTTACCGGAGGGTTCACCTTCTCTGCCGCCTCGATCTTTACGGCGAACATGAAAGGATCTCCCGGGGTCACTGTATTGGGAGAAGAAACCGGAGGAGGAAACTATGGGAATGGAGGGGTATTTATAACGGAAATTACTTTGCCGGGCACCGGGCTCCGGGCTTCCATGCCCCTATTCCGGATGGTCATCAATCACCAATCCCCTAAAGATGGCCGTGGCGTCATCCCGGATGTGGAAGTAATCCCCTCTCTCTCGGATATCCGCAGTGCGATCGATCCCAAGATGAAAAAGGTAATGGAAATGATCGGCTTACCGGGGACCACTTTGCGGTAACGTTACACAAACACTTTTCTTACGCGGTAATCATTATCAAACCATACCAGGCTGGCTTCCATGCCAGGTTGGAGGGCTCCCAGGCGATGATCAAGGTCCATGGCCCGCGCCGGATATAGAGAGGCCATGCGCAGGGCCTCGTCCAGGGGAATTCCGATCTGCTCAACGCAGTTCTGCACTGCCTTGATCATGGTAAGGGCCGAGCCGGACAGCGTACCGTCGGGCAGTGTATACCGGTCCGCTTTTAACTGGTGCCTGTAAATGCCTTCGTTATTTTCGGCGACAGCATCTGTGATCAGGAACAATTTATCTCCCAGTATCCGCTTGGCTATCCGTATCACCGGAAAATCAACGTGGTGTCCATCGGCCACAATAGAGGTATAAATGTGCCTCTTGTCCAGCAGCGCTCCCACCGTGCCCGGAGCCCTGTGACCCAGCGGTGTCATTGCGTTGAACAGGTGGGTGGCGTTGACGATCCCTAGTTCAAATCCTTCCAATGCTTCTGCATAGGAGGCATTGGTATGTCCTGCCGATACCTTTACGCCCGCCCTGATAAGGCGTTGGATGATGCGGGGATCACACCTTTCAGGCGCCAGTGTCATCATCGTCAGGTGTGGGCCCGCCTCCCTGAGCAGGGATTCCACCTTTTCCATTTCCGGCACCTGGATATAGGCTTCGTGGTGCGCCCCCTTTTTTGCAGGATTGATATATGGGCCCTCCAGGTGAAGGCCTAGAACGCCGGGAAGACCTTGCGCCTGGTAGGCCGCTACGGCTTCAATGGCTTTGGACATCAGGGCGTCGGACTGGGTGGCCATGGTCGGCTGGAAATAGGCCGCCCCTCCCTCCAGGGAATACCGGTAAGTGGATTGAATGGCTTCCACAGAGGGATGCTCCGAAAATAATCGCCCCTGGCCCCCGTAAATCTGAAGGTCAATGAAGGCTGGCGCCAGGTGGGCGCCCTCCAGGTCGATCCAGGAGTCGCTTTCTTTGGGGCCGCCATCCAGGTCATCTACCGGCAGAACCGCCTTAATGCGGTCGCCTTCCGTCACTACGGCATGATGCTCAAGAACGTCGTAGCCCGTATGGATAATGCCGTTATAATAAGTTGTCGCCATAAAGTAAATAAGTTGCGGGCTGTTCCGCTTTGATCAGATGGAAATGTCGAAATGATCCCCATCCTCAAGAAAGGGCAATTTTTTGCGCACAGCGTCCAGGCGCTCTTTGGCAAGTAATACGGTAACCATACATTCTTCTTCACCCAGTTGATGAAGTATTTCCCCGAGGGGGTCTATGACCATGGAATACCCGGTATAATCAAGGTTTTTCCCATCCCTTCCTATCCGATTGACTCCAATGACATAGCACTGGTTTTCAATAGCCCTGGCCTGCAGAAGGGTTTTCCAGGCCTGTATCCGGGGGGCTGGCCAGTTGGCCACATAGACCAGCACATCGTAAAGGGGCTGCCCGTTTTCATCCAGGCCGTTGCGGGACCATGCCGGGAAGCGGAGGTCGTAACAAACCTGAAGGTTGATCTTCCATCCTTTGACGGAAGCGATCAGGCGTTTTTTTCCTGAAGAGATAGACTGGCCTTCCCCTCCGTAGGCGAACAGGTGCCGTTTATCATAATAGCCGTATTGCCCGTTAGGCAGCATCCATATCAGCCTGTTAAAATAGTCGTCGTTGTCCTTTATTAAAAGGCTGCCCGCCAGGATGATCTTCTTTTCTGCGGCGATTTGTCGCATCCAGTGAAGGGTCGCACCATCCATGGTTTCGGCCAGCTTTTCCGGCTGCATGCTGAAACCGGTGGTAAACGTTTCCGGCAAAATAACGAGTTCAGTCTTTGCCATGAAAGAGCGGATCTTTTCCCCCAGTAGTTGACGGTTCAGGGTAGGATCCTCCCAATGTAGGTCTGTCTGTACCAAGGTAACGGTCAATGTGGACATGCGACTAAGTTCGGACTTATTCTTCAAATTTTTTTAGTGTTTCCCTGATGTTGTCTAGCTCGTATCCCTTTTGCAAGAGGAAGTCGGTGGTCTTTCCCCTCGCCAAAAACGAGCCTTCCCCCTCCACCGTTTTATATTTCTCTGCGGCTAGTTTTTCCAGGGATTCGCGGTAATCGGCTTCTGTGATTTGCGCAAGGGCCTTACCGATGCAATAGGAGGAGACCTGTCTTTTGCGGAGCTCGTATTCAATCTTCTTCCTCCCCCACTGTTTCATCCGGAACTTGCCCCCGGCGAATTGATAGGCGAAGCGCTCTTCATCCAGGTAGTTTTCTTCAATTAATTGGGAGACCAGGTCTTCCGTTTCTTGCTTGTGTAATCCAAAGGAGTACAGTTTCTCCTTAACTTCCTGATGACAGCGCTCCTGGTAGGCACAGAAGTGCCTGATCTTTTGAAAGGCCTGTTCTTTGGATAATCGCCCGGGACTCATGAACATAAAGATAGTAGTATCTTGCAGCCCATGAATATCGATGTAGAAAAGAGCATTCCTGAAGTGGAGCGAATCATACGGCTGAGGCGGACAGTAAAGCCCGTTTTTATGAATGGGGAGACGATACCCGACGAGATCATACGCGAGTTGCTGGAACTGGCAGACTGGGCGCCTACGCACGCCTATACAGAACCCTGGTATTTTGTGGTGTACGCGGGGGATGGGGTGTCCCTGTTTTGCAGGGACCACGCAGAATTATACAAGCAAAATACGCCCCCCGAAAAATTTACCAAGGCAGCCTACGAGAAGCTGGAGAATATGGGAAAGACCGCCAGTCACATCATCGCCCTTTGCATGAAACGGGGTGACAATCCCAAGATAACAGAGCAGGAAGAATACGCATCAACGGCCTGTGCCGTACAGAACATGCTATTGGGCGCCGCCGCCCATAACTTGGCCGCCTATTGGGGCTCCGGTGGGATGACCTATACCCCGGCCATGAAGGCTTACCTGGGGCTGACGGAAGCCGATCAGGTCCTGGGATTTCTTTACCTGGGATATGGGGAGGGCGCCCTCGCCCCCGGGCGGAGGATCAAGCCTATGGAAGAAAAGGTCCGTTGGGTGCGGTAGGGAGGGACTGGAGGACCGGGCAACTGAGCGGCCCTCCGGGCCGCTGCCAGAAGGGCCAGACATAAGCCGTTGCCCGGGCCGGGGCTAGATTTTATAAGGAGCCCCGGCCCGGGCAACAAAATGTCGATAACTTCTGGGTAGGTTCAGCCGGTATTTTAATACTTTGCGCACCGATTTATGCGGACAAACGAATTTGCTTTATTATTTGAATCCTCACCCTCCCTGCACATCATACGCATGCGTAATGCAGGCTGGATACTCCCTTTTTTATATACCGTATTCAAGACATCCGATCACTTATCCATCCCCGAGCAGAAACTGACCCAGTTCCTGGCCGAGGCGCTGCGGGAGCATACGGACGGCATAGAGGACCTGGAAGAAGCAAAGATAGAATGGGGGGACGATGAAGAGAGCAGGGCCAGGAAGTACCTGCTCAACTGGGTGCAAAAGCGTCTTTTACAGGACTACGCCAACCCGGACGGAAGTACCCAATACCAGTTGAGCGCCCATACGGAAAAGGTCTTTCAGTGGTTGCAGACCCTGGAAAAGAGGCATTTTGTGGGGACAGAAAGCAGGTTTAAAATGTTGTTTTCCTCTCTGAGGGATATGGTGGAAAAAACGGAAGATGACAGGACCCGGAGGCTGGAAGAGTTAAAGAACAGGAAAGCGGAGATAGACAAGGAGATCAAAGGCCTGGAAGCGGGGGCACCTGTGGAGGTCTATAGCAATTCCCAGGTCCGGGAAAGGATGGAGTTATTCACACGTCTTTGTTACGACCTGATGAGTGATTTCAGGGAAGTGGAGGACAATTTCAAGCAGATACACCGCAATATTGTAGAGCAGCACACCAGGGCGGAACTAAATAAGGGCGCTATCCTGGGATACGCTTTCGAAGCCTATGATTCGCTGCGCTATAGCGATCAGGGCAAAAGCTTCTACGCCTTTTGGGAGTTCCTCATTTCCAGGGCGGGCCAGGAAGAATGGCGCAAGCTCACCGAACAACTATTACAACTCCTGGAGGACCGGGATATGTTATCTGATAAGCCCTTCCTGCAGAATATCAAATCCATGCTCTTACAACAGGGTAGGGTGGTATATGAGGCCAATGATAAAATGGCGGAGAAGCTGAGCCGTATTATCAGTGAGAAAGAAATAGCCCGTCACCGTCGCTTGCGGCAGCAGATAGGACATATCAAAGAACTCGTCCTGGGCTTTATGGATGCAGATGGAATTCCCTGCGGCATCCTAACGGAAGAGACTTTGGATATCAGGATGGTCATGGATCGCCGACTGCTTACGGAGCAAAAAAAACCGGCTGCCCTGCTCAAACAACCAACGACAGCTCTCGAAAAAGTGGAGGACATGGAGCGATTCAGCCGCATGCTCAATGTCACTTATATCGATAAAAAGAAATTGTGGTTAAAGGTCGCAGGGATATTGGATATCAAGCAGACCGCCACCCTGAAAGAAATTCTGGAATTGGACGATGTCGACCATGGGATCGCTGAGATAGTCTCTTACTTCAGCTTCCTCAAGGATAAGCCGAAACATACACAGGTCCTGGATGCTATGACGGAGCATATACCCATCAACAGAGAGGCGACTAAATTCATCGAGGTCCCCTACCTCCTTTTCAGCAAATAACAGATCAAAAACAGCACATGGCAGTAACGAACCATAGAATATTACCCTACACGTCCGTCTTTATCAAATTATTGAAAGGTCCCGTCGAGTATATGGAGCGGACCACCTGGGAAAAATTACTTCAGTATAAAACGGAACTCATTCAGTTCTTACAGCAGTTGGGTCTTTCGCTGGTATTGGACGAAGAAGACGGGTATGCTTACTTGACGCATGCGATATCGGAAGAAGAGGAGGAAGCGGGTGTCAATTGGACCATTCGCCGTGCCTTTACCTATGACGAAAGTGTATTGCTGGTGCTACTCCGGGATATGATGTCAGAATTTGAAGTGGGAGAATGTACGACCAGGGAATTGATCAGAAAGAGGAGAGAGATCAAGGAATACGCTGAATTGTTTTTTAAGGAAAATGCCAGCAGGGTCAAGTTTTTAAAGGAACTGGACCGGCTGATCGACAGGGCCGAAGAAAATGGGTTCCTGGATCTTGTAGAAAATAATGACCTGCCGGACGAGCAAAAATTCAGGATCCCAAAGATCATTAAGGCGAAAGTAGACAGCGAAGTATTGGATCAATTTAAACAGCAATTACAAGAGCATGCAACTAGGAGTCTTCAGCACGGATGAACACAAGTCGGGATTTCGCCTGCAATATATAGAAGTGTATAACTGGGGCACATTTGACGAATATGTCCATACCATAAAACCGGGAGGGGAAACTTCATTGCTAACCGGCGCCAACGGAAGTGGGAAGACCACCTTCGTGGACGCTTTGCTGACGCTGATTGTCCCCGAAAAAAAGTACAGGTTTTATAACCAGTCTTCAGGAAGTGAAAAGAAAGGGGACAGGACGGAAGAGAGCTATGTGATGGGAGGATACGGTACCCTGCACAGCGAAGGAAGCGGGTCCACCAGGACATTATACCTGAGAGAAAACAAGGATGAAGCATATAGTATACTCCTGGCACATTTCTCCAATGAAACGGGTCAAGTCGTCACGCTCTTCCAGGTCAGGTATTTCAGCAGCGGGGACATGAAACGGGTTTTTGCGGTAGCCCATATTCCCCTGCATATCGAAGAGCATTTCCGCCCCTTCGACGCAAGCGGAAACTGGAGGAAACGGCTGGATGTGCAATTCAGCACAAACGGAAGGAAACAGATCGAGTGGTTTGACGGCGCCGGCAAATACGCCCAGCGGCTGGTGGAAGTGCTGGGGATGCAGAGCATACAAGCCCTCAGCCTGTTTAACCAGACAGTGGGTATCAAAGTGCTGGGTAACCTGGATGAATTCATCCGGATGCACATGCTGGAGCCCCGCAATATGGAAGCGGAGTTCCTGGAATTGAAACAGCACCTGGGAACTTTGCTGGATGCTCAGAGGAATATTGAAAAGGCGGAAGAGCAGATCCGCTTACTGCAGCCTATAGAAAAGGCCTATAAGGAATATACTTCTCTAAAAGAAGAATCCGACCGGTTACGGAACGAATCGGAAACCGCCACCATTTGGAGCCGCTTTACTAAAAACAACCTGCTGGGGACCGCCTACCAGGGTGTGAGGGAGGCATTTGTCACGTTATCTCAGGAACTGGAATCGGGTAAACAGCAGATAGAAGAATGGATCGAGGCAGAGCGGAACACTAAAAACCAGATAGAACAAAACCAGGCCGGTCAGCGCCTGAAACAGTTGGAACAAACATCGGATGAACTGAAAGAGACGTTACGTCAGGCAGGGAACAACCTCTCACAGTTTATTGAATGGTGTAATACCCTGCAGCTACCGGAGCCGGAAGCAGGGGATGAAGCCGCCTATAAAAGGCTTATTGGGGATAGCCGGAAAGCCCGTTTGCGCATTGAGAGAGAACAAAGGCTGAATGGGGACGACGAGTTCGATGCCCGCAACGTGATGAAGTCTGCGGGCGCAGACAAGGAGGCCATTGAATCGGAATTAAATCTCTTGTTGCATAGCAGGAACAATATACCTACCCACCTGGTCAACCTACGGAAGGAAATATGTCATGAATTAAAAATTGATCTGGGTGAATTGCCCTTTGCAGGAGAATTGATGCAGATACATGGGGACGAACTCGCCTGGGAGCCAGCCCTGGAGAAGCTGCTGCATAGCTTTGCCCTACGCCTGTTGGTTTCTGAAAAGCACTACAAAAAAGTCAACCGTTACGTTAACAATACCAACCTTCGTTCCCGGCTGGTATATAGCAGGGTCCACGATGTTGCCCTGGAACGCATCGCCGAAGAGGATACTGTATTCTATAAGCTGGAATTTAACGAAGAGCATCCATTGTCGGGCTGGGTCCGTCAGCAGGTGATCCACCAGTTCAATTATGTTTGCCTGGAGAGTGAGAAGTCAATGGACAAATATGATAAGGCCATTACCGTCAGCGGTCTGATAAAAAATGGAGACCGGCATGAAAAGGATGACCGACCGGAACGCAGCGATGCCGGCAGGTATGTGATGGGTTGGAACAATGAAAAGAAAAAGGAAAATTTTATTAAAAGGAGAGAAGGGTTGGTGGATAAGCTGTCTTCAGCAGCCGATGCCCTGGAAAGGACTAAAAGGAAAGCGGAGAAACTCCAGAAACAGGCCTATGCCTTGCACAACATCGAGCAGCATGAGGGCTTTGCAGCCATTAACACGGCCGAGATCCAACGGAAGATCCATGTGGTACAGAACCAGATGGAAGCTTTAAAAGAAAGCAGCGACCAACTCAAGGAGCTCACCGGGCAACTGACCGATATCCAGCAGAACAGGGCCCGGGTGGAAAGAGAAAGAGAGTCGCAGTTACAGAGGAAGGGAGTGGAAGAAGGCCTGATGGAGAAAATGCGCATGGAACAGGAATCCCTGGCCGGCCTGTTGCAATACATTACGGAAGCAGATAAAGACCAGTTGTTGTTGTTCCAGCAGAAATATACCGAGGCGCTTTCCCCTTTGTCTTTGGATTCGCTTGATGAAAAATATGCAGGGTTGAAACGCAGTATTGACGAGTCTGTCCGCAAGGTGCAGGAAAAATCCCAGCAGCAGGAAACGCAGATAACCAGGAGCATTCATCGTATCAAGAACCCCACATTGGAGATCCAGCAGCGTTTCCCCGATTGGAATGGAGATGTGCAGGGCTTTCCGGAAGAAACGATCCATGCAGCCGAATACCTGGAATGGCTGGAAAAGCTTACTGAAGAGAACCTCCCCAGGTATAAGAAGGATTTTGAGAACTACATTAACATCACCATTACCTATAAGATCGGAGGTTTGAATGAAGAGGTAGAGAAATGGGAAAGAGAGATCCGGAGCAGTGTCCTCCGGTTGAACCAATCACTTGCCGGGATCAATTTCAACAGGCTTCCTGACACCTATATACAACTGGGAATCCGGCATGCGGTTGATACAACCATCAAAGCCTTCCGGAATAACCTGTTGGAAGCCCTACCCCAGGCAGCCAACTGGCAGCAAAGTCCTTTTGAAGAGAAGTCGGTTCATTTCCGGGAAAAAGTGCTTCCCCTGATCGTAAGCCTGGAAGAAAACGAGGCATTCCGAAACCGGGTGCTGGATGTGAGGAACTGGTTTGAATTTTGGGCGGATGAGAAATTCAGGGAAACGGATGAATTGAAAAAAACATATAGGCAGATGGGCCAGTTGTCAGGTGGGGAGAAGGCCCAGCTTACTTATACCATTTTGTGCAGCGCCATTGCCTATCAGTTCGGCATCACCAGGGAAGGAAAGAATGAGCGGAGCCTCCGTTTCATTGCTGTAGATGAGAGCTTCTCGAACCAGGACGAAGAGAAGGCAACCTACCTGATGGAGCTTTGCAAGCAACTGCACCTGCAGCTACTGGTGGTGACCCCCAGCGACAAGATCCAGATTGTGCAGGATTTTATCGCCCACGTGCACCTGGTCCAGCGCGTGAACAATCGGCACAGCGTGCTCCTGAATATGACGCTGAAGGAGTTGAAGGACAAGATTACGGACGCGGCGGCCGGGTCCTGACGCGCATAATGGATTCCGTGCCTGACGGCCGCCGCGCGCGCTCTATTCCATCCTCAAACTCTTCACGGGATTGGCAAGGGCTGCTTTTATCGCCTGGAAGCTGATGGTGATCATGGTGATGACCAGGGCTCCCGCACCGGCCAGAACAAACACCGTGGGGCTGATGGTGATCCGGTAATCATATTTCAGCAACCAGTTTTGCAGGAAATAGAAGGCGATGGGGGAGGCGATGACACAACTGATGAATACCAGGGCAATGAAGTCTTTTGACAACATCACCCATACCTGGGGAATGGACGCGCCCAGCACCTTGCGGATGCCGATCTCCTTCGTCCTTTGTTCTGCTACATAGGCTGCCAATCCAAACAGGCCCAGGCAGGATATGAATATGGCCAGGGCGGCAAATATGCCGGCCAGCTTTCCGATCAATACCTCCATGTTAAATTTGCCCGCGTAGCTTTTATCTGCAAATTCATAGATATAAGGATAGGCCGGATCATACTTGTTGAATACCTCCGTCAGCCGGGCTATGGCGTCGGCGGTCGTTATACGGGGTGACAGCCGGTACATCACGATGCTCTGGGGATCTGTACTGTAGAGGAACATGGTGGGTTCCGCGGGGGAAAAGGGAGAAGTCATGAGGGCGT
>Ga0302315_10001058_pt1 | contig 29150 bp, 21 predicted proteins | sample III_Palsa_N3_1_FD_200532 | JGI IMG/M metagenome (GOLD analysis project Ga0302315, IMG submission 200532) | Peat permafrost microbial communities from Stordalen Mire near Abisko, Sweden - III_Palsa_N3_1 | ecosystem: Environmental > Terrestrial > Soil > Palsa > Peat permafrost | place: Sweden...
TGAAGGTACATCCTGCATATATCATGCAGATGGATCCAACTGATCACCTGCTTCCCATTTCCCAGGATGGCTCCTATACCGGCTTTCAGGGGGCCACGGAAGGCGGGGAAAGCGCCCCCTTCGGTAGCCAGCACGATACCGGTCCGGAGAATGACCAGTCTTTTGCCCAGCTGAACAACGGGTGTGATGGATGATTCCCACTCCCGGCAGGTGTTTCCCAGGAAATCATCCGCCGGGGGATCTCCTTCCCGGAATAGGCGCCCGTGGTCGGGGCCGTACCATCCGGTGGCCGAGGAACTGATGACGGCCTTCACGCGGTTGGGGGTTTCTCTTAGTGATTTTACCAGTAGGGCGGCGCTATCGGTCCGGCTCCGGAGAATGACTTCTTTTCGTTTGGATGTCCATCTACCCTGTCCGACATTGGCGCCTGCAAGGTGTATAATGTAGTCCGTTCCGGCAAGGATATGGGTAGGGAAGACCTGTTTTTTGAGGTCCCAGGTCTCATATTCGACAAGGCCGGCGGCAGGCCTGGCCTTGCGGGTAAGGACGATGACCCGGTGGCCTTTCTGTACCAATAGGGATGTGAGGGCTTTTCCAATCATTCCTGTTCCTCCTGTGATCAATACCGTGGCCATTGACAATAATTTGTGGTTTGTTAAACTTTACCAGTCCTTGTATATCATATTCCCCGTGTAAAACGTTTTTGGGGCAGGGAAATGTTCCCGAATTAAAGTTAGCGCCATCTTAACTGCGAAGATGTCAATTTGCCTTAGTATTTTTATTTTAAGATTAACCATTATGAACTATACGCGCTTTCTATTGGGTTGGATATTGCTCGCTTGTTTACCGGTTACTTTGTTTGCGCAGCGCATTACTTATTCCGAGGCGGACCGGGAGGACATCAGGCAATTACGGTTTGACGTGCTGGGCAAGATCGGCAACCAGTACTTTGTGTATAAAAACAACCATTCCAAGCACTATATCAGTGTCTATGACCAGGACATGCGGATGGTGAAGAATACGAACCTGGATGTACTCAATGACCGGTTGATCAATGTGGATTTTGTGACCTATGATGATTTCGCCTATATGATTTACCAATACCAGAAAAAGGGGGTGGTTTATTGTATGGCGCTAAAAGTGGGAAGCGACGGGAACGTGAAGGGAGATCCACAATTGCTGGATACGACCAATGTTGGGTTCTTTGGAGACAATAAGATCTATTCAACGGTCAACAGCGAGGATAAAAGCAAGATCATGATCTTCAAGATCAAGGGGAAGAACACCGATTACTTAACCTTCACGACGATCCTGTATGATAATCAGTTACAATCATTGAAGAGGAGCAGGTTTGTCTATCGGGTAGAGGAGCATAAAGACATGCTGACCGATTTTTATGTAGACAACGACGGAGATTTTGCCTTTGGCAGGTGCGAAAGGCTGGGCTCCCGGGAGAATTTCGTTCACCTGACGCTGGCCATGAAGCCCGCACAAGGCGATTCTCTGCAGACCATGCCCATAGAACTGGGGGGCGTTTTGCTGGATGAAGTGAAGCTGAAGGTGGACAACTATAATAAACGTTTTCTCCTGAATTCTTTTTATACCACGGAAAGGCGAGGCAACATTGACGGCCTGTTCACGGCGATCGTAGATAAATCCGGGCAGGTTCCTCCTACGATCGATACCATCGCCTTTAGTCCTGCGCTGCGGGCTTCGGCCAAAGGAGAGAACAGTGTGAAGGGCGCGTTTAATGATTATTTTATCAAGCACATCATCGTCACGAAGGACAAAGGCTACCTGGTCACTGCGGAAAGCGAATATTCGAGTACAAGGGGAACCAGTTGGAACCGCTATGATTATCTCTATAACAATCCTTATGGGAGTGGGGTTTACCCTGATTATTACTCTTATTCGCCCTGGAGTAACTATGGATGGGGCCCTTATAGCCGGTACGGATATGGCTATTATCAACCCATACGTTATTACTCGGACGATATTGCCTTGTTTGCCCTCAATGAGAAAGGACGGCTGGTATGGAGCAATATCATTCCCAAAAGCCAATTCGATGACGATGAAGATAATCGCCTTTCTTTCCAGATCATGCTGCAGGGAGGCGCCCTTCACTTTCTGTATAATGAATGGAACCGAAGGACGCCCATCCTGACGGATGATGCGACGACACCGGACGGAGTCATCAACAAACAACCACCGTTGCGTAACCTGGACAGGGGGTATGAATTCATGATCCGTTATGGCAAACAGGTAAGTAGTTCGCAGATGCTGGTACCTTGCATTTATCGGAACAGTATAGCCTTTGCCCTGGTGGATTTTGATCAATAAAGCCGATGATTTCAGGAAATATTTTGCAGGTTCGTATACTTTATGAATGTTTGCACGGGAAAAATCCAATAAACTGTGGTATACACCTTTAGGGAAAATAACGGGTTTAATGCATTTTTGCTGTTTGTATATGGCTTCTTGCTAAAGTTGCCTTACTTCCTGCATCCCACTATTCCGGATGCCACGCCGGCAGACGGGTTTCTCTACTATGACCTACTTAGGCAATTAGGGAGAATCGGCCAGTCCGCCCCTGTGATCTACCCGTTTATTGCTTATATCCTGTTGTATACGCAGGCCCTGACTTTCAACCAGCTCATCGGGGAACAAAGGTTGATGTACAAGCCTCATTACCTGGTCGCCATGAGCTATCTGCTCATTACTTCCCTGGTTCCCGAATGGAATTACCTGTCAGCGGTATTAATCACCAATTCTGTGATGGTTTGGGCCTGGCCCCGGATGGTTTCCCTGTATAACCACCCTTTTCCGAAATCCACGATTTTCAATATTGGCCTGGCTTTGGGCATTTGCAGCTTCTTTTATTTACCCAGCCTGTTCTTCCTCGTACTCCTGGGGATTGCTTTGCTGATCTTCCGGCCCTTTAGTATTACGGAATGGCTGGTCGCCATCCTGGGTATTGCCACGCCCTATTACTTTCTTTGCCTCTACCTGTTTTTAGCGGATAAGTTTTCATTGTCCGTCCTGCTGCCCGATATCGCCATTAAGTATCCGAAATTCACTTTTGATTTCGTGTTCTCCACAAGGATCGTCCTACTGTTTCTGCCTTTGTTGATCGGCTGGTATTATATCCAGCGTAACCGGGGAAGAATGTTGATCCAGGTGAGAAAGAGTGTAGCCCTGCTATTATTTTATTTGTCGATCACCCTCCTGATACCGTTTGTAAACGGATTCGCCGGCCTTGAATATTGGGTGCTGGCCGCTATTCCCTTATCCGTTTACCATGCGGCGGGCTATCTCTATGCCCGCAGGATTTACTGGGTTCAATTGCTTCACTGGCTGACGGTTCTGTTTATTGTGCTGTGCTTTATTTTTGGACGCAAGTGAGACTAAATCCCATCCAAGTGAGACATTAATTCTATCTTTGGGGGGCAAAATCAATAACACATGAAGTTCGGAGTGGTGGTCTTCCCAGGCTCTAATTGTGACAGGGATATGTACGATGCCCTGACCCACGATCTGGGTTTTGAAGTAAAGATGCTTTGGCACAAAGACAGAGATTTAAGTGCTTTCTCTTCAGAGGATTGCATTGTTTTGCCGGGCGGTTTTTCCTATGGCGATTATTTACGGTGCGGGGCTATCGCCCGCTTCAGTCCGCTCATGCAAAGCTTAGGGGACTTTTCTGCCCGGGGAGGAAAGGTCCTGGGTGTTTGTAATGGTTTCCAGATTTTATGCGAGGCCGGCCTGTTGCCCGGAGTGCTTCTTCAGAACACGAATCAGCAATATATATGTAAAAATATTCATATTAAAGGGGCGGACGACCAGGTGCTGAAAATACCGATCGCCCACGGGGAAGGCCGGTATTACGCCGATGCAGCCACCCTGGATTCGCTGGAGACCAACGGCCAGGTTATTTACCGTTACTGTGATACAGACGGAAATATCACCCCTGCGGCCAATCCCAATGGGGCTCTCCGCAATATCGCCGGGATCTGCAACCGGGAGCGCACCGTTTTTGGTATGATGCCCCATCCCGAAAGGGCTTCTCAGGAAGCTTTGAGCAATACCGACGGAAGGGAAGTATTGAAGGCATTGTTATTTAGCGAAGTGCCCGCCTGATTTTCATTTACGTAACCGTTTTATATGCAAAAGTTATTTTTATTCGCACTGGCGCTTGCCATGGGTACCGCGACATGGGCTCAATCCGGAAGCGCCGAACAAGTACAATGGACTTACTCCGCGAAGAAACTCGCGGACAAGACGTATGAAGTACATATGCTGGCCCATATCGGAGGGAACTGGCACATCTATGCACAAAACGCCGGAGACGGGCCCATTTCGACTTCGTTCACCTTCACAAAAAATCCATTGGTAACGACCAACGGTGCAGTAAAGGAAGTAGGGAAGATGAAGAAGGTGTATGAAAGCGCCTTTAAATCAGAAGTGCACTATTACGAAAGTACCGTAGACTTTGTACAGGTTGTCAAACTGAAGGCCAATGTAAAGACTAACCTGGCTGGAAAGGTTGAGTTCATGGTATGTAATGATAAAGAATGTCTGCCTCCTTCCGACGTTGACTTTAAGATCCCGGTGGGGAGTTAAATCATGAAGAAATTCCTTTTAATTGCGTTGGCGCTGTTGGCCTTGAGCGTCGGGTATTCAGTAAAGGCGCAGGATAGCTCCACCCGGAAAATAGCGGATTGGAGATTTAGCATCAGCAAGACCGGCAATGGCATGTACCTGATTGATGCCAGGGCCTCCATCCGGAATGGATGGCGTTTATTTTCCACCACCATGCCGGACACGCTGCCCAATTCAAGGGTCGTGCTTGATTCTTCCGCTTCGGCTATTGAAGGAATTGTTGAAAAAGGCAAGTTGTTGCAGGTAAAAGAGCCTGTGTTTGATAATGCTTTTGTCCGCTTTTTTGAAGGTGAAACAGATTGGCAGGTGTCTGTCAAGGTTCCGGACGGTGCAGAATCTGCATTGAAAGGAAGCCTTCACTTTATGGCTATGCAGGGCAGCGACGTGGAAGGGCCTGATAGTATTCCGTTTAAATTTACAAAGGATGCCGCTGGAAATTGGGTGGCTGCCTCCACAAATCTGCAGGAATCAGGATCGGGGGCGGCAGGCATCAAGCTCGCTACCATAGACCTGGGTCATCCTGTGAACGATTGCGGGGGTACTGGTTTGGACCAGAATAAGCCCCAGGGCCTTTTAAGCATTTTCATCCTGGGATTCCTGGGCGGGCTGATAGCTCTCATCACGCCCTGTGTATTCCCTATGATCCCGCTCACGGTCTCTTTTTTCACGAAACGTGCAAAAGACCGCAAAAAAGGGATCGCCAATGCGGCCCTCTACGGGTTCTTTATTTTCCTGATCTACGTGCTGCTGAGTGTACCCTTTTATTTTCTTCCTTCAGGACAAGAATCCTTACTCAATAACATTTCTACCAACGTCTGGCTCAACCTGGCCTTTTTTATCATTTTTGTCGTGTTTTCCCTTTCCTTTTTCGGGTTGTTTGAAATCACGCTTCCCAGCAGCATCGCCAATAAAGCTGATTCGAAGTCCAGTGTGGGTAGTATTGCAGGTATTTTTTTCATGGCATTGACATTGGCGCTCGTATCATTCTCCTGCACCGGACCTATCCTGGGCACCTTGCTGGCGGGAGCACTGGCCACGAGCGGAAGCGCCATTCAGCTTACCATGGGGATGGGAGGATTTGGCCTCGCGCTGGCGCTCCCATTTGCGGTGTTCGCCCTCTTTCCAGGCTGGCTGAATGCCATTCCTAAATCAGGAGGATGGTTGACCTCAGTGAAAGTAGTCCTTGGTTTCATCGAGCTGGCCCTGGCGTTGAAATTCTTTTCCAATGCGGATTTAGTGGAGCATTGGGGCATTCTGAAACGGGAGATTTTCTTTGGGTTATGGATCATCATAGGGACAGGGCTGGTGCTCTACCTATGTGGACTGATCCGTTTCCCGCACGATACGCCCCCAAAGAAACTAGGCCCCATTCGTATTGGGTTAGGTCTGTTGGTGGGCGCTTTTGTCATTTATCTTATTCCCGGCCTTACGAACACTGCGGCAGCCAACAGGGCGTTGATCAGTGGATTCCCCCCTCCCTTGTCTTACAGTGTCTATGGCAAACAGGGGACAAAAGGCGGCGGAGTCGAGCCGAATGTGATCAATGACTATGAAAAAGCGCTGGCCCTTGCAAAAGCCCAGCATAAACCCTTGCTCCTGGATTTTACCGGATGGGCCTGTGTGAATTGCCGGAAGACGGAAGAAAACGTATGGCCCAAGCCTGCAGTAAAGACATTGATAGAAGAGAATTATATCCTGGTTTCCCTGTATGTGGATGACCGCAAGGTATTGCCCGATGACCAGCAATTCTCTTACACAACAAATAGTGGAAAGAAGAAGCCCATCGTAACGATTGGAGATAAGTTCGCCACCATGCAATCGGAGAATTTCGCGAGCGTTTCCCAGCCCCTCTATGTATTAATCAGCCCCGAACAGCAATTGCTGAATAAGCCCATCGGCTACACCCCCGATGCGGGCGCCTATGCAGATTGGTTAAAATGTGGCATTGAAGCTTTTCACAAGACGGCGATGGTGAGGAAATAGGCCCAACGCACAAACCCCCGGGGACGAAACCCAGGGGTACTTTGCAGGCAAGCGCGTGAAGTATTCACAACGCAATCTGTTTTTCCGTCATCATTTTGCGTAGGTTGATCAACCCGTAGCGCATGCGACCTAATGCGGTATTGATGCTGCAGTTTGTTAGTTCCGCGATCTCTTTAAAACTGAGTTCCCCGAAATGCCGGAGTACAATGACTTCTCTTTGTTCTTCAGGCAGCTTGTCCAGCATTTGACGAACTCTGTCATGGCTTTGACGCTGCATCATCTTTTTGTCCGCCCCTTCTTCCGAAAAATGGAGGACTTCAAAGATGTCCCTGTCATCATTTGTTTTAATGATGGGGGTCCGGCGAACCTTCCTGAAGTGATCCACACAGAGATTGTGCGCAATCCTCATCGCCCAGGGCAAAAACTTGCCCTCATCGGTATACCGGCCACTCCTAAGTGTATCTATCACCCTGATAAAAACATCCTGAAAAATGTCTTCCGCCAGGTACTTGTCCTTGACCAGCAGGAAGATAGAGGTATAGATCTTATCTTTGTACCTCATTATCAATGTCTCTAGGGCAAGCGTGTCACCGTCCGCAAAAAGGCGGATCAGTTGTTGATCGGGTAATTGCTGCAATGAATGCATAGGATTTCTACTAAGTTGATTATCAATGGTTTTTCAGAGAAACAGAGTAGAAATCTTTCAATAAGCGATCTTTTTTTAGATGTACAGTGTATATAAAAGTAATATTTATCCAAATTATAACAAAATTTATAGATCATGAACATGTAAAAAAACAAATCCCAGGCCATCAGGATGAAGGGAAGCGGGTAACTTTGCCTGCATGAAGACGAAGGAAGCACCTAAAAAGAAAGCTCAATCTCCCTCTACTATACAAGGACAAGGCCGCGCAGCAGATGAAATCCTGATAAAAGGGGCCAGGGTCCACAATCTGAAGGATGTAACGGTTTCTATCCCCAGGAACAAGCTGGTGGTTGTAACCGGCGTTTCGGGCTCCGGGAAGTCTTCCCTGACCATTGACACGCTTTATGCGGAAGGCCAGCGCCGTTACGCAGAAAGCCTGAGCGCCTACGCCCGCCAGTTCCTCATGCGGATGAACAAGCCGGATGTGGACTATATCAAGGGGTTGTGCCCGGCCATTGCCATTGAGCAAAAGGTCATTACACGTACTCCCCGGTCTACGGTAGGTAGTATGACGGAAATCTATGACTACCTGCGTCTATTGTTTGCCAGGGTAGGGCAGACGATTTCTCCCGTCTCCGGGCGGCTCGTACGCAAAGATGATGTCAAAGACGTAGTAGAGGCTATAACGGGCCTTGCAGAAGGGGACCGGATCCATATCCTGGTGCCGTTCCGGCAGCACCCCCACCGGGATCCGGCCGAAGAGATGAATATTCTCCTGCAGAAGGGCTTCACAAGACTATATGTGCCTTCCCCCAAAAAAGGGGGAACCGGAACAGCATACCGCCTGGAGGAATTATTGGAATCAAAGGATTATCAGGCGCTGCAGCCCGGGAAAGCGTTTGTGCTGGTAGACAGGCTAGTGGTCAAATCCTTTACGGAGGATGACCAGCACCGGATGTCGGATTCCATTGGAACCGCCTTTTACGAAGGAGAAGGGGAACTGACGCTGGATGTAAATGGGGAAAAAATCCTGCATTTTTCCAACCGGTTTGAACTCGACGGGATCACATTTGAGGAGCCGGTGCCCAACCTTTTCTCTTTCAATAACCCTTTTGGGGCCTGTCCAACCTGTGAGGGCTTCAGCCAGGTATTGGGAATAGATGAAAACCTGGTCATTCCGGATAAAAGGCTAAGCGTATACGAAGGCGCCGTAGCACCCTGGAAAGGGGAGAAGCTAGGACTTTGGAAAGAACAGTTCATCAAGGGAGCCAAGAAAAATCAATTCCCCATCCATAAGCCCATCATGGATCTTACCAAGGACCAATATGCGCTGCTGTGGGATGGCAGCGAACATTTCAACGGCATCCACGATTTTTTCAAGGAAGTGGAGCAGAACCTTTATAAAGTACAATACAGGGTATTGCTGAGTCGGTACAGGGGCCGTACAAGCTGCCCCGACTGCAAGGGATACCGGCTCCGGAAGGAAGCCCTGTACGTAAAGGTGGACGGTAAGCACATTGGCGAACTGTGCGACCTGCCGGTGAGGGATTTGCAAATATGGTTTGACCGGGTGCCCCTGCGCCCATTTGAACGACAGGTGGCATCCCGTATCCTCATTGAGATCCATCAACGCCTCAAAACCCTGATGGATGTCGGACTGGGTTACCTGACCCTGAGTCGCCTGGCCAACTCCTTAAGCGGTGGAGAAAGCCAGCGTATTCAATTAACCCGTTCATTAGGTAGTAACCTGACCAACTCTTTATATATCCTGGATGAGCCTTCGATTGGGCTTCATGCCAGGGATACGGAGCGCCTGATCCGGGTGTTAAAGGAACTTCGGGACCTCGGCAATACGGTGGTGGTCGTGGAGCACGATGAGCAGATGATGCGAGAGGCAGACCATATCATCGACATGGGCCCACTGGCGTCGTATCAGGGAGGTCAAGTGGTGGCTGAAGGAGACTACGACGCGATTATCAATAGCCCTGAAAGTCTGACAGGTAAATATCTCAGGGGGGACTTAACCATCGATCCCCCGAAATCCGTCCGTAAATGGACTCACTCCATCGTGGTGAAAGGGGCCAGGCAGAATAACCTGCGGGATATCAGCGTCACCTTTCCATTGAACGTATTATGTGTGGTGAGTGGCGTCAGCGGAAGTGGAAAAACCACGCTGGTCAAACAAATCCTGTACCCCGCCTTGCAGCAGATCAAAGGGGAGTTCACGGAAAAGCCGGGACTACATCAGGCACTCGAAGGAGACCTGGAGGCGATTACCCAGGTGGAAATGGTAGACCAGCATCCCATTGGAAAGTCGTCCCGGAGTAATCCTGTGACCTATATCAAGGCCTACGATGAGATCAGGGATCTGTATGCCAAACAGCCGCTGGGCAAGATGCGGGGCTTTTTGCCCAAACACTTTTCCTTTAATGTGGATGGGGGCCGTTGTGATGCCTGCAAGGGAGAAGGGGAACAGGTAGTGGAAATGCAATTCCTGGCGGACGTGCACCTGACCTGTGAAGTTTGCGGAGGCAAGCGGTTTAAGGAAGAAGTGCTGGAAGTAGCCTATAAGGGAAAGAGCATTTACGACGTGTTGGAAATGAGTGTGGACCAGGCGATTGACTTTTTTGCAGAGGAGAAAGACGTGGTGGCCAAGATCAAGCCCCTGTCTGACGTTGGATTGGGGTATGTGAAGCTGGGACAGTCCAGCGATACCCTTTCCGGAGGGGAGGCCCAGCGCGTAAAGCTGGCTTCTTTCCTGGGCAAGGGCAAGGCCCAGGGGCATATCCTGTTCATTTTTGACGAACCCACCACCGGACTTCATTTTCACGACATAAAAAAATTGCTGGGGTCATTCCAGGCTTTGATCGGGCAGGGCCATTCTATCCTGGTGATCGAACACAATACCGACGTCCTCCGGAGCGCGGATTGGTTGATTGACCTGGGACCCGGAGCCGGGGATGAAGGGGGGAATCTGGTCTATGCGGGTCCTCCGGCCGGCCTCAAAAAGGCGGCGGAGAGTTTTACTGGTAAATTTATCTAATCCTACCGGAGGCGATCCAGGCTCTTCACCAGCTTCTGGTCCTTGCGGATGCCGCGGATGGCCAGGAATAACGCGATGATGATCAGAATGGGGAGTATAATTCCTGGCTGCCAGCTGCCTTGGGTAAAATTGGGACTGTTTTTATCATCCACGGCATCTTTATATTCCAGGATGAGCAGCCCGACGGAAACCACGATGCCCAGCAGGCAAAGGCGCAGTTGCAGAGGACGGTTCTTAAACAGGAAGATGGTGCCAACTGAAAGGATCATTAATAGGATGACCGTGATGTAGATCAATAAACTATCCGACGTATTGGTAAGGAATTTATGGATGCTGCCGTCTTTTTGATGGGTCAGCCAAAAGGGCAATTCGTAGGTTAGAAAGGCAAACAGTCCTGCTACGAGCAGCCAGACAGATTGAATACGTTGGATCATACAAACGATTTAAGGTGTTGGTATAGTAGGGGACGCCTCGCATAGAGGCGTCCCTTATAGAAAAGTACGATTATTTTAATTCAGGGTAAAGCGGGAATTGTTCCATAAATGCCATTACCTCTTTTTTGATACCTGCCAACACGTTTTCATCCTCCGCATTCATCAATGCCTTGTCTATCGCCCCGACCACAAAACCCATATGGGATTCTTTCATCCCCCGGCTGGTAATGGCGGGAACGCCTACGCGTATGCCGGAAGTAACAAAGGCTGATTTATCATCGAAGGGAACCATGTTTTTATTGACGGTTATTTCACCCTTGCCCAATACCAGTTCCGCTTTCTTGCCGCTGATATTCTTATTGCGGAGGTCGATCAGCATCAGGTGGTTGTCAGTCCCCCCGGAAATGAGCTGGTACCCTTTTTCTACAAAAGCCTGAGCCATAGCCTGGGCGTTGGAAATGACCTGTTTGGCATACGTGGTGAATTCGTCTGTCAGGATTTCTCCGAAGGAGACCGCCTTGGCGGCGATGACGTGCTCCAAAGGCCCCCCTTGTGTTCCCGGGAACACGGCCATATCCAGGAGGTTGCTCATCAACCGGGTATTCCCTTTGACGTCTTTAAGACCAAAAGGGTTTTCAAAATCGGTCTTCATCAGGATCATACCTCCCCGGGGGCCTCGCAAGGTTTTATGAGTGGTCGTTGTCACAAAGTGGCAGTGTTCAAACGGGGAGGCCAGCAATTGTTTGGCGATCAACCCGGCGGGATGGGCAATATCGGCCATCACAAAAGCACCCACCTGGTCAGCCACCTTACGGATGCGCGCATAATCCCAATCCCTGCTATAGGCGGAAGCGCCGCAAATAATCAGCTGTGGCTTTTCTTTCAGCGCCACCTGTTCCAGCATATCATAGTCTACCAGGCCTGTTTCCTTTTGGACGCCGTATGAGAAAGCGTGGTACAGTTTGCCTGAATAATTGACAGGGGAGCCATGGGTCAGGTGCCCGCCCATACTCAGGTCCAGCCCTAATATCTTGTCGCCCGGCTTCAAAATGGCCAGCATAAGGGCGGCGTTGGCCTGTGCGCCAGAATGAGGCTGGACATTGGCATATTCGCACCCAAAGATTTCCTTAGCCCTGTCAATAGCCAGTTGCTCCACCATGTCCACGATCTCACAGCCCCCATAATACCTTCTACCGGGATAACCTTCTGCATATTTGTTGGTCAGAACACTGCCCGTCGCCTGAATCACCTGGAGGCTCGTGAAATTTTCTGATGCAATCAGTTCAATGCCGTGCCGTTGCCGTTCCAGTTCCCTGTGGATCAGGTCAAATACTAAAGTATCTCTATGCATGGAGGAAGGTATTTTAGCCGCAAAAATAATCTGTATGTACGGAACAAATGCTTCTTATTTTTAAAAATTGCTATTTTCACGGCTTCTAATGCCCAATTGCTAAAACGATTTTGAAAAATATTAATAACTGATGAAGGCAATTATCCCAGTGGCCGGTGCAGGAACGCGCTTACGTCCGCATACCTACACCCAGCCGAAGGCATTGATCCCACTGGCCGGAAAGACGATCTTGAGCATCATTGTGGATCAGTTGCAGGATGCGGGAATTCAGGAATTCATTTTTATTATAGGCTACCTGGGACATAAGATCAGGGACTATGTCAAAGAAAAATACCCGCACCTGACCGTCCATTTCGTAGAACAGACGGAGCGTCAGGGAACCGGACACGCCATTTCACTCACCCGTGACATCGTGAAAGATGATGAAGTTTTCATTGTACTGGGAGATACGATCTGCGAATATGACGTAAAAGAGGTGTTGTCCAGTCCCTATTCCCTGCTGGGAGTTAAGCGGGTGGATGATCCCCGGGATTTTGGAGTGGCGGAGTTGGAAGAAGACGGCTTGATCAGCCAGGTGGTGGAAAAGCCCCATATCCCTAAATCGAACATGGCGCTGGTGGGGTTGTATAAGATAAGGGAAACGCATTTTTTATTCAATTGCCTGAGCACAGTGGGCCAGCAGCCCCATCCGAGCCGGCCTTATGATTTCAACCTCACGGACGCACTGGAATGTATGATCCGTCAAGGGGCTATTTTTCATTCCTTTAAAGTACAGAATTGGTTTGATTGCGGTCGCAAGGATACGTTGCTTCAGTCCAATGCCATCCTGCTGAAGAAATTCGGCAGCAGCATATCTGCTAATCATAAGTTCGAAAATTCAATTATGATCCCTCCCGTCAGTATTGCAGAAGGTTGTGATATCCGGAATTCCATCGTCGGGCCCAATGTGGCCATAGGAGATGGGACAGTGATCAGTTCTTCCATCATCCAGAATTCAATCATTGGATCCTATTCCAACTTATACGATATCGTCCTTACAGAATCACTTATTGGCAGCGATGCTTCCATAAAGGGAGAAAGCAGGAGCCTGAATATAGGGGACAATACGGAAATCGCCCTGGGATGAGTATCCGCTTTCGGCGGTGGCCCGGTGGGTCACCCTGCTTATCAGGCGCCTTTCCGCACCCACGGCGGATATAAAAGGAATTTATTCGTTATATATAAAATTCGCCGAATTTTGCGTAGTTTTAGTCCTGAAACGAATAACCATGGCCAAGCATTACCTCTTTCTAACCGGTTTCCTGCTCTCAGCAATGGCTGCCAGTGCATCCAAGGGAGCAGACACCAACGGAAGTAATATTAGCGGGACAGTAGTTACGAATGCTGCCAAACCATTGAGGCAGGTAACCATCGTTGTTTCTTCTCCTTGCTTACTCAAGCCCCAGGAAGTTGAAACAGACGAAAACGGAAACTTCAACATCGGCCAATTGGAGCCTTGCACGTACAAACTGACTTTTGAAACATCCGGGTATAAGAAGGTCACTACCGATAAGGTCGTCGTGGTATCAGACAAGAAGACCCAATTGAAAGTACAGTTGCAACCCGATGGCTTGTGGCAGGATACGGACCGGGGAACATTTTCCAGCCAATTGCAGATTTACGAATAGACAAAGACTTTTCTATATAAAAAAAGGGATCCCATCGGGATCCTTTTTTTATGTGCCATAAGGCTTCCGCCGGAAGCCGGGCCTCCGCAGAAGGGTTAATTCTTTTTCGCCGCCCATTTGAGCATCTCGCTGAAGGTGACCTTTTTTCCGTAAAGCAGAATGCCTGTTCTGTAAATCTTTCCGCACAGCCACGTCGTAAAAAGAAAGAATAACACCAGGAGCACCATGGAAGTCAACAGTTGCCAGAGCGGTATGGTTGGAATGCCGTAAGGAATACGTCCTACCATAACGATAGGAGAAGTGAGGGGGAAGAGGCTGCCAAATACGGCCAGGCCGCTGTTAGGATCTGCGGTCGCTTTGATCATGATCACAAAGCTCAGGACCACCAGCATCGTAATGGGGAGCGCCATCTGCTGGGACTCCTGGGCGTCATCGCTGGCGGCGCTTCCTACGGCTGCAAACAGGGATGCATACATCATATATCCTCCCAGGAAATAAAACAGGAAGCAACCCACAATCAATGGGAAATTGAGTGCCCGTGCCTGCTGAAGCAGGTCACCCAGCATGCCCATCGGGCCGGAGTGGCTCGCGCCGTGGAGTTCCGCAGACATCCCTGGGAAGAAAACGGGGACAATTAATTGCAGTACATAAATCAACCCGCCCCATATTAAAAATTGGGTCAGGCCAACGGCGCCTATGCCCAGTATTTTTCCCAGCATTAATTGGAAAGGTTTTACCGAACTGATAATGACTTCCGCAATGCGATTGGTCTTTTCCTCGGAAATGCCGCGCATGACCATCGTGCCATAGATAAGCAGGATGAAATAAATGAGAAAGCCTGCAGTGTAACCAACGCCCCTGGCTACGTCTGATATGCTTTTCTTGGCCTCACTCCCGATGGTCGCATTCAGGGAGACATCCGGGGAGAGGTGTTTGATCTTTTCAGGGTCGATATGCTCTGCCTCCATCCTTTTGCGGCCGATGGCTTCACTGAGGATCTTGTTCAGATCGCTTTGTGCACCGGCGCCGGCTTCCGATTTGCGCTGGAACCTAATGGAATCCGGTTGCTCAACGGCTGTCGGGGGAATCAGCAGCAATCCGTCATATCCCTGTTTATCATATCCTGATTGCAATGAGGGCTGCTGGTCGGGTGGCGCAAGATGGAAAGAAAACTCATTTTGTGTAAAGTCCTTATTGCCTAATAGGCCAGCCTGGTCTATGACCGCAATTTTTTGCATGGTGCTGTTGCCGCTGATAGCTACGGCAATGATCGCCACGTAAAAGCCGATAATGATGACCGGAATGAGTATGGTGACCAGCAGAAAGGATTTTTTCTGTACCCTGGATAGATATTCTCTCTGAAATACGAGTCCTGTTTTGTTCATTGTACCGGGTATTTAGGCTATGGGAATTTGGAATTGGCGGGCAAGGGGTGTGCCTTCTACCAGTTTGATGAATATGTCATTCAGGGAAGGCAGTATCTCATTGAATGATACGATGATCTGGCCACTGGAAAGGAATACGCTGAGCACATCATTGGAGGAATATCCCGGCTGGATCCGAAGCACCAGTGATTTTTCACTTTGCTGGACCACCTCAAATGAAGGGTGCGCCAATAAAGATATAGGCGCTGCCGTTTCCAGGTGGAACAGATCCTCCTTGAAATCCTGCTTCACTTGTTGCACAGTGCCGTCCAGAATCTTCTTCCCCTGATTCACGAGGATAATCTGATTGCAGATTTCTTCTACCTGCTCCATACGATGGGTGCTGAATATAATCGTAGAGCCGGCGCGGGCCAATTGATAAATTTCGTCCTTGATCAGGTTGGCGTTGACGGGGTCCAGACCGCTGAAGGGCTCATCCAGGATGATAAGTTTAGGAGAATGAAGGATGGTGGTGACAAACTGAAGCTTTTGTCCCATCCCTTTGCTGAGGTCCTGCGTCTTTTTATTGTACCAGCTATCCATATCCAGCCGGGAAAACCAGTACTTTATTTTTTCATTGGCCTCCTGGCGGCTAAGCCCCTTGAGCCTTGCCAGGTATAAGGCCTGTTCCCCGATTTTCATTTTCTTATACAATCCCCTTTCTTCGGGCATGTATCCGATATGAACCAGGTCTTGTTCGGGCTGATATTTATTGCCATCAAAAAGTATTTGACCGCTATCAGGGTAGAAAATTCCGGTGATCATCCGAAGCAGCGTCGTTTTCCCCGCCCCATTGGGCCCTAAAAGGCCGAATATACTTCCCTGGGGAATGGTAAAGCTAATATCATCCACCGCCTTTTGAGTGGAATAATACTTTTTAAGGTGTTGAACTTCTAAAATGGGATTCATATAGGACAGTTAGTTACGCCAAGGTAAATAATGTTACATAACCGGCTGCGTTTTTTTGCGGGGTTTTTCAGATGGCTTCGGCGATAGCCGAGGCCACCCGTTCTCCATCCATGGCGGCGCTCACAATTCCGCCTGCGTAGCCGGCCCCTTCTCCGCATGGATACAGGTTGGATAACTGGGGATGTGAAAGGGTCAGGGGATCACGTGGAATACGTACGGGAGAAGACGTTCTGGATTCGGTAGCGACGACCAATGCCTCGCTGGTAAAGTAGCCGCGCATTTTTTTTCCAAATTGTACAAACGCTTCTTGTAGTCGCATGTGTACAAAAGGAGGCAGTACCTCCTGAAGGGGAGCAGATCGTACCCCCGGCAAATAAGAGCAGTCGGGCAAACTGCTGGACAAGGTTCCGTTCACAAAGTCAGTCATTCTTTGCGCGGGGGCCACCAGGGCGCCTCCGCCGGCATCGTAGGATTTTTGTTCTACCCATTGTTGGTAATAGATGCCTGCAAGCGGGCCATGCGCTGCGAAAGGGAGCACTTCCCGCTCTCCTATGCTGGTGACGATTCCGCTATTGGCAAACGCATTGTTCCTCTTAGAGGGGGACCATCCGTTGACAACGATTTCTCCCGGAGCCGTGGCAGCCGGGGCAATAATGCCCCCGGGACACATGCAAAAAGAAAAAACGCCGTTTCCTTCCACCTGCTCTACGAGGCTATAGGCGGCGGGAGGTAAAAAAACGCCTCTTTCGGCAGAATGATATTGAATATGATCGATCAGGGATTGAGGGTGCTCGACCCGTACACCTAAAGCAAAAGGCTTGAATTCAACCTGAATTTGCTCACGCACGAGTAATTCAAATATGTCTCTGGCGGAATGACCTGTAGCAAGCAATACGGCATCCCCTTCAAAGCGGTCTCCGGAGGCGGTGAGGACGCCTTGAATCTTGCCGTGATCCGAAATGAGCCCCGTCACTTTTTGTTCAAACAGGAAAACACCTCCACATTGGGTAATTTGTTCCCTTATTGCAGTAATAATTTGTGGAAGCTTATTGGTGCCGATATGCGGATGGGATTCGGAGAGGATATTTTCTTCTGCTCCAAAGAAAACCATAAGGTTCAGGATTCGATCGATATCTCCCCGCTTGTTGCTTCGGGTATATAGCTTGCCGTCGCTGTAGGTGCCCGCTCCGCCTTCTCCAAAACAATAATTGCTTTCCCGGTTTACGACTCCTTCTCTATTGAGGAGCGCCAGGTCCCGTCGCCTGGCCCTGACGTCTTTTCCCCTTTCCAGCAGTATGGGCTGAATACCCAGTTCCAGCAGGCGCAGGGCGGCAAACAGTCCCGCAGGACCGGCGCCTACGATGATGACTTTCTTTTCTGAGTGTGTTACGTCCCTGAAAGTAAAAGCCGGGGCGGGCCTGGAAAAGAAAGGCTCGTTGAGGAACGCCTTCACGGTAAGGTTGATCCTGGGTTGTTTGCCCCTGGCATCGATAGAACGTTTGATCGGATAAAACCCGGTAACCAATTCCACGGGATTCCCGGTGGATTGAGCAATATACTGCCTGATCACCTCCTCGTCGTCTGCTTCAGAAGGTAATACCCGAAATGTTATTTCTTTTTGCATCCTTAAAATGGAAGATCATCCACAAAATCCGGGGGAGCGGAAGCACCTGCAGCAGGGGCACTGTAATCAGGCATGGAATCCACGCCAGGAGATGCATTCCCGCCCATTTGCACCTGTTCGATACGCCAGGCATCCAGGTTGGTGATATAATTCACCTTCCCTTCTTTTTCCCAACGGCTTCCTTTAATATTAAAGGAGACTTTGATTTCATCTCCGATATTCACGCGGTCTACGAGGGAGGTCCTGTCCTGCACACTTTGGAATTTGACGTAGTTGGTGATCATCCTGCCGCCAATATCCTCGCTCTTCTCTAATACGAATTCGCGTGTTTTAAATGTTCCCGTCCTTTGGACGGTGTCATATTTGGCCACTAATTTACCAGTAATCTCAAAACTCATGGAGCAATAATTTAAACCGCGAAAGTACGTAAAGCTTCAGGCAAAATATAACTTGTCACAAGGACAAAATTTTGTACTTTCCTATTTCACTCGTTCTATGAAATATCTTTCAAGTGTACCTGAAGGCTTTTGAACTTGGAATTTGACTTTTTGTCGTTATTCAATACGCCATTTAGGCCATCTCCGGTAAAACAAGTTCTGCACATTTTATTTTGTCAATATTTCGACATTCCTGTGAAGTTGCACACTTTTTGAGAAGAGATGTAGTGTGGCATAAAGGTTTGTTCGTCTTAATCCCAGGAGAAATTATTGTAGTATGGTTCCGTTCGTTCCTGATATTCTGCTGCTTTGGGCTGAAACGCAAGGTGGGTAAGAGTTATGGAAAAGGATAGGCACATTGACATCGTATTAACAAAGTATGTTCGCCCGAAAAAGTTGGTGCATTTTTTTTAAGAAAAAAAGAAAAAAATTGATGAAACCGGATTCTGTGTTTAATGCGAAAAAAACAAGGGAGTAAAAAATTTTTTTTTCAACAATTTCTTTTGATATTCGCTGTCCTGCTCAAAAAACTTTATCGATGAAAAGGTTGTAAGAAGACGCAATTTTGAATGGTTAAGGGCTCTTAGATGATGTATGAACGATGGTATCCAAATATTAATAACTCTATTATAAAAATTGCTTAAGGTACAATGACGAAAACTTGCGATAAAGTTTGGGATACTTGTCTCACTATTATAAAGGATATTGTAGAATGGCAGCATTTTAAGACGTGGTTTGAACCAATTACTCCGGTGGCGTTAAAAGACAATGTGCTTACTATACAGGTCCCAAGCCAGTTTTTTTATGAATACCTGGAAGAGCATTATATTAGTTTATTAGGAAAGACGTTAAAGAGGGAGTTAGGGAAAGAAGCCAGATTGGAATATCGCATTATGATGGACAGCGGAAATCACTCCAATAAACCAATCACCATGGATGTCCCCGCTCAAGGATATAAAATGTACACCAATAACGAAATGGATTTCCCCCTGGTGATCAACAACCCGGTGAAGAATCCCTTTGTGATCCCGGGGCTGAAAAAAGTGCAGATTGATCCGCAGTTGAACCCGGTATATACTTTCGATGCTTTTATTGAAGGAGATTGCAACCGTGTTGCGCGTCGTGCGGGCAAAACGGTGGCTGAAAAGCCCGGGGCGACTTCCTTCAATCCCCTGGTCATCTACGGTGGCGTTGGCCTCGGGAAGACGCACCTTGCGCAGTCCATAGGAAACGAAGTTAAACGGACCAATCCCTCCAAGGTGGTCCTGTATGTGAGTTCTGAAAAGTTCATCAATCAGTTCATGGACCATAGTCGCAATAGCGCGATTAATGATTTTATCCATTTTTATCAGTTGATCGACGTCTTGATCATAGATGATGTTCAGTTCTTTTCCCGGGCTGAAAAGACACAGGATGCCTTTTTTGCCATTTTCAACCATCTGCATCAGAGCGGTAAACAATTGATCCTCACTTCGGATAAACCTCCAAAGGATCTTGATGGAGTGCAGGAACGACTCCTTAGCCGTTTCAGGTGGGGACTCAGTGCTGACTTGCAGTTGCCTGACTACGAAGTCCGTATTGAGATCCTGGAACGCAAAATGAAGAATGACGGACTTGAAATGTCCAAAGAAGTGGTAAAATACCTGGCGTATAATATCAGCAGCAACATTCGTGAGCTGGAGGGCGCCCTGATATCCCTGCTTGCCCAATCTTCCCTCAACAAAAGGGAAATTGATCTGGAATTGGCTAAAAAGGTCCTTCGTAATTTTATAAAAACTTCGTCCAAGGAGATTACCATTGAAACCATCCAGAAGATGGTTTGTGATTTCTTTGACGTGCCATACGATAAATTACTCGAAAAGACCCGCAAACGGGAGGTGGTTCAGGCCCGCCAGATTACTATGTACCTGGCGAAGATGTTCACCAAGAATTCCCTGAAAACAATAGGGGAGCACTTCGGAGGCAGGGATCATACTACGGTCATTCATTCTTTCCAGACCGTAAAGGATCTCATGGACACGGACTTGTTGTACCGTGAAAGCGTGATGGAGCTTCAACAGAAGATCCAATTGGCTGCCATGTAACCGCAGCCTGTTTTTTGCGTATATACCTGAAATAATACGCATCATACCATGAGAAGGACAGGCTTGATTTTCGTACTGGCTGCACTCGCAGCCTTATCCTGCGGGTCGGCCGGCGCCCAGGCAAATTCGGTAAAGGTGGGGGATCCCGTTCCTTCATTCATTTTGAAGGACCAGAACGGTCAGCCATTTTCCGTGAGCGATTACGTGGGAAAAAAAATCCTGGTCATTTATTTCTATCCGAAGGACGAAAGTAGTGTGTGCACCAAGGAAGCCTGTGCTTTCAGGGATAAATATGCCGACTTCACTAACAAAGGCGCTTTGGTCATTGGCATTAATGGGGGAACCGTCGATTCACACCACTCCTTCCAGGTAGGCCATCAACTCCCTTTTATATTACTGAGCGATCCCGGCAACAAGGTTTTAAAACAATTTGGGGTGAAAGGGAGCTTTGGCATCACAGGTCGTCAAACGTATGTGGTTGACCTGAACGGCAAGGTGGGCTATACGTTTAATTCTATGCTGCAAGGCACCAAACATGTGAATGAGGCGTTGGCTTACATCGACAAGTCGCAAGCGAAATAGAGCCCCAAAAAAGGCCGCCCCAAAAAAGGCTGCGCCCGAAGGCGCAGCCTACCCATTGAACAATTCAGAAATAAGCAAAACGAATCTTAGAAGTTTCCCTTATTCACGTCCCACCACAACCGCGTTCCTCCGTTATCCGCTCCTCCCAGTAAGGTCTGCACAGCATTATTTACTGCCGTTCCGTTAGCCGTATATTCACTCACGGGATATGCCAGGCGCCGGATCTGGGTTTGGGTGCTGATGGTTCCGTTGCTTTCGTTATTGACCACCGTAAATAATCTGGGATACCCTGTACGACGGAAATCCGCCCAGGCTTCCTGCCCATCCGGGAATATCGCCAGCCACTTTTGGGTAATGATGCGCTCCAGCTTTTGTTCATCGGTAGCGGCAGGATCCCATTGAATGGTGATCGTGGAAAGTGCCGGACTGTTATTGGTTGAATTTTTAGGATCTGTATATGCCGCGGGTAAATGAGTGGCATCATTAATATAATTGGGGCTTGGAACACCCCACTGCGCCAGGGAAACATTGATCCCCGTTTCATAATCGGTTTGTGCGTCCCCCGCTCCCGACCATCCCCGCAGAGCAGCCTCCGCTTTGAGGAACCACATTTCGGCAGCGGTCATGATCAGTTGGGGGGCCGTTTGCGTGAAATTACTCGTTGTGTTTAAGCTGGCATATCCTTCATAATCGGATTTCGCGGCAATATTAATACCTATGCGAATGCCGATGTATTGGCCGGGAAAAGCCGGGTCGGTGGCAGGAGCGCAGTAAACGGGCAGGCGGGGGTCGCTATACCCGGTCAGGTAGGTGGCTAAAGCGGCACCCAGGCGATTATCCCCATAAGACTGCGTCACCGTCCAGATGTCATTATTCCTGCCCCCACTTTGGGCAATCAATGCGTCATCGGACGGAGCGGACAACAGGCCCCCCGTTGCATTCATTGCTTTTTCCGCCTGGGCTTGTGCAGTGACGGGATCGGCTTTTACGATACGCATGGCTAGTCGAAGGCGCAACGAATTGGCAAATTTAAGCCACTCGGTGTAGCTTCCGCCATAGATCAAATCACTGGTTCCCAGGGGTGCTTTGCCAGGATTGGCGGCCATATACGCTTGCAGATCGGCGACAGCCGTGTCGATTTGGCTGAAGAATTCATTATACACGGCTTGCTGACTGTCATAGGCCACACTGGTAAGGGAAGTTCCGGCCTTGCTGTAGGGTATAGGGCCGAAGCGGTCTGTTACCCTGTCCATCGCTTCTACCTGGATCAGCAGGGCGACGGCCCAAAGATCGGGGGCTTTGGCCTGTGTTCCTGCTGCCGCTATCTTGCTGATCGGCGCCATGACAAGGTTGTACTGGTCCACAAATCCATTCCTGTCCCAGCCGTCCACTAAAAAATAGTTGAGATTATACTCCGCCTTGAAGGGAGTAGGGGACATCATATATCCTGCGTATGCGTCGGCACTCAGGTTTTGTGCCGTTTGATAGTTGCTGTAAATAGACTGCTCCAGCGGACCATAGGCCGTAGACAATATGGCGATGGTTTGGCTGTTGGAGAGCGCTGTCGGGTTGGTGTCGATCTTTTCGAAATCCTTTGTGCAACCGCTCAGGCTCCCTATAAGTAGGGTTAGAAAAATGACGGTGATTGATTTATAGCTTATTTGCATTGCCGTAAATTTTGAAATGAATTAGAAAGTGACATTCAGGTTTAAGCCGATGTTCCTTGTGGCAGGTTGATTAAACACATCTACCCCTGATAGTCCATTTCCTGTAGACATGGTTAATTCCGGATCAAAGGGCGCTTTCTTATAGAAATAAATAAGGTTCCTTCCAATTAAGGAGAGCTTGACGGATTTGAAAAAACCTCCGTTGGGGACCGGGAGTGTGTACCCGAGTGCGGCTTCCCGCAAACGTACCACCGTGGCGCTATAGATGTATTCTCCGGATATTCCCGTACGGCCCCCAATGGCTTCGTACCAGACCTGTGGATTGACGGTGGTGATGGCCTTCCCTGTATTATCAACCCCATTTATCTTAACCCCACCCTGGTTGCGGGCATCCCCGGTTACTTTGGAGACACCATACTGATCCAATATAGCCTGGGTAAGGGACAGCACCTGTCCGCCGAATTTTCCATCGACCAGGAAACTGAAGCTGACCTTTTTGTAAGTGAATTCATTGCTCCATCCCAATTGAAATTTCGGGTTGGGATTGCCTATATAATTAAAGGCGCTGCTTTGCTGGGGTTTATAAGGATCCGCGGCAGTACCGCTTCCATTAAGGACAATGCGGCCCTGCGCGTCCCGCTGGATGGTATAGCCGTAGATATCTCCGTAGGATCCGCCCTTGGTCAGGTGGGATTCGTAGGCATTATTATAATTGGACGTCAGTACAAATGAGTTGATACTATCCTTTGAGTCGACGTCAAGTACTTTATTTCTATTGACCGCACCGTTCACGGACGTAGTCCAGGTGAAGGCTCCCCTGTGAATCAGATCATATCCCAATGTGAATTCAATGCCGGAGTTCTGGATATTCCCCGCATTGACATACCCGGTGGAGTAGAGAGAGGCCGTAACGGGTTGTATGGGAAAGTACTGGTTCTTTGTATTGGTCTTGTAATAGGTGAAGCTCACCTTTAATTTATTATCCAAAAAGCGCAGATCCGTACCTAATTCAGTGGAATTGGTCCTTTCGGGCTTCAGCGTCCGGAAGGCATTGGCCGTATTGAACACCAATTGCCCCGCGGCATTTTGGGTGTTCTGGATGAAGGTGAGATAAGGAGGAACGGTATTGCCCACCTGGGCGTAGGTTCCCCTGATCTTCGCATAGTCGATAAACTTAGGCAGTTTCAACATTTGGTTGAGGATCAACGACAGACCCGCCGAAGGATAGAAATAGGAGAAATTAGGAGTAAAGGCCAGGTTGGAGGACCAGTCGTTCCTACCGGTAAGGGTAAGATATGCCCAATCTTTATAGGACACGTTTGCATTCCCGAATACGGCCTGCAACTGACTATGATTCGGAACAATGGCGGTGGTATTACTGGTCGTGATTGAAGTCAGGCCAGCCAGGGATGCGATAATATTACCCGGGGTAAAAAAGTCAGGTGTCGAAAGATCGCCCTGGAGAGTAAGCCCTTGGGTCGTGTTATCCGTGATACTACTGCCAATCAGACCGTCTATTTTAAAATCAGAATGGATAGGGATATGAAAGTTGGCGATGAGGTCCCCGTATTTTTGCTCTGTTGTTTGGTTGCTCAGCATCAGATGACCATGGCCATTTGTATTGTATAAGGCATTGGTCCCGGCGTATTCGTCGCTTTCATAATTATCGGCCGTACGATCCACATTCCCCCTGACCTGAATATTTAACCAACTGGCGACGTCATAACGCACACTTCCGTTAAACAGGATGCGGTTCCGGGTAGCCGTATTGGGCTCCATGTGGACGATCCACCAGGGGTTTTGCTGGTACAAGGCGTCATTGAACGGCCAGTTCTGCCGGGCGAAACCCGTGGAGTCGGCAAACAGGTATTGGTTCTTATAAGGCGTGATATCCAGTCCCCGGGGGAACAGGTAAAGACCCGTCAAAGGGTTGTTATAAATACCGAGCGCCGGGCTGTTGTTGATCGTTTGAGCGACATAATTGATATTGGCGTCTACAGTTAATTTGTCGTTCAAAAAATGGGCGGTCTCCCGGACGGTGAAGTTATTCCGCTCCAGCTTATTCCCGGGTTCCACCCCTTTGGCAGAGGTGTTCGCGTAAGAAAAATAAGTTTGAGCATTCGTTGATCCGGTGGAGAGATTGATGGCATTCGTCCAGTTGGTGCCTGTTTGAAAAAAGTCTTTTAAATTATCGTGATTGCCCCCTGATATGCTGGGACCCCAACTGTCGGTCGCCCCGCTTTTTGTTTGCCCATAGGAGCTCTGTAATGAGGGCTTATAAGCGATATTATCTGCGGTGAATGAGGAGGAGAAGTTTATCTGTGCCTGTCCGGCCCGGCCCTTTTTGGTCGTGATAAGGATCACTCCGTTCTGGGCCTGGCTCCCGTATAATGCTGCCGCAGAGGCGCCTTCCAGGACGGAAATACTGGCGATGTCCTCGGGGTTCAGGTTGGAGATGCCGTCTCCACCGTCCGGGCTGCCTCCATACGTACTCGTGGGCTGTCCATTGGCATTGGCGCTGTTAGTAATGGGAACACCGTCAATGACGTATAGGGGTTGATTATTTCCATTAGCCGACCGGCTGCCCCTTAATATAACCTTTGCAGAACCTCCGACGCCCGATGCGCTGGGGGAAATAGTCAGCCCTGCCACCTTGCCATTCAGGCTATTCATCAGGTTGTCGGTCTTTACCCTGTTCAATTCATCGCCCGACACTTGTTGAGTGGCGTATGTCAATGACTTTTCGGATCGTCGTATACCCAAAGCCGTCACTACAATCTCGTTGATTGATTTTTGAGATACCGCAAGGGTTACCACTATTTTTTTGTCGGCTCCGACAGGCATCCGTTTGGATTCATATCCTACAATGGAGAATTCCAATATTTCCTTTTCGTCGGCCTGGATGGAAAAGGCGCCTTTTCCATCGGTGGCAACGGACCTGGTGCTTCCCTGGACGTGCACTGTTACGCCCGCCAAAGGCTCCCCCGCCTCGTTTGTCACCACCCCGGAAACGGCTTCCAGAAGTGACAGCGAGCTGGAGTCTTCTTTATCTTCACCGACTTCTTTTTTGATCGCTATGATGTCCTTTTCAATGGTATAACTCAGGTGCTGGCCTTTCAGGCAGGCATCCAGGGCTTGCTGTACACTGACATTCCTGAGCCGCAGGTTTACGGGCTGCGATCGTTGGATATCGTTGTACTTGTACACGAAGGAAAAGGGCGTTTGTTGCTCTATAACAGAGAAGACTTCTTCCAGGGAAAGCTTTTTTCCGGAGAGCGAGATCTTCTGAGACAATCCCCGCGCGCTTATCTGCATAACGGCAAGGAGTAGAAAGGCAGTCGTCAACTTCATGGAGAGGGCCATTTTTTGTAGGAAACCGCGACGCTGACGGTTTTTGCAATAGGTAAATAGTTCCATACTTTTGTGTAGTTGGGTTTTAAACAATGAAACAGTCTTTTTAGAGATGGCTGGAGATCTGCACAGAAACCCAATATTTCGCCGGGAGTGTTGGAAGCCCTCCCGGTTTTTTTTGAGTCAATGGCTGGGGGAATGGTTATGTGGTCATGGCAATTCTGTTTAAGCAATCGTTAATAAATAATGGCGAATCCTGTCAATGATCAGCTAAAACGGTTATTTGTTTCCCTTCTATTTTAAATTGTACACCGATCAGTTCCATGATGTGCAGCACTTCTGATACGTTGGCCGACCGGGGGATTTTCCCTACTATTTCGTCATCGCGAACGGGCCCTTCGTACACAATATCCACGTCATACCAGCGTGATATCTGCCGCATCACCCGCCGGATATCAGTCCGGTTAAAATAGTAATACCCTTCTTTCCACGCGATGGCCTCCTGGGTGTTGACTTCCCTGGAATAGAGCTGCCCGCTCTTATTGTCGAATTCCCCTTGCTGACCAGGTTTTAATAGTGTCTCGTGGCTGTCATGGCTCATTTTTACAGCCCCTTCCAGTAAGGTTGTCTGAACCACGCCTTCATCGGCATACGCCATGATGTTGAAGTGCGTACCCAGCACATCTACAAGGGATCCTCCGGCGTTGACTTTGAAGGGCCTGGTTTTATCCGTCGCCACTTCAAAATAGGCCTCCCCATTCAACTCCACCTGGCGTACGGGCCCATTAAAAACGGCCGGGAACTTCAGGGAACTGGCTGCATTGAGCCATACCTTGGTCCCGTCGGACAGCACGATCTGGTACTGACCTCCCCGTGGCGTAGCGATGGTATTATACACCAGCGCACCGCTGCCCCGGCGGTCATCGGCCTGATAGGCCAGCCTGCCGCTATCCAGCTTGATCACTTTTGTATTGCCTTGCTGACTCAGCACGCCGTTCTGCGCGTTGGTTAATATGATCTGGTTGCCGCCTGAGAGTGTGAGGATCGCTTTGTTTGATCCGGGAACAATGCCCATAGAAGGAGGAGCCTCGACGGCTATAGAAGAAGGGGCCGATGGGTGTGTAGAAAACAACCTGTATCCTCCGGTGAGGACGGCCAGGAGCAATACGGCTGCCGCACTCCATTTCCATAGGCCCGTTCGTAAAAGGAGGATGCGGCCGGGAGGCTTAGCATCCGGCTTCTCCGAAGGAGCCAAATCCTCCCTTCCTGCCGTTTTATCCACGGACAAGATCGCCTGCAATAGGGGATGCAGGTCGCGTTGTAACAGGGAATGCGGGTCACCTTGTCCCGCTGCAGGGGTCGCTGCCTCCTGCTGCAGTAATGCAGCGATGGCCGCCTGCACAACTGGCTCATTGCCGGGATCCTGCAATATGTCAGACAGCGCCTCCCACTCTTTTTCGGTGATCACGCCTGTGATGTACTGGTTTAATAGATAACGGATCTGCTGCTCTTGCATAATATATCTCCCTTATAGTAAGAACACCCGGAAGGGAAATAGGACTATCGCTAGTAAAAAAAAATGGGTGTCAGAGTTCGTGGCCCCGGTCGGCCAGGTATTTACGGATGAAGCTCAGCGAATGTACCAGGGCATTTTTTACCGTATGGGGAGAAATTTTCAAATGGGTGGCAATTTCAGGGATCTTCATGCCTCCATCCCGGCTCATCTGGTAAATCCGTTTCCGCTGAGTGGGCAGTTGGCTGACGGCAGAGGCGATGATGCCAGCGACTTCTTTGAGCTGAATGGCATGCAAGGTGGATTGGTCGTGTTCAGGGTACGGGTCGCCTTTCCCAAGTGCTAACAGGCCATGCTCCCGGGTGATTCTCTTCTTTAAGTACTTATAGCATTCATTGGAGGCCACAGTAAAGATCCAGGCAGCAGGGTTTTGAATCTCCTCCAGCTTATCCCTGTTCATCCATATCCGTATGAAGGTTTCCTGGATACATTCTTCAGTATCCGCCGCAGACCGGGTAAGTTTCATAATGAAAGGCTGCAGCTTTGCATAATAGCTGTAAAACAAGGTAGAGAATGCTGCTTCATCTCCTTGAGCTATTTGATGCAAAAGCTCCTTTTCATTGTATGGCAATGAAGAATGCAACGACAGCAACCAGGTTGGTGAGCGTGCAAAATACAAAAATGTTGTATCACTTAATCGTTATAGTTGTCTTGAATCCGCCCTGAACCTAAGCACTTCTATTGACTCTTTCAGCCTGGAAACAATCACATACAGGTATCCTCCGTAAAGCAGGCTATGAGGATACCCATACTGTCCTCCCTTCCACAGGCCTGGTTTTCTTAAGGTGTAGGGGCCGTCCGCAATGATGCGGTGCCGGTCAAATAACCGCCCGTCCCCGGATAAGGAAAGAATGAGGGGGGTACGCGCGTAATGATGCAGGGTATCCGGGATGCCTACATAATAGAAGGTGCTGTCCGGAAGCCGTCCGAAATGAAACTTGCTGTCGTTATCGGTGAACCCCGTTTCCCTGGGAAAATCCCAGTGGACGCCATTGTTCCTGCTCTCCGTACACCATAGCCTGCCCTTCCACCCTTTTCCTGTTACGCGCAGGAGCATGTGCAGGACGCCGTCCTTTGTCTGGAAGAAGGAGCCTTCACAAAGCGGTGGCAGTCCCGATGCCGAGGCGGGGGCGTAAAAGGTAGCAGGGTTGTCTTCCTTGTATAACGAATCCGGATAAAAGCTGCTCATCTTCCAACCGGAAAGGCCTGTGGGATCATCTGTATATGGGAAGGTAAAATTGCCGCTGATGATCAGCCTCCCGCCGGCTATTTGCTCTGGGCCATGATTGGGATTGACGGGTACGTGCATGTCCATGGGAGATCCCCAGTGCTCGCCATCCGTACTTGTTTTGGCCCACAGGCGGGTATGCTTCCTATGAGGGGAGTACTCTCCGTAATAGGCTACCAAAGTGCCCTTGTATTCATGAAAGCCTGCGGCAGTCAGTATATTGACTGTATCGCCCGAGTAGACGGCGGGGGTAGCCAGCACCTTTGGAGCGGACCAATGGAGGAAGTCCTTTGAAGTAGCAAAGACAACGCGTTGGCCGGGCGCATCTTCGTTGATCCTTCCGTTGGACCAGATGGCAATGAACCGGTCCTTGAAATGAGTGATGGAAGCATGGTGGGAATACCACCAGTCGTTCTTAGGCGTATAGATCATTTGCCGCTCCACCTGCAGGCGGGGAACGTGGGTCGAAGACATATACGTATTTCGGATGC
>Ga0302315_10001059_pt1 | contig 29132 bp, 17 predicted proteins | sample III_Palsa_N3_1_FD_200532 | JGI IMG/M metagenome (GOLD analysis project Ga0302315, IMG submission 200532) | Peat permafrost microbial communities from Stordalen Mire near Abisko, Sweden - III_Palsa_N3_1 | ecosystem: Environmental > Terrestrial > Soil > Palsa > Peat permafrost | place: Sweden...
TCCTCTGGGAATAGTGATCGATACATCTTCCAGCACGGGGGCGACCAATGGCTCGGAAAGATATTTAAAAGAGAGGTTGTTTATCACAATGTCTCCCATTGGTATGGTAGCCGAATTTCCGGTAAACCGGCTTTCTTCTTCCTGTTTTGTATGGAGTTCGTTGATCCTGTTCATGCTCAGCCTGGCATCCTGCAGGGTCTGAAAAAACTCGATCAATTGCAGCAGCGGACCGTTGAGCTGGCCTATGATATACGAGACCGACAGCATGGCGCCCAGGGACATACTGCCGTTCACCACAGCCCGCGCCGCCAGAAAGGTGATCAGGATATTCTTGCCTTCATTGATGACGATGGCCCCTCCGGTTTGCACCTGTCGCAGGGAAAGCGACCGGATATGGATGCGAAAAAGTTTGATCTGCAGCAATTGCCATTGCCAGCGCTTCTTCCGTTCGGCATTATGCAGCTTGATCTCCTGCATACCCAGGATCATTTCAATATCCTTTTCCTGGTTGGCGGCCAGTTGAGAGAATAATTTGTAATCGAGAGAAGCGCGCTTCTTCATAAACGCCAGGATCCAAGCGAGATAAAGGATACTACCGGCAATAAAAACCAGCACGATGGCTCCATTGTACCAGGCCAGGACCTCCGTAAATACGACCAGGTTAAGAATAGAAAAGGCTGTGTTCAGGGCAGAGGAGGTGAAAAAATCCTCCACACGCCGGTGATCACCGATGCGCTGCAGGATATCTCCGGTCATGCGGCTGTCGAAATAGCCCAGCGGCAACCGCATCAGTTTGCTGAAGAACTCCGTGAGAAGGTGGATATTGATGCGCGCTCCCAGGTGCAGCAGGATATAGCTGCGCATGATATCGATGGACATTCTGCCCAAAAAAACCACCGATTGAAAGAGCAGCAACACGTAAATGAAAGACATGTCTTTTCGGGCGATACCCTTGTCCACCACGCTCTGCGTAAGAAAAGGGAAGACCAATTGAAGGAGGCTGCCCAGCGCCAGCCCTGCCAGAAGCTGCCATACAAGCTTTCTGTAGCGAAACACACAGGACAGAACATGCCGGAACCCTCTGCGCGAAAGAGGGTCTTCTTTGTCGGCCTCCATGACTTCGAAGTCCGGGGTAGGTTCGAGGGTCAGGATAATACCGTTTATAACACCGTTTCCCTCATCGACGCCCCAGCCCTTCCTGAATTCCGCATGCGAATAAGTGATCAGGCCGTGGGAGGGATCGGAGACATAAACCTTTTTATCGGTGATCTTATAAATGACGATAAAATGCTGCTGGTTCCAGAAGGCGATACAAGGAAACGGAGCCGATTCCCGGAGCTCGTCTTCCGAGATTCGGGCGCCCAACGTGTTGAAGCCCATTTTTTCGGCGGCCTCACTGATGGCTAAAAGGCTGGTGCCGGACCGGCCTGTATGGCAAAGCGAACGGACGCGGTCCAGGGAAAAAGATCTTCCGTAATACTTGCTGATGATACGAAGACAGGTTGGTCCGCAATCCATCTCATCGTATTGTTTGTAGAACGGGAACCGCGACATGGTAACGGGTTAAGCAGGTAAGGAAATGTTTTGTTCTTTGTCATATTTCTTTCTTCCGATCACGCTACGGTACCAGGTATAGAGGATGTCGTACAGCACCAGTTCGTGCAGCCGGGATTCGGAAGTCACTACCCGGTTGACCATCATGTGTATATGGCTATAGAGTAATTCATGCAAAGCGACCCCTGCTTTCCCTTCTCCCAGTTTTTGGTGAATACCCCCGGCCACGGGCATCACCCGTATATTCCTTTTCCTTAGCTCCGGGAGGATCGGCTGCCCTTCGAAATCCACGTCCTGGCTTTTGTCGAGGAGGGCCGTTATCGAGGATTTGTATACGCGGTATTTGTCGGAAAGCAGTCCCCGCAAGACCTTGTCCGTCTTGAACTCGGCATGGAAACCCTCCTTTAGATGCCGGGCGATCGCCAGTTTGTCGTCAACAGATAACCCCAGCACGTCCAGCCATTCGTCGATAGAACGCAGTACCCAGAGCCAACGATACTGTGCATGGACGGCATCGCCCCGCTCCTGACGCAAGCCATCCAGCCAGCAAAGCAACTCGAGCACCCACAAACTATCGATGTAGAACAGCTCTTCGGAGAATAGCATGGTGGAGGGACCGTATCGGGTTAGCTCACGTTGATAGGTATCCGTCTGGATCTTCCACACAAAACCCTGTTCTTCAAAGGGCTTAATGTATTGACTGAAGATCTCCAGCACCGATCCCAAATGCTCTACCCGGGTAAGATGCAGCCGCAGGCGGAGGTGGAACGACGGATCGAAATACCGGATAAAGAAAAAGCGATCGATCAGGCCGCCGGCCAGCAATTCCGTGACCAGCGGACGAACTGCCGATAACAAGATCTTATCCGCCGTCCGGGCTCCGCAATATAATTGCAGATAGACCCATTCTGACCCCAGGGAAAACCGTTGGGCAGGTTCTGCCGCCTGCACCACTTGCGGGACCACGATCGGTGGATAGGAGGGAACGCGCCTGATCAGCGAAGCAATGAACTGATTGGCCAACCCGCTGCCGGCCTCGTCCGAAACGCCCGTCCCATCTCCGGCCCCCAGGAATTCTTTGAGCATAAAAGAATCCCTCTTCTTTACGGTATCCAGCCATATACGGGTACTGGTCTCGTCTTCCAGATTGAGGAAGAGCTCATTGTCTCCATCCGACAGGACCAGCTTAGCCGGCAGGTTCCATTTAGCACGAAAACCGGCAAGCCTGGCCGGCCATTCGACCCCGCCGCCATTGCGAAGAACGTCGATGTCTTTCTTTTGAAATAGCCATTGGGCCGGGCTTAGGACTATCGATCTGCAGGTGACCCTCGGAAGGAACGGAAACATGTCTCCCAGGGCCCCCCAGTGAAAAAAGAGCACACCCCGCTTTCCCTGAAGCTGCAGGTCACAAAGGAATTGATAAACGGGCAGGGCTTTAAAACTGTAGTTATGCGCCGTGCTCAGCCGGGGAATAATGCGTTTGTTGAGTTTTGCGGAGCGCAGATAGATCCGGCCGTTACGCACGGTGACCAGGATATCGCTCAGCGGTATCTGGTCCTCCGCAGTTACCGACGGACGTGCCAGGAATGGGATCTCGTAGCGTCTAAAAGCGGGGTGCAGCAAGACATTCCCGGTCCGGCTTTCCGGAAGGTGGACGATCTCGGCGAAGATGACATCCGGATCTGTCCGGTCTTCCACTTCCACAATATCCTTGACTATGTCATGGATCTCGCTGCTCCCATGAGCAAAACGACCCAGGAAATTAGCTGCACTCGACCCGTTAGCATTCTCCAGAAATAGTTTACCGCCGGGCAGCAGCCTGAATAGGACCGACATCGTCGGCGGCAGACTTTCCCAATCGGCTTTTAGCTCCCGCAATTCTTCCGGGTCTAGTTCTATAGTGGTTAACTGGCCGGAGAAGGCTCCGAAGATCTTTTCGGCCAGGTATTTATCCCTGAAGGAGAGCGAGACCAGGGACTCCGGCCGGGTCTTACCCGCACCCAGCAGATCATCCACCATCGGAACCACGTCGCCGGAAAAGTTCTCCAGGTACCCAATGCCGGTCTCGGTATCCAAAACTTCCAGGAGAGGTAGTTCCCGATCCTCGTACCGTTGATGAAATCGCCGCGCGAAAGACTGCAGATTCGCGTTTTCCCGGTGACTGTCGAGCCGGCCGAGGATATCTAAGGCTTCTATGATGCGGGATTGCCATACGGCGTCCACCCCACCTTGGGCGAGTTGATGAAAGGTATCCGTTTGAAAGAGTTTCGCCGTCTCAAAGGGAATTCCCAATTTGCCAACCGATGCGATGATCTCCTCATAGGCCGCCACCGGGTTTACCCCCTGGTCGTCGATCCGGGAGATCAAACCGGCGATCGACTCCAGCCGTTCCGCCAGTTCTTTCACTTGTTCATTGTCTGCCGGCCCGATCCCACGGAGGACGGCAATCACCTGGGACAGGAACTCTTCACCTGTGATGGCCGGGTCCAGAGAACTGACCAGCAACTGCGAAGCGATCAGCTCCGAGGTAAATTCTGCAGCCTCTTCTTCGTCGATGCCCTCGTTTACCAATAAAGCAACGACTTCCTCCAAAGAGATCCCGTTCGCGGCTTTTTGGAGGATCATCCCGAGCTGCCCGGAGAAGCTTACCGAGCTGATCTGATGATGGCGCTGTCCATTCACATAGTGATATTCCACATAACGGATCTCGTCGCCGATCTTGTACCAGGAGCTATTGGGGAACCAGGCGAGCCCGTCCCGGACAAAAGGCAACTCCGCCAGATGTTGGGCCAACGCGCAGAGATAATGCATGTCCAGGCGGGTATGCCGCGTCCGTGCGCCCCGGACGATCCGGGTGGGTTTCTCCTCTTGCCAGGAAGCCACCGAACATCCGGAGAATAGTCCGAACGGCGTGCAGCGGGTCCGCATCCGCAGGAAATATTTGCCCAGGGAATGACGCAGATCGGTCACCTCTCTTTCTTCCGTGATCCCACCGTCCCGGTATTTCAAAAGCGCTTCATAAAGCACCGGAGAAGCCAGCCAGAGGGATTCCAGAAAAGCGTTATCCCGAAGCAGTTCCGCGATCTCAAAACGCTGTAAATGGTCACTAAAGGGTTCAGCGGGAGTGCGTAAGACCACATTAGGGTGAAAATTATAAGGTATCTCCATAACCAGATTTTGGTGGAATATGTATCTTTATACCGGTTTCATCATTGTAAGCTTACTTATAATGATGCCCCCGGCCTCTTCTGCGGCTGGGGTTTTTTTTCTGGTGCCACGTACAGGGTTCGAACCTGTGTTTCATCTTCGAAAGAGATGCGTCTTGCCCCACTTGACCAACGTGGTAAAAGACCCTGGCGGGTCGCCCGCGCCAGGGTAAAGGTTAGCAACTCCGATCTACGCCTGAGGAGGGAGTCCCGTGCCCTTAGTGGCCGGAGGGCAACAGGTGATCCCGGTGCACTGTATCCAGGAAGTGGTGAAGGCAGCAACTCCGCCCTTGATAACTTGCATTTCCATTTTGGAAAGGTTGGAGATCGATTGCTTGTTAAGCTTCAATTTCCTTGTCGATTGCTTTGGTTTCATCATTGTAATTTGAAATTGAGAAATTTTCCTACTCTTTTCTGAAGGTTTTCGGTACCCCTTTTTTCTTTGGCCAAAAGAAATATGTTGATCTTATCTTATCCTGCTATTGATGTCGTCCAGCTTCGATTGCCGGGATCTGCTTGCGCGGACCTTGTTATTCCCGAATCTATATTTAATAACCAGGTTGACAAACCGCGACTCCGACTTGGTATCCATTTCCATATTCACCCCATCGTAGTTCGTATGCAGTTTTTGTTCGAGCGTATTAAAAACGTCTGTCAGGGACAACTTGGCCGTCACCTTACCTTTCCACAGCTCTTTTGCGATACCGGCATCTGCCGAATAGTACGGCTTCTGGTGAAATATCCCCGTGACTATTGACGACGTGTACATCGCGGTGATCTCCGCACTCCAGCCGTCTTTCAGGCTGATCGAGTTATACCACTGGATGCCGACAAAGGGGCGTTGATCCTGCGATTGCGGTGGCGTCGAATCGCCGTCAAGCGTATTGAGATTAAACTTGAGATAGCCCACTGAACCATAAAGATTGGTCTGCCATATGGAGAAGAACGTCTTGGCATAGCTGATATAGACGTCTTCGATATCGGCGCCTTTGAAATTGGCATAGCTGGAAATGGTAAGATCACCCTGCGAATGATAGCTCGGACCCAGCGGTTTGGTGGAATGGGTGTATTCGAAACCCGTTTGAACATTCCCTTTGATGACCGCGGACAAGGCAAAAGTATGGTTGATCTGCGGCTCCAGGTTCGGGTTGCCCTGGAAGTAATAATACTGGCTTTGATAGATGATCGAAGGGTTTATATAGTCGAACCCGAATCGCTGGATACTCTTCTTGTAACTCAGGTTCCATTGCAGGTTGTCGCTTTTAGCATAGTTGAGACTTACCGTGGGGAACACATTGAAATATTTTCGTTTGCTGGTACTGTCTAGGGTCACGGAATTCCCGGTGGCGATCGTTTGTTCGGCCCGAAGCCCCGCCTCCACAGTCCATCGTCCAAAAGTATGGGAATGGCTCAGATAAGCGGCATTTACCTCCTCGGTATAGACAAAATGATTGGTCATAGAAGTGTCAGTGGTCCAGCCAAAGCCGGAATTGTCCTCCCAAAATACATTGTTATCGCTTCTGGTGTGATTCACCCGGATACCAGCTTCCCATTTGCCCGATCTCACCGGTTGGACATAGTCCGCGGAGTAGGACCACACCGTGATCAATGCCGGCGAATGATCCCGCAAAAGACCGGGTTGCCCAAGGTCCTCGTTCAAAGGCTCCAGGTAATGATTGGCAAAACTATCCCGCCACTGTTTGTTATAGCGCAGGTAGTCCACGTTAAACGACAACGCTTTGCCCGTGCTGTCAAAGGTGGTTTTATAATACGCATTCACCGTTGGACTGCTGAACTTTGCATATCCCTGGGTCGACAGTAGGCTCACGGTGTCCGGAACGCCATGCTCGTCGAGTAGCTGACTCCGGTTGCTGACCTCTCTTTTCCGCCAGTTTATATAGCCATTGACCAGCACGCCCATGGTTGTACTTTTGCTCAGATCATAGTCCAGTCCCACCTTATACCCGTTGTTATTTCTCGTGCGGAAGTCGTGCTCGTTGGAAAGGATCTCGCCGCCCGTCAAAACCCGGTCGCTAAACGTGTTATAAAATTGCTTGTTCCCCAGGTAGGTATATCCTCCGAATAAATTAATGTCCTTATTGCGGTAGTTGACCTCCAATCCCGCATTCTCCGTGGGCCAGATCCCCGCTCCCAGTCCACCGGTCAACACATAGTTGGCGCCATACGATTTGTTTTTCGCCAAAACGATATTGATCACGGCGCTGCCTTCCGCTTCGTATTTGGAAGGCGGGGTAGGCAGGATCTCCACTTTTTCCACACTTCCGGCCGGCATACCGGTGAGCATGTTTTTGAGGTCGTCACCGCTTAGCCGGGTCGGCCGGCCGTTGATGAGCACCTGAACCGCGCGCTCCCGGAAGGTCAGGCTTCCGCCCTGCGACATTACACCCGGTCCGCGCAGGATGGCATCATAGACGTTTCCACCGGCGGCGATCGGACTTTCGGCGACGTTCAGCGTGATCTTATCCGGAGTAAAGACGATAAAGGGCTTTTTACCTGTGACTGTCACGGCCTGCAGGGATGAAAATTTGCGGGTGCCCGCCGAATCGGGTTTAACAGAATCGGCGGTAGGGGTCTCCACCGGTTTCTGCGATTGCCCACTACAGGCAATGGCTGCGACGAGGAAACCCGTAAGTAAAACACGAAGGCTTTTTGTGGCATGGTAGATCCTTGTATGCAAGATAGCTGCCGTCATGATTACTGTAATTTTTGTCTGCAGTAAAATTAGAATATGCCGCAGCACAGCAAAATTCGTTACATGAATTTGCCTTTTCGATAAATGAACAGTCGCATAGGAGTATTGACCCTCGAAAAAAATACCGACCGCACGAGAAAAATCACTCGATCAGCCGATTCATCCAGCGACTCCGCATATCCACCATGCGAAAGGTCCTCCCTCGACTATATGAGTAGGGAGACCCTGATAGACATTTGCAAGAACTCGTCAAGGATGGAAAGCTGGAAAAACTCGCCGACGGTCTATATTATGTCCCCGCCCAAAGTACTTTTGGCAAAGTGCCGGCACTACCCAATTGTATAACACCCGGCGTGTATACAACTACAAACGACATAGCGCACCCGAAAACTATTTAAAACCTTATTGCCAAGCGCCCAACCCAGTCCCGCGTCTCTCTCACCAACAACCCCATCACATCCGTTTTCCCCGCTTTGAACATATGATTCGCCCCCTCGATCTTTACCAACTTTGCCTTCGGCAGTTCCGCGCAAACCGATTCGATCAGATCCCAGCGGGCCAGATCATCCTTGGTTCCTTGTAAAAAGAGCATCGGCACCTTCACCTGCCGCAAATGTTCCGCCCGCTCTATAGAAGGCTTGCCGGCAGGATGCAGCGGAAAACCATAGAAAACGATCCCCTCTACTTCGAGACTGGGCTGTGTTGCCAAATATTGAGAGGTCATCCGGCCGCCAAAAGATTTACCCGAAACAAAAAGAGGTAAAGAAGGATATGACTTCCTCGCATGAATGATGGCGGCCGCAATTGTTTCGTGGGCAACCGCGGGACTGTCGGGCCGCTTCTTTCCGTGTTCGGTAAAGGGGAAATTGAATCTAAGCGTCGCAACGCCTGCCGCTGCAAGTGAAGAGGCAAGGCTTACCATAAACGGATGATCCATGCCGGCGCCTGCCCCGTGCGCAAGGGTCATCAGACCTACACTCGTTTCCGGGATCAAAAATTCAGCCGAAACAGTCCCGATTTCGGACGAAACATGCAGATTGAAGGATTTTTCGCTCATGATCCAAATGTACTAGTAAGTCACTAACCCAAATAATCCGGCCAAAAGTCCCCTTGGTCGCCGTATAGGCGCCCAATTCCGATTTGATCTCCACCTCTCCCTCCAGCACATGGAACGACTCCTGAAAATGGGCATGGGCATGCGGACCAGGACCACCACCGGCGGGATCAACATGTCTATCACGGCATACGCAATAATTTAATCCCATGGACAGGGACAATGTATCTTTGAAAATAAACCTATCACCATGTTTCGCCCGGTTGCCTGCTGTCTCCTTGTCTTTTGTTCCTTCATCACCCAAAACTCCCGGGCCCAGCGAAGCCTTCGACTGCTGGATACCGGTTGGAGTTTCCATCGGGGCGATATACCCGGGGCGGAAAAAGGCAATTGGGAGGGGATCGCGTGCGAAAAAGTCGATCTGCCGCACGACTGGAGTATCGAGGATCTTCCCGGTACGGAATCGCCTTTTAGCCCCGATGCCGTGAACGGTGTTTCAATAGGTTTTACTATCGGAGGAACCGGTTGGTACCGGCATTCTTTCACCGTACCGCTGAGTCAACAGCGTCAGCGAACATATATCCGCTTTGACGGCATTTACATGAATGCCGATGTGTGGCTGAATGGCATTTACCTCGGCGGCCACCCATATGGCTATACGGCCTTCAGGCTGGATATCACCAAAGCCTTGCACTATGGAGGCGCCAATTCCCTTACGGTCAAAGTAAGGAATGAAGGCGCCACCAGCCGCTGGTATCCGGGTTCCGGCATCTACCGGCATGTGTGGATGGAGACGACCCCGGCCGTTCATGTAGCGCTGTGGGGCACTTATATCCGCACAACCCGGGCCGATACGGCTGTAGCTACGATCAATATTCGCACAACCTTGCAGAACACGCAAACGGCACCCGTCCATCTAACACTAAAGACCATTATCCTAGACCCCGCGGGACACCGCGTCGGTGAGGTCGATAGTTCGGCCATCTCACTCGGGGCAGGTGATTCGCTCGACCTGGAACAACGCATCCGGGTGAACAGGCCCTCTTTATGGTCCAACAAATCCCCTGTACTATATGAGGCTGTGACGAAGCTGTATGACACCAGGGGAGAGGTCTGTGACGAGACGTCTTCTTCATTTGGTATCCGCACGATCCATTTCGACGCAGCCCGCGGCTTGCTGTTGAATGGAAAGCCCATCAAACTCAGGGGCGGATGTATTCACGACGATAACGGCCCGCTGGGCTGCAGGTCTTTCGACCGGGCCGAAGAACGGCGGGCGCAATTGTTACTCGCAAATGGATACAATGCCGTCCGTTGCGCACACAATCCCCCTGCCCCCGCTTTCCTGGATGCCTGCGACCGCCTGGGACTGCTCGTCATCGACGAGGCCTTCGATTGCTGGGAGGATGGCAAAAATCCCCAGGACTATCATCTTTATTTTGATGAATGGTGGCAGCGCGATATCCAAAGCATGGTCTTTCGTGACAGGAATCACCCCTCCGTCATCCTGTGGAGTATCGGCAACGAGATCCCTAATAAAGATAGTCCTCGGGTGGCGGCCATGGCCCAAAGACTGGCGGATTATACCAGAGAACTCGATCCGGCCAGAGGCATTATCTCGGCCGTCAACGGCATCTCGGATCAGACAACGCCGTTTATGGCCGCGCTGGATGTGGCAGGATACAACTATGAGCGTGCCCGTTATAGTGCCGATCACGATAAATATCCCGACAGGGTCATGCTGTCGACAGAGTCGTATCCTTTGGATGCTTATGATTATTGGAAGGAAGCAACCGCTCACCCCTATGTGGCGGGAGATTTCGTATGGACAGCCTGGGATTATATCGGGGAGTCCAGCATTGGCTGGAGGTGTTCGCCGGCGGATAAGCGTTTTTATCCGTGGCACCTGGCCTTCTGTGGAGACATCGATATATGCGGCTGGAAAAGGCCGGCTTCCTATTTCAGGGACGCGTTATGGCATACCACAGAGAATATTTCTTTGTTTGTAGAATCCCCCTCTCCTTCCTTTGAGCCCAATCCCCAAAAACCCGATTGGTGCAGGTGGAATTGGTTTGACGTCGTGGCTCGCTGGAACTGGGAAGGCCAGGGAGAAAAACCGCTCCGCATAGATATATATTCTACCTGCCCGGAGGCGGAACTGTTTCTAAACGATCGTTCCCTCGGTCGCAAAGCGGTCAGCAAATGCATCGCGGTTTGGACGGTACCGTACGAGGCGGGTACCCTCCGTGCCGTCGGTTATCGTGATGACAAACCGGTTTGCCGGTCTGTATTGAGAACCGCAACGAAGCCTGCGCGTATCCGATTGCGTGTAGATCGGACCCGGATAGCTTCAGGAGGTGAAGACCTGAGCTATGTGACGGTGGAAGTCGTAGATGCACAGGGCACAAGGGATCCCCGGGCTTCCAACCTGATGCATTTTCAGGTACAGGGCGCAGGCAGCATCGTAGGTGTCGGCAACGCCAACCCGCTGAGCACGGAAAGTTGCCAATCGCCAGGACGCCATTGCTGGGAAGGCAGGTGCCTGGTCATATTGCGTTCCTGGCGACAAAAGGGCTTGCTGACATTGAAAGTGTCTTCCGAAGGGCTCCCGGCGAACGAGGTGACCGTAAATGTGGACTAACTTTACCTCGAATGAACCTCACCAAATGACGGCATAGGGGGGCTCGGCCAAACGTTAAAAAAACGTTAAAGCAAACCTATAACCTTCTTCGTACGTTATTTATTATATCTTTAGGGCATGAAAAGTAAGGATGCCATCCAGGAACAACACGAGACGCCCGAACCTACCAGGGCGCAGCTCGAGATCCTCCAGGTGTTGTGGAAGAACGGCCCATCGACCGTCCGCTTCGTCAACGACCAGCTCAACCAGCAAAAACAATCGCTAAGCTACACGAGCACCCTGAAACTCATGCAGATCATGCACGAAAAAGACCTCCTCAAAAGGGACGAAAGCAGCATGACCCATATCTATAGCGCCAACCTCGAAGAACAAAAGACCAAGGGCGTAGTACTAAAGAAATTCGTGGACGCCATGTACAACGGCTCGGTAAAAAACATGATGCTCGAATTGATGGGCCAGGAGAAAGCGACGAATAAAGATTGGGATACTATAAAAGAATTGTTGTCAAAATTGGATGACTACCAATAACGCACCATTATGCTAACGATCATCCCGGATACCATTTTACGTGCCGTTTGCTGGACCCTCCTGCATTCACTTTGGCAGGGGCTCGTTGTCGCCCTGCTGGCCGGGATCATCATGGTGTTGACCAAGAGGTCGAGCTCTTCGCTCCGCTATAACCTCCTTTGCGGCCTATTGTTTCTTTTCCTTGCCTCGAGCGCATTTACTTTTTTCTGCCAGTTAAGAACGAAGGTAGTCGGGCTCCCGACGATTTCGTCTGTCACTCCCATAGTCAACAACGTGCAGCCGGCGCCGGCTCCGGACAAGCCCTTGGCCACTCCTATCTCGACTCACACGCTTCAAAACTGGATCGAAAGCCTCATCCAATATTTCAATGCACATGCTGCGCTGGTAGTGCTCATTTGGTTCATCGTCTTTTTGGCCCGTTTCGTTCAGCTGCTTTCGGGTGTGGTCTACACCCAACGGATCCGGCATTATAAAACCAGCGCGGCGCCGGCGCTTTGGCAGGAGCGCCTCCTGGAACTGTTGAATAAATTACAGATCAGCCGTCCTGTCTTGTTGCTGGAATCCGCCGTCATCAAGGTTCCCGTGGTAGTAGGTTTTCTGAAACCGGTGATCCTGGTGCCCGTCGGCATGCTTACCCATATTGCCCCCGACCAGGTAGAGTCGATCCTGCTTCATGAGCTGGCGCATATCCGCCGGCGGGACTATCTGCTTAACCTCGTTCAAAATCTGTCGGATACACTCTTTTTCTTCAACCCGGCTATGATCTGGATCTCTTCGCTCATCAGGGCCGAGCGCGAGAACTGCTGTGATGACATCGCGATTCGCGAGACCCGAAGCCGGCGACGGCTTATAGAGGCGCTGGTCTCGTTCCATGAATATGAGAAGACCGCAGCTGGTTATGCGCTTTCGTTTGCCGCCAAAGAAAACCAGGTGGTTCGCCGGGTCAAAAGGATCGTACATAAAACGAACCATTCCCTGAATGCAGGCGAACGCGTCCTGTTGATGGGTGGCTTGCTGATCCTGAGCGCCGCCTTTATCACGATCAACAACAGCCGCGCGGACGCGCCCAGGAAATCGCCTCTCGCTTCCGCGGTAGCTCCGGCCACAACGGGTGCAACTACCAAAACCGCGGCCCGCGCCGACTTGACGCAGGCCACGCACACCACGCCCGTCGCCGTAGAGCCAGCCACCGGGGGAAAGGCTGCCCCTGGTCAATTGCCATCGCCGGAACGGCACCCCACCGATCAGATAAACCCGATAAACCCGGCGCCCGTGCCCGTCCGGGATACTACTCCTAAGACGCAGGCCCTGGCCAACCCATACGAAAACGTCAGCATCGACAAGCTCATCGAAGCAAAGGAACACAGCGTTACTCCTGAATTCGTCGGCGAATTGCAACGGTTGGGCTATAAAAATATTTCCCTGGACCAGGCCATCCGGCTCAGAGACCATGGCGTCACCACGGAATTCATCGGCGACCTACAAACCCAGGGGTACACCGATATCAGCTTGAATAAAGCCGTAGACCTAAGGGATCACGGTGTGACCAGCGAATTTATAGAAGGGCTTCGTGCTTTGGGTTTCTCCAATCTTCAACTCGATAAAGCAGTCAGGCTGAGAGATCATGGGGTGACAGTGGAATATATCACAGGGATGAAAAAGCGTTTCGGTAAACTGTTGGAATTAAACGATTACATCAAACTCAGGGACGCCGGAATAAGTCCCGATCCTATAGAGCAGCAATAGTCTCAGCTACACATTTTTAAGGGGTGACGCCTCCTCGCGTCGCGGGCGTCGGCACGATGCAAATGCATTGCAATGCCGTCGGCTGAACGAATCATAAACTATCATAAATGTATATGTCATGAAAAAGATGATCTCAACTGCTTTTGCCTTGGTGTCCCTCGTCGTACTGATGGGAACTGGCGTTCACGCACAACAAAAAGTGGGTAAATGGTCCGATGACGACGAATGGGATAACAGCGCCGACGATAATCCCGGCGTATGGAGTGCCGTGGTTCACGAAGACAAGGCCTTTATCCGCTTCGGCGGTTTTCATTGGAATTCCACCAGCATTTTTTTGCTTTCCGAGTTGGGCGCCCTCCCCAACGGCGCCACCGGTACCTTCGTCGTCAAAAGGGATCCGGGCGCGGTAACCTTTAACGGCAGCTTCCAGGACGGCCGGGGACATGGCACCTATCTCTATGTTGCCGACGAAGGATTTAAATCTTATCTCGCTGCCGAAGGGTTTAAAGACCTTAATGAACAGCTGTTGCTGCATTTGTTCTTTACGAATATCAACAAGGAATACCTGGGTTATATGAAGCAAAACGGGTACGACGGGCTTACCATGGGCCAGCTAAAGGACCTCGCTTACCAGAATGTGAACCAGCATGTGCTTGCTGGGTACGTCGAGCTGTTCAAAAAAGAAGGCTATGGCAAGTTGTCGGTCGATCAGATCATCGAGATGCGGGAACACGGCGTATCTCCGTCGTTTATCAACAGTTTTCATGATATGGGCTATAAGGATATCTCTGCCGATAAAGCGATCGAGCTCCGCGACCATGGCGTCACCCCTGATTACGTCGCGGAGATGAAGAAGGCCGGCGCCAAGGATATCTCGTTGGAACAGGCCATCGAGCTCAGAGACCATGGTGTGACCGTCGAATACATCCACACGTTCAGCGAGGTCGGCTACAACGATATCTCGCTGGAGAAGGCCGTGGAATTGAGGGACCATGGCGTCAGCGTGGACTTCATCCGTTCGCTCAGGGAGATGGGGTATAAGGATATTTCTTTGGACAAGATCCGGGAACTGCGCGACCATGGCGTCACCGCCGACTTCATCCGCGGATTTCAACAGCTCGGCTACAAAGATATCTCGCCCGATCGCGTGCGGGAGCTCCGGGATCATGGCGTAGACCCTTCATTCGTGCGCGGATTCAAAGACCTTGGCTTTGCCGATATCAGTCTGCACAAAGCGGTAGAGCTTCGGGACCATGGCGTCTCCGCCAGCTATATCAAAGGCCTGCAGGACAAGGGGATGAAAAATTTGTCGCTGGACGAATATATCCGCCTCAGGGAGGCAGGCATGTAAACACCGCCCCAAATACGTCGGCCCCAAATAATTGTGTATTTTGTTGCATGAAAGAACTCCTGAAGAAGTGACTAAAAAAAGGCAACGTCTACCACCCCTTGCAGCGCTTCTACAGGAGTTCTTTTTTCCAAACAATAGCTTCGACGTCGTAATCGCCAACTGGAAGGCAGAACGCAAAAAGAGGCAGGACGTCCTGGGAAAATAATCGATTAATCGTCAATTTTTTATGCCGCCGGCTGGACTACCGCCTTTGTCAGGCCTGGGCGAATACCCTTGTCCGAAAAAACAAGATATTTGTACCGAAAAAACAAAACTCATGCTAAGACCCCTCGCCCAACTCTACCTCCGCATCGCCCTGGGAACAGGTTTTTTTATCCTCGGTCTCGACCGCCTCGGAGCCTGGGGACCCTACGGAGGATCCTGGGTCAGCTGGGGCGACTGGAAACACTTCTCCGCCTACGCCCATGAGCTCATGCACTTCCTGCCCTATGGCATCGCCGAAACACTCGCCGTGGTCGCGACCATCATCGAAATCACCGCCGGACCCCTCCTGATCCTCGGGCTCTTCACCCGATGGACCGCGACGACTACCTGCGGCCTCACCCTTTGCTTTGCCATCGCCATGTCCATCACCAACGGCATCATCTCCCCCATCAACTACTCCGTTTTCACCGTCAGCGCAGCAAGCCTCCTCCTGGCCGCCCAACAAGATTATCGATGGAGCCTCGATCGCCTGATCGCCGGAAAACAACTCACAAAAGCCCAGGTCCAAGCATGACAACCAATTCCTCCCACCCATTCACCTCTCCCTCTATGCCCAGTTTTCGCAGGATAAGAGAATAAATATCTGCGGGCGTAAGTCCCGATTGACGCAAAAACCTTATCGACGTATCGCCGGAAGACTTGGAGAGTTTCCCGCCACCGTCGCCCAATAATAATGTATGATGATAAAAAGCGATATCCCTGAAACCCGCAGCCTCCAGCGGGTAAGATAGACAGTGTTGCGCCAGCGTGGAGGGCCATAGATCATTCCCCCTTACGATCAGATCGACACCATAATAAACATCATCTGCCAGCGAGGTCAGTTGATAGGCGGGAAACCCGTCCTTCTTCCTGACAACCATCTCCCGCATCTCATCCGGCAGCACCGCATCGATGCGCCCACCACCGACCGTCTTTACACTCAACCCCCGAGCTATATCCCCTGTTGGCAATCTCCAGCTAACCCCCGCCGGCTCCAACGACAATTCCAGTTCCCTACAACCCGCCACGCATCCCCCGGCCCTTCCGTCGGACCGTCGGTGCCCCTCTGACTTGGGCACCCGTCCGACTGTGGCCCTGATCACGTCAGCCCTGCTACAGGAACAGGCAAAGACAGCCCCCACCGATCGCAAAGACGCAAGCGTCCGCCTGTAAAGCTCCATCCGATGCACTTGAGACCAGCTACGTTCAAACGCCGCCACATCCTCCGGCCCCTCATCCCAGGGGATGCCCATAAATCGCAAAGTGTCGAAAATGTCCTGCACATACACATCCTGAGCCCGATCGCGGTCCAGATCATCGATCCGCAACAAGATCGACGCCCCCGTCTTCCTGGCCAACGCCGCCGTCAACGCAAAAGAAAACACATTCCCCAAATGCAGAAATCCGCTGGGTGTCGGCGCTATCCTGGTTTTTTTAAAGTTGCTCAAACTAGCATAAAGTTAATGCTCTCGTACCAGCCGCAGATGATACTCCTGTATCAAGGCCGGATGCTCAGGCGTCAGCGTAAAACGCACCTCCAGATCGGCATGCTCCCCCTCCAACAAAAAAGCCCCCCGCAATCCATTGTCCGGATGAAAGACTCCCACCCTACCTATCTTCCCCGCCTTCGCAAAAAGCGCCACAGCCTCCTTACGAACCGAATCCACAAAATAATCCTGCCAGAAATTTACGGCGAAGATGGGGCTCTCCCGCGCCCCATTCCAGTCCGGCAACAACGCCACCAGTTCCTTCTGCCGCTCCGCCAAAATAGCCGGCACCTCCGGTACCCTCGGCCGCAGCCGCGCCAACGCGACAAGCGTATCCAGCACCACCATATTGATCGCCGCAGCACTGGCATAAGTGAGATTGGCAAAACAAATAACCCCGACGCCATAATCAGGCAGGATCATCCAGTTGCTCCCGAAACCCGGCAACCCGCCCGTATGCCCAACCATCGTCTTCCCCTTACAGTCTCTCGACCACCTGATCCCGTAACCATAGGACGATACCAATGCGCAAGCCCCCTCTCCCGGATAACTGAATTGCGCATTCAGGTTATTGAACACCCAAGGCTGCTGCATCTCCCGGCGCGAACTACGTTTCAACGGCCCATCCTCCACCCCGCTTCGCGAAGGCCAGGCCGCCAGTTGAAATGCCACGTATTTGGCAAAGTCCTCCATCGTAGTGATCATTCCGCCCATGGCGCCATAGATCCCCGTATGAAGCATGGGTTGTTCAACAAATCCTCCATTCAACTCCCGATAACCATGCGCCAGCGCCTCCGCGGGAACATCCGCATAGTCAAAATAAGTATGGGTCATCCCCAGCGGTTTCAAAATATGCCCGGTCACATATGCCTCATAGGTCTGCCCGGTCAGTCGCTGCAGAATATGCGCTAATATCGCAAAGCCGGTATTGCTGTACTCATACCCTATCCCGGGACTGTTCGAAAAAGACAGTCCTTTCCGCACGAGCGCGACCAACGCAGCATCGCTGATAGCCAGTTGCCGGTCCCCCCAGGGATTGTCCTCGGGGAAACCCGCCGAGTGCGTAAGCAGGTTGCGGATAGTGATCGCGGGTGCATCCGTGGCAGGCCCCTTCTGGCCCGCCAACTCAGGAAAATAACGCGAAGCAGGATCATCCAGCCTGATCCTCCCCGCATCCCTCAATTGCAGGATCGCAACCGAAATAAAACTCTTGGTCATAGACGCCACCCGGAAATCAGTCCGCGAGCTCACGGGCAGCTGCTTTGCAAGATTGCTATACCCCGTGCCACCGCTATAAACAAGCCGGCCATCGGCTACGATCCCAAAAGCCATCCCCGGATAATGGTTCGCCAAGGCGTAGTCCTTGTATATTTTTTCCACCACGGGGAACCAGCCGCTAAGGTCGGCTGCGACCGCCCGCCCCGCAGGTGGCGGCGCGACAAGCCGGTCATAAATGATCTTCGATACCGACGCTTCCACCGCCGCGGCCGACTCATGATCCGACACCCCCCTGCTCAGCAGGACGATCACGTACTTCCGGCCGTCCGGCAGGAATACGATCCCGGAATCGTGACAGGAACCCGTGATCCACCCGCTCTTACTCGCTACCCGCACCTGCGACGGCAATATCCCCGCAATGACCTCCTTAAAATGCTGGTCCAGCAGGATGCCGATCATAGCGTCACACGAAGCCCTGTCCACTGCGGTACCCCTCGCTAGCCGGTCAAACAACAGCATCAGATCATAAGCCGTGGTCGTATTATTCATCCCTCGTTGAAAAGCCTTATTGTCCTCCACACCCCGCAAAACCTGGATATCCCTGGCGCCCATCTCCCGCATCGTCGCCTGCACCCGCGCTGCACCCACTAATTCTATAACCAGGTTGGTCGAAAGATTACTGCTTTCGGTGATCATCTTGTATAACAACTCCTTCAGCGGCAGCTTCCTTCCCGCCATGGCATACAGATCCTTCTCGCTGTCATCGGCGGAATCCAGCTGATACCTGCTGCTGTCGGCAATACTCACAAAATCCGTATGGATAAGAATGGAATCCCCCAACGAAAACCGGCGCGCCGCCACCTGCCTGAAGGTCTCGATCAGCACCGGCGTCTTCATGGTGCTGGCAGCATGAAAAGATTCATGCTCATCGATAAAGAATTGTTGCCCCGTGGAAAGATCCTCGAATGCCAGCGCAAACCTGGCCTGAGGTTGCCGCGCATACACGGCCATGATCTCCCTGCGCAGCAGCGTCGTATCCAAAGGCATGCGCGCCGTATCTTGAATGGTGAACCCCGGGTCAGCCTGCGCCCCTTCCCAAAAAAGGAGCATCCCCAGTGCCGGGAGAAAGCCGGATCTAAACATGTGCAGCAGTTAGTTTTCTCCCAAAAGATAAGCCATTTTACCTTACCAGCACCATCGTACCCTTATTGAAAACCGTCTTACCCAAATAGGATACCCCCTGCACCATCCACACATAGGTGCCACTGTCCATCGCGCGGCCGTTCACCTGGCCATTCCAGCCATCCCCGATGATCGAAGTGGCATAAACCAGTTGCCCCCATCGGTTATACACCCTGAAATAATTAAGGTAGGATATCCCCACCGGTATGGGCCGGAAGATCGAATTCGTCGGTCCCCCCGGGGTGAAAGCATTCGGGACGAATATTTCCGGAGGCGTACTATACACCTTCACCAAAATACTGGTCGTACCCGTACACCCATACCGGGAGGTCGCCGTTACAAAATACCGCACGGAGTCCATCCCCGTGCTGAAAGTAGCCACGGGATCGAAAATGTTCGGATTGTTCAGCCCCGTGGAAGGCGTCCACGAAAAAGCATCCCCGCCAGGCGTGGTCGTATCATTGGAACTGGCATCTAGCTGCAACGGCTGATTGATCACAATAGACGTATCATTCCCCGCATCCACCAGGATCGGCGGAAGCACCTGCACAAGAAATGTATCGATCAGCGGATTGGGACAACCCTGATTTTCGACATTCAGCACATAGTCGGTGGTGGAAAGCGGGCTCGCCGTAGTGTTGATGGTATACGGCAACGATCCGATCGCCCCGCCCGCGGAATTGGACAGGGTGCTCTGCCCCGCCGTCCATGCATAGTCGGTCCCGATATCGATCGTCGCGGATAGCTGCGCCTGCGTGTTATAACAGATAAGCGTGTCCGCCGGATCATAGGTCGCCTGCGGGAACGGCGTCTGAACGATTGTGATCACCGACGGCGCGCTGTTCTGCGGCGGACATACCCCGCTTTGCACAATGACCCGGTACTGGATATCCTGCGTTTGCGAACCCGGCACCTCGTACACGCTGTCCGGATAGACCGGCGCAAAATCCGTCCACGCAGCTCCATCCGGCGAAGACTGCCAGTTCACAGGCTTCCCTACCTGACCGGTCAGGGTCAGCAACGCATCCTTGCTCTGCTGCAGACAAAACAACATATTAGCAGGACTCAACGCCCCGCCCACCGTCAACGGGTCCACATACACCGTCGCCGCCGTAGCCGTATCTATATTACAGGACTCGCCATTCTGCACAACGGCAAGAAAGGTAGTCGTGTCCGTCAGGTTGACTGCGGTATAGATGTCCGTAGTGTCCGTGATCGATGTATACGTATTCCCGCCGGTAAGCGCCAGCCAGTTCAGCACGCTGCCCCGGTTGCCGCTCAACGAAAGCGTCGCGCTATTGGTTCCGGTACACACCTCCGTGCCCCCGCTGACCGCACCGGCAATTGTCGGCGGAGCCGTCGTCACAGGCAGCGTAGCCGTGAGATTCGCGCAGCTGTTTTGTTCCTGGGCCTTCACGGACCCCGTATCATTGCCGATCGTCAACTGCAGCACACTGCTGTCGGTATTACCAACCACTGTCCAGTCCCCGGGAAAGCTCCACTGGTAGGTGGCGCCCGCAAGCGAAGGCACCGAATAGGTCAGCGTGCTCCCGATACAGGCTACCGTATCCCCGCTGATCACCAATCCCGCACAGGTATTCCGCAACGCGATATAGGAATACGCGAAATGACCGCCGGGAACACAATTGTCCGTTTCGAAGATAAGCGTCACCTGACGCCCCCGGTAGGGACCCAGGTCGAAAGTCACCTCCGTCCACTTCTTGTACCAGACATCCTGCAAGTGCTGGGTGGCGCCCGCCCCCCGCCCATTCGGGTTGTCATTGGGTGAGAGTTTCGAGCTCAGAAAAAAGCCATTCGCCTTCGCGGCCGCCGTGTCCAGCGTGGCACCACCGCCCTGTACCGCATTGTTCAAAGTCGGCAGGTAATATTTGGGCGACGCGCAGGTGATAATACTATCCCCAACCTCCAAAGTCGCCTGAAACAAGGGTTGCTCATTGCTGTTATGCGTGCCGTTCTCCAGCACCATCGCGTAAGCATAGGTCATGGTATAAGGTTCCGTCGTCGGACCCGGGGGAACATTGATCAGGTAACTGACACCCCGCACATACCCGCCAGCAGTACTTCCGTCCGATGCCCGCGTGATAGAGGTGGATCCCAATAGTATCGAATTGGTATATTGATACCCGTTGATCTTGGGGATCGTAAGGAAAATCCCGTAGGGATCGGTAGTGGCCTTGCTGAGGATCTGGATACCGGGTACACTGGGCAGCTGGTATTCGGCGATACTGGAAACCCCGATCGTCCCCGATGGCGGCCCTTCATTGGAGTCATATACCTCCTTGATGGCCAACGGACCGTTGCCTGTCTTATTCGCATCAGTAATACCGTTGTTGCCCGTATAGGCCCACCAATGGGTCAGATTGCCGAAAGACCAATTGCTGTTCAACGGACAGACTTGTGTCTGCGCAAAAGCGACATGAAAGGTAAGCAGACAGCATGCAAGTAGAAAATTCTTCATCGGGCGCTCAATAAGGGCAATAATAGTCGATAATGGCTGTGAAAGTAGCATCTACAGATAGGATTACGAAGGAAATCGCGTTAGAGTTTACTGGCGCCGGAGTTATTTTTTTGCAAACCGCCGCCTATACCCGCAGGTACATTATAAAAGACTGACTACCAACCTCCCTGCAATCCCTGTTTCAGGGCCTTCTGATATTTCCGGAGATCGAAACTATACAGATACGGCGCCTTATGCGCCACACCCGTGCGCTTCTCGTCCAGACTCCGCAGGATGCCGAAAGAAAACACCTTCCGCTGAAAATTCCTCCGGTCCAGTTTTTTTCCCAAAATAGCCTCATACAGCTTCTGCAGCTCGGGCAGCGTAAATTTCCGCGGCAGCAGATTGTAGCCGATCGGCTGATAGCTCAACTGCGATTGCAGCGTGGTCAACGCCGTTTCCAATATCTGGTCGTGATCCAGTATCAACGGCCCCCGCTCATCCAGCGTATACCAGTCACAGGTATCCGATAACACGTCCGGCCTCGGCACCACCGAAGTGAATTCCACCAACGCATAAAACCCCACACTGATAAACCGCTGCGCAAAAAAAACCGCCTTCTCAGGCGCAACACCCGCCCGCAAAAAACTCTTCGTCCTGGTAGCCGGGTCACTCCGCATTGGATCACTGAATACGGAAAATTGCTGTAAAAAAACATTCTCTACGCCTGTCCGCTCCTGCAACACCCGGATGGCCGCCTCTTCCAGCGTCTCACTGCACTTCACAAAACCACCGGGCAACGCCCGCCTGTCCTCATGCCTCATTTTTAACAATAATATCTTCAGCTGGCCGGCATGAAACCCAAAGACCACGCAATCCAACGAAATATGAGCCATGAACTCACGGCTCGCCCTTTCCAAGAATTCTTCTAAACTTTCTTCCTGACGCATGGAACTCAAAATACCACCAAAAATGATATTTTCCGCAACTAACTGGAATAATCCCCGTCAATCTCATGGCAAAGCTTCTCTATGAAAAGCCGCATCCAGGCCGCATTCTTCTCCGCATGCCGCCGCGCCGTAGCCGTATGCATCATCGCCGGCAACTTCAATAGCTTGACGGCAAAATGATCCAGCGCATACCGCCGGTCATCCAATTCCCTGCCCGCCGCCAGCGGATCTTCCGCATCAAAAAGCTGCGCCCCCAACTGCCCGGCAATATAAAATACCCGCGCCACGCCGATAGCCCCCATCGCCTCCAACCGGTCGGCATCCTGCAGTATCCTCGCCTCCGCCGTCTCGGGCGCTATCCCCGCGGAGAAACTATGCGCGAGAATGGCATGCTGTACCCCCGCAATCTTATCCCGCGGAAACCCAACAAACTCCTCTTCCAGCAGCCGCCCCGCCTTCTCCGCACTCAACCGCGAACTCTCTCCCCGCCGCGGATCGTTCTTCGGCAGCGAAACGATATCGTGAAAATAGGCAGCCGCCAGCAGGACCAATTCATCCGCCATCCCGCCCTCCTCCCGATTGATGGCCGCCGCAGCCCTCCACACCCGCCTGAAATGCCCAAGGTCATGGGAGCCATCTGTGCGTTGGCCATCCGCCGGACCGTGTGGAGCCTCCCGCCGGACCCACCCGCCAAAACGGGCCTCCCAATCGGATAATAATGAATTACCTGTAGTCATATCTAGGCTTTTGCTAATTCGGTTTAGCTAAATTAATGTTATTTTCTTGCAGCACAATACCAGTGACAAATGTCCTTTCCCAATAGCAGCCAAGAACTTAGAACAAAAAAAAATTTGTTAAGTAATATTTAATTTTTGCTACCTTAGTTTAATAATTGCTAAACTTTTGCTTTATGACCATTCAACGATTGCTTACCAAAATGGTAAGCTTTACACTGCTTTGTGTACTTTTCACACAAACGGCTTTTTCCCAGACAAAAACAATTTCAGGTAAGGTTACAGACGACAAAGGCGCATCAGTCCAGGGTGCCACAGTCACGGTAAAAGGCACCAAAGTAGGCGCCTCCACCGCCGCAGATGGCTCCTTTACGATCACCGCGCCCACTTCCGCCACTACACTTGTCATAAGTTCGGTTGGCTTCACAGAACAGGAAGTAGCCATCAACGGACAATCTTCTGTCACAGTAGCGCTCGTAGCTACTCAGGCCAACCTCAACGAAGTGGTGGTCATCGGTTACGGTACGGCCAGAAAAAAAGACCTGACAGGCTCCGTAGCCTCCGTTCAGGCTAAGGATTTTAACCAGGGCGTCATCGCAGCCCCGGACGAGCTTCTGCAGAACAAGACCCCCGGCGTGGAAGTCAGCACCAGCAGTGGCCAGCCCGGCGGCGGCACCACCATTAAGATCAGGGGCAACACCTCCATCCTTTCCGGCGTCAACAACCCGCTTATCGTAGTAGATGGCGTTCCCCTCGACGGTAGAGACGCCACCCCCGCACTAAACCTCGGCCAGAACAGCCTGCCCTTCGGTACCACGCCCAGTTCGAACCCCCTGCTTTACATCAATCCGGCCGATGTCCAGTCGATCGATATCCTAAAAGACGCATCCGCCACCGCCATCTTTGGTTCCCGTGGCGCCAACGGCGTCATAGTCATCACTACCAAAAAAGCCAACTCCGGACAAACAAAGGTCGATTTCGGAATGACCGTCGGCGATAACGTCGGGTACATGAAAACAGATGGTCTCCTCTCCGCCAGCCAGTTCCGCTCCAAGTTGTCCACCTATAACCTGACCAGCGCAGGCTACGACTCCGGAGGAAATGTAAATGCCCTCAAAGAGATCGCCCAACACAAACCATTACTGCAGAACTATAGCCTGTCCCTCAGCGGCGGCAACGACAACGGCAAGTTCAGGGCTTCCTTCCTCGCCAATACCACTCCCGGGATCATCAAGACCACCGGTCTCGATAAATACCTCGGCACCTTCGGCGGGACTTACAAATTCTTCGATAAGCGCGTAACGGTCGACTTCAACCTCACCGCCGGGCACGTCCAGCTCAACCAGACCCTCATTACCAACACTGCGGGTGCCGGTGGTAACCTCATGGAATGGGCGTTGAACTGGAACCCCACCGTTCCCTTCTACAATTCAGACGGGAGCTTTAAATCCCTTGCCCTGAACACGCCCAATCCATTGGCGGCGCTCAAGGCCTATAGCGACCAATCAAACGTTACGACCTTACTGGCCAATATCTCAGCTACTGTCCATCTCATAAAAGGTCTGGACTATAAAATGCTCTACGCCATCAACGACGGTTCCGGCTCCCGCTACACCAACTTCGACGGCTGGATGCCGGGCGTCCAGGGCATCTCCACCCTGGGCATCGGAGTCATAGGAAACGCTCACCTTACCTCACAGACCTTTACCCATACCCTCAACTACCACGCCGACCTCACCTCGGCCTTGCGGTTGGACGCCGTCGCGGGTTATGAATACTGGACCACCAACTACCGCGACGAGACACTCCTGGGTTCAGGGTACGATATCAACAATACACTCGCTACCATAACCAGCATCAAGAATACCGATCAGATGATCGATGCCAAAACCCTTTCTTACAGTCCTACCAATCCTTCCGACCCCAAAGTAGATATCCAATCTGAATTCGCCCGCGTCAACCTGAACCTGGCAGATAAATACTACCTTACCGGGACATTCCGCGCGGACGGCTCCAACAAATTCGGATCTAACAACCACTACGGTTATTTCCCCTCCGTCGGCGCAAGATGGGTGATCAGCAACGAAGACTTCCTCAAAAGCAACCAGATCTTCAATACCCTGGCCATCCGCGGCTCCTGGGGTAAGACCGGTACACAGGACTTCCCGGCCGGTGCAGCGCTCTTCCAATACGGGTTCACCCAAAATGGCACGATCACAACCATCAACGTGCCAAACCCCAACCTGAAATGGCAGCAGACAACTTCGACAGATGTCGGCCTGGACTACGGACTCCTCTCGGGCCGCATCTATGGTTCATTCGACTACTACCATCGTAACACCACCAATATAGTTGACCAGACCAACTCAATCGCACCGGCGCCAAGCGGGTCCGAATTCATCAACCTGAACGCCAACCTGATCAACAAAGGCTTCGAATTCGTGCTCGGCGGAACCATCGTCTCGCACAGGGACTTCACCTGGGACGCTTCTTTCAATATCTCATATAACAAAGGCAAGCTCACCAATTTCAACAACGCTCCGATCCTCACCGGGCAGATCAGCGGTAACGGCCTCAGCGGAACAACCGCCGAAGTCATCACCAACAACCAGCCCCTCGACGTCTTCTACATGCCCCACTTCCTGGGCTACACCAAAGGCGGTCTGGATAGCGTCACCAGCACCAGCTACTACGTTGGCGATCCCAACCCCCACACGCTGTATGGCTTCAGCACGACGCTCAAATACCAACACCTCTCATTGCTCCTGAACTTCGGCGGCGCGGCAGGTTACAAGATCTTCAACAACACCCAATTGGCCATCACCAACATCGGGCTGTTCAGCAAAGGTCAGAATGTCACCGAACACGCCTTCGCCCCGGGTGAATCGACCGCCAACGGTACGACTGTCTCCGACAAATACCTCGAAAGCGGCAACTTCCTGAAATTGCGTAACGCCACCATTAGCTACGCTGTCGGCAATATCTCCAGTTATTTCAAGAATGTAAACGTCTTTGTTTCGGGCACCAACCTCTTCGTCGTGACTAAGTTCACAGGTTTCGACCCCGAGGTCAACATCGACAAGACTAATAACGGCTACGCTTCCCGCAGCATGGAGTATCTGCCTTATCCGACACCACGTATCATAACGGTTGGCTTTAATACCTCATTCTAAAAGCAATAAAACACAGGACATATGAAACGCTATATAAATATCAAAACATCCTTCCTTATACTGGTCGCGGCAGCCATCGTGGGTAGCGGCTGTACAAAACTCCACGAAGACCTTACCAGTACCCTCACAGTCACGGACGCCAACAAGTTCAGCAACCTGTTCCTCCAGTCCGCTTACAACGACATCGGCGTTGTCTACGAAGATCTGGGTAATCTCCTCCAGCTGCAGGAAGTATCCAGCGACGAGTGCTTCATCCCCATCCGCGGTACCGACTGGTTCGATGGCGGCTACCACGTGCAACTCCACCAGCACAACTGGACCCGCTCCAGCGTGGCCCTCCTGGAAACAGAGTTCACCAATCTGAACAAAATGAACTACGACGCCACCGTGGTATTGGGTACAAACGGAACCGCAGATCAGCTGGCGCAAGCCCGCTTCATCCGCTGTATCGCCCTCTATGACCTGCTCGATCTCTTCGGTCAGTACCCCCTCCGGCAACCCGGGGATAACCTGCTCCTGGCATCGAAAGTCTATTCCGGGGACTCCGCCGTCCTGTTCCTCGAAAGCGAATTGACAACCTGTATCTCCAATCTCAACGCCTCCAACGGCACCACCTTGGCCAACCAGGACGCCGCCAGAGCCCTCCTGATGAGAGTATACCTCAACCGCGGCGCTTTCGACAACCGCGCTACCCCGACCTTTGCGGACGCAGACATGCAGCAGGTGATCACCCTGGGCCAGCAGATCATGAGCAATACCGCCCACGGATTCGAATCCAACTATTTCAACATCTTCAGCCCAAATAACTCAGCCACAAAAGAATCCCTCTTCTCCCTGCCAAATGCTCACGGCGCTAACACCGGCAGCGGCTTCTACGGCAGCATCGAGAATCAATGGTACTCCAGCCTGCACTATAACCAATACACCCCGCTCAACCCCCAGGCTGGCTGGAACGGCTTCTCCACCATGGGCGAGTTCTACAACACCTTCGGCGTGAACGGCACAATCCCCACCCAGACACCCGCCGATACCACCTTAGACCAACGCATAGGCGGCACGTCCTATCCGGGTGAAACGAATGCATCCGGTCTTAGGACGGGGATCCTCATCGGTCAGCAGTACGACCAGACAGGCGCCAAAGAACAAGACAGGCACAACAACAACCTGGTCTTCACCAACGCCGAAGAAGTTCCTTCGACGATCGACGTCTCCCTGCTCCCTTCTATCGAAACCTCCGGTTATCGCGTTGCCAAATACATCCCGGATTATTCCACCGGCGCTACCTCCTACCAGGTGCCCAGCAACTACTACATCCTGCTCCGGTATGCCGATGTTATCCTGATGACCGCCGAAGCTGAAATCCGCCAGAACGCTACCAACCCCGCAGCCGCCCTGATCCTCGTCAATACGCTGAGAGCGGCAAGACAAGCCCCGGCCCTGACAACAATGGCCCTGGTCGACCCCGCCAACGTATACACCACCAACACCCTCCTCGCCGAAAGAGGTCGCGAAATGTATTGGGAAGGTTGCCGTAGAACCGACCTGATCCGCTTCGGAGTCTGGAACATCGCCTGGAGATTGAAAGCAGCAGACAATGGCAACTTCTACGTGTTCCCCATTCCGCTGGATGATCTCAATAGTAACCCGAACCTCATCCCCAACCTGCAGGGCTCGAAATACTAAAATGCTCTATTTATATTTTGTGAAAGGTCATAAATTTATGACCTTTCTTTTTTTATAAACTACCAGTGATGAAACTTTCGAGGGTGCTTGCCGTTCTGCTTTGTTCCGCCTCCTGCCTCCCCTCCTGTAAACAAAAGCCCGGAAACGACAACCTCCCCCTCTTCGAACTGCAAGCAAACACCGGCATCAACTTCGACAACAAAGTCGAAGACGGCAAATACGAGAACAGCTTCCTCTTCCGCAATTTCTACAATGGCGGCGGCGTAGCCATCGGCGATATCAACAACGACGGCTTGCCCGACATCTTCCTCACCTCCAACATGGGCGAGAACAAACTCTACCTCAATAAAGGGAATTTCCAATTCGAAGACATCACCACCAGCGCAGGCATCATAAAAGACGACAAATGGAGCACCGGCGTCACCTTCGCCGACGTGAACGGCGACGGCTGGCTGGATATCTACGTGTGCTCTTCAGGCCACATGAAGAACGGCGATCGCAAGAATAAACTCTATATCAACAACCACAACAATACCTTTACCGAAGCAGCCGCCAAATACGGCCTCGATATCTCCGCCTACACTACCCAGGTCTCCTTCTTCGACTATGACGGCGACGGCGACCTCGACTGCTTCATGATCAACAACAGCCCCATCCCCGTCAATACCCTCAACAACTCCAACCGACGCGACCTCCCCGATGCAAAATGGCCCGTAGCCGATTTCCTGAAAGGCGGCGGCGACCACCTCTACCGGAACGATAACGGCCACTTCACCGAAGTAACACAACAAGCCGGCATCCACGGCAGCCTCATCAGCTTCGGCCTCGGCGTATCCGTCGGCGACGTCAACGGCGACGGCTGGCCCGATATCTTCGTCTCCAACGATTCCTACGAACGCGATTACCTCTATATCAACCAAAAAAACGGCACATTCAAAGATGACCTGGAAAACTGCTTCGGCCACACCAGCTTCTCATCCATGGGCTCCGATATGGCCGACATCAACAACGACGGCTATCCCGAGATCTTTACCACCGACATGCTGCCCGAAGACGACTACCGTCTAAAGACCCTGGGCGCCTTCGACAACGTCAGCCTCTACTACGCCAAAATAAAAGCAGGCTTCTATTACCAGTACATGAAGAACTGCCTCCAACTCAATAACCAAAACGGTAAATTCTCGGATATCGCCAACTACAGCGGCGTGTCG
>Ga0302315_10001060_pt1 | contig 29128 bp, 21 predicted proteins | sample III_Palsa_N3_1_FD_200532 | JGI IMG/M metagenome (GOLD analysis project Ga0302315, IMG submission 200532) | Peat permafrost microbial communities from Stordalen Mire near Abisko, Sweden - III_Palsa_N3_1 | ecosystem: Environmental > Terrestrial > Soil > Palsa > Peat permafrost | place: Sweden...
TTCTGCTGCTATGGTTGTGGCAGTAGATGCAACCAGTGTGTCCGAGCTGCCTGTGTTAACCGTTACGTACTTGCCGGTAACACTTGAAAGCAGAGCTACATAGCCATCCCCAGCGTTGACTACCGTAAACTCATCGGAAGAAGTAACGGTGGACGCTGAATTGGCTTGTAGAGTGTCGCTGCTGCCCGTAACACTGGCGTAGTAGCCCGTCTGCCAGGATAGCAGGGTGATAGGCTGCGCAAACGGGATCGTAAGCGCGTAGTCAATAGCCGCAAGCAGGGGTTGATTCGGCGTAGCTCCCGAGATGTACTGCTGCCCAACACTAAAGCACATTAAGCCGCCGAGGCCGTTTTCTTCGACATAGTCCACCTTATCGAAGATAGCGGTAGGATCGTCGTAAGAGACGAAGTCGCCCGTGCTGGTTATTCCCAGATAAGCGGCATGAGCACTTGTGTCATAGTGGTAGTAGGTCGAACTGTACTTCGTCGACATGATTTGCGCGTAACTAAGAGAATTGAAGTTCGTGGGATTTATAAGGTTTGGAGTGAACGTGAAACCTTGATCCGGACCTGTTGCTCCAGTCCAGTCATAGCCATAGAACGTAGTCGCCATCGCTAATTTCGATGCCGATACTCCCGCGGTAATGAAAAGCTGAACTCCGGACGACGCCGAAGGCATTGCAGTGCTGGGCGTAAAGTCCGGAATTACATACCCTCCGGATGTTATTGGAGAGTTGTACCACGTGTAATAGCCGTTGCCGCTCGGATTGTCATTTTCCTCGGTCTCCCACGGACCGGATATATCGTAGGTCTGGACATTGATCTGATCGAAATCGCTCGCGACAGCCGTGAACATGTCGATAGGTTTGTAATCGGGAGGCGCCACTGTAAGAAGCTTGCCGCTTGGCAGCGAAGAGCGCAATGAGGTAACAAAGCTGTCGAAAGCAGTCTTATCGGATTCTTGTATCGGTTCGTCGTCAAGGTCTACCCCATCCAGGCCATAGGTGCTGACGAAGCTAACGATGTTTGAGACGAGAGTTGACGTATGGCCGTCACTAAAGGTGGTATCGAACGCCGTTTCTGACCCTTGCCCGCCGATTGTAATCAGGACTTTCTTTCCCGCATTGTGCACGGCAGTAACAACGGCGGATGTGTCCGAAATAGCCCCTGTCTCGTTAGGTCCGTCCACAAGCGTGCCCGCTCCGCTTGTGTTCGGCGCTATGCTGAACCACATAAGCTCCGTGATTGAGTTATAGTCTATGCTCGCTGGAGCGATCGTACTGTACTCATCGGCTCGGTAATAGGCGGAAATCCAGGGCGACGCGGAAACCTGAATACAGGCTCCAAGCACAGCGGCGGCCAGGATGCCTGCCGTACTAACTGTGCGTAAACTAACACGGTTCATATTGTTGTCCTCGTTATTGTAAGTATTTTAGTTCCTGCACCATCAAGCCCCTGTGCCAAAACTGCTGCACCTGAACTTTTCTATATAGACAAACTGTGTAGTTCTATATAGATGATGATAATAACAGAGAATCAACATCGTGTCAATATGAGAAGTCGCCGAACACGCTCTAGAAATTTGAGAAGGGATTATTGGGCTACTTCACGAACATCGCAGTACTTTACGCATTCAACGAGGAGGCATAATAGCGTGCCAGATACTATCGACATCATTTCCACCGATACCCACCCGAAAACCTTTCCGCCCAATCCAGAGCTAGCTAAAACAGCGAATTATAACGATCCGGATATTTATGCACAAGCTGCAGCCGACCCGGAAGCATTCTGGGCCGACGCAGCAGGTCGCCTGGACTGGATCAAAAAGTGGGATACCGTGCTGGAATGGAATCACCCGCACGCAAAGTGGTTCGTGGGCGGATCGCTCAACGTGGCGGCAAACTGTCTGGATCGGCATTTGAATGGTCCCAGGCGAAACAAAGCCGCCATCATCTGGGAAGGCGAGCCGGGAGATACGCGCGTTCTTACTTACTGGGATTTGCACAGGGAAGTCTGTAAGTTCGCAAACGCGCTCACCGATCTTGGTGTGAAAAAGGGAGACCGCGTAACAATCTACCTTCCCATGATCCCGGAAGCCGCCATCGCCATGCTCGCCTGCGCGAGAATAGGTGCTCCGCACTCAGTCATATTCGGCGGGTTTTCGTCTGACAGCGTCAAAGAGCGTATTGCGGACAGCGGTTCAAGCCTGGTGATTACTTCCGATGGGGGATGGCGCCGGGGAAATATAGTTAAGTTGAAGTCCGCCGTGGATGAGGCTCTTGTTGAAGGTACGACGGTTAAAAACGTAGTGGTCATAAACAGAACCGATAAGCGCGATGAAGTGCCGATGGTTGAAGGCCGCGATCTCTGGTATTCGGATCTCATGGCTAAAGCTTCCGCAAAGCATGAAGCGGTGCCTGTCGATTCCGAAGATCTTCTCTATATCCTGTACACCAGCGGATCGACCGGCAAGCCCAAGGGCATTGCGCACACAACGGGCGGTTATTTGACGGGAGTAAACACGACGACGCATGCTATCTTCGATCTGAAGGAAGATGATGTCTACTGGTGCACCGCCGATGTAGGCTGGGTTACCGGCCACTCGTATGTCGTTTACGGTCCACTCTCCAACGGAGCAACCGTGCTTATGTACGAGGGCGCTCCCGATGCGCCCAAGCGCGACCGGTTCTGGGATCTTATCGAAAAGTACGGCGTAACCGTTCTCTACACTGCTCCGACTGCTATTCGCGCCTTTATGAAGTGGGGCACCGAATGGCCCGAAGCGCACGATCTCAGCAGCTTGCGCCTTCTGGGCTCTGTCGGCGAACCGATCAATCCGGAAGCCTGGCTCTGGTACCACAACGTGATAGGCGGCGGACGCTGCCCAATTGTGGACACATGGTGGCAGACAGAAACCGGAAGCATCTTGATCACGCCGCTGCCTGGTCTTACCACCACCAAACCTGCCAGCGCAGGGCGGCCTTTCCCAGGTATTAGCGCAATCGTCGTCGACGAGCAGGGCAATCCTCTGCCGGATGGCGCCGAAGGCGTTGGGCTGTTGGTTATCACAAAGCCATGGCCCTCCATGCTGCGCACCCTGTGGGGCGACGACGCACGCTACAAAGAAGTCTACTGGGGCAAGTTCGAAAAGCAGGGATACTACTTCGCAGGCGACGGAGCCCAGCGCGATGCCGAAGGCGATTTCTGGCTTCTTGGCCGCGTAGACGACGTCATGAACGTAGCCGGTCACCGCGTCTCCACCATGGAAGTGGAATCCGCCCTCGTCGATAACCCTAAAGTCGCCGAAGCCGCAGTCATAGGCCGTACGCACGACATAAAAGGCCAAGCCATCGCCGCCTTCGTCACCATCAAAGAGGGGATCGAACAAACCCCAGAGCTTGCAGCGGAACTAAAAGCCCACGTCGCCAAAAAAATCGGAGCCATCTGCCGCCCGGACGACCTGTTCTTCACCGCCGAGCTTCCCAAAACGCGCAGCGGCAAGATCATGCGTCGCCTTCTCCGCGATATCGCCGAAGGACGGGCGCTCGGAGACACTACTACCCTGGCCGACCCTACGGTTGTCGCCAGCTTGAAAGACAAATACGAACAGGCCGAAGGTTAAAACGAGACGGTCCGCAGGTCGAATACTCTTTATTGATCTGCGGACCGCTTGGCAATTGGAAATGACCCGAACACGATTCTCACTGGTCCTCGCTTCGACCCTTTTCATCGTATGTGCCCCAGCGCATGCGATTACAAAAGAGGTTGTCGATAGGGTGAAACATGCCGTAGCCTACATTGAAGTGAGCGACGGCTCCGGAACGGCCTTCCAGATCGATCCCGCTGGCTACTTTATCACGAACGAACATGTCGTTGAGGATGCCAGGACGGTCCAGCTCGTTTTGAACAGCGGTGAGGCAAACCAGGAGACAGTGACCGGGCACGTAGTGCGGGTCGATAAAGATCTGGACTTCGCTCTTATAAAGTCAGACAAACCCGCTTCTGAAACTCTTTCATTCGGACAGGACGCGGACCTTTACGAGACCCTCCCAATAACTGCGTTTGGATTTCCCCTTGGTAAAGATATCCTGCTTGGTGCAGATGGATCGCCTACAGTAAGTATCAATACCGGCCATGTAAGCGCGCTACGGCAGGACAAGGGCGGCATCGAGATGATCCAGATCGATGCCGACGTAAACCCTGGCAATTCCGGAGGTCCAGTTCTCGACGATCAAGGACACGTCCTCGGGGTTGTCGAGGCCGGGATTGAAGGGGCATCTGGTCTCAATTTTGCAATCCCCATCGGCATCCTCAAGTCATTTCTCTATAAACCGGACGTGTCCTTTTTTCCGTCAAGTATTCCAGCGAGCGAGGAATCGGATGTCACGAAATTTACCGTGGACGTGACTTCCTTCAACGCTGCCTTTAAGCCCAGGTCTGTGGATGTGACCTTCCAATCTCCATCCTTGCCCGAGAGGACGTACACTGCAACACAAGACAGCGGTTCGAGATACACCTTTTCCGCTCAGCTCATTCCAAAGTCTGAAGGTCCAAAGCAGCTTAAGCTAGACATCAGGAATAAAGATGGAGGGTTAAGCGCTGTTACGACCGACATACCGATCGATATCGGAGGAAGGACCTATAAGCTAAGCGACTTCAACGAAATCTCACCCAGCGGCTCGGCACCGAATAAACTCGGAGCGGGTGGGTCAGTCGTTGGCCGCGTTACTGGTCTTCCGACGGTCAAGGTAACCATATCCGGAATAAAGGCGGATCTAGACCTTAGCAACGTCAACTCGATATATATCGCACCATTGGACCAACCCATTGACTCCGTTCATTACAAGATCCGTGTTACCTCCGACAGCACAGAGCCCGTCGTTTCGGAGGGGGACGTTTCCGTGGGAAACACAGGGACGTTGTATCACGGCCCTTTACCGGAGGTGGTGGCTGGAATCACTCCAACTCAGGTTACCTTTGGTCCCCCGACAAAGTTCACTGTTCCAGGTATAGGCAGGCCAAGAGTTATCGATCTCGATGGCGATGGTCATCTCGACATCGTCGCACAGACAACCGCCGGCTTTACAGTGTTTTACGGCGACGGCAACGGCTCCTTTACTGAAGTAGACTATCCGATTCAGCTTGGCTCACCCGTCGTATTTGCCGACTTTAAGCGTGACGGCCATATGGACATAGCATCGAGCTATACGACGAGTGTGGGCATTATTTACAACCGTGGCCATAGGGAGTTCTCCCAACCCGTTACAGTCGTCACTGGTCCGAAAATATATGGATTATGCGCAGGAGACTTTAATGAGGACGGCAGACCCGATCTGGCTACCGGCGATAATTCTACAGGCCAAGTCGGAATAGTTCTCAATGAAGGTCATGGAACGTTCGCTGCCCCGGTGTATTACACACTTCACGGTCCGTTTACCATGGGCGCCTACATCACAGAAGTAAAGGCAGCCAAGTTGACAGATAGCGGACACTTAGATCTTGTCGTTGGAGTAGCCTACAACTCGGGGGCTCCAATTCTATATGGTGATGGAGAAGGCGAGTTCAAGGAACGTGGAACCGCGCCCACGGGCGGCGGAGAGATTGTGTCTACAGACATTGCCGGGCGCGGTTATGCAGACCTTGCAGGATGTGACTACTGGGGCGGAAGCTTGGGGATTTCGCTTAACGATGGTAGCGGGGTCTTTAAACAGGGCCAGAGAATTAACGGCTTGCAATATCCAAGTGGAATATTTGCCGCCGATTTAAACGGTGACGGTTACATCGACCTGGCAGTTGGACATGCGGGAAGTTCCGGTTTTTCCGTATTTCTCAACGATGGAACTGGAAACATGATCGATCAAGGTGTTGTGACGACAGAGGGCGCCACCGACGTTCACAACCCAGCGATCGGAGACTTTGATGAAGATGGCTTGCCTGATATCGTAGTAGATGGCGAGAACGATAGTCTAGTCGTTTATGAAAATACAACAGATGTCTTACCGGCTATTGGAACACTAGATCCCAACAGCGCCTCTTCAGGTGGAGAATCTTTAAGATTGAATGTCTATGGCTCAGGCTTTTTAAAGAGGTCTGTGATAGACTGGAACGGCAAGCCGCTTAAAACGACCTTCGTGAGTAATACGTTGGTAACTGCCGATGTTCCTGCGGCATTGCTGCGGACACACGGTCAAATACCTGTCAAAGTGGCCACTCCATTACCCGGAGGCGGTAGCTCCGGCCCCCTGCTTTTTACAGTGAAATGATTATATCGCCGATTAGGGTGTCTTGCCAGATAATGCTCGGTAGTTATGGCCTTCGCCAAAAAGTGAGTTAAGATGTTAGTACGTCAGTTTAAGTTCTCCGCCCTTTGGGTCTTTGTTGTCTGTTCATTTTCTAGTTCAAGCTTTGCCGCACCCACTCCAGTGACCTTTGGCACCCCCACGCCTCTTACTGTTCCAGGCATAAACCAACCAACGGTCGTGGATCTAGATGGAGACGGCCATCTTGATATCGTCGCCCCAACAACGGCCGGCTTTACCGTGTTTTATGGCAAGGGTGATGGAACTTTCACGGAAGTCGATTACCCAATTCCACTCGGCACTCCCGCCGTTTTCGCGGACTTTAACGGCGACGGACATCTGGACATTGCAACTAGTTATACAAACTCCGTTGGAATTATCTACAACACGGGAACCCGGACGTTTGCTCAACCTGTAACCGTTGCCACAGGCACTAAAATATACGGCCTCTGCACCGGCGATTTCAACGAGGATAAATTACCCGATCTGGCTACTGCGGACAATGGCACTGGGCAGGTAGGCGTAATCCTGAATCAGGGACACGAGACATTCGGGACACCCACTTATTATAACGTGGGAGGCTTCCTTAAGGATATTGAAACGGCCAAACTTACCACGAGCGGTCACCTCGATCTTATTGTAGGCATCCACTATAGTCCGACAGCGGCGATTCTCTTTGGAGACGGTCTGGGTAATTTTCCAACAACAGGCAGCGCGGCTGGCGGGGGAGGGGTGCTTGTTTGTGCGGACTTTAACAATGACGGGTTCACCGATATCGCCGGGTGCGACTACTGGAGCGATGGCCTTGGGGTTGCCCTAAACAATGGAACTGGGGGCTTCACGCAAAGCCACAGCTACACCACGGAACAGTACCCCAGCGGGATTTACGCAGGAGATCTGAACGCGGACGGGAGCCTGGATCTTACTGTAGGGCAGCAGGGAACAGGAGATTTTTCAGTTTGGCTCAACGATGGCACGGGCAACTTTACCCTTCAGGGAGAAATAACTACACCTGGCGCGACCGACGTTCACGATCCCGTGCTTGGTGATTTCAACGAGGACGGCTTGCCCGATGTTGTTGTCGATGGTGAGCCGAATACCTTGAATCTCTATCTCAACTCGACGAATGTAACTCCGGTAAGCACCTCTCTACTTCCGGCGTATGCGTACGTGGGAGAATCAGCCTACAACTTTGACGTCGTTGGGACCGGATTTCTCAAAAGATCGGTAATCGAGTGGAATGGAAGCCCGCTTCCAACAACGTATATTAGCAGTTCGCTGCTTTCGGCTGTGGTTCCCGCGTCTCTCTTGCTCGTTCCCGCTCAGGTCCCTATTAGGGTTGTAACCTCCTCTCCTGGAGGCGGTACTTCGGCTGCTCTGACATTTACAGTCAGTTATCCGGATCCGTCGCTAACAAGCGTTTCGCCGGAGACTGTATCTCAGGGCACATCAGGTCAATTTTTGACGCTTACCGGAAGTAATTTTGCTCCAGGGGATTCCGTTATTTACAACGGTGTGTCCGGGGCGTTATATCCAACCACCTATGTGGATTCAACAACACTCACTACAGCAATACCTGCCGCGGTGACGAATTCAGTACAAACCGTTTCGATTGCCGTAAGCGCTCCAACTACTTACGGCGGGGGCGGTGTAAGCAACGCGATATCTTTATCCATCTCGAAGATAACGTATCCTGGCGGAATCAACTTTTTCTCGACTCCGTTTGCATACAGTGACACGCTGTCCAACATCTTTAGTACCGAACCGGACCCAACCTTACTCTATTTGTGGAACCCGCTGAGCTTTACATATGGCACTCAGGGCGATCCGAATCCCGTAAAGATTGCGCTCGGGCGAGGATACTGGGCCGATTTTCCCTCCGGCGGATCGAGTTTGAACTACATAGGCAGCCCTGCTTCAACAGCATCTGATTACACAATACCGCTGCAGGCAGGGTGGAATAGTATTGGTGACCCTGAGACGATCTCGGTGAACGTCAGTAATCTGACATTTACGTCGACCGACCTAACATTCGCAGCCGCGTCGTCAGGAAATTCTCCTCTGATAAGTCCGATCCTGTACAACTTTCAACAGGCGTCCGGAGGAACAACCGGTACATACGCACCAGTGACATCCGCTGGTACAATTACTCCTGGACTAGGTTATTGGATCTATGCGTTTGCGGACACAACATTAAATTTCCCGCTTCCCGCCACGCTGCCTGCGGCAGCGCCCGTTCAGACCACGGTTTCACCGGTCAACGGAACTGGGGGCGGTACAACGGCCGGCAGCGGAAAGACCTTTTACAAGCGCCACCACTTGTAAATCATGCAAAATTTTAAAGGAGATTCACCGATGCGGTACTTTTCACTTGTGAGCCTCCTTGTGTTGCTCCTAACTTTCACCGGCGTAGCCGCAAGGGCGCACCACCACGACCAGCCTGTAGTCACTGGATCGGCCATAACCAACTCGGTCATCCTGATTGTCCGGCACGCCGAAAAACCGGTGGATGGCGACGGTTTAACCCCAGCCGGCCAGGCCCGCGCACAGGCTTATGTCCACTACTTTGAGACTTACACTCTTGATGGGCATCCTCTGCACTTTAACTACCTGTTTGCCGCCGCGGATTCTGCAAGCAGCATGCGGCCGCGGTTGACCCTGGAGCCCCTCAGCAATGCCTTGGGATTGCCTTTAAACACCAATTTCAAAAATAAGCATTACGAGGATCTTGTAGCGTACTTGCAAACGGTTGCCTCAGGCAAAAACATCCTTATTTGTTGGCATCACGAAGAGATAGCCAATCTTCTTACCGCACTCGGCGCGGATCCCAATCAGTTGATCCCCAACGACACATGGCCTGAAGACCAGTACGGCTGGGTCATACAATTGTGCTACGACAAGAATGGCCATCTGATCCCAGGAAAAACTCGGCGCATCGATGAACATTTGGCAATACGTTAAGATTCCTCATCAAATCGAAACAATTTTCAGGGTATCATTGCCATTGTGTTTGATACGGCTGTCTTTTGGCCGGTAATCGAACCCCCCGAATAGTCCTCTAGGAGACTTCGTATTGAAGATTCATGAATTTCAAGCCAAGGAACTGCTGAAAAAGTATGGCGTGCCTGTCCCGGAAGGCAAAGTGGCATCTACTCCCGCGGAAGTAAAGAAGTTTGCCGCCAACCTGGAACGCAAAGTTGTGATCAAAGGTCAGGTTCATAGCGGCGGGCGTGGAAAGGCCGGAGCTGTAAAGCTCGCCGAAACCGCAGCCGATGCCGCAGCCGCAGCCGAACAGATCCTCGGTCACACCTTCTTTTTCGCACAGGCCAACGCCGACCTCACCGTCAACCGCGTACTCGTTGAAGAAGCGCTCAACATTGCAAGCGAAGTCTATCTGGCAATAACCCAGGACCGCGCCGCACAGTGCGATACCCTTATCCTCTCTATCCAGGGCGGTATGGATATCGAGGAAGTGGCGCATAACAATCCCGCCGACATCACCAAAATAAAGATTGACCCGCTGCTCGGCCTGACCGACTACACAGTCCGTCAGGCGCTCTTCGAATCCGGATTCGAGAAGTCCTTGATCAACGCGGCCGTCCCTGTCCTCAAGAATCTCTACAAGGCTTATGTCGGAACCGACGCCACTCTTGCAGAGATCAACCCACTTGTAATCACAAAGGGCGGCCGTATTATCGCAGGCGACGCCAAATGGGATATTGATGACAACTCCATGTTCCGCCATCCGGAGTTCGCTGAGCTCGCCGATGTAACAGGCGAAGACCCCATCGAAACGGAAGCGCATCGGCGCGGCGTGCAGTACGTGCGTCTTGAAGGCGGAGACATCGGCATCATCGGGAATGGCGCCGGTTTGGTTATGACGACCATGGACGAAGTGAAGCGGGCCGGCGGAAATCCTGCGGACTTCCTCGATATCGGCGGAGGAGCCAAGGCTGCTGCCGTTACGAGCAGCCTGGAGATCGTTCTTTCCGATAAGAACGTAAAGGGCGTCCTCTTCAATATCTTTGGAGGCATCACCCGCGGCGATGAAGTCGCTAAAGGAATTATCGAAGGCATTGCCACCCTCGATGTCAAAGTCCCAATAGTCATCAGGCTTGCAGGAACGCGCGCCGCCGAAGGCGCGGAAATCCTGCGCACCACAAACCTTGTGGCGGCCGAAACCATGCAGGAAGCTGCAGCAAAGATCGTAGAACTCGCTTACGCGGGTACCGGGGCGTAACTCTCAGATTAGAGAAGGAGAACATAAATGGCGGATTTGTTTGATTATAAGATCGTAGTAAGCGACCAGGACGACGAAACGGACGAAGAGACATTAAACTCTCTGGGCGCGCAAGGCTGGGAGCTTGTTAACGCCGTGGCCGATGTTCGAGCCAACGATGAAGCTGAAGACGACGACGACCAGAATGTTCCAGTCACCGTATTCTATTTAAAGCGCCGAAAAGGTTAACGCAGCGGAATGAGCATACTTATTTCTAAAAACACTCGCGTCATTGTCCAGGGTATCACCGGACGTGAAGGCGAGTTCCATACGAGCCAGATGATCGCTTACGGAACACAGGTTGTCGGCGGTGTCACTCCCGGAAAGGGCGGCCAAACCGTCCTGGGCGTTCCCGTCTTCAACACCGTTCGTGAAGCCGTCGCTGCTACCGGCGCCGATGCCACCTGTATCTTCGTCCCGCCGCCCTTCGCGGCCGACGGCATTATGGAAGCGGTGGACGCTGGAGTTGGCCTCATCGTTTGTATCACGGAAGGCATCCCAATTCAGGATGAAATTCGTGCTGTGAATGTTGTCAATAGGTCCAAGTCACGCCTCATTGGCCCCAACTGCCCTGGGCTTCTTACCGTGAACGAATCGAAGATCGGTATCATCCCGGCAAACATCTTCATTCCAGGCCCGGTTGGTATCGTATCGCGCTCCGGCACACTAACCTACGAATCTGTCGATGCGCTCTCGCGAGCAGGCATCGGCCAAACATCGTGTGTTGGTGTTGGAGGCGATCCAATGCCAGGCACACGGTTCATTGACGTGCTTCCGCTATTCGAAGCAGATCCCGAAACCAAAGCCGTTGTCATGTGCGGAGAGGTTGGGGGATCCGACGAGGAAGTGGCCGCCGAGTATATCAAGACGATGACTAAACCCGTCGTCGGGTTTATCGCCGGTCTCACCGCCCCTCCAGGAAAGCGCATGGGACACGCCGGAGCCATCATCTCCGGATCCAGCGGCGGACCTCAGGCGAAAGTCGATGCTCTGAAGGCGGCAGGCGTACGCGTTGCCGAATCCACAGCCGATATCCCAGGTCTCATTAAAGAGGCTCTGGGTCTATAATCTGCAAGAGGGCGCAGCTCGAGGAGCTGCGCCCTCTTGCTCATTCGTATTTCTATACCGACCGTTCTGTATCTAACGTCCTACCAAAACTATTGTCTGGTAAAAACTATAAATCCTCCAAATGGGCTTGTTTAATTCTTACTCATTGAGTATACTTTCCTTGCGTTAATCGTTCGGTAAGGCTGTCTCTATGTCGAGAATCTATACTGATCGGTCTACAAAATTACATTGAAGTCTGCTTGCCGGCGTTTTTGGGCTGCAGACGGATTAAGTGGGAAACATCCGGTATGGCTACAAATCCTGTCCCGCTGTCCACGGTGAACAGTAAGGTGCTGCCAAAGATGCAGCGCCAGGACACCTGGTGGATACAGCCTCTCGCGACGTTCGTTGTATTTGTTGCGTTTATAATCTACGTAACATTCCGGACTTTCGAGAACGCTTACTTCGAAGTAGGCAGCTACCTCTCTCCTCTCTACTCACCGCACATCTCAACAAATTGGATGATTTTCGGGAAGCACTTCTCACCCGCGATTTTCGTCCTTCCGGTCCCGCTCCTCTTCAGATCGACCTGCTACTACTACCGCAAAGCCTACTATAGAGCGTTCTTCCTGGATCCACCCGCTTGCGCTGTCACTGAAGTATCGTACCGGCACAAGTACAACGGCGAAAAAGAGTTTCCGCTCATACTGCAGAACATCCACCGCTATGGGTTCTATCTGGCGGCGATAGTCATGGTCGTTCTGTGGTGGGATGCGATTCTTGCTTTCACTACGCACGACGCGGCCGGTGCGCTGCACTTTACGGTTCGCCTGGGCTCTCTCATCTTCCTGGCTAACGTTTCGCTGCTGAGTATGTATACGTTTTCCTGTCATTCGTGGCGTCACCTGTCGGGTGGCTGCATGAACTGCTTTTCCTGCTCCGCGGGCGCTGTAAAGCGGCATACGCTCTGGCAGAAGATTTCCCATTTAAATGAAAATCATGCCCTTTGGGCCTGGTGCAGCCTGTTTTCAGTGGCGTTAACCGACCTTTACGTTCGGTATCTCTCCATGGGCGCACCCATCGATTTTAAGATTTTCTAAGAGACGAGGTTGTCAGGATGGAATCCTACGAGACATTTGAATCGGACGTGCTGGTAGTCGGAGCAGGCGGCGCGGGACTGCGCGCCGTGGTGGCGGCCCGAGAAGCCGGAGCGTCCGTCCGTGTCGTCTGTAAGTCCCTTTTGGGCAAGGCGCACACCGTTATGGCGGAAGGCGGCGTCGCCGGGGCCCTGGGCAATATGAATGAACCCGACAACTGGGAAGTTCATTTTAAAGACACGCTCAAGGGCGGCAAGTTTATAAACAACTGGCGCATGGCGGAGATCTTCACCAAGGAAGCTCCAGAACGCGTTCTGGAACTGGAACAGTACGGTGCCGTCTTCGACCGTACTCCCGAAGGCAAAATCTCCCAGAGGCCTTTTGGTGGTCACACCTACAGACGCCTTAACCATGTGGGAGACCGCACCGGCCTGGAACTCATCCGAACGATGCAGGATAAGGCCGTCGGGGTAGGGATGGACATCCATATGGAAGTCACCCTCACCCGTCTGCTGAAGCAGGATGGCCGTGTTGTCGGAGCCTTCGGCTACTACCGCGAGACCGGCAAGTTCGTGGTCTTCAAGGCCCGCGCCGTAATCCTTGCTACAGGCGGCTGGGGACGAATGTTCAAAGTCACCTCAAACTCCTGGGAGTCCACGGGTGACGGCGTCATGATGGCCTACGAAGCTGGAGCCGATCTGCTCGATATGGAGATGGTCCAGTTCCATCCGACTGGTATGGTCTGGCCTCCAGGCGTCCGCGGTCTGCTTATTACTGAAGGCGTCCGTGGCGAAGGCGGAGTACTCCGTAACAGCGAAGGCAAGCGCTTCATGTTTGAAGACAAGTACATGCCCGACCTGTATAAGGGACAGTTTGCCGACACCGAAGAAGAAGGCCACCGCTGGCTCGAAGATAAGAAGAACAATAGGCGGCCACCGGAACTCCTTCCACGCGACGTTGTTGCGCGCGCGATCTACAAAGAAGTGCTGGCCGGACGCGGAAGCGAGCACGGCGGGGTCTATCTCGATGTCTCCCACCGCGGAGCAGACTACATCCACCGCAAGCTTCCAAGCATGTACGAACAGTTCCATGCTCTGGGCGATGTGGATATCACAAAGCAGCCGATGGAAGTCTATCCCACCATCCATTACGTCATGGGCGGCATCCGGGTCGAGCCTGAAACCGCGGCTACGTCGGTTCCAGGCCTCTACGCCGCTGGAGAGTCCGCAGCCGGACTCCACGGCGCGAACCGCCTGGGCGGCAATTCCCTCTCGGACATCCTGGTCTTTGGGCGTCGCGCCGGAATGGCAGCGGCGGAATACGCAAAGGGCATTGGAGACGGCAATATCGACGACACCCAAATCGAAGCAGAACTCTCCGTTCTTCTGGAACCCTTCAACACAACCGGCAGCGAGAACCCATACGGCATCGCGTCTGAACTGCAGGAAACCATGCAGAAGAACGCCATGATCGCACGTAAGGAAGATGAGCTTGCCGAAGCCCTGGATACCATCCTTGAGCTTCAAGTACGGGCTAAAGAGATTAAAGCCGAAAGCGGCCGCGCCTTTAACCCCGGCTGGCATGCCGCGCGTGATATTAAGTACATGCTCAAGACAAGCGAGATCATCGTCCGCTGCGCCCTCGAACGAAAAGAGAGTCGGGGAGCACAATGGCGTCTCGACTTCCCGGACGAAGATCCATTCTGGGCCAAGCACAACATTATCGCAAGCAAGGACGGCGACACAGTCAAACTAGTCGCTCGCCCATTGTCCGAGATGCCGGAACATCTGGCTCGTCTCTTTGATGACCATTAGATCGGTTAAACACTATGACAGACAAAATTACTCTAAAAGTACTGCGCGGCGACAGTGAAGGCGCCAAGCTGGTCTCGTACGAAGTTCCCACATTTGCTGGAATGGTAGTTCTTGACGCCGTCCATCACGTTCAGCAGCATTTCGACGGATCGCTCGCATGCCGCTGGAACTGCAAAGCCGCTAAGTGCGGCTCGTGCAGCGCTGAAGTAGACGGCAAGCCCAAGCTGATGTGCAAAACTCGCGTAGACCAGTACCCGACGGGCGTCATTGAAGTTGGACCGCTGCGTACGTTCCCGTTGATTAAAGATCTGGTTACGGATGTATCCTGGAACTACCGCGTGTCGACAAAAATTCCCCCGCTGCAAACCGATGGCGACGGCAAGCCATTCAACCTGCAGCAAATGGATGTGGACCGCGTTCAGGAATTCCGAAAGTGTATCGAATGCTTCCTCTGCCAGGACGTTTGCCATGTACTACGCGAACACGACCGCAAGGACGCCTTCTTCGGGCCTCGGCAAATGGTAAAGATAGCGTCCCTGGACATGCATCCCAAGGACACCCTGAACCGGCGTGAGCAGCTCAAGGGCGAAGCCGGCATCGCGCTTTGCAACATCACCAAGTGCTGTACCGAGGTCTGTCCGGAGCACATCCACATTACCGACAACGCCATCATCCCTCTCAAAGAGCGCGTGGTCGATGAGTACTACGATCCTATTCGCCGCCTAATCCGCGTATTTTCAGGCAATAAGACCGGCAAATAGGCTCTTTCCTGGCGCCACTCCATTAGCCCTGGAGTGGAGTGTCCTATTCGGCCCAGCCTAGAAGTGCGTCCCGACGGTCAAGTTAAAATTAGTATCGTCGTAACCGTCAATCTTTCCGTTGAGCTGGTAAGCCAGCTCAACGAAGGCCTGGCTGAATTTTGCTCCGATTAGAAACTTCCCGGCAAAATTGGTCGCATTTCCCGAACCAATATCCCCGCTGCCATTCAGAACCGCTCCCCCAACTCCAGCCCCAAAATAAGGACTGAACGTGCCGGCCGTTATTAGCTTTGTAATGTAATACCTGTCGGTAATAAACAGGGCATACGTATTGACCGTATTTCCGTGGCCGGAATTGTAGTCATAGTCGGCGTCGATGGAAGGTGTCCCTGAAGTAATCCCAAGCCCCGGCAGGGTGTACCCCAATCCCACATGCAAACCATAATCATTGAAATTATTCCGTGCGGTGTTGCTTTGCAGGAAGTTGCCCCCAATAGCCACCGAGAACGGGGAAATCAGCGGGGCAGCACGAACCTCGGAAATTGGAAGTAATGCTGCTGATCCCAAAACGACCCCGGTAATTGCTATTTTCATAATCCCAATGTTTTTCATTTGATGCACTCCTTGTTATGCTTTGTTCCCGCTTTCCCGATTAACTACGCCTATCCAATCGCATTCATTATGGCGACAGTAATGAGATGTTTCATGCAGAACGAAATAGGGGGAAGACTCAATCATGAGAATTATCACGCTGGAAGAGCATTTTACCACGCCCATGTATATCGAGGCGACTGCGTCGCTCTCAATGGGGCAGCCCCCGAATAACTACCTGCAGAATATCCAGCGTAAGCAGCTCGATCTTGGCGACGAGCGTATTGCGGATATGGACGAGGCAGGGATCGACACTCAGGTCCTGTCCCTCTCGGGAATCCTTCTCGACGCGCTCGCTCCCGCAACGGCCACCGTTGTGGCCGCAGATGCCAACAATACGGCTGCCAGGGCGATTCAGGCTAATCCAGGGCGGTTTGCCGCGTTTGCCGCGCTCGGGCTCAGGGAACCTGATATGGCTGCTGACGAACTCAGGCGGTGCGTGGAGGAATTTGGTTTCAAAGGAGGCATCGTCAACGGCACCACCGACGGTCTGTTTCTCGACGATCCCCGGTTCTTTCCTGTTTTTCAGGCCGCCGCCGAACTAAAAGTCCCCATATATCTCCATCCTGCACCGCCTCCATCCGCGGTACAAAAAGCGTACTACAGCGGGTTGCCCGAAGGATATGGGCAGGCTCTATCCATAGCAGCGTGGGGATGGCATGCGGAAACCGGCCTGCATGTGCTGCGGCTGATCGTATCCGGCCTCTTTGACCGTCTCCCAGAACTGCAGATTATTATAGGGCATATGGGCGAAAACCTTCCCTTCTCCATAGCTCGGGCAGAGTCGGTCCTCGCGCAAACGGTGACAACACTCAAGAAACCTATCTCTGAATATTTTCTCACCAATTTCCACGTCACAACCAGTGGATACTTTACGCTTCCCCCGTTCCTGTGCGCTTTGCAGGTGACCGGAGCAGACAGAATATTGTTTTCGGTGGACTACCCGTTCAGTACAAACAAAAAAGGCCGAGCATTCCTGGATTCTTTGCCTGTAAGCCCCGAGGATAAAGAGAAAATTGCTCACGGGAACGCAGAACGTCTGCTGCTAGTCTGAGGAATAGATCTCCTTGTAATAGTCCCATCCGGGGTCTGTAGCCAGTCTAATGTAGGCAATCTGACCTGAATGGTAGGTGTCTTCCGAACCAAGGCGCGCAATGGCCACTCCGAGCTTTGTGGGGTAGCCCCAGAAATTGATCTCTTCGTCCAGCGGCTTGTCTTTAAACTTCGTCTCCACCACAGACAGAGTCTTGTTCTGCTCTTCCTTCAATATAGAGACTAAATCCGCCACTGGCTTTCCATCGGCGAGCTTTGCCGCTTCTTTCTGGTCACTTTCATAGTCGGGAAAATCTCCGGAATTCAGCATGGCCTGCGCCGACCACTCAACAGCAATAAGATGAGCCAGTGTCTCGTGAATGCTCTTGCTCTCAGGATAAGGTTTCCAGGATACTTGCTCATCGTTGACCCCTCTAAGATGCTTAAAGAGACTCTCATGAGAGGATCGCACGTCGCCTAAAATGTCTTCTATAGTAAGGGGCATAGATATTCCTCGAAAGTTACTTGATATTGTCCTCTCGATGTTTTTTCTACTTCCATGTCGAAATATCCTTCGAGTGGTGCTATCGTCTTGCCGTCGTCAAATGTCTCGTCTATGACCATGATAACTTTGAACCACTAAATATCACTTTTGGGCCATTGTCATCGGCTATTAATTAGTGTATCCTGATCGCACTACTCTCTGGGCCAACTCATGCCTGCCGTCTTGCGAATAGAAAGTAAAATAACACGATGACATCTCCTAAGAGCATTCCGCTGCCGGAAGCAAGAATTGCCCACTTTGAAGGGCTTGCCTATGGGCTATTCATGCACTGGGGACTTTACTCCCAGCTTGGACGCGGAGAATGGGTCCAGCATCTCGAAAAAATCCCTGTCGAAGAATACGCAAAGCTTAAAGACACCTTCACGGCAAAAGACTTCGATGCCCGCGCCATCGCTCGCTTCGCCAGAGAGGCAGGCATGCGCTATATCACGCTCACAACCCGGCACCACGAAGGTTTCTCGCTGTACGACACGCGCGGTCTCTCCGAATTCGACGCACCGCACTCTCCGGCAGGCCGCGATCTTGTCGCAGAGTTCGTAGAAGGATGCCGCGCCGAAGGAATCGTACCCTTCTTCTATCACACGACCCTCGATTGGCGTTGGGACAGCGCAAACTGCTCGGAAGCGAAGTTCGAAGAATACCTCCAGTATTTAAACGATTCGGTAGAGGTTCTTTGCCGCAACTACGGTCCCATTGGAGGCCTCTGGTTCGATGGCAACTGGTCGCGCAAAGCAGACTGGAAAGAAGACAGACTCTACAGCACAATACGCCGCTGGCAGCCTGAAGCCATGATCATAAACAACACCGGCCTGGAGGCGGGTGGGGTAGTGGGACATCCCGAAATAGACTCCACTACCTTTGAACAAGGTTTGCCAACAGCCCCGGATCGCACAGGCTGGCCAAAGTACGTTGCCGGCGAAATGAGCCAGACAATGAATACCCACTGGGGAATCGGCGCCAGGGACTTTGCCTACATGTCTCCTATTCAGGTCATCGAAAACCTGTGCACCTGCCGCAAGGCAGGAGCCAACTATATGCTTAACGTCGGCCCTACGGCGGACGGAGCCATTCCCGAATATGAAACCGCCTTGCTGCGCCGTGTCGGACAATGGATTGAGCTCGCCGGACATGTTATTTACGCCGGAAAGCCCATTCCAGGCGTAAAGTGCAACGGCCGCGATTTTCTCCTTGAAGCGGACGGCAAATACTATTACTTTGCCTTCAATCAGTCGCAAACCGGCGATGCGCACGTCACAGTTGGCGGCGGCGGCACTAACCTTCGCGCCCTGAGCGGACTGCCGAAAGAAATAAAGCAGGTTCGATGGATCGACAACCAGGAAGAGCTGACCTTCACCCAGAATGGCGCGGGAGTGGGCACCCGCGCCCTGGCAGCTCTGGATTGCACGGGCTATCCGTACGGCACAAATCTGGTCGTCAGAATAGCGGAAATCGATACCGTCTAATCGATGCGGAATCACAAACCTTATCTCTCGTTCATTTATGGATCATTGCTGGGTTTTCATATTCTATTCATCTCAATGGACTAGAATAAGATCCGAAGAAGGGCTGCTGCAGTGTCAGCAGCCTGGATCCAGAGAAAAAGAGGTACAGGAATGCAAAAACGGCACATCTTGGGAATTGTCGGCGTCTTTACATTGGCGCTGGCATTGTTGGTCCCAGCGTTCGCACAAAAAGGCCAGCGGCCCGATGTCGGACCACAGGGGGCTATTGGTCGTATCTCTGCCGTGAGCACCAGTTCAATCACGGTAGATACCCGTAAAGACGGGTCGAAGACTTTCTCGATAGGTTCCGCAACCACGGTAACCATCGATAAGCAGCCGTCCACCGCGGATAAATTGGTCGTTGGCCAATTTGCCGCTGTAACAAGCAGCGATGGAACTTCGACCACCGCCATTAATGCTCGCGTCAGACGAGCCCGCCCAACAGCAACCCCGGCTCAGGCGCCCACTGTCGAAACGCCTCCCGCTCCTGCTGCTCCGCCCGCTCCAGCTCCTCCTGCCCCCGCCGGAAATTAGTTTTCAGCAGGCAAAACGAGAGCCGTTTCCGCCAATGCGGGAACAGCTCTCGATTTTTTTGTGCCCCGGAAGTTAATTATTCTTAAGATTCATGACTAGATTTTCATATGGTCTTCATTTCATAGGTTTAGAATAAGAGCAGAAGAAAAGCTAAGGAAAGAGGTACAGAAATGTCTCTACGAAAGAAGCAAGTGTGGGGGATTGTTGGCGCATTCACACTGACGTTAGCTCTGCTAATCCCGGCATTCGCACAGCAGGGACCGCCCCCGCCCCGGCCCGATGTCGGAGCTCAAGGGGCCCTGGGACGAATTACCACGGTCAGCAGCAGTTCTATTACTGTTGAGACACGAGACGACGGTTCTAAAACGTACTCGATCGGTACAACAACGACGATAACAGTCAACCGGCAGCCTTCCACAGTCGACAAGCTCGTCGTGGGGCAATTTGCCGCTGTCACAAGCAGCGATGGAACCACCGCTACGGCGATCGATGCTCATTTCCGACGCCCACCTCCTAATGTGGGTTCGGCCGGTGCTCTCGGAAGGATCTCTGCGGTAAGCAGTACGTCCATCACCGTAGATACCAGAGACGGAACCTCAAAAACGTATACGATTAGTTCATCCACAACCATCAAGCTGGACGATCAAACGGTAACAGCGTCGAGCTTAGCCGTCAAGCAGTTTGCGGCGGTCACCAGCTCCGATGGTACAACCACAACGGCCATCGATGCCCACTCCCATATGGGACCTCCTCCTGGTGGCGGACCCGGTGGGCAGGGTGGACCTGGCGGGGGACCTGGTGGACCCGGTGGGGGCGGACCTGGCGCGCAGGGGGGACCTCCCGGACAGTAGGATCCCGAATAAGCTGATCTAGACCTAGGGCCGCTTCCGAAGATTTCGGGAGCGGCTCTATTTTCGTACCATTACGTTCCCCCCAGCCCCATTAATATGAAATGGTGTAACGCCATACACCGATTTTTTGTGTTTGGTAGCATGCTAATTATCGGACTCGTTGACTAATGTACCAAAATGTGTTACAATTTCATAGTTTGGAGCGGAATTAAGTAAGTCGCTCTCAAATTTTATAGATTTTCGACATATTTTCCGGTATTTCTGAAACGAGTATGGTAATGAACAACCGTCCACCCCTGGCCCAAAGATCTTTTTCAAGCTCCGTGATAGAAGATGCGATCGCGGATGTAAGCAGGCGCATCGGTGATCCTGAAATAGCGGCTCTGTTTGTGAACTGCTTTCCGAACACCCTCGACACAACCGTTACTCTAGATGGCGCCGATTCTCTGCGTCCGGACACCTTTGTCGTAACCGGAGACATCGAGGCGATGTGGCTCAGGGATTCCACGAATCAAGTCTGGCCATATCTACGCTTCGTCAGCGACGCCCCCGATGTAAGCCGGTTAATACAGGGAGTCATCAACAGGCAGGTCCAGTGTGTTTTGGTGGATCCCTACGCCAACGCCTTTCATCGAGAGCCGCAGAACAGCCAGTGGGTTACCGACCATACAGTTATGACTCCCGAACTACACGAGAGAAAGTACGAATTGGACAGCCTGTGTGCGGTCCTTAGATTGTCTTACGGCTACTACAAGGTAAGTAAGGACCATTCGTGCTTTGACGCCCGCTGGATGGAAGCCATGCGCAAGATCGTGAACACGATCCGCAACGAACAAGCAGGCGCCGACGAAGCCGAGAAATGCGACTACAGGTTTCAGCGCGATTCACGCGACCCCACCGAAACCCTCGCTTCCGGTGGATATGGTCAGCCGGCGAATCGTTGCGGCCTGAGCAAGTCTCCGTTCCGTCCTTCAGACGACGCTGCCCTTCTGCCATTTTTAATTCCCGCCAACGCCATGGCCGTTGTTTGCCTGAAGCAGCTGGCCAAGATCTGGACTGAAGTCTGCAATCAGCCCGCTGATGCGGCCGAAGCTACCGCGCTTGCCGACGAGATCGAGAGCGCCATCAACAAGCATGCGATCATCGAGCATCCTGAATTTGGTAAGATCTTTGCCTACGAAGTGGATGGTTATGGGTCGCACTATTTTATGGACGACGCCAACATACCAAGCCTTCTTAGCCTGCCTTACCTTGGATACGGCTCAACCAGCGATCCCATCTATCAGAGAACCCGGCAGTATGTTTTAAGTCCCGCAAATCCTTATTATGTAACGGGAAAGGCGGCGAGTGGGGTGGGGAGCCCGCACACCGGACGAGGTACTATCTGGCCCATGTCCCTGATCATGCAGGCCCTCACCTCCGAATCCGAGGAAGAAGTCCGCCACTGCCTGTACTGCCTGCGCGATACGCATGGGGGAACCGGCTTTATGCACGAGTCTTTCTTGAAGGACGATGCCTCAAACTATACGCGCAGCTGGTTTGCCTGGGCAAATACGCTGTTTGGAGAACTCATCCTAACCACGGACAGCAAGTTCCCTGGGCTGCTGGAAAGTCTATAGAGAGGGACGTTATATAGTGTAGTGACTACACTCTCCAGATTGTGCAATAATATGGCAAATATCATGACACATACAAAGCTTTCTTCTCCTAAGAGTCTGCCTGGCAAGGTGGCTGGCATGCTGCGGGAGCGTATTCGCTCTGGATACTACCAGGCGGGAGATCGTCTGCCGGCCGAACGTGTACTCGAAGAAGACCTGAGCGTCGATCGGCGGGTCGTCCGTGCAGCTATTGCGGAACTGGACAAGGAAGGTCTGCTGATCAGGCGCCCCAACTGCCGGCCCATCGTACAGGTTCTGCCTCCACAAGCGTCAGAAGCCGACGAATCCCGCTCCGTCTCGCAATTTCCCTCCTCGCGGCTTGTTGCCCTCGTTATGTGGCACGGCGGACCTGGCGATGACGCCGGCACCGCGCAGCAGCGAATTTTCTGGGGAATGAACCAGGCGCTCGGGCAGGCAGGCTATCACGGCGTCTTTCTGGACCTTGGCGAGGAAGTTGGAAACGAAGAGCAGAATGCAGAGCGCGAAGCCATGCATCTGCGCTACGCGCTGGACCACGGCTTTGGAGGCATCCTGTTCTACGCCTACGCAAACAACAGCAACCGTGAACTGATCCAGGAAGTCTCCCGCCGCATGCCGCTGGTCCTCATCGACCGCATGGTTCCAGGCGTGGAATCGGACTTTGTCGGATCCGAAAACCGCCGTTCCATGTATGATGCTACGAAGCACTTAATCGGCCTCGGACACGAGCGCATCGCCTACGTTACCAAAGGGGATTCCATCAACACCGTGCACGAACGGCAGGTTGGGTACCTCGATGCCATGCGCAAGACATTTGGCTCCCATGCAAACGAGATGGTAATCACCGCGCCTGCGCCGGACAATGATTCATGGACCGTATTCGATGCCGTGTTCGGCCTGCCCAAGCAGCAACGCCCAACGGCCGTTCTTTGCGTAAACGACGACGAAGCGGTGCGCGTTGCGAAGCGCCTCTCCGAAGTGGGCCTCAGTGTGCCGGGTGACGTGTCCCTTATGGGCTTCGACAACATCGTCCGAACCCTGCCCACCGGTGCGTCCTTCACCACCGTAGCCCAGCCCTTCGAAGACATCGGCAAGGCCGCAACAAAGCTGTTCCTGCGCCGCATGACAGATCCCAACGCCCTGCCTATCCACATCGAGCTGCCAACAGAGATGATAGCCCGCCATAGCGTCAAGTCTCTCATTGACGGCGACTAGATTTCAGAATTGAACGGACTAACAAAAATCCGGGTGATGCCTTTAACAGCATCACCCGGATTTTTTGTTTGGAGCGTGTGTCAAACTATGTCTGAACCATGTTTGCTCCAGGTTATGGACGAATTATAATTTTTATGAACCAATTTGAGATCTTAGAAAGAGACTTCTGACATAAAAGGGCAGCCTGACCCGTTGTATTACTTTTGGTACGAATATTGCCTGACAATCCCCTTCAAAGCTGAATTCCCCAGAATGAGCGACTTTTCCATCTCAATACTGATTTACTGAGCATCAATTTCTGTTCGAAACAAGATTGATGGAGCGTGTATGGTGCTAATTATTGTAAAATGTTTTAAAAAATGGAGCATAATTGTTCTGAAAGTTTATTGACTTTCGCTCCAAACTGTGATAGACTAGTAATGTGGACGGCGAAACGAGATGATGCTTGGATTAAACAGCGTCGTTGAAACAAGGATCTTCTCCACAATTTCGAAAAGAACGGCCCGCAGCGTATACGCTGCGAAATTATAGTCACATTTAAGTAAAGGATATCGATCATGCAAGACATCAAAAGATCAAAAGGATTTACTCTCATTGAGTTACTCGTCGTGATAGCCATCATAGCAATTTTGGCCGCAATCCTCTTCCCCGTATTTGCTAAGGTTCGGGAGAAGGCTCGGCAGACGTCCTGTCTCTCTAATCTCAAGCAGATTGGCATGGGATTAATCCAGTACAGCCAGGACAATAATGAAATCATGTGCAAGGCATGGGAGGGAAATGGTGGGTACGCCCCATCTGATCCTACTGCAAATAATACGAAGTGGAAATGGATGGACTGCATCTATCCTTACGTAAAAGACACAGCAGTATTTCACTGCCCAGACTTTAACGACGATTTGCATCTAGGAGCCACCGGAAACTACGTTCCATACCAAGAGCTTGGTCAGGTTACCGGTACCGTGAAAGGCGGCGACGACACTCACTACGGTAGCTATGCGATAAACGCTGCTTACTGGGACTATACATATAACAATTACGGATTTAGCTCACCGGCCTCTTCCTCTGGCAATGGTAGTTCTCAGGCTATTTTGATCAATCAGCTAAACCACCCATCAACGACAGTGTGGGTAGTAGATGGAGAAGGAGATTATCAGTTCGACTGGGAATACGGCAACCCTGCGGTAGTCAATGCCAGCGGTCAGCAAACTTGGGGTAGTGGCGGACTGACAGACGGTTCTATGTGCGGAAGTCGACATACAGGTTTCGCGAACATCCTTTGGTGCGACGGGCACGCTAAGTCGATGAATCTGAGTACGCTGATGACAACTAAGACAGTTACATCAAAACAAAATGTGACTATGACAGTCTCTCCTTACCTTGTAGTTCAAGATTACGGAATGTAGATCGTCACCTTCCAGCTCTAGCTCAAAGTAAAACTAAATACTTAGCGCCTCTCTAATTTGCTTAGTCGAGTTAGCGAGGCGCTCTTTTTATGCTTCTGTAATGGCAAATAGTCCCCGCTCATCCAGCATAAGCGGGGCTTTTCTTTGTTGGCCACCGTCAAGACTGAAGTATGACGATGGTTCGACTTTATAGAACAATTGGTACAAACCAACTGAAATTGAGATCGGCGCAATCTAAATTTAAGAAGGTTTCGATTCTTAGTAGACATCTAACGCAGGTCATTTGAAAGGTTTGGGACAAAGTAAAGCACGTACCAAAGAAATCACCGCCAGGAAATTGCCCTGGCAGAGATTAATCCCTTTCGCTTAGAGCATTTTTTATGAACGCAATCGCTTACGGAATAAGACATAAACCATTTCAATTGAGTTCTGAACGGCTTTACAACGGTAGTTTTTACTCATACGTACCAAAATATCTACCATATGAAATTCATGGTGCAAATAATTGTGCGATTTGGCGCAAAATCTCTTGACAGACGGGAAAGAGTATTGTACAATGGAGTCAGTCGTTGATCGAAGTCGATTTAATTGAGCCAAGGTGGATCATTAAGACGGACACTGAAATTGTTCATTCACTCGAAAGGGGTGTGGAGTATGTTACAGAGTAATAAAGTTAGAGCATTTACATTGATTGAGCTGCTCGTTGTCATAGCCATCATCGCAATTCTTGCGGCTATCCTGTTCCCGGTCTTTGCTAAAGTTCGTGAGAAGGCTCGGCAGATTAGCTGCTTGTCGAACGAGAAGCAGATCGGTCTTGCCATTACGCAGTATGTCGAGGATTACGACGAGAAGTTCCCGGCGATTAATACCTGGACCGGCGGTCCAAGCTCAAACTGGGCTGGAGAGATCTATCCCTACATTAAGAGTACCGAAGTGTTCATTTGTCCCGACAACCCAGGTGGGGTTCAAGGGACTTTGATGGGGTACTCATCGTTTCCGCAGTTGGACGGTGCGCCTGGAATCCCGATTTCCTACGCCTACAGCTATCAGATAGCAAACAGCTATGATTCCACACAAACAGACGCCAGTCCTGTTACCTTTAACGGTGCGGATACACTGGGATTTGTCAACGAACCAGCCTCCAAGATACTGGTGACTGAATCTTGGGGAGAGTACGGAATGGGCTACCCAGACTGGATCACTTCAGGTGGCGCCCCTTCTGGAGGCGGCTTTGGTGATGGCGTCAGCACCAGGTTGTTCGCCAGCCACACTGGATTGACAAACTACCTCTTTGTCGACGGTCATGCCAAGGCTCTCAGACCTCTTCAGACCGCGTCCTTAACTCCGTCACCATTCAACATGTGGGGCAACTTCGGCGACAACACAGCGGCGGAAGGAAACGGCTGTGGAACTCCGGGGTCTTCGAATGTGGCGGGAACTAACGTAAACTGCGATTATCCGTCACCCGGCTTGATAAATGCGCTGGCTACGGTTCAGGCAAACGCAGAGTAAAGAACACAATTAATAAGGCGCAAGTGTAGTGCTTGTGCCCCGATAATAATAGTTTGACCTTTCGGATTCTCAATCGCGATGTGTCCGCATTTCTAAGGAGATGCGGACGCATTTCTTTTTTTGCCTGTTGTACAGACTTTTACTGGATACCATAGATGAAGTTTTTAATTTTCGGACTTATTGTTTTGGCCATTACGGGATGCTCAGTCTCTACGCCGCATACTGTGACTACGACGGTTGTGACTAATCCTATCCTTAAGCCGAGTGTTGCGCAGCAATCGTTTCGCCCTCCGGCCGTTCCACTCATAACCAACGACCCTTACCTGAGCATTTGGTCCGAAGCCGACCATCTAAATGATGCAAACACCGTCCACTGGACCCATCACGAGGAGTCTCTGGTTAGTCTGGTACGTATTGACGGTAGGCCCTATCGTCTTATGGGCGACGATCCGTCGAGCGTTCCGCCCATTCCTCAGGTATCTCTGCAGGTCACACCCACCCGCAGCATCTATGATTTCGAAAACTCCAACGTCCACGTGACTTTGACCTTTATGACGGCCGACCTGCCGCACGATCTGGATGTACTCTCACGGCCGCTTAGCTACATTACCTGGAGTGTGCGCTCTGTCGATGGCAAGCCGCATACCGCGTCCCTGTACTATAGTACAAGTTCGGAGCTTGCCGTAAACTCCACGGATCAAACAGTAAACTGGAACCGCCAGACAATGGGGCCGTTGACGGCGCTTAGCGTCGGTTCCGATATACAGAGCCTGCTCAATCCAGCCGGCGACGACACCCGGATCGACTGGGGCAATGCATATACCGTCGCTCAAACGAATCAGACCAAGTCCGCGATTGGCGGCGACAACGAGCTGCTTGCCGGCTTTGTTGGAAACGGAGCGCTTCCTGCCAAAGACGATACCCGTCAGCACCGCGCGGTCACCGACGACCAGCCTGTCACGGCGTTTGTTTTCGACCTTGGAAGCGTCGGTGTACAGCCAATCGCCAGGCACGTCATGGTTGGCTACGATGAGATCTGGTCTGTCAAGTTCGCTGGAACAAAGCTCCGGCCTTACTGGCGGCGCAATGGTGCGACTCCAACGGACTTGTTCCAGGCGGCCGATCGCGACTATCCAGCTTTTGTTACTCGCTGCACGGCATTTGACAACGATCTAATGACCGACATGACCAAAGTAGGCGGCGCGAAATACGCTCAGATCGCCGCTCTTGCGCTGAGACAGTCGTTCGCCGCAAACGGCATTGCCGCCGATGCCAACAAACAGCCTCTTCTTTTTGCCAAAGAGAACAACAGCGACGGAGATATCGCAACCGTCGATGTGATCTTCCCGCAGGATCCCATGATGATCCTGCTCAGCCCGAGCCTGGCCAAAGCAACCATCGCTCCCGTCCTCGCCTACGCATCTTCCCCAGTCTGGAAATATCCGAACGCTCCGCACGACCTCGGGACCTATCCCATCGCTTCGGCGAACGGCAGCGCCGGAGAAGAGATGACCGTCGAAGAGAGCGGCAATATGCTCATCATCTGCGACGCCATTACCCAGGAAGACGGCAACACAAAGTTCATTACTCCCTACTGGAAGCAGCTGCAGACCTGGGCCAACTATTTGGCGCAGTACGGCCTGGATCCGGGAGATCAGCTCTGCACCGATGACTTTATGGGCCATTTGGATCACAACGCGAACCTGTCCGTGAAAGCTATCGTCGCTCTGGCCGCCTACGGGGACCTCTGCAAATGGAAGGGCGATACCGCAAACGCCGCTAAATATACGGCTCTGGCCAAAGTCGACGGGCGGCACTGGGTGAAAACGGCCGATGCAGGGGACCATTCTCTGCTTGCCTTCGACAAACCAGGCACCTGGAGTCAGAAGTACAACCTAGTATGGGATAAAATCCTTGGCCTAAATGTCTTCCCAGCATCTGTCGCACAGAAAGAAACCGCCTACTACAAAAAGATGATGCAGAAGTATGGCGTTCCCCTCGATAGCCGCACGCATCTGACAAAGACGGACTGGTCCTTCTGGAGCGCAACCCTGGCGGACAATCAACCCGATTTTGAAACGTTTATTTCGCCCGTCTACGACTATTTAAACGGGACATCCTCGCGGGATCCTCTGGCCGACTCCTATACCACCGACAATCTTAACAGCAGCGGAATGCATGCCCGGCCCGTTGTCGGCGGCCTGTTTATCAAGATGCTGAGTGACCGATCCATGTGGAAAAAATGGTCCGCCGGAGACATCGTTAAGGCGGCGAATTGGGCGCCGATGCCGACTCGCCCAACTTATACTTATGTCCTGCCGAATGCATCTAAAGACACTGGTGTCTGGAAATACACGACGACAGCAAACCCGCCGTCGACGGATTGGTTTAAGACGAGCTTCGATGATTCCGCCTGGAAAAAAGGGGAGGGGGCGTTCGGTACCTGGGCGCCGGACAAAGTTCCGGTTCGTACTCCCTGGAAGGACACCCCAGGCGACATCTGGCTGCGCCGAACGATCGAAATCCCGGCCACAGCCACAGGAAACCTCGTCTTTATGGTGTACCACGATGAAGACGTCGAGATCTACGTCAACGGCATCGCCGCCTCACAGGAAAGCGGCTATAACAGCACATACGACCCCCTGGACATCGCGCCTGCCGCACTCGCGCTTCTCAAACCTGGAGCCACAGTAACCCTGGCGCTCCACATCCATCAAACCACAGGAGGGCAGGGGGTAGACCTCGGACTGGCCAATGTAGTCCAGCCGTAATAGAATCCATCGCACTAATCTTGTAGCACATCGCAATTATTAAATGTGAGGTTGTAGGTATAGATCTTTAAAGCAAGGAAACAGCGGAAATTTCCACCTCTCCCAGCGGGAGAGGTGAAAACTTTCCGACGAAGGTTGCTTGAAAGATCAACTGCACTTAGA
>Ga0302315_10001061_pt1 | contig 29123 bp, 25 predicted proteins | sample III_Palsa_N3_1_FD_200532 | JGI IMG/M metagenome (GOLD analysis project Ga0302315, IMG submission 200532) | Peat permafrost microbial communities from Stordalen Mire near Abisko, Sweden - III_Palsa_N3_1 | ecosystem: Environmental > Terrestrial > Soil > Palsa > Peat permafrost | place: Sweden...
TTTGAGGTTGCGGAGATCAAAGGGGAAATCAACCGCCGAAGCCTGGGCAAGTGGATATCTCGGCACCAAGGCCGCATTGTTGATGGACTGCGATTTGAAAAGGCAAGCGGCACCACATCGGCTGAGCGCTGGCTTGCTAAATCCGTTACATCGGTTAAATCGGTTGTCATTCTCGATTCTGCCTAACGTATGAATTTACGCATAACTACGCATTCATGAGCAAACTGCTTGCCATCGAAATTGAATATGCCTTCGCGCGTGCTGTTTGGGGTGAGTCTGTCCGCAAGATAGCCAACAGCCTATCTGTGACCGAGGGCGCGCTACGGTATCACTTTCGCAAAGGCGTATCACCAAAGAAAGTGCGGCAACTAGCCTATGAATTGTTCTATCTGGATCAGCAACGGAGCAGGCTTAGCGTAGCTGATCGACGGTTATTGGACAGGACGGTGCGACGAATGCACAAAGCGGTGTAAGCGCATCACACGTCATTGCGACAAAATGGGCAAACTTTCGCCTTTTTTTGAATTTGCTCGGCGCAAAACGGGCAAGCGATTCGATTTTTGTCGCCACTTAGCAATGCGATAATGACCGCTATAGGCCCTAAGAATAAGGCAAGCAGTGCGGCGGCAATTGGGTTGCCCTTTTTTGCTCCAATTACCACCGTGATTAAGAAGCAAACTCCCCAAAAAACAAGAAAATCAACCATTGCGCCCCCCCTTTTTTGATATCAGGTAATCATCATAGCGCTCATTTTTTTGATTTCTGGACACAAGGTCGGTCAAGATAGCGGGAATCCACTAATGGCGGGCATACTTTTTCTTTTGACGGTATTTTTGACGGTACTTTGAAAAATACTTTGGGAGAAACCTAGTATCCACGAGGCTTTCGGCGACAAATTCGAGTCCGGCCCCGCACCACGAGCTTGCTGCAAGCTGTATCAAGACACCTCAGAAACCCGCCCGGCCATTGGCCTCGCGGGTTTTTTGTTGTCTTGAGCCATTTCAAGCGATACCCCAAAGCAGGCACCAATACACGGAGTGGATGACTGTCACGGACACATCCGTTCGTCAAATCAAGCACGGCGGCGCGTCTGCCGGCGACAAGCATGCGGACGGCGATGCTTGTGACTGCTTGTGTGCGCCAGCACACCGACAATTTCCGAATATGGATGTAGCCTGCAAGCTTCACGATAAGAGCACGCCGTCGAATTCGAGCCGTCCCAAAGAGGGCAAGCAAGGTTCGCCAGTCGAAGCCTTCCTATCGCCGCCGCGCTTTTGTGGTTTTGATCTCTTGTGGAGAGTGAAGATGAAATGGGCAGGCATGTATCTCGTCGGCTTTCTTGTCCTGATTGGCGGCGTCTTGGCGGCGCTTTGGAAATTGGGCATCCTGGCCAGCATAGGAGCAACCTGGACGGCAATCGGAGTCGCGATCGCCGTCGGTATTGGCATCATGGTTGCAGTATCCAATAGCGGCACCAAGGAAAACATTGAAATCAACCGGAAATGAGCGGCTGTGCGCACCGCGATCGCCGGTGGGAAGCGAAATCCGATATTTCGTCTTGGCCCGCTGCCAGCGCAACAGGTTGCCATAGCGTAGCGTCCGTTGCGAAATACAGAGAGCTGCTTTGGTCATTTTCTGAAGCAGTCCACATTCGAATAACCCCGCCTCTTCGAACGCCATGGCACCGAGGTGCGGTCATTTTATCGCCCGCCATCTAGTTCATCGCCTCCAAGATCATTCCCACCAGCTTGCCCAATTGCGGGTCCGTGACGTTGCCCTCCGGAAAACGCTCGTTGTCCACGTTGTGCACGATCACCAGATCCAAATCCGGCACCACGATCATCTCCTGTCCGTTGGAACCGATCGCCGCGAATCTGGGATGGCCGAGGAATTTTGTCGACACGTGCGTATGGTCGAGTCCCACGAACCAAATATAGCCGAAGCCGAGATAGCCCGGCGAAAATTCGGAGTAGGACGTCGTGCTCTCGGCGACCCAGCTTTTCGACACCAATTGCTTGCCGTTCCAGGCACCCTGACGGCTCATCAAGAGCCCCACGCGCACCATGTCGCGCGCGGACAGGCGCAATACGTAAGCGGGAATATCCGATACGTCTTCACGGACCCAACTGCCATCGGTGACGGGGTTATCGCTCTCCATTTGCAGCGGCACCGCCAAATCGTCATGCAGCGATTCGAACACGGTTTTTCCGGTCAGCTTGGAAAACGCCAGGCCTACGGCGTTGAAGTCCCAATTGTTGTAATAGAAGTGCTCGCCCGGCTTGAAACTGTCGCGTTGTGGGCGCGGTCCGGCGAACCGGATGGCTTCGAGCGCGCCGGGGTGATAGACGCCTGATCGCCCCTGCAGCAGTTGCTTCAAGGTCGCCTGCTTCTCGGTGCCGGACAAACCGCCCTTGTCGTCGATGCCAAGCTGCGCCAGCGTCGAATCGAGACCGATGACGCCGCGATCGACATAGATGCCTGTCAGCACGCTCATGACGCTCCTGCGCATCGACTGCAGGTTGATCGGGCGCGCGGTGTCACCGTACTCATGGATGATCCTGCCGTGCTGCACCACGATATAGGAAGACGTTTGCAACGTGCGCGCATAGTCATCCACAGCGGCGAGCTTGGCGTCGGACCAATTCGCGGCTTCCTCTTTCCGGGCGATCTCCCATGTCTTGCCGGGAAAGACGTCTGCTGTCTGTGAAAATACGTTCGCCGAAAAACCAAGACCGCACAACATGACCAGCATCACCCGTCCAAGCATAGCGCCCTCTTGAAATGGAGTTACGAAATACGATTTGATCGAGATGATCGCGCATGCCAACCCATCTCTGTGGATTCGATCACAGAGACGCAATCGCCGCCTCGATCAATCCATTCCGGTTCGCATGCGCGGCAGGCGCATCGTCCTTACTCCCTGCGCCCGTTCATTACCATCACCGCCAACGCGGCAAACGGCGGCATCAGCAATGCAAGCAACAGCGCCAACTTCAAGTCCTTCCTGAAGAGATGACCCGGCGGGGCGTTGATGACGCTCAGTTCGGGATGCTGCGTCGAATAATAGACAGCCACGGTTTCGCCCGGGGCGTAGCGGCGGCAGCCTGGGTTGTCGGAGACGCCGTGGTGCGGGTAACGGTTTGCGGTGTAGGTATATTCCACCCTGCCGCTCTTGCCGCAGGTGAATTCCGTGACGACGGCGGCGGTTTGCTCATATCCCTGCTGATTGACGCGCCAGGCGGTCCAGCCGTCGCCGAGAAAAAATACGAAGAGTGCGATCGGCAATGCCGTCCATTTATAGGTGCGCTTGGCGAGGTTCAGCCACGACCGGAAGAATGTCGGGGGCGTGTCGTCTTCGCTCGATGTGGCGTGCGGTACATTGCTCATGATGCCGATTCGTTTTTTCCGTTTCGATCTGTCCTGATAGATTAAGAGCGAAGCGGGGCAAAGGGAAGCAAACAGACCGTAAAAATTTGCCGCCCGGGCGTATATGCAACACGAATTGCGACACGAAATTCGCCAGCCGGGACTGAAGCCGTAACCCGATCACGGGTCGACTACCCGCTCCCAGGCGCTTCGGCTTGCCTTCAAACGCTATGCCACGACCGGCACGACGGGAAACCCCTCGTCGCTCATCACACGCGTCTCGATCGCCTGCATCGCCGCCAGTGCCCACTCGTCCTGCCAGGGCAGGCCAATCACCTGTACGCCGACCGGCAAGCCTATGCTGCCTTTGGCATTGGCTTTTGCCAGATTGAAGGCGAGTCCGCTACCGCTCACGTCGTCCTCTTCACCCTCGCGCACCGTGGTCACAGGCACCACGCCGGCCGGCAGTTGCAGCGCATTGGCGAACATGGCGTAGCTTCCACCCAGCGTGAAGCCCTTCGAGCCGCCATGCGGAAATGCCGCAATCGGGTAAGGCGGCGAGAGCAACAGCGCGATGCCGTGCGACTGCATGTCGCCAACCACTTCGGCGCGCCATGCGCGCACTTCGGCGACGAGCTTGAACAATTGCGCAGGCGTCTTCTTTCCGAGGCTGGCGACCAGGCGTGCCGTGTGCACGTCGCCCTGTTTCAGCAAAAGCTTTTGCATGATGAACCGCTTCCAGCCCGGTGCGCGCGTGGCATTGAACGCCGACTGCAGCACCGGGTCGAGCGGCCCGCCTTCGATCGCCGCATGCAAGGTCTCGCCGCCGTCGGCGCCGATCAGGGCGATGGCGCGAAATGCCGCGTCCTGCATGTGCAGCGGATGGTAATCCACCACCTCGCAGCCGGCATCCCGCAGCGCCTCCGCCGCGCGTGCCAGCGCACGCCGGATCGCACCGTCCGGTGTGACGATGCCGTCACTGGCAATCATGCCGACGCGCAGTCCGCGCAAGGCCGCCGCATCGACGCCGCGCCAAGCCAACGGCGGCACACGCCCATCGAGCGCATTGGCACGCACCGGATCGAGCGCCGCCATGAACAGTTCGAGATCGGCCACACGGCGCGCCATCGGCCCGGCCATGCCGCGCACGCCTTCCTGCCCGGGCACGCCGGTGGAATAGCCTTGCATGGGCAGGCGGTCCAGCGTCGGCTTGAAGCCGGCGATGCCGCAAAAATGCGCCGGGATACGGATGCTGCCGCCGATGTCGGTACCAACGCCCAACGGACTCATCCCCGCTGCGATAGCCGCGGCCTCGCCACCCGACGAACCGCCCGGCGTGCGGTCGAGCCGATGCGGGTTCTTCGTTTCGCCAAACAGCGGATTGCGGCTCTCGACGAACAGCATGGTCTGCGACAGATTGGTCCGCCCCAGCAACAACGCACCCGCCTCGCGCAGCAGCGTCACCAGCGCCGCGTCTTTCGGCGCCCGGCGATCCTTGCGCGCCACGATGCCCAGCGTGGTCGCTTCACCGGCGATATCGAAGCATTCCTTCAACGTGACCGGCACGCCATGCAAGGCGCTGCGCACCCGTCCTGCCGCGCGCTCGGCATCGAGCCTGGCCGCGTCAAGCAGCACCTGTTCGGCCTGCACCGACGTGAAGGCATGGATTGCCGCATCGCCGGCTTCAATCCGGGCCAGATGGGCTTGGGCAAGCTCGCGCGAAGTGGTGTCGCCTGCGCTTAAACGCGCGGCCATTTGGGTAGCGGAAAGGGAAGTTAGCATGGCGATCAAGGAATGGTGTTTTCCCGATTATGGCGCAAGTCGGACAAAAACACGGCACATACAAGCGGGATGAGCTTCGTCGGGCATTCAGTTACAATCGTCCGACCTGACACCGTTTCATCAACGAGAACACCAACCCATGGCCTTTTCGCTCGACAACCTGCTGGTCATCGGCATTTCCTCGCGCGCCCTGTTCGACCTCGAAGCCGAGGAAGCGATCTTCCGCACCCACGGACTCGACGCCTATCGCCAGCACCAGCTCGACAATGAAAACGAAATCCTGAAACCGGGCGGCGGCTTTGCCCTGGTACGGGCACTGTTGAAATTGAATGCGCTGGTCGAGGACAAGCGGCTGGTCGAAGTTGTGATCATGTCGCGCAATTCGTCCGAAACGTCGCTGCGCATCTTCAATTCGATCAAACACTACGGCCTGGACATCACGCGCGCCGCGCTCTCGGGCGGCGCTTCGCTGGCGCCCTACCTTGCCGCATTCAACGTCAGCCTGTTCCTGTCACTCCATGAAGACGACGTGCAGGCCGCGATCAATGCCAACGTCGCCTCTGCGCTGCTGTACCAGAAACCGGAAAACGCGCTGGCCGAACTGAACCAGATCCGCATCGCCTTCGACGGCGACGCGGTGATCTTCTCCGACGAGTCGGAACGCATCTTCCAGGAACAAGGCATCGAAGCGTTTGAAAAACACGAAAGCGAAAACGCCCAGCGCCCGCTGCCCGACGGCCCGTTTGCGCGCCTGTTGAAGGCGCTCTCGTTCATCCAGAACAATTTCAAGAGCGCCGACGGCCGCAGCACACCGCTGCGGACCGCCCTGGTGACGGCGCGTTCGTCGCCGGCGCACGAACGCGTGATCCGCACGCTGCGCGCCTGGGGCGTGGTGATCGACGAAACCTTCTTCATGGGCGGCGTAGCCAAGTCCGACGTGCTGTCGGCCTTCAAGCCGCACATCTTCTTCGACGACCAGCCGGCGCATTGCGCGCGCGCCGCGCCGCTGGTGCAGACGGGGCGGGTGCCGGTCAGGAAGTAGCGAAACCGGCTTGGCGGCGGCACGACTGACAAGCCAGGCGCGCAATACCACTCCGTTTTTGCAAGGTAAAGTGGTCTTATCCTGCTCGCCACGTCCATCCAATAGCGCCATGCTTCCGGACCATGGCTATTTCAGTGCAGGAAGGCCCAAGACTTGTATCCGCTGCAATACCACCTACAGTCCAAAGCGATTCGTTTCCTTGCAGGCAAGTCAATATGTGGTATTTTATTGGTATCGGTTTTATAAAACCACTTGCTTGCACCCCGTCCGCTCCATTAGGATCAGGCAAATACAATTCGAGTCATCTCGATCCAACAACAATTTCGCCTGCCGATACCCGCAAAGGAAACCCACGCCGTGACCAACGACACTACACCGCGCCGCCACCCGCTGGTCTGGGTGCCGACCTTGTATTTCGCGCAAGGGCTTCCGTTTGCCGTGGTCGTGATCATGTCGGCCGTGATGTACAAGAAGATGGGGGTGAGCAATGAAGACATCGCCTACTGGCCCAACTTCCTCGGGCTGGCTTGGGCCTTCAAGCCGCTCTGGAGTCCGTTTCTCGAACTCGCGGGCAGCAAGAAGAAAGTCGTCGTCGCGTTCCAGATCATCTGCGGCGCCTGCCTCATCGCTTGCGCCTCGGTTCTACAGTTAAAGAATTTCTTCCTCCCCAGCCTGATCCTGCTCGGCCTCGTGGCGTATTCTTCGGCCACGCATGACATCGCATCGGACGGTTCCTACATCGCCAATCTCTCCAAGCAGCAGCAAGCCATGTATTCGGGCTGGCTAGGCGCTTTCTGGAACGGCGGCAAGCTGTTTGTGCAAGGCGGCTTGATCATCATGGCCGGCCACCTCGAACAGCAAATCGGCGTTCCCTCGGCGTGGTCCACCGTTTTGCTGCTCCTTGGGGCGGTCTTGATCGGCCTGGGCTTATACCATTCCTGGGCGATGCCCACCCCGCCTTCGATAAAACGCGCCGAGCTGACGGCGAGCGCCGTCGCCGCGACGACCAAGGACGTGGTCATCGAATTCTTCAAGAAGCCGGGCATCTGGTGGGCCATCTGCTTCATCATCCTGTTCCGCGCCGGCGAAGGCCAAGTGCAGACGATGGGCCGCCTGTTCCTGCTCGACCCGGTTGCCGTCGGCGGACTTGGCCTCACCACTGAGCAGCTCGGCATTGCTTATGGAACGGTCGCCACGCTGGCCTTCATCGTCGGCAGTATCGTGGGCGGCTATTTCGCCGCCTGGCTGGGCCTGAAGCGATCGATGTTCATCATGATTCTGGCGATGAACGTGCCCAATCTCACCTTCCTGTACCTGAACATCGTCCACCCGACCGACATCTACACCATCAGCACGGTCTTGAGCGTGGAAATGTTCGGCTATGGTGCGGGCTTCCCGGCTCTCATGCTCTACATCATGCAAGTCGTCGCGCCGGGTAAATATTCCACGTCCCACTATGCGCTCGGCACAGGCATCATGCAGTTGGGCTTCATCCTGTTCTCGATGATGAGCGGGAAGATCGAAGCGTGGCTGGGTTATCACAACTTCTTCATCTGGTGCATGCTGTCGGCAATCCCGGTCCTGGTCATGTCGCTGATCGTGCCGATTCCGAGCAAGGAAGAAATCCTGTCGCGCCAAACGCCATCGGATGCCGTGAACGAGGCAGAAGCCGAAACCAATCCCGTGTGATAACTTCGCGCCTTTAGCCCGTCATCCCCGTGAAAACGGGGATCCACTTTACAACCTTCAGCCGCAGCGCCATGGATCCCCGTTTTCACGGGGATGACAGATTATTTGCGAAAGTAGAGCGGAGCGCGACGCCTAATCCTACCGCTGCGACACCGCATCCATCACGCACAAGGCCGTCATGTTGACGATACGGCGCACCGTGGCCGACGAGGTAAGGATATGCACCGGCTTGGCGCAACCCAACAGGATCGGGCCAACCGCAATCCCGTTACCCGCTGCAGTCTTGAGCAGATTGTAGGAAATGTTGGCCGACTCGATGTTGGGCAGCACCAGCAGGTTGGCCGCCATGGTCAGCCTGGTGTCGGGCATCATCTTCTTCAGCAGCGAATAGTCGAGCGCCGTGTCGCCATGCACTTCGCCTTCGACTTCGAGATCGGGTGCCAGGTCTTGCAAGATCTCCAGTGTGGCGCGCATCTTCTTGGCCGATTCGCTGTTGGACGAACCGAAGTTCGAATGCGACAGCAAGGCCACGTGCGGCTCCAAGCCGAAGCGGCGCATTTCCTCGGCAGCCAGGATAGTGATTTCGGCCAGTTGTTCCGCCGTCGGATTTTCGTTGACGTGGGTGTCGACCAACACCAATTGGCGGTCCGGCAGGATCACGCCATTCATCGCGGCGTAGACATTGACGCCTTCGCGCCGGCCCAGCACCTGGTCGATGTAGGTCAGATGCAAGAGCGTGTTGCCGAAGGTGCCGCAGATCATGCCGTCGGCGTCGCCCTTGTGGATCATCATGGCGCCGATCAGCGTGTGGCGCCGGCGCATCTCCAGCTTGGCGTATTGCTCGGTCACGCCGCCGCGCTTGGTAATTTCCAGATAGGTCTGCCAATAGTCGCGGTAACGCTCGTCGTATTCCGGATTGATGACGGTGAAGTCGACGTCGGGCTTCAGGCGCAGGCCAAAGTGAGCGATGCGCTGCACCAGCACGGCCGGACGGCCGACGAGGATGGGCTTGGCCAATTGCTCGTCCACCACCACCTGCACCGCGCGCAGCACGCGCTCTTCCTCGCCTTCGGCGAAGACGATGCGTTTCTTTTCCGGCGGCGCAGCCTTGGCCACCTGGAAGATCGGCTTCATGAAGGTGCCGCTGTGGTAGACGAATTGCTGCAGCCGGTCGCAATAGGCGGCCATGTCCTTGATCGGGCGTGCCGCCACGCCGGACTCTTCGGCAGCCTTGGCCACCGCCGGCGCGATCTTGATCATCAGACGCGGGTCGAACGGCTTGGGGATGATGTATTCCGGGCCGAAGACCAGATTGGTGATGCCGTAGGTGGTGGCGACGATGTCGGACTGCTCGGCTTGCGCCAGGTCGGCGATCGCATGGACAGTCGCGATTTCCATTTCACGCGTGATGGTGGTTGCGCCGCAATCGAGCGCGCCGCGGAAGATGTAGGGGAAGCACAGGACGTTGTTGACCTGGTTCGGATAATCCGAGCGCCCGGTCGCCATCACCGCGTCGCCGCGCACCGCCGCCACGTCTTCCGGCAGGATTTCCGGCGTCGGGTTGGCCAGCACCAGCGGCTTGGCGCCCATGGCCTTGACCATCTCGGGCTTCAACACGCCGCCGGCGGACAGGCCCAGGAAAATGTCGGCATCGGGCATCACTTCGGCCAGCGTGCGCGCATCGGTCTCTTGCGCGAAACGCTCCTTGTCCGGGTCCATCAATTCCTTGCGGCCCTTGTAGACCACGCCGGCCAGGTCTGTTACGAAGATGTTTTCGATCGGAAAACCCAAGTCGACGATCAGGTCCAGGCAAGCCAATGCGGCAGCACCCGCGCCCGAAACCACCAGCTTGCACTTCTTGATGTCCTTGCCGACGATCTTCAAGCCGTTCAGAATGGCCGCACCGACGATGATGGCCGTGCCGTGCTGGTCGTCATGGAAGACCGGAATCTTCATCCGTTCGCGCAGCTTGCGCTCGATGTAAAAGCACTCAGGCGCCTTGATGTCTTCCAGGTTGATGCCGCCGAAAGTCGGCTCCAGCGCGGCGATCACTTCGATCAGCTTGTCCGGGTCGTTCTGGTTGACTTCGATGTCGAACACATCGATGCCGGCGAACTTCTTGAACAGCACGCCCTTGCCTTCCATCACCGGCTTGGCCGCCAGCGGGCCGATATTGCCCAGTCCCAGCACGGCCGTGCCGTTGGTGATGACGGCCACGAGATTGCCGCGCGCGGTGTAGCGAAATGCATTGGCGGGATCGGCGACGATTTCTTCGCAGGCCGAGGCCACGCCGGGCGAATAGGCCAGCGCCAGATCGCGCTGGTTGGTCAATTGCTTGGTGGGGGTTACGCTGATCTTGCCGGGCGTCGGACACTCGTGGTATTCAAGCGCGGCCTGTCTCAATTGCTGCCGCTGTTCTTCTTTTTTTGTTAACGAGGAATCCATGTAGCCGCCTATGTTGTCGGAAAGCTCTTCATTCTAGCAGAGCGGCAAATCGGCATTTATGCGTAATTGTTTCGACTGGGATGCTTTTATTGCATAACTGAATCGGCTTTTATTGATAATTATTTAAATAACAATTAAAACTGCAAGCTCTTGCCAACAATCTGATGCGGGCCGCACAGCTTGCATTCGGTACAATGCCGCCATGCCCTCCGAATTCCAGTTGATCGCCGATTACTTCACGCGCCCCGTGCGCCGGGCAGACAGGCTGGCGCTCGGCGTCGGCGACGACTGCGCCCTGCTGACCCCAAGCCCCGGCATGCAATTGGCCGTCTCGACCGACATGTTAGTCGTTGGCCGCCATTTCTTCGCCGGTGCAGAACCTCGCTTACTTGGCCACAAATGCCTGGCCGTCAACCTGTCCGACCTCGCGGCCATGGGCGCGAAGCCGCTGGCGTTCACCTTGGCGCTGGCGCTGCCAGAAGCGAATGCGGACTGGCTGGCGGCATTTTCGCAAGGCATGCTGGCGCTGGCCGACACCCACGACTGCGAACTGATCGGCGGCGATACCACCAAAGGGCCATTGAATATCTGCATCACCGTGTTCGGCGAAGTGCCGGCAAACGAAGCATTGCGGCGCGACCGCGCGCAGGTCGGCGACGACATCTGGATCTCGGGCACGCTGGGCGATGCGCGTCTTGCACTGGCCGGCTACCTCAACGAAGTTGCAATGGATGAGGCAACGCAGGTGCAGGCCGGAACACGCATGCACCGTCCGACACCGCGCGTGACACTGGGCCGCCATCTGCTCGGCATCGCGCACGCCGCCATCGACATCTCGGATGGCTTGCGCGGCGATTTGCAGCACATACTCGACCGCTCGAACGTCGGCGCAAGCCTGAACGTTGACGCCCTGCCCGCCGGCCCCATGCTCGCCAAGTTCGATCAGAATTTGCGCCGCCGCTTCACGCTGTCGGGGGGCGACGACTATGAACTCTGCTTCACCGCAGCGCGCATCAAGCACGATGCGATACAGGTCGCCTCGCGCGAAACCGGTGTCGCCGTGACCCGCATCGGCCGCATCGAAACCGAACCCGGCCTGCGCCTGGTCGACGGCAATGGACATGCACTCGCCATCGACACGACCTCCTTCGACCATTTCCGCACACCATGACCACACTGGAAGCCGGCCAACGCGCCGCAATCGCCAAACCCTCACCACGTTTCATGCTGAGCCACCCGGCACACATCCTGGCGCAAGGCTTCGGCAGCGGCCTATCGCCCATCATGCCCGGCACCGCCGGCACCCTGTTCGCCTGGCTATGCTATGACGTGTTCACCGCCGCCTGGCCCGCTGTCTTCACCCCGCTCAACTGGATCATCATCATCGCCGTCGGCTTCGTCATCGGCGTCGCCGCCTGCGCCAAGACCGGGACCGATTTAGGCGCGCCCGACCACGGCAGCATGGTGTGGGACGAGATCATCGCCTTCTGGCTGGTGCTGATTTTTGTAATGCCGGCCGGCTGGCAAACTCAATGCTGGGCCTTCTTCTGGTTCCGCGTGTTCGACATGGTCAAGCCGCCGCCGATCGGCTATTTCGACAAGCGTTTCAAGGGCGGCTTCGGCGTGATGTGGGACGATATTTTGGCGGCGTTCTATACGCTGCTGGTATTTGCGCTATGGTGGGCGATGTAACGTTCCCTGTCGCAAATCTGCCGCATCGCACCTAAGCCGCCGCAGATTCCTTATACTGTCTCCAACAGCATAAACGGAGACTGCCATGGAAGACCTACGCGAACTAGCCAACCAGGTCGGGCTGGCCCTAAAGCAACGCGGCCTGCTGCTGACCACCGCCGAATCCTGCACCGGCGGCGGCGTGGCCCAGGCCATCACCGACATCGCCGGCTCGTCGGAATGGTTCGACTGCGGCTTCATCAGCTATTCCAACGCCTCCAAGACCGAAATGCTCGATGTGCCGGCCGCGCTATTCGCCCAGCACGGCACGGTCAGCGAGGAAATCGCCGAAGCGATGGCCATCGGTGCATTGGCCAACAGCAATGCGCATGTCAGCCTATCCACCACCGGCATCGCCGGTCCCGGCGGCGCCGTGCCGGGCAAGCCGGTTGGTACGGTTTGCTTTGGGTGGGCCAAGGGGGACTATACGCACACTGAACGGCTCGTGTTTCCTGGAGACAGGCAGGCTGTGCGGCATCAGACTATTGTGCATGCCTTGAAGGGGTTGCTGCGCTTGATCGAGCAAGTGAAGTAAGACGCATCCGGGTTTGAAATGAACAAACCACGACTCAGCCGCCGCATACTTTTGATCGGTTCCGCGATTCTTTTTATGTTCGCGCTGGCTGCCTCGTATTACGTGTATTTGCTGCAACGCCAGGAAGCGAAGAATCAATTGCGCTTGCAAGTAGAAGCGCAACATCAACGAGAGCAAGTTGCCGCTTCCGTGGTCGCCATTCTGGAAATGGATGTCCCGACAAACGAAATTGAAAGAACGTCAGGACAAGGGTGGGTGAGCGAAGCGTTACCCAACGGAATTCAAAGAAAGACATCTGACGCACTTGGTGGGTAACGCTTCGCTCACCCACCCTACGAATCATTTCTTCGAACAGGCTTTACCCGCGCCATCGAACACGTGGCAGTGCTCGGACGGAAGATGGATGGCAATATCGTCCCCTGCCTTGTGCAAGGTGCCGCCGGCCAGTTTCAGCGCAAGCATCTCGCTTATATCCGCGACTTGCGCATAGACGATGCACACATCCCCTAGATGTTCGACATGGCCGACCTTGGCGGGAACGGAATTGGGCGCCCCCGCTGTACCCAAGGCGACATGCTCCGCGCGAATGCCCAGTGTGACTGCCGCGCCGGAAGATAGCGCACCACCATCGACCTGCGCATGCAAAACCGTTCCGCCAACGAGCTCCAATTCGACACCTTCGACGTCGGCCGACACCACCTCACCCGCCAGAAAGTTCATCTTCGGCGACCCAAGAAATCCCGCCACAAACAAATTGCCGGGCCGATTATAGAGCTCCAGCGGCGAGCCAACCTGCTCGATATGCCCACCATTGAACACCACGATACGATCACCCAAGGTCATCGCCTCGACCTGGTCATGCGTGACGTAAATCATCGTCGTCTTCAATTCCTGATGCAACCGCGATAGTTCCACCCGCATCTGCACCCGCAGGCTGGCATCGAGATTCGACAGCGGCTCGTCGAACAGGAACACGCTGGGCTTGCGCACGATGGCACGGCCGATAGCCACACGCTGGCGCTGGCCGCCCGACAAATCCTTGGGCTTGCGCTGCAGCAGGTGTTCGATCTGCAAAATCTGCGCCGCCTTCTGCACCGCCGCATCGATCTCCGCGCGCTTCCTGCCCGCGAGCTTCAGTGCGAAGGCCATGTTCTCATGCACCGACATGTGCGGATACAGCGCATAGGACTGGAACACCATCGCCAGCGCGCGCTCGGCCGGCGGCACGTGATTGGCGAGCTTGCCGTCGATCAGCAACTCGCCGCCCGTGATTTTCTCCAGGCCCGCTATCATGCGCAACAGCGTCGATTTGCCGCAACCCGAAGGCCCGACGAAGACGACGAATTCGCCGTCGGCGATCTCGAGGTCGATCCCGCGTATCACCGGCACGCCGTTGTCGTAGTGCTTGACGATGTTCTTGAGCTGGAGCGCCGCCATATTCCTATTCCGTAAAAAGACTCATTTGACCGCTCCATCCATGCCGCGCATGAAGAAACGCTGCGTCGAGAGGAACACCGCCAGCATCGGCAAAATCGTCAACACCGTGCCCGCCGCGATCACGCGCGTGCTGCTGCCGTAGGTGCCCGAGAGATAAAGCACGCCGACCGAAAGCGGAAACTCGTCGGGCTTGCTCATCACGATGAAGGGCCAGATGTAGTCGTTCCAGGCTTCGACGGTAGCGAGGATGCCGACCGTCGCCAGCCAGGGCCGGATCAAGGGCAACACGATGCGCCAGAAGATGGTCCATTCGTCTGCACCGTCAACGCGGGCTGCATCGATCAAGTCCTGCGGCACTTCCTCGAAGGCTTGCTTGAGCAAAAGGATCGACACCGCCGTGATGATGTTGGGCAGGATCACGCCGGTATAGGTGTCAACCAACGACAACTTGGTCACGGTGATGAAGTTGACCAGGAAATTGACTTCCGAGGGCATCACCATGGTAGCAAGGATCAAGCCGAACACCAGTTTGCGGCCACGAAAACGCATGCGTGCCAGTGGATAGGCCGCGAGCGAACACAGCAGCAACTTCCAGAACACGGTCCAGAACGTGATCAGGATCGAGTTCTTGAAGAAGGCCCAAATCGGAATCACGCGAAACGCCTCGACGAAGTTATCGAACGCCGGCGCCTTGGGCCAGAACGTCGGCGGGAAAGCGAAGATATTGCCCTCGGTCGAGATCGCTGTGACGAAGGTCCACCAGAACGGGAAGATACAAATCAAGCCAATGGCGCACAGCACCAGGTAGTGGCCGACGAGGGAAAAGAAGCCGCGCTTCATAGTCTCACCTATCGCCTCACCTGTGCTTGGGTTTGATGTAGCGGAAGCACAGCAGCATGATGCCTACGCAAATCACCGACACGACGAAACTCGCGGCCAAGCCGCGCGGCAGCTTCAAGTGCTTCAAGCCTTGATCATAGGCATAATACAAACCGGTGAAGGTCGAATTGAGCGGCCCACCTTGCGTGAGCACCAGCACTTCCTGGTATGCCTTCAAGGCCGCCAGCACCGACATGATGGAACAGACCATGATGGTTGGGCGCAGCATGGGCACGGTGATCTTCCAGAAGCGCTGCCAGCGGTTGGCGCCGTCCAGAATCGCGGCTTCCTGCATCTCGGCCGGGATGCTTTGCAGGCCGGCGAGATACATCACCATGTACCAGCCCAGCCCGCGCCACACCGTGACGAACATGACCGCAAACAGCGCAATCGAATCGTCCGACAGCCAGCCCACGGGTTTATCGACCAGGCGCAATTGCGTCAGCACATAATTCAAGGTGCCTTGCTCGTGAAACATGAAGCCCCACATGATGCCGACCACCGAGATCGTCGTCACCACCGGCACATAAAACGCGGCACGGAACAGCTTGATGCCGGGCAGCTTGTTGTTGACCAGCACCGCCAGGCTGATGGCGCCGATCTGGATCACTGGCACGATGATCAGAAACAGCAGCGAATTCTTCAGGCCCGTGACGAACATCTCGTTGTTGAAGATGGTGCGGAAATTGTCCAGCCCGACCCAGTGCCAAGGCTTGATCAGGCTATAGTCGGTGAAGGCGAGGAAGGAGCCGTAGCCGACCGGCCAAAACGAGAACACGGCAAACAGCACCAAGGCGGGGGCCAGGAACAGGTAGGCTTGCAGCGTCTGTTTGAAAGGAGTCTTCACGTTTGGCTCACTCGAGTCTTGTGTGCGTAAAGGTCGAATCGCCTGACGCCAGCACCACACTCCGTCATTCCCGCGCAAGCGGGAATCCATAGTAAGTCAAGCCGAGCGTGCTCCGCGTGGATTCCCGCGGGGCGGCCACCCGCTTTCGCGGGAATGACGGTGGAATAAAATCGGAACAAGCGCATTTTCAATTATGCTGCGAAGAGAGCTTGCGATTCCAGATTGCAACCGCGTTATCAAGCGCCGCTTTCACATCCTGCTTACCGGTCACGCCCGCTTCGATGGCGTTGACCAACGCGCGGCGCAATTCATCGTAATCCTCGATGCCGGCCACATACAGCGTGCGCGAGCGCTTCATCGATTGTGCGCCTATCGCCACCGCCTTGGCCGAAGGGCTGGCATCGGGCGGCAGATTTTGAAAGTAAGGATCATTGGCTGCGGCCACCGTGATTGGAAACACGTTGGCTTCTTTGGCGAATTCGAGCTGATTCTCGTCGTTGGTCAAAAACTTGGCGAACTTGGCAATCGCCGGGATCAACTCGGGCTTGATGCCTGTGGGCACTGCGAAGTGAATCAGCCAGCCGCCCGCCACCACGCCGGTCGGCCCCAAGGGCGCCGGCGCAATGTCGGTCACGGCATAGATATCCTTGGCATCGGTCTCGATGCGCTTGACCGCCGTGGGCGGTGCCGACAGCATGGCCAGGCGCCCGCCGTTGTAGGCCGCGATCGCAGCCGGGAAATTGTCTTCCGAAAACAGGCTGTCCTTCAGGATGCCGCCGGCCAGGTAGGCGTCGCGCAGCTTTTCCACCAGGGCCACGTGTTGCGGTGAATTGAACACGGCGCGGTTGTTTTCCATGATGGGCAAGCCCTGCTCAAGCAGGAAGCCGTCGGCCTTGGCCAGGCTCGGCGAAAAGCCGGGCTTGCCGGTCCTGGCGTAGATGCGCTGGGCGAAGTCGAGCTGCTCATCCAGGCTTCGCGGCGGCCGTGTGATGCCGGCCTGTTTGAACAGTACGGTGTTGTAGGCAATGACGGTGACGTTGCTGTAGAGCGGGAAGCCGTACACCTTGCCCGAGAAAGTCAGGTCGTCAGTGGCCGCTTTCACGTAGCGCGGGCGGGCGTCGCCCATCATGGCGTCGACCGACACGATCAAACCGTCACGCGCATATTCGTCGGCCCAGGGCACGTTCAGATTGACCAGCGCCGGCGGCGTGCCGGCGACGATGCGGGTGACGAGCTTGGTTTGGATCAGGTCGCCGGGAAAATCGACCCATTCGATTTCAACGCCGGGATTTTGCGCCTCGTACCGTTTCACCAGGTCCTCGAAATACGGCACGAACTTGGGCTTCAAGCTCATGGTCCAGAATTCGATGTGCTGCCTGGCTTGTGCTGCCTTCGCCGCCGGACGCATCAGCAATCCGGCGATAGTGCATATAGCGCAGATGCCAACCAAACCGAATACCAGCAGGCGCTGAAAACGCATGATCAGTCCTGCCGGGTCGGATTTAATTGGTCTTGGTGACCTTGCTCAAGTGACGCGGCTTGTCCGGATCGAGGCCGCGCGCGACCGCCAAATGCGCCGCCATAACGTAGAACGCCTGGATCGCAACAATGGGGTCGAGGTCAGGCGTGGCCGCCACGGGCAGGGTCAGGTCGCGTTCGGCAACGTCGGCCGGTGCGGCAAGCAGCACGCTCGCGCCACGGCCGCGCATTTCCTCCGCCAGCTTGATCAAGCCCGCTTGCGTCGGTCCGCGTGTGGCGAAAATCAACAAGGGATAGCCTTCGTCGATCAGGGCCATCGGGCCATGCTTGATTTCGGCGCCACTGAAGGCTTCGGCCTGGATCGCCGAGGTTTCCTTGAACTTCAGCGCCGCTTCAAGCGCCACCGGGAAGCTCACGCCACGGCCTACCACCATGATGTTCGAAGCAGGCGCCAGGACATCGATGGCCTTGGACCAGTCGCACTTGGTCGCGGCTTCGAGCGTTTCGGGCAAGGCTTCGATGCCGGCCAGCAGATCGGCATCGTTTTGCCAGGCGGCCGTCAGGCGCGCGCCGGCCACCACGCTGGTGATGAAGCTCTTGGTTGCGGCCACGGAAAGTTCGGGGCCTGCGTGCAGCGGCATGGTCCATTCGGCGCTTTCGCCGAGCGGGGAAGACGGGTCGTTGACCAGCGCCACCGTGGTGGCGCCGCCGCCGCGGAAATAACGGATCGGCTCGACCACGTCCGGGCTCTGGCCCGATTGCGAGATCGCAATCGCCAGCGCGTCGCGTGTGGCCAGCGGCGACTTGTAGAGGGTGACGAGCGACATCGGCAAGGAGGCAACGATGCGGCCCAGACGCGCCATGATCATGTAGGCGCAATAGCTGGCGGCATGGTCCGAGCTGCCGCGTGCAACGGTCAAAACGGTGGAATGCTGGGTGGAACGCAATTTACGGCCAAGCTCGGCATAACGATCACGGTCACGTCCAAGTTGAAGCGAAACGAATTCTGCTGCGGAACATGCTTCCTTAAGCATCAGTGAGGTCAATCTGTTCTCCTTCTACATATACGGCTTTGAGGTTGAGATCGCGGTCCATGACCACGATGTCGGCGACTGTGCCAACGGCAAGTCGCCCTCGTTCGGGAATGCCGAGAAAATCGGCGGCATAGGTGGACACGCGGCGCGACGCATCGGCCAGGTCGAGCCCAAGCTCGACCAGGTTGCGCAAGGCCTGGTCCATGGTCAGGGTGCTGCCGGCCAGCGTGCCGTCGGCCAGGCGCACACCGCCTAAGCATTTGTGCACGGTCTGGCGGCCCAGCATGTATTCGCCGTCGGGCATGCCCGAGGCAGCGGTCGAATCGGTCACGCAATACAGGCGCGGAATGGCGCGCATGGAATCAGTTCCGAATATTCGGCATGCGCCAAGGCAGCGCCGGCCATGCCGGGCGCGCGGTGATGGAACGCGCTCATGGCATTGAACAAATGCGTGAACCCGGCGGCACCGTGCTGCAGGGCGGCAAGGCCGTCTTCATAGGTGCCCAAGGTATGGCCGATCTGCACGCGGATGCCGGCATTGGACAATATCTTGACGAATTCGAGGTGGCCCGGAATTTCCGGCGCGATCGTGATCAGTTTTAGCGGTGCAAATGCCGACAGGCGCTCGACTTCGCCCAGGTTGGCCGCCTGCGCATAGTCAGGCTGCGCACCGAGCTTGCCCGGATTGATGTAAGGGCCTTCAAGGTGAGCGCCCAAAACGCGCGAGGTGCCTTCACGGCGTGCCCAGCAGGCGTGGCCGATCGATTCCAGCGCCTTCTCCAAGTCCGAGATCGGCGAGGTCATCGTCGTGGCCAGCATGGAGGTAGTGCCGTGGCGCGCATGCATGCGCGAGATCACGTGGACCGCATCGCCCGCATCCATGATGTCGCGCCCGCCACCGCCATGCACGTGCAGGTCGATGAAGCCGGGCAGAATGACATCGTCGCTGTTCTCCGCGGGGTCGGTCGATACACCATTGATATCGATGACACGCCCTTCAAAGTGCAATTCGCCTCTGACCCAACCTTCCTCGGTCAGGACGTTGCCGGCGACTTTTTTACCTGAACTCATCTACGCAACTCCGCCACAAAGTCGTAGTAATCGCTACGGCAGTAAGAATGGGTCAATTCGATGGCAGCGCCGGACTCGAGATAACCGACGCGCGTGATGTAGAGCATGGCTGCCCCTTGTTTGATATTGGCCAGGCGCGCCTGCTCGGCAGTCGCGTTGACGGCACGGATGTGCTGCAACGCGCGCGTCGGCAGCAGGCCGTGCGCGTCCAGGTAGCCATACAGCGAATCGTTGATGACTTTCGGATCGGGCAGATATTGCGCGGGAATGGTGGAGCTTTCGATCGCCATGACAACGTTGTCGGCGGTACGCAGGCGCTTCAGGCGCGAGACCACCGTGTTGGGCGAAAGGCCAAGCGCGAGGATTTCCTCAGCCGAGGCGATGCCGGTTTCGCGCGAGAGCCACTGCGAACCCGGATTGAAGCCGCGCTGTCGCAATTCCTCCGAGAAGTTCGTCAGGCGCGACAGGGGTTGCTCAAGCTTGGGCGTGATGTAGGTGCCGGAACCGCGCTTCCTGGTGAGCATGCCGCGCTCGCACAGGATATCGATCGCCTTGCGTGCCGTCACGCGCGAGATGTCGAGCGTGTCCGACAGCATGCGCTCGGAGGGCAGCGCCTCGTCAGGTTGCCAAAGGCCACTATGGATGCCCTCGGACAGCTTATTCGCCAATTGCAGATACAAAGGCGTGACGCTTTGGGTATCAGGCTTGAAATCGCTAAGCTGGATGAGCATGGTTTCCTCGTAGACTATGACGTATTAGTTGAAGCGCACCGGCAGCCGCATCGGAATGCGGCTTGACGACTCTGCCCCTTAGGTTTTCCGGCAAATAGTCATGCATCGGCGCGGCCAGGCCGCCGCACAATGCAATAGGTAGTTGGGCGCTCGGGTCAAGCGCCATGGCGACTTCGGCGATATCCTTGCCCGCCTGCGCCATGAAGCTCTTGGCCCACTCATCCTGCCCTGCAAATTGGATTACCACAGGTGCGATCTGCGCATAGGTGGTCTGGTTGGCCACCGCCAACCACTTGAACATGCCGTCGCGGTCGCCGCCTGATGCGGCCACCACCGCGCGCGAAAAATCGCTGGCCGGGCGGCGCCCATCGAGCGTGCGTTGCACATGGTTGATGGCCTGCAAGCCGAGCCAGGCACCGCTGGCTTCGTCGCCGCAAGGAAATCCCCAACCGCCGACTTCGACGCGCGACCCACCGGCCAACAGGGCCTCGCCGACGCTGCCGGTGCCGATTGCGACGATCGCGCCGGCCTTGCCTTCATGCGCGCCCAACAGCGTGCAAAACGCATCGGTCTCGACCATGATCTTGCCAAAACCGGGATTCTTTTCTGCGAAGTTGGCGGCCCATTGTTTGTTGTGCACGCCGGCCAGGCCGAGGCCGATCGCCATGTGCCCGAGTTCGGGACGCGCAAGGCCGGCTTCGGCAAAAGCACGATCGACGGCTTCGAGCACCGAGCCCCACGCTTTTTCGGCGCCGTGCATCAAACCCGAAGGCCCTGCACTGCCCCTGCCGACCTCGGTACCGTCGGGGCGCTCGACGCGCACTCTGGTGCCGGTTCCCCCCCCGTCAACCCCGATCAAATATTCGTGCATATCTTCAAACCATGTTCTAGTTATCGATCCCTCACCCGGGGAGTCTCACGCTCGCTTGGCGGCCATGAGGGATACGCTCCCGCTTTCTTCATCAACCACTTTTCCGCTCAGCAATTTCCTCCCGCGCCATGCAAACGAATGCCAACCAACGCATCCGCACGCATGCGCAATTTCACTGCGCATACCAGCACTTTAGGGATGCTTAAAGTGGATGTCAATCGGTATTTAAGTGGTATTATCAAAAAAAACGTCGAGGCACGACAATCTTTGCCCCGACAAGTAAAAAACGCGGCGAAATCAATGCATTGGGCTGTTCAAAGACAGTATCCAATAACGCGCCAGATCAGCGGTACCATCGGTACCCTGTACGTTCTTGAGGATTTCGATGGCCTTTTCCTTCTGGCCAGCCATGGCATAGGCCATGCCGAGGTGCAATTTTGCTTCTTCCGGGCGCTTCAGATTGCCCGCCTTGAGTCCCTGCTCCATCAATTCCAGACCCTTGTCGGCCTGACCCAGGGTCACGTAGGAATAGCCCACGTTGACCAACCCCAAGCCATCCTTGTTCTTGCGCACGTCGGTTTCGGTCTGGCCGATGGAGCGCACCTCGGTTGCGGCATCCTTGACGGCCTGCCCCATCAGCGACTTGATATCAGGCGTGTCGTCGCCGATGGTCTTGGAGGCATAGCCGGCTTCGAGCACCGTCTTGGCCTCGGTCGGGTAACCGATGCGCAAATCGGTGTCGACGAAAAAGGCGTATTCCTTGGTGTCCAGCAGGCCAAGGTGATTCTTCAGGCGATAGAAATCGACCGCCAGGCGCTCAGGAAAATTGGCGCGGCCGCGGAATGTCTGCAGCAAATTCGCCCAGTTTTCCTTCTTGGGATAGTAGGTCACCAATTTTTCCAGGGCGACATTCAGGCCCGGCTTGTCGTTCTGCTTGACGGCGATACTCATCAAAAGGCGCAATTGCAATTCGGTCGGCGTCTGGCCGGCATTTTCGGCTGCGTCGAGTTCGAGCTTCAATTCCTGCGCTGCATGCACATAATCTTCAGTCAGATAGTAGTAGCGCACCAGGTCGCCATGCATGCGCTGATCTTCGCCACCTTCCTTGAAATAGCGCTGCACCCAGGCCAGGGCAGCCTTATAGTCATGCTTGTTGTCTGCGAGACCGGCGGCGCTCTGGATCAGCTTGAGTTTTTCGTCTTTCGCAACCTCACTCGAGTCGATCACGCGCGGCAGCATCTCGCTCACGGTCTTCTCGTCACCGGCCACCGAAGCAATTCCCATGCGCGTGCGGTCGATCACATAGCTTTCATAGGGAGTCAAAGGGGTCTTGGTAATGCTGTCGAGCTTGGCGATGGCCTCGGCGTATTTTTTGTCCAGCAACAGCTTTTGCGCTTCCTGCACCGGCTCGGCCACCTCATGGCTGACCGATTTGGTCGCGTCGGGCGCGATGATGGTCTGCGCAGCCGCGGGCAGCGTTGCGCCGACCAATGCCAGGCCGCCTGTCAGGGAAAACAGCAGGGCCAACGCCGCATTTCTTGTGGGGTTCTTTTTCATGAATGACTTCCAAAAAGTGTTTCGGCAAGCCGGTACATTTTTCAGTACAGGCTTGCCGCGTTTTACTGCAAGTGAGAGGAGTTGCTTATCGACTGTTCTGGGTCGTATCAGTTCCCGACGAACTGCTCATTGCCGATCATGCCGATCTTGGCGACACCGTCACGCTGCGCCATCGCCATGACCTCGGCCACGTACTTGTACTCGACCAGCCGGTTGGGCTTGACGTGCACCTCAGGCTGCGCGTCCTTGGGCATAACGTTGCCCACCGTCACCAGGTTCTGTTCGAGCTGGCTGCGGTTGACCTGCCCACCATCCCACAAGATCGTGCCGTCGAAGTCGATGTCCACCGTGTGCACCACCGGTTCCGTCGTCGGCGGCGGCGGTGTGCCGACCGGCAAGTTCAGGTTCACCGAGTGATTCTGGATCGGGATCGTGATGATCAGCATGATGATCAACACCAGCATGACGTCGATCAACGGCGTCATGTTGACTTCGATCATCACTTCCGGATCGCCGGACCCTCCTGAGCCTACATTCATGCCCATGATGCTTCCTTTATTTCAGTTGTTCGCTTAAGGAGGTGCCGAAGACGCGTCGCACAATCGGGTTGTGCAGCAGCTTGTTCGGCCTATCCTAATTTAATCCACCGCTTGCGGCGTCGTGATGAAGCTGACCTTGGCGATGCCGGCGCGTTGCGCCGTCATGATCACCTTGCCGATCGCTTCGTAACGCGTCGCCTGGTCGCCGCGGATGTGCACTTCCGGCTGCGGGTTCTTCTGCGATTCAACCTTGAGCTTGTTCAGCAGGTCTTCGCTGGTGATCTGGCCGCGGTTCCAGAACACGTCGCCTTCCTTGGTCACGGCCAGGTTGATGTTTTCCGGTTTGGTCTTCAACACGAGGTTGCGTTCCACCGGCAGGTTGATCTTGACGCTTTTGATCACGACCGGGCTGGTGATGAGGAAGATGATCAACAGCACCAACATGACGTCGACCAGCGGCGTCGTGTTGATGGTGGAGACGACTTCCTCTTCGCCTTCCGAAGCAAGGGTCATTGCCATGGCGTTAGGCCCTCTTGGCGCCTTGGGCGGTGCTCATGACGCCCGACAGCAGCACGGAGTGCAGGTCGGCCGAGAAGCTGCGCACTTCTTCCATGGCGCCCTTGTTGCGCTTGACCAGCCAGTTGTAACCCAGCACGGCCGGCACGGCGACGAACAGGCCGAAGGCGGTCATGATCAGCGCTTCGCCGACGGGGCCGGCGACTTTGTCGATCGAGGCTTGACCGGCGACGCCGATCTTGGTCAGGGCGTTGTAAATACCCCAGACCGTACCGAACAGGCCGACGAACGGGGAGGTCGAGCCGACCGTTGCCAGGAACGCCAGGCCATCGGCCAGGCGGCTTTGGACGCGGTCGACGGCACGTTGGATGGCCATGGTGACCCAGGTGTTGAGGTCGATTTGCTCCAACAGGGCGCCGTCGTGGTGTTCGGTCGACTTGGTGCCGGTTTCGGCGATGAAGCGGAACGGGCTGGAGGCGGTCAGGCTGGCGGTGCCGGCGGCGATCGAGTTGGCTTTCCAGAATTTGCTCTTGACTTCACCGGCTTGGCGCATCAGGCGGAATTGGTCGATGAGCTTGGTGATGATGATGTACCAGCTGCCCAGGGACATGATGAAGAGGATGATGACGGTGCCGCGCGAGACGAAGTCGCCGCCGGTCCAGACGGCTTGCGGGCCGTAGGGGTTGGCGACTTCTTCCTGGCTGACGACGGGGCCGGCGGCGGGGGCGTCCGAGGCGGCCGGGGCTGCTGCTGCGGCGTCGGAGGCGGCCGGGGCGGCCGCTGCCGGGGCCGAGGCGGCCGGGGCGGAAGCGTCGTCAGCTTGGGCGTTGGCGGCAAACAGCGCGGTGGACATGAAGACGGCTGCAATCAAGGCCGACATACGAGTAGTTAAAGACATGCTTCCTCCAGATTTTTTAATGGTACTGCTGCAAAAATTAGGTTGATCAATTTACAAGCGAATATGCAATTTACTACGCAATTTGTTTCTCGCACGTTGACGCCGGGGGCATCAGGTGCGGGGGTCTTTCGAGACGGGCTTGACGCTGCTGTTTCAGCTCAGGCCCGTCTTGCGACTCTTTCGGGGTTGCTGCTGCCGTTTCAGTCTTCCAGCTTCCACACGTAGACGGTGTCGAAGCTTGAGGCCACTGGTTGTCCGTCCTTGTATGCCGGGCGGAATTTGCAGCGGGAGAAGCCGTTTTGCGTGGCGCGGTCGAGCCCTTTGTACCCGCTCGATTCGAGGATGCTGGCTTTGACGAATTGGCCGTTGGCATCGACTTCGACGCGCACTTTGACGTTGCCTTGCTCTTCGCCCAGGCGCGAGGCGCGCGGGTAGTCCGGTTTGCAGGCGTTCAGGTCAACCACGGTGGGCGTCGACGGCAGGACCGTTTTCGGGCCTACCGGGGCGTCGATCTTGGGCGGCGTCTTTTCGAAGTCGGCTTTCGGCGGCTGCTGGTTGGTCATGCTTTGGATCACCGGCGGCGTGGTGGTCGACACCGGTACTTCCGGCGGCGGGATGAACGGCGGCGGTGGCGCGGCGACCTTCGGCGGCGGCGGTACCGGGTCCGGCGGTGGCGGCGGCGGCGGTGTCTTGTCTTCGATCACTTTCGTCTCCACCGGGCCTTTGATCGTTTCGATCAGCCGGTGCGCCAACCCGTTGATCAAAAACCAGGCCCCGACGATGTGCACCAGTACAACGACTCCCAATCCACCAAATTTCCTCAGTGGGCTGGTCTCGTTTTGTGAGAAATCCATGCGTGCTTCCTCCAATTCCTTCCGTTACTTGAATCCCTCTGAAGCTCTAGGTCTGTGCCTGTCTGAATCGGAGCTTGTGATCGGCAAACCGGTGTTGAATTCACTGGGAAAAACACGGGTCCAGCCCATAACAGGCTCAAGGGTATGCGGATTATACATACGTTGAATTTTCTATCAATACAATTTTCAAACCCCGAATTTTCAGCAGGAATTCCGTCTTGAAAATTCGTATAGACCGGGTAACAACCCTGTGCCGATAGGCTAAAAACCGCTCTCTGAATAAAATTTAGTTTTTTAACGTGGATTTATCAATGCCACCACAATATGACGCCCGAAGTATTCCCGCTCCGAACAATATATGGCTGATTTTCCTGAACGGCAGGGTTTCCGGAACAGCAACAGGTGCTTTGAAAATGTCTTACAGACAAGGAAATGATAGCGAAAAAAAACTGAAAATTTATGTCAAAAAATCCCTCTCCGGGCATGTTTCGGGTCGATTTTGACTGCGAACGACCGTGCGATTGCCGCGATGGGATCGATTTCCATTCTGTTCGCCGTTTTGTTAAAGAGCCATGCCAATTCGTGATTGCCAGCATGAGACTGTACAAATCGACAATTAGTTCTGGCAAGGCTTTCAGTCGGCGCAAGATGGGCACCGATTTCGCATGGTTTCCCCTGCGGGAAAATGCGCCGCCAGGCCATGCTTCGCGTAGACTCGCGGATTGTCCATACATACTAGATAGAGGGAAGTCGGCTGGATGCGTAATTTGCTGCCTGTTTTGTTGCGGTGCGTATTGCTCTTGTCGCTCGGCCCGCTGGCGCTGACGGCGCAGGCGGACCCCAAGGTGCTGCGTGTGCTGTTCGAGGCGCCCGATTCCGGGTTTGACGGCGCGTTGAACGTCAACTGGTATTCCGCCAAGGTGACGGAGATGATTTTCGAGCGCCTGCTGACCTATGACTACATGGCGCGGCCGGCCAAGCTCGTGCCCGGGACGGCCGAAGCGATGCCGGAAGTGAGCGATGGCGGCAAGGTCTATGTCTTCCACGTCAGGAAGGGCATCTATTTCACGCCGGACCCGGCCTTCAAGGGCAAGCGCCGCGAATTGACGGCGGCCGACTATATCTACAGCTTCGAGCGCATTCTCGATCCGCAAAACCATTCCCCATTGATTAACTTCCTGGCCGGCAAGATTGTCGGACTCGATGCGCAGGCAGCGCAAGCGCAGAAAAGCGGACATTTCGATTACGACGCGCCCGTGGCCGGTTTGAAGGCGCTCGATCGTTATACCTTGCGAATCGAATTGACCGCGCCTGACTATAACTTCCCTTACGTGATGGCTATGCCCTCAGGCATGGGTGCGGTGGCGCGCGAGGCGATCGAGGCGTATCCGCGCCAGACCAACATGCATCCGGTCGGCACCGGGCCCTATATGCTGGCCCAATATGTGCCGTCGAGCCGGATCATGCTGGCGAAGAACCCCGACTTCCGCAGCCTGACCTGGGATTTTGCCGCCGGCGATGGCCCCAATGACGCGCAGGTCGTCAAGGACATGCAGGGCAAGCGCTTGCCGCAGATCGACCGCATCGAGATCAGTATCGTGCAGGAAGAGCAGTCGCGCTGGCTGGCCTTTGCCGACAAGCAGATGGACATGGACTTTTTGCCCCAGTTGGCTGCGCCCAAGGTGATGGAGGGTGATCACCTGAAACCGGAATATGCCGGGGAAGGGATCCGCCTGGACCGCGCCGTTGATCCCGGTATCACCTATACCTTCTTCAACATGACCGACCCGGTGGTGGGCGGCTATGGCAAGGACAAGATCGCGCTGCGCCGCGCGATTGCGATGTCTTACGACATCAAGCAGGAAATCGCCTTGATCCGCAACGGCCAGGCGGTGCCGGCGCAGATGGCGATTCCGCCTGGCGTGGCGGGGTACGATCCGCAATACCGCTCCAGCATTCCCTACGATCCGGACCTGGCCAACCGGCTGCTCGATTATTTCGGCTACAAGCGCGGCGCCGATGGCTGGCGCACCATGCCCGACGGCAAGCCGCTGGTGATATCCATCGCGCGCGAACCGGCGGCCATTTATACCGAGATGGCCGAGCTGTGGCAACGCGGGCTGGACAAGATCGGCATCCACGCGGAATTCCCGGTGAGCAATTTCCAGGATCACCAGGAAGCGGCGCTCGGGTGCAAGCTGATGATGTGGAACTCTGCATGGAATGCCGACTATCCCGACGGGGAAAATTTCCTGCAGCAGCTCTATGGTCCGAACGCGCGCCAGGGCAATATGGCCTGTTACCAGTCGCCGGCCTTCGATGCCTTGTACAAGCAGGCGATGGCTCTGCCGCCCGGACCCGAGCGCTATGCCCTGTATGCCAAGATGAACCGCCAGATGGAAGCCGATACGGTGTGGCTGGTGGAGACGGTGCGCGTGCGCAACTGGGTCACCCAGCCCTGGGTGCTGGGCTTCAAGAAGCATCCGATTCTCAATGCGGAATGGCTCTATATGGACGTAAAAATGCGGGACGTAAAAACGCGGGACGTAGCGGCGCACTGACATGACAGCTTACATTGTGCGCCGCCTGTGGCAGATGGTGCCGACCATGGCCGGCGTGATCCTGATGGTGTTCATCCTGTTCAACTGGGTGGGCGGCGATCCGGCTTATATCTTGGCCGGCAAGATGTCCAATGCCGCGCAGATCGCCAACATCCGCCACCAGCTCGGCATCGACCAGCCCTACTACGTGCAGCTTTGGATTTTCCTCAAACAGATCGTGACCTTCGACTTCGGCGCGAGCTGGAGCACCGGCGAGAGCGTGGCGCATATCCTCGAGACGCGTATCGGCCCTTCGCTGATGGTGATGCTGCCGATGACGATACTTGAAACCCTGATCGCCATTGCACTGGCATTGGGTGTTGCCTTTGTGCGCGGCTCGCTGACCGACCGTGCCGTGATGGTGGCGTGCACGGTCGGCATGTCGATTTCCATCCTGGTCTATATGATCGTGTTCCAGTATTGGTTCGCGTTCAAGTGGGGCTGGTTTCCGGTGCAGGGCTGGGGCGACAGTTTCGGGGAAAACCTGTTTCGCTATGCGCCGCTGCCGATCCTGATCGGGCTGGCCGTCAGCGTGGCGCCGACCTTGCGCCTGTTCCGCAGCTTCGTGCTCGACGAGGTGGGGCAGGATTACGTGCGTACGGCGCGCGCCAAGGGTGTGTCGGAACGGCGTCTGGTCTGGGTGCACGTGCTGCGCAATGCGGCCATTCCCATCATCACTTATGTAATGTCGAATCTGCCCGGGTTGCTGATCGGCGTGTTCTTGCTGGAGAATTTTTTCAGCGTGCCGGGCATCGGGCGCGAAGTGATCCAGGCGGTGGACCGCAGCGATTTTCCGGTGGTGAAGGCTGTGACGGTGTATGTTGCTGCGGCGACCATGATCTTCAATCTGTTGACCGACTTGCTGTACCAGGCGGTCGATCCGCGCGTGCAGCTCAAGTGAGGTGGCGATGACAACCCCCGCGCTCGTGCATTCGCCGGGTCTTTGGCTGCTGGCATGGCGCCGCCTGCATACCGACCGGCTGGCCATGGCGTCGCTGGCTGTGGTGGCGGCTTACCTGGTGTTGATCGCCTTGTCCGGCAGCGGCTTGATTGCCGCCGATTGGGACCGCGAAGTCGGCGCCAATTACGCGCCGCCTTCTTTTGTCGGCGCGTCGACGGACGCGGCCAAGCCGGAAGCGGCCAGGGAAGATGACGCCGTGGTGGAGAATCCGCTCGATCCCTTGAACGATGTCTTGCGTGAATTGCGTGCTAAGCGGGGC
>Ga0302315_10001062_pt1 | contig 29122 bp, 21 predicted proteins | sample III_Palsa_N3_1_FD_200532 | JGI IMG/M metagenome (GOLD analysis project Ga0302315, IMG submission 200532) | Peat permafrost microbial communities from Stordalen Mire near Abisko, Sweden - III_Palsa_N3_1 | ecosystem: Environmental > Terrestrial > Soil > Palsa > Peat permafrost | place: Sweden...
AATACAGTAGCGACCATCAATGGCTCGCCTTTTTCAGATGTTACTGTACCACTTATTTGAGGTATTGCAGTGGGAGCAACTGCTTCGGTTATTACTTTTTGCTTAATTACTATGGTTTTATCTTCGATCTCATAGCCTAAATCTGTGCCTTTAAGGCACTGGTCTAATACATCGTTTAAATCTGAATTGTTGAAATCGGCATTAATCTTGGTATCACCTCTTAATTTTTCAGGCTCCCATATTACATTATAGCCGGTTTGTTTCCTTATCTCTTTAAACACATTACTAATGGTGCTCTGACGTTTGTTAAGTGTAAGCTTTTGTGCAAAGCCGGCTGCGCTTACTTGCATTATTGCAATAATCAGGAACAACGTCGTCAGTTTCATTACCAATAGTAATTGCTTTAGGCAGCCGGGTGGCTTACCTGAAATTTTAGTAAATTTTTTGTACATTTGATTGTTGGGTTAAATCTGTAAATAGGTTATCACACATAAAATATTCGACAGTGTACCAAACATTTGCCAGTGGTGTTGCAAGCGCTACTGGTTTTTTTTGGACTGTCGTGAGCATACATTTTATTTCGTCACTTCAATCCTCCTTCCTGTAATTTTAAAATGAACAGACCCGGTTAGCGCCAGCTTGCTTAATACCTGGGAGGCGTTGCTGAAGCGCGAAACTGAACCGCTAAATAATTTGTTTTGTAAACTTTGATCTTTAAATACGACGTCCACATTATACCAGCGGCTTACTTTGCGCATAATACCGGCCAGATCTTCGTTATTAAACATAAACAAACCTTCTTTCCAGGCAACAGCCTCTTCCAGATCTGCATCCCTGACCGCAATGTTTGAGCTGGTTGATTTGATTAAGGATTGCTGCCCAGGTTTGAGTATGACACTTTTTGTACCGGTGGCCACCTTTACCCTACCCTCTAATAAGGTGGTAATCATTGGTTCGTTAGCATAGGCACTGATATTAAAATGAGTACCAAGGTCTTCGATGGTCTTTCCCTGATTAATTACCCTGAATGGCATTTGCAGATCATGAACTACCTCGAAATAGGCCTCGCCAATGATCAGTTCAACTTTTCTTTCCCTGCCCGTAAACCGTTCGGGAAATCTTACGGTGGTGGCAGCGTCCAATGTCAGCTGGCTGCCGTCAGCCAGTTTCAAACGGCAGACCTGTGCACCTGCGGGCACCTGCAGTGTATCATAGGTAATTTTATCCGTTATTCCGGTGCCTGCCGAATAGGCCACCAGCCCGTCACTGACTTTATGTATGGTGGTATTTCCTTGATTTATGATAAGGCCATTGCGGGTGTTAGCTAAAATAATTGTTTTGCCGCCCAACTTGAGAATAACTTTACCCGAGCCGGGTGCAATATCATTCACTTGATTTTGGGCCAGCCTTACCGGAACAGGTCTTTTAAGTATTAAATAAGCCCCGGCGCCCAGGCAAAGCAGTATGACTGCCGCTGCAGCTAACCGTCGCGGCAATAGCCTTGTTATATTTTTGTGGTGTTGTGCTGACAGGTGCCGCCACATTTCAGCGCTCACCGACTCCAGTTCAGCCACGGAGAAACCGGGATCATTAACCGGTTCAAAATTCTGGATCCAGTTTAATAGTTGATTGACTTCCTCCCGGGTTGCTTTTCCTTTCTTGTACTTGTTTATTAATAATTTCGCCTCGTTATGCTGCATAATTGAAAGGGTATGATCCTTTATATATGCCTAAGACGAACAATTGAATCGTAAGGGTGAGATGAAATGAAATTATTTTAACGAAATGATGAATAAGCTGTTAAATTTTTATCAAAAGGAATAAAAAAGTTAACAGTCCGAGCTTAACACGTAGTATTTTTAACGCATTCTTAACCTGGCTTTTTACTGTTTCTTCAGAAATACCTAATTGTTCGGCTATTTCTTTATGACTTAGATGATCTTTTCTGCTTAATTCAAAAACAACGCGCATTTTTGGCGGCAATGCCGCAATTTCGCGTTCAATTATTTCAAATAATTGCTTTTCGCGAATTAAATGATCAGTGCTGTACCTGTTTTCATCAAGAAAGTGCTGTAAGGAGTCAATATACTTATCGGCTGTTTTAAGATGTACAAAATGATCTAAGATTTTATGATGAACACAAGTATAGAGGTAGCCTGCCAGGTTAATTTTCACTTCAATGTATTCTCGCCTGTCCCAAATCATACTAAAAACTTCCTGTACAACGTCTTTTGCTTCCTCCCGGTTGGGTAATTTTTTAAATGCGTGAATGTATAACAGGCTGTTATAACGCTCATAGATTTCTTTAAACGCGTGCTCATCGCTCAACTTTAGCAAGCCGGTTAATTCAGCATCAGAATAAGCGCGGTATACTTTCACTTTATTTAATCAACCCCTAAGATAGTAAAAAGTAGTGAAAACCAGGAATAGTCGGGTGGCAACTCCACGGTTCAAAGAACCAGCGCGCAGGATACAAAGAACCACATCCCCACACCGCGGTACGTGAGTACGGGCATTAGCCGCATCTGCACTGCCAATAGCAAGGAACCAGCCCTGAATATTCACGTATAATCAATGCACTAATCGGCGTCAGCGCTATTTATAAATGCACCGGGTTATAACCGGTATCCGTAAATAATTCAACCTTATTTTTGATTTTGCTGTACCAGACTTTCCCAATAGATCGTAAGGTAATGGTATTCTTCCGTGTGATTTTTTTAAAATGAACCAACTTCTTGGAATCCAGCATAATTCCCATATTTTTATGCTGACTCGTATTGGTGCTTCTAAATATAGGCAACTGACTATACTCTATAATTGATCTAAAGCTACTTTAAAGACTGCCGGCTCAGCGCCATTATTTTTCCCGTCAGCGGTTTCCAGTGCAGCATGAGGCTGGGTACTATCGGCGAAATTTTTCACGCCGCTTTTAATATCTTGCTGGCTAACTGATCTTTATCTTCAGCCGGCACTCCTGTTGTTTTGTCAGAATGGTTCATTTTTTGTTATTTTGCGCAGATAATAAACCCTTTCGGGCCTCGATTTAAATCACCTTATTATTTCTTTGTTAGTTTCTTTTCACCGCACCGCGCTGATTGGAACCAGCTGATTTATTGGTAGCTTTTACCTGGTTAGGTGTAGTGCCTTTTTCTTAGCTTCATATTTCAGTTCGTGTGGTTGCACGGATACCGAATGCCTTTCCACTTTTGATCCTCTTTTTGCATCTCAATTGATATATCTGGCAGAGAAGCGTATTCAGCGATGGTTTTAACCAAAAATTAAATAATACTTCTATATATGATGACAACTTAATAATTATTATATATATTAGGCTTCCTATTTCCCTTTTTAACTGGTCATGAGAAAAAGAGTATTGATTGTCGAAAACGACGAGGATATCCGCAATATTGTCGGTTATATCCTGGAAAATGAAGGTTATGATGTGGCCGGCTGTGCTTATACGCTTGAAAACCTACTGACCATGACTGCCGATCTCATCCTGCTGGATGAATGGGTTAACCAGAAAGAAGGCCCGATGCTTTGTAAAGAGATCAAAGCAATCGAAAAACTTGCGCATATCCCGGTCATCATTTTTTCAACTTCCACGGAAATCGCTGAGATTGCGCTGAATTGCAGGGCAAATGGTTATGTGCACAAACCCTTTGACCTGGATAGCTTGACTGCCGAGGTACGCAAATTTCTGCCGCTCGATAAAATCTACGCAAAAGTTTAACCGGCTGCAGGCAGCGTAAACCAGAAGGTACTACCCTTGCCGGAATCACTATTCACGCCGATATTGCCGCCATGTTTTTTGATAATCTCCGAAGAAATATACAGGCCTAAACCGAGTCCGGAATATTGTCCGCCATTTTCATCCGCGCGGTAATAACGGCCGAACAGATGAGGTATCTTGTCTTTAGCTATACCGGGCCCTTTGTCCGATACAGAAACTTTTGTGCTACCGGCTTCCTGGTCAACCCTGATAATGATTTCTTTTGATTGCGCAGCATATTTAACAGCATTATTAACAAAATTGACGATCACGCGCTGAATACGTTCGGAGTCGGCTTCCACCTCGGCGTCCTTTACCCCTTCCGTTAAAATCTGATAAATCCCGGCAGCGGTAATGTGCAGGCAGCATTCATCAATGGCCTTCGACAGGTTGAACCGTGTTTTCTTCAGGTGGAGCTGCCCTTCGGTCATGCGGCTGGCGTTTAGCAGGTCGTCGACCAGCGCGGTGACCTTGTTCATACTTTTACTGGCCTGCTCCACCAACGCAGGCAGTTTTGATGTAGGTGCTTCCTTCATTTTTTCCAGGATCTGTATCGAACCCTTCAGGGAGGTCAGCGGTGTTTTTAATTCGTGGCTTGCAATGCTGATGAAATCATCCTTTTCGCGTTCGGCCAGCTTGTCCCGCGTAATATCATAGAGCGTGCCCAATACCCTTTCCCTGCCGTCCTGCGTTTTTTCTGCCCTGCCCTGGAAATTGATCCATTTAATAATGCCGTCCCCTGTCTGAATAGCACCCTGGAAATCGAAGCTTTGATCGGGCCTGATCGTGTCCAGCAATTCCTTTAGCTTGATGCGATCTTCCGGCAGCAAAACGGCCAGCAAATTTTCCTCGGTCCAGGCATTGCCGTCTTCAACAAAACCGAATAGCTGGTCAAAGCCATCTGACCGGGCGATCGAACGATCCGTCAGGTCCAGCTCCCAGACCGCCATCTTGGAATATTTCAGCGCCATAGTCAGCCTGCGTTCACTTTCCTGCAATTTTTTCCAGTCTGTGAAATCATCCAGTATCGTATAGGCGTATGCCACGCCGTTCTCCTTGAAAGCAATCGTGGTTACATGCACCCAGACCAGTGTACCATCTTTTTTGTTGATACAGGCGTCGAGCTGAAAATTCGGCCGCCCTTTATGCCACATAGCGTCCTGCAGTTCATGCCAGTGTCGCTTATCCCCCTCGCAGGCATAATCCATAATTTTGGTGCCCACCAATTCGTCACTCGTGTAACCCAGTAATTCGGTCAAAGCTTTGTTAACCCTTAAGATGGTCAGATCGCTGTCAATGATCTTGCTGGCAGCCGTCGTCAGTTGAAATACCGCATCGAACCGGGCATCACATTCATTAAATTTATTTTCGTAGTCTGCTGATTGTAAGTTCGTTTCCATGGCTTTATACCGGAAATAACATCGGAATTATTTTTATGGTTTTGAAAGATTAAAAATTATCCGTCGGCCGGCATATTCGCTGATTATTCCGCCCGAACGCCTGGACGAGGAAACTTTTATCATCGGCCAAATATCCCGGGGGCCAAAAGATCGATCATTTCGAGCTATCAGGTAGGCAGAGGACGGCCCGCTCATTCCGATCTCGCTGTCCATCCCGCCGATCCGAATTAAAGCTGTTGTAGATGTTTTTGCGATCAGTTACGCTTTAACTTTTCTTCAGTGATATCGCGGAAACAGATCGCCAGGCCACTTTTGACCAGGTAAGCGATGGCCGAGACCCACATCCCGTTAAAAGCATTGAACTCCTCGAAATGCACGCTGACCTGCTCGCGAAGCGCACGGTCGTATTCTTTAAAATAACGCTGTTCCTTGCCGTAAGGGAACAGCTCCCACACATTTTTGCCTAAAAGCTGGTCACGGTCGTGTCCCTGCACTTGCTCGTATTTCCCGTTAACATAAGTAAAGTTCCAGTCGTGGTCGACCATATACAACGGATCGGTCAGCCGCTCCAATACATTTTCCAGCCCTGCGATCCTTTCCTCCAGCGCCTTTTCTCCCGGGCCAGGTATGGCCGGTACGACGCTTTTTATGACTACTAATTGTTATCAGGCGATAATTGGCATGCATCAGGAACAAAATAAATAAATACAATGCGACATTTTGAAAAAAAGAACCCACACTCAGGGCGGAAAACCAACTCATCATAAACTATTATTAAATAAATTAAAAAAAATCACCGGTTTCCCGGCTCTTCCAGGTCCCCGGTCAGCAGCGTGATCTCGCGGATCAGTACATCTAGCCGCCCGGCTTCCTGGCAAAACAGGGGGATAAGCTCTTCTTTCGTCGAACATTCCGAGCGCGCAAGCTCGACCAGTCCCAGGATATTGGCAACCGGTACACGCATCTTATGTGATTGTATCCAGGCGATCTCGCGAAGCTTGTCATTTTGCGTTTCGATCTGCTCCACATGTTCCCGCTGGCTGGTGATGTCCCTTAAAAAGCAATTCACACCTGTCACTTCCTGCTGCTCGTTGAAGATCGGGTTAAAGCTCAATTCTTCGAAGCGTTTGTGCCCGTCCAATTCCCGCTCGCGGACGACCAAAAAAGCCTCGCCTTTGAACGCGCGACTGTAATTGACCAGGAACGGACGCATGACCTCCTCACCGAAGTCGGCATTGGTGATGATCTCCGGCCGCTTGCCTGTCAGCCGCTCCACTCGTTCCCAAAATGCCCCGTTGCCCGTAATGATGTTAAACTCACGGTCGACCGACCAGATCAAGTCGCGCGTGTTATTAATGATCGCCCGCAGGTTCTGCCCGTCCTGTACGATTTTTTCCCGCATTGATTTTTCTTCGGTGATATCCCTGAAATAGATCGCCAGGCCGCTTTTGATCGGGTAGGCGCTGGCCGATACCCACATTCCGTTAAAGGTATTGAACTCCTCGAAGTGCACGCTAATCTGTTCGCGCAACGCACGGTCATATTCCTTAAAGTAACAACGTTCCTTGCCATATGGGAACAATTCCCAGACATTTTTACCTAGCAGTTCGTCCCGGTTGCGCTGCTGCACCCTTTCATATTCTTTATTGATATAAGTAAAGTTCCAATTGCTGTCGACGGTATAAAATGCGTCGGTCATGCTTTCCAGCACATTTTCCAACTCAGCGGTTTTTTCCGCCAGCGCCCTTTCGGTACGCACCTTCTGATCGATATCGATCACCAGTGTTTGTTTGGCCGGCACGCCCTCAAAAACTGTATGGTGGGTAAAGATGCGGACATAAAAAGTGTCGCCGTTCTTTTTGCGATGCAGCCAACGTCCGGCGTCCGCATAACTACCGGGAACCTGGCTTACAGCGGCTAAAAAGGCGGGGACTTCTTCCCGCGGCCGGATATCCGTTATCTTCAACTGTAAAAACTCTTCCTGGCTGTAACCGTAGTGGCTGGCGGCGGCTGTATTAACGGCCAGGAAACGAAAATTCTGGCTGTCGAAAATAAACATCGGGACGGGTATATCTTCAAACAGCCGGCGGTAGTCGTCGCGGGTCTTGCGGACTTCACGGGCCTGCCGGCTAATCCTGCGGTACAAAACCAAACTGACCACCAGCAATACGCTCACATCGTTCAGGCTACGAAAAAGGTCCGGGTGTGCGGGCTCCAGTCGCCGCGTTATGTAGCTAATCAGCGGGTCTGCCACAAAAGCCCAGCAAAGCGCGGCTGCAATAATAACAACCGGTATCTTAAGATTTGAAAAGCGCCCCATTATTAACCTTCACTAAAAATTTAACCCTTAAGTTGTAAATTTATCTTTTTATGGATTAAAATACAATAGCTAAAAACATTGAAATATTTGTAGATCAATCAAAATGGCGTCTTTATTGTTTAAAAGGCAGCGTGGCTTGGGGTGTAACTTCCTCGAAGCGGTATTTTCCTTTAATATGCAGGTTAAACCAAATGCCCTTCACTATTGTCAAGCGAATTTTCTTAAATACCTTTCGGGTACGCCTAAATAATTATATACCTTCCCGTAATGGTAGCGAATCGTCAGGATTTCCTTTACGGCATCGTACTCATAAGTGGCGATACAACTGAAGGCATCGTGTTTGAATTTAATGTGAGGTTACCATAGAACTAAACAAATCCGGAAACTAATAGTTGTAATGGAAAGTGACAAACTATGAAACATGCTGACCCATCCGGCTTTGTTCGTGTTCGGGGAGCACGCGAACATAACCTTAAAAATGTCAGCCTGGAAATACCCCGGGATGCGCTGGTCGTGTTTACCGGTATCTCCGGGTCGGGCAAATCATCGCTGGCCTTCGGTACGCTGTATGCCGAGGCTCAGCGCCGTTATTTGGAATCCGTTTCACCCTACGCGCGAAGGCTGTTTAATCAAATGGCGATCCCGGAAGTAGATGAAATAGATGGCTTGCCGCCAGCTGTTGCTTTGCAGCAACAAAGAGGTTCGGCCAGTACGCGTTCTTCAGTAGGCAGTGTGACCACTTTATCCAACTTATTAAGAATGCTGTACTCCCGTGCCGGTGAATACCCGGCAGGGCAGGGCATCATCTACGCAGAATCCTTTTCACCGAATACACCTGAAGGCGCCTGCCCGGAGTGCCACGGACTGGGCCGCGTGTATGAAGTAACTGAAAAGAGCATGGTGCCCGATGATACGCTGACCATTCGTGAAAAGGCAATTGCCGCCTGGCCATCCGCCTGGCAAGGTCAAAACCAGCGTGATATCCTGACCACGATGGGCTATGATATCGATGTTCCCTGGAGAAAGTTACCTAAGAAAGATCGGGACTGGATCTTATTTACCGACGAGCAGCCGGTGGTGCCGGTTTATTCAGGACATAGCCATGAAGAGATACAGCGTTTTATCAAACATAAGCGTCAGCCGGATTATATGGGTACGTTTACCGGTGCACGCCGCTACGTGCTGCATACCTTTGCCCATACCCAGAGCGCGTTAATGAAAAAAAGGGTAAGCCAATACATGCTGAGCAGTGAATGCCCGTTATGTCACGGAAAAAGGTTGCGGCAGGAATCGCTTTCCATTAAGTTCGCAGGCTATGATATTGCGGATTTATGCAGGTTGCCGCTCAACAAGCTGGCTGTTATTTTTCAGCCATATGTGACCGGGGCGGCCCCTGCGCTAAAAAAACTGGAAGCCAAACACCCGGAAAAAGTGGTGGTGGCCAAACGTATCGCGGAAGATTTCCTGGCACGGCTGCAAGTGATGCTCGATCTCGGACTCGGTTACCTGACCATTGAACGCAGTACGCCAACTTTGTCGCCGGGAGAGCTGCAAAGATTGCGCCTGGCAACGCAGGTACGTTCCAACCTGTTCGGGGTGGTTTATGTGCTGGATGAGCCTTCTGCCGGGTTGCACCCGGCTGATACCGAAGCACTGTTGCGCGCATTGGATAAGTTAAAAGCTTCCGGCAATTCGCTGTTCGTGGTGGAGCATGAAATTGATGTGATCCGCCATGCCGACTGGATCGTGGATGTCGGCCCGGCAGCAGGAGAAAAAGGAGGTCATATTCTGTACAGTGGTTTACCTGAAGGGCTAAAGGAGGTGGAATCCTCCATCACCAGGCATTACATCTATGACGATTATAGAAGCAATCTACAGGCACCAAGGGCAGCCAAAGGCTGGCTGAAACTGGAAGGTATTACGCGTAACAACCTGGTCAACCTGAACGCTGGTTTTCCGCTGGGCGTGTTGACCAGCGTGACCGGGGTATCCGGCTCGGGCAAAAGCAGCTTAGTCAGCCAGGTACTGGTAGAACTGGTAGCTGAGCAACTCGGTTTACCAATGGATATCTCAACTGAAACCGAAGCTAACCCGCTGGAACAAACGGAGGTATTGACACTGGGTGGTCAGATCATCTCCGGCATGAAAAACATCAAAAGGCTGGTGGTCGTAGATCAAAAACCGATAGGAAGAACACCACGGTCCAACCTGGCGACCTATACCGGGTTATTTGATCATGTACGGAGATTGTTTGCGGCCGCACCGGCAGCGAGATCACGGAAGTATGACGCGGGCCGTTTTTCTTTTAACGTCGCTAAAGGCCGCTGTCCGCATTGTGAAGGCGAGGGCATGGTCATGGTGGAACTGTTATTTTTACCGAGCGTTTATACACCCTGCCCGACCTGTAATGGTACTCGCTATAATCCCAAAACGCTGGAAATAAAATATAAGGGAAAGAATATCGCGGAGGTGCTGCAGCTGACCGTAGATGAAGCGGCCAGCTTTTTTGACGAAGAACCTTTGATCAGCCGTGCACTGGAAGTCGTACAGGAGGTGGGTTTAGGCTACCTCCGCTTAGGGCAGCCTGCCACCGAGCTATCGGGCGGCGAGGCACAACGCATCAAACTGGCTACCGAGTTGCAGCGCGCCCAGCACGGGCAGACCCTTTATATACTGGATGAGCCAACCACCGGCCTGCATCCTTCAGATGTAGAGCGCCTGATGCTGCAACTGAACCGGCTGGTCGATGCAGGTAACACCGTTATCCTGGTGGAACATGATATGCATGTAATCGCAGCCAGCGACTGGGTGATCGATATCGGTCCGGGAGCAGGCGAAAATGGCGGTAAGATTGTAGTCGAAGGGATTCCATCCCTTGTCGCTAAAGATAAAAATAGCCGTACGGCAAGCTACCTGGCCAGGTGCTGTTAAGCTATTCGGCGAAAATGTTTGGCAACTGTGTACCTGCGGGGGAAAACCAAATATTGCGCCTCTCGTAACGATTTCTGTTTCGCTAAAGTTCATGGCGCAACTAATCTGAAGGTTCGAATTTACAATCTTCGGGTTTTGAATGATAAAATTGAGCGTGTGAATTCCAAGCTATAGTTATTTACGTGATCTTCTGGTAGTGTCTCAGTTTGAATTTATTTTTTAATTAAGATATAATAATCAACTCCACTTTTCTTTACAATACTATCACCAACTTTTAAACTATCGTATGTTTTGCAATGCGAATACCATAGGTCATATTCCTTGCCTCTAACAATAGGGTATGCTATATGTTTAGGTTCCTCATATCGTATCTTTTCTATGACCCCGTTAACAGACAGGTTGTATGTTTTAACCCAACCTCTTATTGTGGCAAATAGTAAAAACAACCCGAATAGTACTACAGGCACTAATGGAAATATTTTCAAATAACGATTATTCATTTAAATAAAAAGGCTACCGTTTAAGTAGCCTCAAGGTAGTATTAATTCGCCAGTTTCCCAATATCTTCTATTGACATTACATCTTTAGTCAAACCAGCTTCCATTGCTGGTGTAACCCTTAGTGTTTTATGGATTTTAGCGAAGTTGTAATACACGAAGTGTAAAGCAATTGCATAGCAATGATTTTCCATCTTCTTAGAGAACGCATTGGTTAAACGTGTGAACCTACGCATGTGCTTTCCAGTGTTAACATAAGGTCGAAAACTACTTTATACATCGCTTTCCCGTACCGGGTGGCAAGCGACATTGACTGTCGCTAATAATCACTCTCTGCAGATTTGATTTGGTTGAAATTTCATGATAAAGTATTCTTGTAACCGCTGCTCGGCGTATTTTAATCATAAGTAGCCTTAGCAAATAGGCCAGGGCTACTTATGAACGATCATAGGCCAACAACAATAGCGATTAGTTAATATTTTCAGGCATCAAAACCAACTCGATCTCATTTTTACCGTTTAAATATTTGTTCGCGGCCGTTTTAAGTATATTGGTGTCAATTTTTTGCAACCGGTCTTTATATGTCGATATTTCATCAACGGCTTCCTGATTCCGGTATTGATTGCTTAAATAACCCAGCCAAAAGTCATTTGACTGTAATTGCACATCCGTGGAGTTGATGTATTCAGCCTTGAATTTGTCGATGTTCGTCTGTGACGGGCCATCGGTTTTTATTCTGGCAATTTCTTCCATTGTTGAATTAATCAGTTTTTTGACATTGTGGGGATCACAGCCAAAGCTAACGACAAAACTATAACAGGCATCCGGTAGTTTTGCAGTATTAAGGTATACTGCCGGAGAATAAACGCCGCTCTCTTCTTCTCTTAAACGCTCTAATAAACGTATTTGTAAAATTTCCTTTAAAGCTTCCATTTGCAGGACATTTTCGTTCAGGTAATCAAACTTTCCTGGAAAAAATAAGTCAACGGTGGCTTTGGATGCGCTTCCCTTATACACAGTTTTACTAATCACACCTTCTGGCATATTTATAGCCAGGTTTTTGAACGATTCATTCCTATAAACTGCAGGCAAAGAACCAAGATATTTTTCTATTAATGGCTTAATCGTATCGACATTGAAGCTCCCTACAAAAACAAAGGTAAAGTTTGCCGCGTCGGAGAACCGGTCTTTATAAATAGAATATGCTTTATCCAGGTCGATTTTGTTCAGCTTGTCCAGGGACGGGCCTGTACGACGATAATTATTATTACTTAATACAGCATTTACCGTGTCACTGAAAACACTATTTGGGTCATTATTCCTGTTAATCAAGCTGGCCCGGGAACGTGCCATGATACTTTCGAACATATTTATATCTTTTCTGGGATTGGTGAAGTAGGCGTATATCAATTGAAACGCTGTTTGCAGGTCATTGGGGGACGAATACCCGTTTAATCCCTGATACAATTCAGCAATATATGGAGAGACGCTCAATTGTTTCCCTTCAAGTAATTTCCCCAACGCGACAAGGTCATGATTTCCCAGTCCGCCGGCGCCTGTCAGCATAGCAGCATTTTTTGCCGACTCATAATCTGCATCATTATAAACCGATGTACCGCCCGGAGCAAATGCTGAAAATTTAATTTCGCCATTTCTAAAAGTTGTTGGTTTTAATATAACCTTCAAACCATTACCCATAGTAAGCACGGTTACATTCAGTTTATCAATCTTTTCTTCTTTAACTATTTTTCCTTTAACCGGTTCTGATGAAAGCAAAGGCTGGATTGAATCCACTTCTATATGCGGCATCAATTGTTCGGACTCAACAGCATTCATCCAGCCAAGTACAGTCTCTTCGCGCGGCAAATGATCTTTCTCTTTGTCAGGCGCCAAAATTAAAATATCCCTGTCCTTTTCTTTCATATAACTCTTGGCCAACTGATTGATCTCTTCCACACTTATTTCCGGCAAATATTTTTGTAGCAATGCATATTCTGTCTCGATACCCGGGGCGGCCCCACCGGTTAAAAAATAGTTCAGATATTCTTTGACATAAACATCCGAAGCAGTTTTGTCCCGTTCATTCATTGCAGCGTTCATATCGCTTACCAATCCCCGCTCGGCCAGGTTAAGTTCGGTCTGGCTAAAGCCAAATCTTTTGATCCTCGCTGCTTCGCGCCACACCGACTTAAACCCGTCTTCGAGCATCCCGGGCTTGGGCGTGACATTTATATTAAAAGCTTGTAATCCGCCCAGTAACGGATTCAGGCTTGCCCCGCCCTCAAGAAAGGGTGAATTTGCTTTTACCGCTAATTCCGTATAGCGTTCACTGACCATTCGGTTAATGAGATCATTTATAAAACTAAGCCGTACATCGGATGCAGTTTTGATGGCAAATCCAGGTTGTTTGATCAGCACCTGGATAACGGTGCCGGTCATTTCCTGATCAGTTACGGCTACAAACTGATTTTTGCCGGTCAATTCAATGGTATACTTTGTTCTTTGCCTTTCTTTTTCCGGATTCTTCAGATCCGAAAATTTATCACGGATAGTACGCTCCATTTGATCTAAGTTAATGTCGCCAACCACGATCAATGCCTGCAGGTCAGGCCGGTACCAATCCTGATAAAATTCTTTAATCTCCTGCTGCGTAGCGGTATTCAAAACTTTATCCAAGCCGATAGGTACGCGGTTTGCATATCGGGAGTTGTTAAGTATAACCGGCCAATATTTCCGCTGCATGCGTTCCTGGGCTCCTTTTCCCAATCGTTCTTCCTCTAAAATCACACCCCGCTCCTTATCAATTTCTATGGGATCCAGCGTAGCACCGTGTGCCCAATCGTGAATAATCTGAATGCCATTTTGCAATACTTCAGGCTTATCTGATGGCAATGGCAACTGATAAACGGTTTCGTCAAAACTGGTATAAGCGTTTATGTCCGCGCCAAAACGCACGCCTTGTTGCTGTAAATAATTAACCAACTCGTTTTTTGGAAAGTGTTTTGTACCATTAAAATTCATATGCTCCATAAAGTGAGCAAGTCCCCGCTGATTTTCATTCTCCAACAGCGACCCAACTTTATTGGCCAGATACAGGGTTACCTGATTTTTGGGCTGCTCGTTATGGCGGATAAAATAGGTGAAGCCGTTTGCCAGCCGGCCGGTACGTACATTGCTATCAAGTGGCAGATCAGCGTCGGGCTGCTGTTTAACGATACCTGATTTAAGTTGCGCAGACACCCGGGACATGGAGCAGGTAAACATTAATAGGACGCCGCAGATTAATTTGCTATTTATTTTTTTTAATTTCATTATATAAATTTCTTGTATTTATTTTGCAGGAAGCAAGGCGTTGATCCAGGTAGCTATTTGCGACAATACTTCCGGTGCTATGGTAACCGGGTTATAGGTATAATCCCTGGAAGTACCGTCCGGTTCAGCTTGCATAAAATGATTGACATCTTTAAACAGCACTATTTTAGTTTTTGAATTTTTAGGCAGGCTTGCTTTTATTAAACCATAGTCCTCTTCTGGAGGCACCTGTACATCTTTGGTACCGTATATTGCCAATACGGGGCATTTGATTGTTTTCAGATCATTTATCGGATCATACGTTAGAATATATTGCCACCAGGGCGATAAAAAACCCTGGTACCCCATAGTGAGGGAGAAGCGCATAGATGAATTATCGTGTATCATTAATTTATCGAGCATTTGGGGGCTTTGTGTTTTACAGAAAGCGGCCAATTCCTTTTTTAATACAACAGTCAGTTCATCCATGTTATGAGCGTCGTTCGGAATATGACTTACAATGGCATCATGTAACACCTCCTGCGCTTTAATGAGACTATCTGCGCCGCCGCCGCGAGCAAGTTGCTCCAGGTTCTGAAAACGATTGATGGCCCGCAGACCGATAACGGGTGGCGAAAGCAGCACCATAAAGCAGATTTTAGCGGAATCTGCGGTATAAACCATTGGTGCGATGATCCCGCCCTCACTATGCCCTATTAAGCCAATTTTAAGATGGTCTATATCTTTCCGGGTATAGAGGTAGGTAACCGCTGAATGGATATCTTTTGAAAAATCCCGGCTGGTGCTTTGTTCAAAGTTCCCATTGGTGCCGCCAACCCCACGGTCATCCAGTCTGAGCACAGCGATGCCGTTATTACTCAGATAATCGGCGAGCACCCAGAAATATTTATGAAAATAAGCGGTATAATCCCGGTCCTGCGGTCCAGTGCCATCTATTAAAACTACGGTGGGAAACATTTTATACCCTCTAGGCTTAGTTAAGGTTGCACCGTAAGTGAGGCCGGTTTCCGCACTTTTAAAAGTTAAATCTTCAGAGGTATAATTAAAAGGCGCATGCGGGATCTGAAAACGATTTAATTCAGGAGGTATGTTTTTGACCCAGTTAGCGTGCGCTGTATCCAACTGTGCATAAGCCAGGGTTCCTGAACAACTTAGATAAAGAAAAAGGTATTTAAACATTATTTTAATTTTTGAATTGGTCGATGTATTTTGCCGCAGCAGGATCATCAGGTGTAGGGGCCTGCGCCGTTATGAATCTGAAGTCCTTACTGATCAGCATAAACCGCGGAATAAAATTCAACAAGTACAGCTTGCTGAAGGCTGGTTCATCATCAATTACATACTGTTGGACATTTCCAGGAATTGGATGCGATTTTACATAAGCTACCCATTTTGATTTATCCTGGTCGGCAGAAATGGAAACGAATGAAATATTACTTTGCCGGTATTGATCAGCCAGCCCCTCAAAGTAAGGTTTCAACTGCACACAGGGGCCGCACCAGGTGGCCCAAACGTCGATGTACAATGATTTTCCTTTCAGGTCGGCTAATTTTATTTTATGCCCCGCTGTATCCTGCAAAACTACATCCAGTGCCGGCTGGTCGGTTTGCAGACCGCCATATGTATTCTGCCACTTGGAAACAATAGCTTTCAGGTCTGGCTCATGAATATTCAGCGCAAGTGTCTCAAGCTTTTTTGAAAAGAAAAAGTCATTGTTGTTACCTTCATTTATAGCGGATATTACACTGTAAAACTCTTTATAAGAGTCGGGCTCCACTTTGACAAAATAGGCAGGGTCAAAATTGGCGATCTCCGATAAGGCCGCTGCGACTTCAGGAAAATCAGTATAGTTCTTCAAGTATACATTGGGCAGCAATAGATTGATGTCATTGGTTATAGAATCATGTTTGTTCTGATAAAAAGCATGTGCCATGGCAAATATCTTTTTGTCTTTGACTGTGTCGTTATCGAGCGATCTTTTTATATTAAATTTCCAGGTAATGTTATACGACAGGTAAGCGATCAATGCATTGATGGCAACGAAATTAAGCCGGACATTACCATCTTGCTTAAAAGCGCTGTTAATATTAAGCCGCCCCAATTCATCCCTTGCTTTACTAATTCGCTGAAAAAGAAGTTTCCGATACGCATGATAGGATTGCAGCGTATCCTGAAAACCATCATCATCAAATGCCAGATCCCTGTTAAACAAAAACAAGTCCTGGTTAAGCCACTGATTTACATCCGCATTTTTACCGGTAAATAGCAGGTCGCCTGGTTTGGCTTTATGATTAAAATCCACGGTTAAGCTGCCACCCGGCTCAATATACAGCTGTAATGCATTTAAACGGTAATACGGGCCTGACGACGATGCGGCCGTTTTTATAACCCCGTTTTTGTCCGGCTTGGCACCAATTCCTTCACTGGGCACAGCGTCAACGAAGTTGGATATTTTATCAGATGGCCTCAAGCCATCCGCCGGGTTGGCATTAGATAACGAGGGGTAATGGGTGCCAATATTCGTCGTGTTTTTTACGATGACCGTTATCTGAGTTCCGGTTTGCGCATACGATCGGGGCTGCGGAATAATGCCTACTAAAAGGCCGAAGCCAAACCGGACTATTTTATTTGAAAGATTCATTTTTTATTTAAATTAATTAGTTAGTTTTTGTTAAAGCGTTAAGTAAAGGAAGAATTTTAGGCGAATCCGGAGCGTGGGTTAAAGCGCTGATAAATTTGAAGGAATTATCAATTAAGATAAACCGTGGTATATTTTGCATCTGATAATTACTGGTAAATGCGCGTTTACTGACAATAATGTATTGCTGTACGTTACCGGGTTTTTTATGAGCGGCCAGGTATGCCTTCCATTGCGCCGTGTCCTGGTCGATAGAAATGGAAATGAACCTGATGTTTTTCGCCTGCTGTTCTTCCGCGAGTTTTTCAAAATAAGGCTTCAGCGCGACGCACGGGCTGCACCAGGTAGCCCACACATCGATATACATTGGTTTGCCTGCTAAATCAGAAAGCTTTACGATTTTGCCCGAGGTATCCCGCATCTCGGCCTCTATTACCGGTTGCCCCGGTTGAAGTTTGCTATAGGCCCGTTCTTGCCCGTATATGGCATTTCTCAGATCTTTTTCCTGCAGGCTTTTGGCATATTGTTCCGCCTTATCAGAAAAAAACAGGCCGGTAGCAGCACTGTTGTCCACAGTTTCAATGACCTGGTGTAATTCCGCAAAAGCCGAGGGTAATCTGATATTAAAACTATTGACCTTATTGAATAAATTTAATGTTTGTAAAGTTGAGACAACCTCGGGAAGGTCATTATATGCGCTTAGATAGGGCCCAGACAGCAGTTCGTTTAAGTCCCGGGATAATGAATCCTGTTTTGATTTAATAAATACCGCAGCGGATTCCATTAATTTTTTATTCCGAACCGTGTATGCATCCCGTTTTGATTCATATTTATAATAAACATTGTAGTCGAGGTAGTTCATCAACGCGTTGATAGCTAAATAATGAAGCCGTGCGTTCCCATCCCGTTTAAAATTTTGGCTTACATTCAATGCAATTAATTCCTGCCTTGTCCGCCTGATACTTGCAAAGACTTCGTTCCGGTAGGTATTGTAGGATTTCAGGGTGTCAAGTGGCGAGCCTTGCTGCATAAAAGACATCCGGTAGTTCATGAGTAATTCCTGGTTAAGCCATTTATTTGCGGCGGCATCTCTTCCATAAAAAAGGGCATCGCAAGGCCGTTGCCTGTCTTTTAAATCTGCAATCAATACCCCACCCGGCTGAATATATAATTCAAGCCCAACGAGCTTATAATACGGAAGCTCAGCGGCCGGTATTTTTATTGTGCCTGACCTGTCAGGCTTTTTTCCAACAATATCCTGATGTTCCCTGTCCACAAAATAGGTGACCTTATTTGCCGGCATCAGCCCTTCCGGCGAGGTTTTAACATCAAGACCCGGGTAGGCATATTCTAAATAGGTGTTGTCTTTTATTTTTAAAGTGATCTGATTGGTCTGTCCATTTCCGACATATGGTATCAACAGATACAGTAGAGCTATATATCTTTTTAACCTGCGGATTATTAAATTTTTCATAATTAGCAATTAGTTACTGGTGGCTAAATGTTCGACAGTTTGTTTCATCCCCGGCGCTGCAGGCAAAGGAGCCATGGAGTAGATAAACCGGAATGCTTTGTCGATCAACACGAACCGGGGAATAAATTGCAGCCGGTACAACTGATCTAATTCATGGTCATCACTCAGCACGTATTGCCGGACATTAGCAGGAGCCTCATGAGTCTTTAAATAATTTCTCCAGGTTTCCTTATTCCTGTCTTTTGATATGGAAAGGAATAGAATACCACCTTGGTTGCTTGCTGTTGCCAGTTTCTCAAAATCCGGTTTTATACTCAAACAGGGATTGCACCATGTAGCCCAGAAATCTATATAAATGGCTTTGCCTTTGAAGTCTGATAATTTAAAGTGTTTACCATCTTTGTCTTCTAAATCAAAGTCCAACGCCTGTCGCTGGGGTTGCAGATCGTGATAGGCACTTCCCCAGGACACAACAAGCTCGTGAAGCGCCGGGTCCTGTATATTTTGAGCAAGCGTGTCGAGTTTACCCGAGTAAAAGAAAGCCTCTGAATCTGAATTGAAGGAAATTGCTGTTCTCAAATAGTTTAACTCGCCAATACCAGGAAACCGCCGCTCAGTCACTAAAGCAGGATCAAAAGTGGCCAAAGACTCAAGAGCGGTCGCCACCTCTGGGAAATCATAATAATTTTGCAGGAACCGAACTGGAAAAAGTTGATTAATATCATTCAGCACGGAATCATGTTTTGAAGTATAAAAGGCACGCGCGAGTTTAACGGTTTGCCTGGCTGCGGCGGTATCGTTATTGGCAATCTCACTCTGCTCAATAGCTGATCTCTCCAGCATTAGCCTGTCTTTATTAACGTAATTCATTAAGGCGGTAATTGTCAAAAAGGCAAGCCGAATTCGGCCGTCCTCTTTAAAACTTTGGTTTACAGGCAGATCATTGAGCGCTGAACTCAATTGAATAACCTTGCGTAAAACTTTAAGTTCATAGCTGTGATACGACTGCGCAGGTTCGTAGTTGCCAATCTGATCTATGATTGGCGCATAGACGGATAGTTCTTTTTGATTCAGCCACCTGTTTGCAACAGCATTTTTTCCTGAAAAGACTACCTGTGATGGATAGCGGCAGTCTTTGAGATCAGCTTCCAGTTCATCGCCGGGTAAAATATACAGATGCAGATCATCAAGTTTATAATAAGGCCGGGCTGCTGCCGGAACGGTTATTAAACCGCGCGCATCCATCTTGGCTCCCCTACCCAGTCTCGGGGCCCAGCGTTGATTGGTCATAAAGTTGTTAACTTTATTGGATGATTCAAGCCCGGCCGAGGGATTGTGCTCCCCAAGTGACGGGAAGTAGCTTTCGATATAAACCTTATCTTTAATTTTAAGTGTTACGGTCTGTGCTTTAAGCTGTAGACTTACTATAAATAAGACACAAAGCAAGCTTATGCAGCTGGTTTTAGCCGCTAAAATTCTTTTTTTCATGATGAGATTTACTTATTTCTTAATTAGATCTTCTTAAAACCGAGTGTAGTTAAAATTTGCTGCAGGATTTGGTATTTTTCCAGCATTAACGGATAGGCCGCGTATTGCTGCGCAAAATCCTGCTGGCTGAGCGTGAGGTATTTATTCAAAAATGTGCTTAAATCATAATCCTCTCCCTGTATATAATAACCGCCATACAGATCTTCGCCACCAACCGATACGATGCCAAATTGCTCGGGTGGCGGCAGCGGGGTGCTATAGCCGCCCTGGGTATTGATGAAATTATTATAATAGGCGGTAGAAACGGCGTAGAAACTGGCCAACGTATTGGGGTTATTATTTAAGGACACCGATAATATAGTGGTATAAATATCTGTTTTGTAAGCAGTAAATGCAGCCGTATCCATGCTTTTAATTTTAGTGATATTAGCGATGATCAGTGTATTTAGATCCTGGTAAGCATTTAACGTGGTATAGTTATAGCCCGTGGCGGCGGTAAATCCGGCCGTATCCTGAATCAAAGAATCTACGATCAAAACAGAATAAGGCTTGAGCGGGCCGCCCAACGCCGGGATAATATTGTTTTTTACAAAATTAATACCGGTTAAAAGGTCCGCCTGATTTTTCAAATATCTTACCGCCATCAGCGTGTTGGTACCGGTTAAATGATAATTGATGTCTATTATTGTCAGAGGCTTTTTCTGCACCGTATCGGTATAAAGAATCGGTACCTGTGTATTTTCGTAAATCTGGTAAATAGTATGATCTACTATACTATTGGGGTTGTCTGTCCTGATAAATGGATCATTTACACCAGGTAAGGCTGTTAATTTTGCTTCCTTTTTACAGGCAGATGCAACGATCAGCATTGCAAGCAGGAGTTGAATTGAATATTTTTTCATATATCTTGTAAATGAATTAATTTAAAATTGCCTGTTTGGGCGTGTGGGGTTCTGTTTCAGCGCCCCCTGGTTGAAGGTGATCGCAGGTGCCGGTATTGGGATGAGATAAGCCGGGTCATTTGGCGCTAACGTTAGGGTTGCTGCGATATAAGGAGCCACATTTTCATCTGTTTTGCTATAGGTGTGTACGATGGATTCGGAGAATGGATACTGGGTATTCACTGCGTACCGCTTCAGGTCAAACCACCTGTCGCCTTCAAAACATAATTCCCGCCGTCTTTCATCCCGGATAAAATCAACCAATTGCCCGCCGCTGTAACTGACCGGCTGGAAATCCTTCGCTAAAAACCTGGCTTGCCTTAACGTATTAATAGCCTGATTAGCTGCTACGGTATTGCCCATCATTGCGGCTGCTTCTGCTTTATTCAAATAAGCTTCAGCTGTACGCAGGAAAAAATTATCAGAATAGGTCTCTGTGGGTAAAATATTTGCGGCTACAGACCGGTAAACCTTGATATATCTGTATTTTCCAACTTCATCCAGTTCAAAAAAGGCATTCTTTCTCAGATCGGTGGACGTATACAAATTCATCAGCTCAGGGCTGGGACAGAAGGACACGGTTGCACCTTCCAGCATATTATAGATCATGGCATTACCGCCCTGGGTAAATATAGCTTCAGGGGAAGCAGATGATAAAAAGCTGGTTTGATGCTGATAACCTGCCAGGTTGTATAGGGTTCCTTTTCTCGCAATTACTTTATCGGCGGCAGTTGAAGCATCGCTCCAGTCCTGCATATATAAAAACACTCTGCTTTGTAAAAGATTAACAGCATTGATATCCGCGTGGTAAATGTTTTTTTGCGTAACACCGGTAAGATCCGTTTCTGCTTCAGCCAGGTCTGCTACGATCTGCCGGTATACGCTGTCAATGGTTGAACGGGAGAAAAACCGGTCCTCTACGAAATCTGTAATTTTCAGGGGTACGCCCATATCGGTGGCCGCTGTAGCTTTATTATAGGCTCCGGCATAGAGGTTTACCATGTCAAAATAATAACCAGCGCGAAGGAACAAAGCTTCACCTCTTATTCTTCTCAATTGAGTAGGGTTATCATTTAACTGCGTAGCCTTTTCTGCAATAATGTTCACCGCATTAATCGCGGTATAGACTTTTGGCCACATGTCATCTGTACCAGGTACATAGCTGCTGCTTACAAACGGATTGCTTTGCCAGGTATAAAAGCCGAAAACTTCCTCTCTGGTGTCCCGCCCATAGCTGTTATAATCAAAGCCGCTGACAAATTCGGTAATGTCATCGTCCATAACATTAAGCCAGGGGAAATACATCTGGGTTTCATAAGTTGAAAACATGTCATCATACGCGCCATCCTGCGCGGGGTGCTGTTCATAACCTGAACCGACCAGCAACTCATCAAGTTTGGTATAGGTGTCCGCATATTGCAGATCCTGTGAATCACTGGTCAGGAATTTTTTACAGCCCGAGATCAGTAAAATCACCGGTAAAAAAAAGAGCATTATTTGAGTTGAAAATATTTTCATGTGTTAATGATTATAGTGAAACACTTAGGTTAAAGGAATAGGTCGGCTGTATGGGAACCTGCGTGGCTGCTGAAAACCCTGCCTGTGAAGGGTCCTGCCCATGCAATAGCCTGCTGTCGAGCGTGAATAAGTTCGTTCCTGCCAGGGAAATGAACGTATCTTTAAGCTTCCATTTTTTAAGGATTTTGTCCGGTATTTTAAAGCCGATCTGCAAAGCACTCACCCGCAGATAATCAGCGCTTACGATCCTTATATCTGAATTATCATACATTTGCCAGATATTATTGGCATACTGGTAGGTTTGCCCGTAAGACCAGTGGAGCTCGGTATTGACATAATCATTGTAATTGAGCAAGGCTGGAATAGTGGTATGTGTTTCGTCGCCGGGATTTTGCCATCTTTTCAAAAACTCGGCGCTTACATTTTCTTCCGGCAGCGGCCCCGGGTTACCGGCAACACCATTGGCATCATCGGGATATAAAGCAAACAGCCGAACTTTTGCGCCGAGGCTGTAGGTAAGATTACAAGACAGGAAAACGCTTTTATAACTAAAGTAGTTATTAATTCCTCCCTGGATAGTGGGTATCCGGTTGCCCGACGGCTGCATCACCATTTGGTAAACCTGGTCATTGGTCAGGCTGGCATAAAGCGCAGCATTGGAGGGATCGTCATTCTTAAAAGTGGGCATGCCATTGGTATGGCTTAAACCGGCGAACTGATACGAATAAAAACTGTTAATAGCTTTCCCGTTGATCAATGCGGTTCCATTCAGATAGTTACTAAAAGTATTTGGATTACCGGTCGCCTGATTTTGAACGTTGGTATTTAGGGCATTACCAATAAGTTTGTTGATTACCTCCCCTAATTGCGGATCAATTCGCCACTTAAACCCATTGCCCCCGTTTATGGGTGTAAAACTCAATGCCACTTCGAGTCCCTGGTTGACCAACTGGCCGGAGTTTACCACATAGGTATCCAGTCCGTTTATATCACTTACTGCTTTATCGAGAAATGCATTGGTTGTTTTTTTATAGAAATAAGATAGGGAGCCATTTATTTTATTCTGAAGAAAGGAAAAATCGATCGCTGTGTTTATTTCGCCTGTTTTCTCCCACTGAAGGTTTGGATTAGGGTAATAGGCAATGGTCGACGAGTTTTCACCGGTTATCGGATCTGGGTCACCTTGTTTAATAATCAGGTTTGGCGTTTGATAATCCAGCATATTTCCCTGATAGCCATAGGAGCCTCTGAAAGCCAGCACATTTACTGTTTTCGAATCTTTAAACAGGTCCTGCGCCATGTCCCACCTGCCCGATACCGACCAGGTTGGCAAAAATTTTGAATTGCTTTCCGATCCAAACTTATTAGAGAAGTCTGTCCTGGTATTAAAATTAAGTGTGTAACGGCTGTTATAGGTATAGCTGGTTGTAAAATAAGCGGATAACAGATTTGTCAATTCATCTTTGATAACGTCGGCATCGTCTAACAAAGCCCACTGTGCATAAGAGGGATACTTTGTCGGATCTATCGCGGCAAATGTTTCTCCCCGGTCAGGTAAATAGCCTCTGCGGTCTGTACTATAACCGGTATATTGGTTTGAGGAAGCTTCACCGCCCAGCGTTGCTGTAATTAAATTTATATTGTTATTGCCAAAGGATTTATTAAAATCAAACTGGGTTCTTACGGTATAACTATTGTTCCTGGTCAAGTTGGTTTGCAGCTCGCCGCCTACAGGGAGCGTGGTTTCGTATTGCTCGGCTGATGTTAAGGGGACACCATAATCAGACCCTCTTAAGTTGGCTGCATAAAAAGTATTGGCACCATAAGAGATTTGTTCCGTAGTGTTACTATAGGAATAGGCAAATAAAACAGTTGCCTTTAACACGTTGCTTATTTTATAATTTAAGTTGGTATTTAACCTGATGCTGCCACCGTTAGAAATATCTCTTGAGTTGTTGATCTCGTTAAGGATATTGAAATCAAAATAATTGTCGTCAGCCTGGCTGTATCGCTGGTAATAGCTCAGCGAACCATCGGGGTTATAAAGCGGGATGGCCCTGCTGGTATTGTAAGCGTAATTAAGGGCGTTTACCGATTGCGCAACAAAATTTCTTTGATCAATATCACTGATCAGGCTCATGTTCCATTGTAACTTATCATTGATATCAGCATTCAGATTGACAGTGGAAGTATACCGCTTTACTTTGTCACCCCTGATCGTCCCGGGCTCGTCGGATACCCCCAGCGACACGAAGTACCGCATTTTATTGGAACCTCCTGAGATGCTCAGGTTATTTTGAGTGGCCAGCGTGTTTTGCGTAATGGCGCCGAACCAGTCCGTGTTGCGGGTTTCCATTTGGCCTACCTGTTGTTCAAACTGTCCATAATTTGTCGTGCCATCATACAGATCGTGCAATGCGCCCTCATAGCCTACATAATTGATTACACTAGGATAGTTAAGTCCTTTTGCGACCAATTCTTCAGAATATTGAATCCTTTGCTGGGAGTTCATTACATTAATATTGTTGTAACTCGGCCGGCCGGTAAACGTCCCGGAGATCGAATAGTTGATCACAGGTGGTCCGGCATGTCCTTTTTTGGTGGTGATGACGATCACGCCATTGGCCGCACGAACGCCGTACAGCGCAGTAGCAGAGGCATCCTTCAGCACATTTATTTCATCAATATCCGCAGGGTTCAGTCCGGAAATGGCATTACCCAGGCGGTTGACAAAATCAAGATCGTTTACCGTTTGTGGATCAATGTTTAGCGGGCTGTTGACGACCACACCGTCGACCACCCATACCGGGTCCTGGTTACCCAGTATGGTAGAGGTACCACGTATACGTATTTTAGGTGCCGAACCCACTTCGCCCGAATTGTTGACCACAAAGAGCCCCGGCACCCGGCCCTCCAGCGCCTGGTCAATCGTAAAAATGCCCGGAACTAAAATATCTTTTGCTTTCAACGTAGTTATAGCGCTGGTAAGCGTACGCTGATCCAATTCCTGGTAACCGTTCGTTACCACCACTTCATCAAGTGTTTTTGACATGGGTTTAAGCGAAAAATTGGCTGTTTTGGAGCCGCTTGCCACAATTTCAAGCGTTTCAAATCCAATATAGCTTACTATCAGGGTGTCGCCTTGAAATCCAGGCAGGTCAAAATACCCTTCAGCATTTGTTGCTCCGGCTATATAGGGCTCCCTTTTGGATTTTACGGTAACGCCCTGAATCGGCAATTTGGTAACCGCGTTAATAATTATACCGGTAGAGCGAAAAGGTATGGGCGTAATCGCAGCCAGCTGTTTAAGCACAATGGTTTTATCAATTATTTTCAAACCTAACTGTTGCTTCGCGAGGTTCATGTTTAACAGCTCTAACACCTTTACCAGCGGCATATTTTTAGTGTCAATCGAAACTTTTTTTACACGTTCGAGTAATTTGTTTTCATAAAGAAACTGATAACTTGTTTGGGCTTCTATTTTTGAAAAGATAGTGGTTAACGGTACATTTTTTTCAGAAAGTGTAATCAATGGGTTGTTATCCTGAGCCCGAGCTGTATAACTCAATAGAAACAACACGATTAATAACGGCCAGCTACTTAAGGAGCGACGCCGGCACGCAAAAAATTTGAAACCAAATGGATAGGGTTTGTTACTAACATTGTCATTTAAATGCATTAGTTTTGTTTGGGTTTAATAAGTGAACGACTAAAAAAATTTATTAAGCTGACCGCCCCGGATCCGACCCCGGGGCGGTTTTATTTTTGAACGATAAGAATAGTGCCTCCCTTCATCGTAGCATTTATCCCGACTTCCTTTAACATTAAAATCACTGACGCTATATTAGCGTCCCGCGATATACCACCGGTGAATGTTCGCCCGCCTGGGGCACCGGTATAGGCGATGCTGACATTATACCACCTTGAAATTTGTCGCATCAGGGGTGCTATCTCCGTATTGGTAAATCTGAAATAGCCATTTTTCCAGGCCACAGCCTCCCTGGTGTCTGCATTACCTACAGTAATTTCCGGGCCTTTCACGACTGACTGCTGGCCCGGTGCAAGAATTGCGGATTGGTTATTGTTCCATACTCTGACTTTCCCCTCCAGCAGGGTAGTTCTGATTGCCGGTTCATCAGCATAAGCATTAATGTTAAAATGAGTTCCCAGTACTTCCAAAGTCTGATTATTACTGATGACACGGAAAGGCATTGCTTTATTTTTAGCAACTTCAAAATAGGCCTCGCCCTGCAGCTCTACATCTCTCTCTTTACCCGCAAATACAGTCGGGTAACGAATTGATGATAAAGCGTCCAGCCACACGGCTGTACCGTCAGCCAAAACGAGTTGATACTGCCCGCCCGCAGGCGTCGTGACCGTATTATAAGCGGGCTTGGCAGGTAAGTTCGCGACAGCCGAATGATTTTGGTAAGCAAGTTTTCCGCCATTTATTTTACTAACACTTATCTGGCCCTGCATGATCAACTGTCCGTTTTGCACATGATTCAGGATGATTTTTGACCCGTTGGCGAGCGTAAGAACAGCATTATTACCTCCCGGTCTAACTGCTTTTAAAGCAGCTTGATCTGTCAGGTATTGCCGGCTGCTGAAGTAATGTTTATACCCGGCATACAAACCAGCTGAAAGCAATAGCAGGATAGATGCCGCCACCCGCCAGCGATAACGTAGCGGAACTATCTTCGGCTTGCCAACAGGTTCCGGAACTTCAACTATACCGGTTATATCCTTGTCCATCGCCTCTAATAAGTAATTATCCAACTTCCCTTCTTTGGTTAGATGGATAAAAACCTCGAGCTCCTGGTCAGTAGATTTATTTTCCAGATACCGCTTTACAAGATTCCGGTAGTATGCTTCGTCCATTTTTATTCTTTTTTCAATACCAAGACAATAAAATGAGGGTCTTAGGGTAGCAAAAAAATAAAAAAATAAAAAATGGTGTTAATAATTTAATATTTAGACAAGATTTTTCGATCAAATGATGAAAATTATTAAAAAAATAGCCGGTCTTATTCAATTAATTTGAGATATTTTGTTAAAACACTAAAAAAAGAAACTAATGATAGTGTAGAATTATTAAAAATACGCTCAATGGAAGTCCCAATTCTTTTCTAACAGACAAACTTAGCGCCTTTATGGACGCGACCATATGATTTTTAACTGCATTTCTGGAAATGCCCAGTTCTGTAGCAACTTCATCGTAGCTCTTGCCCTGTTCCCTACACATCTTGAAAATGTCTCTTGTCCGCTGAGGAAGGCTATTTAATACGCTGTTCAGAAATTCCAGGTATTCGCCATGGATAACATCTTCTTCTATTGTGTTGCGCGTACTGACGAAACTGCTGATCATTACACCCATGGCGGCTTCAGACCGGAATGCCTTTTTCATGGCATTTAATGTATGGTTACGAGAGGTCACAAACAAATAGTTTTTAAAAGACTGCACATTGTAAAGGGTTTCCCGGTTTTCCCAAATCTTTATAAATACTTCCTGGGTAAGATCTTCAGCCATTGGTGAAGATTTTACATATTTGAAGATAAAATGGTATATCGAACGGTTGAATTTTTTGTAGAAATAGGCAAAAGCATCTTCTTCTCCCGCAATTAGTCGTTGCAGCCAAACGCGCTCTCCATTTATTTCTTCCTTTTCCAACTGTCGCCTATTGAAGCTTAATTATCAAATTTAAATAAAAAAGAGCCATTTGCCAAAGAAATAGCATTGTCAAGACATTTTAAATGGGATAAATCCAATAAAATCGCGATTATTTACATATTACGTCATTTCTGCGCCGCTAGCCTTTTTTAATTGACGCGGTAACCTAAATCAGGTCTTGGACAATCATTTTTTGCGCATGAATACAACGATACTTATTGGGGGGCGTGTTCCTAAGCCTGTAAAACAACGGGATATTTCTATGCCCGGCATCACTCATCATTTCCTGAAGTTAATTTTCGAATTAAAAAACCAATTGGCAAACGGTTAGTTATCAACTATATAATCTATTAAGCAACCTATCTTGAGTTCTTCCCAGAAATTTATTGTTATTATCTTGCTATTACTTGCGCCGCTGATCGCTTTCACACAGAATCAGCCGCTGCATTTTGAGCACCTCAGCACGCGTGACGGTTTGTCGGAGCGAAACATCAATTGCATTTTTCAGGACAGCAGGGGATTCATGTGGATAGGAACCCGCGACGGGTTGAACCGCTATGATGGTTACCGTTTCATTATTTACCGCAACAATCCTTATGATCCATCCAGCATCAGCAATAATTATATATCCAATCTCGCGGAAGACAAATATGGAAATATCTGGGTTGCGACCGTCGGTGGCGGTTTAAATAAGTTTGACCCTAAAAGTGACAGGTTTTCACATTATCGTCATTTGGATAACAACACCAGCAGCATAGCCAGCGATGATATTAATAAGATCGCCGTGGATGATAACGGTAGTTTCTGGATCGCTACGCAAAGTGACGGTTTGGATAATTTCGATCCGGCGACCAATCGCTCGGTGCATTACCGGAATCGCGCCGGTGACGCACGTAGCATCAGTGGAAACAGTATTTTGACCGTTTATAAGGATAGTCAAGATCATATCTGGGCCGGTGAGCAATCGGCCGGACTAAATCTTTTTAACCGAGAGAGCAAAACTTTTACCCGGTTTGTTCATCAGAAGCAGTCACCCGGCTCTATATCAGGCAACCAAATTACCTGTATCACAGAAGACAGCAGCCATCGGTTATGGATAGGCACCGCTTCTTCAGGTTTAAACCTGTATTTAGGCGGGGGGAATTTTAAAACTTTGGTGA
>Ga0302315_10001063_pt1 | contig 29064 bp, 24 predicted proteins | sample III_Palsa_N3_1_FD_200532 | JGI IMG/M metagenome (GOLD analysis project Ga0302315, IMG submission 200532) | Peat permafrost microbial communities from Stordalen Mire near Abisko, Sweden - III_Palsa_N3_1 | ecosystem: Environmental > Terrestrial > Soil > Palsa > Peat permafrost | place: Sweden...
ACTGTCTGCGCTGCGGCAAATGCAAGCCGGTGTGCGCCACCCACGTGCCACGCGCGAATCTGCTGTATTCGCCCCGTGACAAGATCCTCGCCACCTCGCTGCTGATCGAGGCCTTTCTGTACGAGGAGCAGACCCGTCGCGGTGTATCGATCAAGCACTGGGATGAACTCGCCGACGTTGCCGACCACTGCACCCTGTGCCACAAGTGCCTGACGCCCTGCCCGGTCAAGATCGACTTCGGCGATGTCTCCATGGGCCTGCGCGACCTGCTGCGGCGCATGGGCAAGAAGCGCTTCAATGTCGGGACCGCGGCCTCCATGGTGTTCCTGAACGCCACCAGTCCGCGCACCATCAAGATCACCCGCAAAGTGATGATCGACTGGGGCTATCGGGCACAGCGGGTGGCGAACCGGGCGCTCTCCCGGCTCGCCCGGGCACAGACCCTGCGTCCGCCCATGACGACCGGCCGGCCGCCGATGCGGGAACAGGTCGTTCACTTCGTCAACAAGCGCATGCCAGGCGGTCTGCCCAAGCGCACCGCGCGCGCGCTGCTGGATATCGAGGACCGCGACTACGTGCCGATCATCCGCAACCCCGCCGCCACCAGCAGCGAATCGGAGGCGGTTTTCTACTTCCCCGGCTGCGGCTCCGAGCGCCTGTTCTCCCAGGTGGGCCTCGCCACCCAGGCCATGCTCTGGCACCTGGGGGTGCAGACCGTGCTGCCGCCCGGGTACCTGTGCTGCGGCTATCCGCAGCGCGGCGCCGGGGACTTCGACAAGGCGGAGAAGATCATCACCGACAACCGGGTGCTGTTCCACCGCGTGGCGAACACGCTGAACTACCTAGATATCAAGACCGTGGTGGTCAGCTGCGGCACCTGTTTCGACCAGCTGCAGGGCTATGAGTTCGACCAGATCTTCCCCGACTCCCGGATCATGGACATTCATGAATTCCTGATGGAGAAGGGAGTCAAGCTCGAAAACGTCACCGGCGTGCGGTACATGTACCATGATCCGTGCCACTCGCCCATGAAGAAGCACGATCCGCTCAAGGTCGTCAACACGCTCATGAACGGTGCCCAGAACGGCGTCATCACCAAGAACGATCGCTGCTGTGGCGAATCCGGAACGCTGGCGATCAGCCGTCCGGACATCTCCACCCAGGTGCGCTTCCGCAAGGAGGCGGAGGTGCGCGGCGGGGTCGGGCAGATCCGCGCCGAGGGTCATGCGGGCTCCGTGAAGATGCTGACCTCCTGTCCGTCGTGCCTGCAGGGGCTGCAGCGCTACTCGGACGACGCCGTTATGGATGCGGACTATATCGTCGTCGAGATTGCCCGGCAGCTGCTCGGCAGCGACTGGATGCCTCGCTATGTCCAGCAGGCGAACCAGGGCGGTATCGAGCGGGTGTTGGTCTGACGATTCCGGATCTTGAGCTGTCGGCTGCCGGCTAACGACGCCTTTATGCAGCAGTGACATCCGCGATCACTTGTTTATGTGAGTCGTTGATCCAGCGAACAGACTCAGGAATCTCCACCGGATCGATAACGGGCGGGCGGGCGGCGTTGTTGGGGTCCATCGTGACCGGGCAGGCGTATGACGGGGTTGATTCGTGGACGGCGTGGGGATCTGATCAAAGTGTTGTGGGCGGATCGAGACGGCTGTATGGCGCGAAAAGGTTGGCGCGGGGCAGGTAATGTTGTCGACAACATTTCCGAGCGCGCGGCGGGGTTGTGTGAGCGCAGTGCCAGACTCGTGTGCGCGCCAGCGGCCCACTGCTCGTGCGTCCAGACTCCGAATCATAGATTAGGGCGTCTGCTGAGGTGCCCTTCGATGGTGGAGTGGCGACGGCCTCTGTATCTATTCGCCAAGCGCCTAGAGGGTGCGAGTAGTTGGCGCCAGGCCATCTGACGGAGCCCTTTGAATGAGTTGCGACGCGGCAGCGCCGCAACGAAACGATCGACAACAAGGCACCAAGTGGAGTTCCCCAGCCGATTCAGGTTCAAATCCGATGCCGAGCACTTGGATCACATCCAGGACCGCAACATCCACCTTCGGATACCGCTGGCGATAGGCTGTAAGCACGTTCGGCAGAACATTTGCGGCAAACGACAGCATGGCGGCAACGTTTCGACAAGCGAGTGCAGACGTACGCGCAAGCACTGGACGGACTCTGCGATGGCATGACCGTGATCGCGGGGCGGCTTCTGCCTATGCGGGATCTCGGCAAATGCAATTGACAGAATTCGAATTCCGGGTGTCATGGATCTCAAGTCGTGTCGAACAATTGTGGTGTTAACGGACTTGGTCCGGGCAGCTGCTTGAAGCGCGTCAAATGAAGAAGATGATCGCATCCCACGTTGGCGAGAACACCCGGTTCGAGAAGGCGCCCTGTCAGAAATGATCAGGGTCGGGGTTGCCGGCATTCCCGGGTTCTACACCGCGACAGGCGTGGGAACTTTTGTTGCGCACGGAACGGAGGAGCGCGTGTTCGATCGGCCCTATGTCCTGGAATGGACCATAACGGCCGACTTTGCCATATTCAAAAGGTTGGAAGGACGACTGGTACGCCAATGTCATCGACAAACGGCTCAGAACTCCAATCCGAGGGCCGCGACGGCCGGTCGCATTACTGTAGTGGAAGTCGAGGAAATCGCATCGCCGGGCGAACTCCAGCCGAGCGCCATTCACACTCCCCGGCGTATATGTCGGTCGGCTAATGGTCAGTCGCTCGCGCAAGCGCCTCAGAAGACCAGCAGACTGACGGGAATCACCGTACCCGCGACAACCAATAGCAGAGCTGTCCATTTGTTACGCGTTTGCGTCAGACCCATCCATAGCCCTAGGCCTGAGGACAAGGCAAGACAGAGCGCGACCGCCAGGAAGAATGCCTTCAGCATTGGCGTCGTTAGCCCGGGGCTGTCACGCTCGCCTCCCGAGTGATCGCGTGATCCAGCGTCGCCATCGGATGTTCCTCCCGCCTCGACTGGACCTGCCGGCAGTTGGTGATTGCCAGATGCGAAAACCTGATCCTTGTGAACCGAACTGAGCTTCTCGATTATGGCTGGTGGCTGATAATTACCGTGTCCCTCGTGAAGGTTGAATAGTTGCACCGCTCCCGTGAGCGCGAAGAACAGAACGCTCGGAGAAATAGAGAGTCCCATATATGAATGCCACCGCCGAACATCTGCCATCGACATACAAATAACCCCGAGATCTACTTTTCCAAAAGCCGCTCGCTCTGTGGAAAATACTTAGACTCTATAAAAAAAGTTTCCGGCCATGGAGTTCGACAGAAGCGGGCCATCGCTTTGGCGAGCATGTTTTAACCCAAGCAGGAGCGTTGCTATCTCCGTAACGAACCAGAAGTTCCGATAGCGCGACATATCACGGCATGCTAGTGGCCGGTAAAGAGTAACAATTGAAGTATCGGGATAGTATTAGAATTGAGCACTTGGTTATTCGAAGAGGCGAATTCACCGCCTTTCGACCTCGATTGCCCAGGCTGGGTGTCCATTTGGCCGCTTGTCGCTCCGCGTTCATAGTCGGAGCTTCCCACGCAGAGCTCTGCGCTGGAAATTTCATGCAACATTTCCTGGAATGTGATTCATGAACGCTTGAAACTTATCACGGTGCTCCGCGTCCGCTGGAGCTACAATTGGGGAGCGGATCCAGAGCCCGGTTTTCCGCGCGGAACGGGACGGGTTGGAAGCCTCCGCACGTATAGAGCACCCCTCCCATTGCGTCGAGAACGCGCGGCAAGGCCCCGTGCGACACGTGTTCGATTGTTCGGTCGTCGACAAGCGCAACCGTTTCACAATCGGACAGGATGCCCACGTCAACACTCGATAATGCCCACTGCAATTATATTCACGACGAATGGGTCATCGGTCCGAACTAGGCTACCAACCCTCCGACACCGCGGAGATTGTGGGACGCTACGCCACATGCCGATGCAGCGCAGCCCGTGCCGTTGGCGACCAGGATCCTCATGCCTGCCGCCTAACGCCCGATGTGAATGTCAGTTCGCCGCAAAAGTTTGGACCAGCCCGTAGGTTAGGCAGTACCGCGGTCAATGCCGCTGGGGCGGTTAGCCAATTCTGTACGGACTTGATTCCTGCGACAGGCCGGTCTGGCGATAGAAGGACTGAATCGTGCAGATCTTATCAAGCCGTGAGCCTTTCCTATCGCTCTTATCTAATTTCTGAGTGTTAAGCTCATATGTCTGAGTAAGACAACTGACTATTGCTGTTGCAAGGGCGCTGTTACTTTTTGGCACTCCAACGCAGCTGCCAATAACAAGTCGATTGAATTGGGGGGAATCGCCGATGCCAAGTCGAAGTCTAATGGCACGCGTGCTGGGCGTTATCGCTGTCTGCGCGCCCTTCGTCTATGCAGGAATAACCGGGGCGCAGGAAGTCGGTGCGACGAGCGGCGAAGGACTGGAAGAAGTCGTGGTCACAGCCCAGAGGCGCGTCGAAACCGCCCAGACCGTGGCAATTCCGCTTACTGTTATTTCCGGTAAGGACATTGCCAATCAAGGTGTGAGTCAACCGGAAGACCTCAATAAACTGGTCGCTGGCCTGACCTTTACCAATAATCCAAATACTCAGGTCTATATTCGCGGAGTCGGCGACAGCTCCCTATTCGGGCAGTTGGCAGTATCCATCAATACCGATGGCGTTGTAATCGGTGAGCCGCGCGAGGTTGCCGGAAATTTCTATGATCTGCAGCGAGTGGAAGTCCTGAAAGGACCTCAAGGCACACTTTACGGCCGCAACTCAGATGCTGGCGCCGTAAACCTTATAAGCAACAAGCCGACGCAGGAATTTGGCGGGTATATCCAGGAGGAACTTGGAGACTACAATCTTCGTCGTACCACGGGTGCCATCAATTTGCCGATTTCCAGCGAGCTTGCTGTGCGGCTTTCATTCTATGACTCCAAGCGTGAAGGGTATTTGTCCGACGGTTTCGATGACGAGGACACCAGAGCGGGACGGCTGCATGTCCTGTGGACGCCAAACAGCGACGTCACCCTTCTGGTTACGGGAGAAGCCTCGAGGGTTGGAGGAACTGGTCAAGGTAATGCGTTCGTAGGTATGGGGCTCGTCGGAACGCAATCCAGCACACTGGCAAATCTATATCATCAACTGGCCGTCGTGCCCACCATAGGTGGCAACGTCCCCATTCCGCTGCTGGCGCCTTCCTTTCAGGACGATAACAATAGAAGCGTACGAGCGCAGCTCGATTGGAACCTGGGATTTGCCACGCTAACCGCGATCAGCGGATATCGATCCCAAGTGTCGAACTATGACCAGGTGCAGATCAATGGAAGTAATGCCACCAACAGCACTGCCCATCAATTCAGCGGTGAGGTGCGGCTGAGCAACCAGACCGACCGATGGAAATGGACTTTTGGTGCTTACCATTACGACGACAAGTTCGCCGAGAATTTGCACGGCCAATATGTATTCTTTTCGCTGCCGATGTTCAACGCTTTCGCGACGGTCAATAACTACTTCCAGGTGCCGAACTTCGGGACACAGAGTGACGCGGCTTTCGGGGAAGCGACACTGAGCGTTACCGACAGATTTCGAGTCATTGGTGGCGCGCGTTACACCCGAGAAACCAGGACCGCGGATCTGTCGGCGCAGTGGTACGGCGAAGGTTATAACATACCCGGAATAAGTACAGTCGCCGTCAATCCCCTAACTGGCCTTGACACAAACTTATACGCCTACAATAACCATGACCGCTTGAGTGTCGCAGATACCGGCGGAAAAGCCGGGTTCGAATACGACCTTGGACGTCAGTCGCTTCTCTACGGGACGGTGGCGCAGGGCTTCAAGTCGGGCGGCTTTGCGCTGTCGCCGCCTCCGCAGGCCACGTACCTGCCGGAATATTTGACCGCCTATACGCTTGGTGTGAAAAATCGCTTTGTCAACGACACCATTCAGCTAAATGGAGAGCTGTTCTATTGGAATTACACCAATCAGCAGCTCACGATTACGGCGCCCGACATTAATGGGGCCGAAGGCCTGATCACCTTGAACGCCGGCAAATCGGATCTGAAGGGAGGGGAGTGGAGTTTCCTTTGGGCTCCCGAATCCGCTGATCGGATTAGCATGCAGGTGCAATATGAGGAGGCAATCTTTAAGGAGTTCAATGCCGTGACCGGATTTGGCGCTAACCCATCGATGCCCAACGGGTGCACATACGCACCCACGACCTATCTTGGGCATTCCGCGTTCAATGAGAACTGTGTTGGGCTCACTCCGCCACTTACTCCGCGATGGTCCGGTAATGCCGACTATTCGCATATGTTCGGTGTGGGCGCAGGAGCGGACATTGTGGTCAACGCCGGCGTGCACTTCGCCTCCTCGCAGCAGACGACTATTTCAAATAACTCGGCGTTCCAAGAACACAGGTACGGGATCATGGACGCCAGCGTGACGTACGAGTCTCCGCATCGGATGTGGAGTATTTCCGGGTACGTCCGCAATATGGCCGACAAGATTATCTATACCAACCTGAATTCCATTGGTTTCTCACCATTCCTGCCTGCTAACCTATATAACTCGCCCATTCTTCCGCCGCGGACTTTCGGAGTACGTGTCAACGTGACATTCTAGTTTCTGGAGTTTGCAAGTGCCTATTACTGACCGGGCCGTTCCGTGAGCAAGGGAGCGCGCGCAAGCGTTGGTGCTTGCAACGGACAGGCAGATATTCCCCGTACACGCCGGAGTTTCGGGTGAAGTTAGTAGAAGCGCCCTGCCAGATGCGCTCTTCGGTCCGGTCCGGTATGCCGACGTACTCAGACCGCGCGGACGGTTGCGCTGTGTTGCCGATGGACGGACGTGAATGTCCGCCAAGAGGTTTTCAACACATATTGTTCAAGTAAGGAGCGCCTCCCGTGAACTCGCATATACAGACCCTTTTAGGCGCCATCGTGATCAGTGCGGTGGGCGGCCTCTGCGTGGCTGCTGGCGAACAAAAGATTCCCTCGGGTAACCTCGCCGGCGACGCCGGGGCAGTGCAATTACACGTTGGTGAACGCTTCGATCCGTACGTGGGAGGCGGGCCGCCTCCATGGGATCGCGGTCCCATCGCCCGTGGGCCGACCGTGGCGGCGGCTCTCGAGGGCGTCCGCGCGGCCTTGGGCACATGTGGGGCGGTGGCGGCGGCCGTCGTGGATACAGCTGGGCAGCCGCGGGCGACAGAAGCGGCAGACGGAGTTCGTGGGTGGCATATCTATTCTGCCATTCGTAAGGCGCTGACGGCCCTTGCGTTGAAAGAGCCGTCATCGAAGGCGGTTGCCGATGCTGCGGCTGATCCAGCGATCGGCGCGAAAATCCAGCCCAACATGACTACTTTGCCAGGCGCGGTCCCTATCTGGACCAAAGGTGAGCTCGTGGGCGCCATCGGCGTGAGTGGCGCACGAAGCGGTGAAGAGGATGAGAAATGCGCCGTTTCTGGGGCTGCTGCGATTGAAGCCAAACTGCAGTAGGACGGTGGTTGCGATGCCGTGACCGGGGAACCCGCGAGACTAATTTCATTCGGCCGTCGCTTACGGTCTATCTGAATCAAGTTAGCGCGGCATTCATCATCACGCGCAGTGAATGAGGCCGCGCGACTACCGGGCCGCAGCCAACGCCTTTGCAGCGGCCTCAGCGACTGCCAGATCTGCGTTCTCAGCGCCGCTTATGCCCACAGCGCCGATCGTCTTGCCGTTAACCACAATGGGGACGCCTCCGGGAGTGCCAACAAAGTCAGGGGTCGTCGATACCGCGGCAGCAATGTCCGGCGGCGGAGTAGAGGTAAAGCGCCGCACACGTGCGGCCGCACGGGCCTTTAGTTGAGCATACAGAATTGAGTGCATTGCCGCATTGTCCATTCTGACAAAAGCAACCAACTCCCCATGGGTGTCGGCCACGGCGATCGCGATGTCGCCGGAGTTCAACTTAGCGGCCTCTGTTCTGGCAGCAGCGATAGCCCGTTCCGCCTGAGCCAGCGTGATCGGCATACCATATGGGGGAGCGACTGCTCTCTCTCCGGGAAGCGCGACTCTGCTAGTGTCACTGGCTTGTTGGGCCCGGATGTCTGCAGTCATCCCAATAAGCAACGCGCATAACACAACAGTTTTCGAAATGTGCCGCATCAGGTTCTCCCAAATCAAAGTGCGCGTCCGGTTCGCCACGCTATGCAGCGGCACCGCCAATAATGGATGAATCTCAGCCCAGCTGAAGCGAGGCTAACAATTCGTTCTGCGTAATCGCACCCTTTGGCCACGCTTACTGGAGCAGATGTTAAGGCTCTTGCGCGTGCGTGCACAAGCATCAGGTGGTTTTCAGCAAATGCGATCTAGCCTCCTCCCGGGCGAGTTGGGCGGTAGCGCAGTTCGACCGCACTGGACGGGCGGCCAGCGCCGGATGGGTGGATTGCCCGCAGCGTTCCACATGGCCATTGAAGGTCTCATGCGTGCAGTTCTTATCAAGCCGGCGACCTTTTCAATAGCCCCGGCGCCCATTGGACGTTCCACAAAAAATGTCTGAGTGGTAGGCTTTCTTGTCTGAGTAAGAGATAAGAGAGAAGTGACGGTTACTATCGCGGGGGACCGCTTTGAACGTTCCCCCCAAGCATTTGCTAGTAACCAGTCGGCCAAATTAGGGGGAGTATCGTCGATGCCTACTCGAAGTCTAATGCACCGCTTGCCGGGCATTTTTGCCGCTTGCATGTCCGTTGGCTACGCGGGTGCGACCTACGCGCAGGAAGCCAGTGCAACGAGCGGCCAGGGTCTTGAAGAAGTGGTGGTCACGGCCGAGAAGCAACCGGAATTTGCGCAGTCCGCCCCACTGTCGCTCACGGTGGTTTCCGGAGCGGAATTGGCGAAGGCGGGCGTCAGTCAGCCCGAGGATCTCGGTAAGCTAGTCCCCGGTCTGACGGTCACAAACACTGCCATCACGACCATCTCCATTCGCGGCGTCGGAGCCGTCACGGAATTCGACTCACTGGCGCAATTGGGCGTAGCCGTCAGCACCGATGGCGTCTACATTGATCGAGCCACCGAGGTGGCCGGCAATTTCTACGACCTCAATCGGGTCGAGGCGGTCTATGGGCCTCAGGGCACGCTCTACGGCCGCAACGCGACCGGTGGCGCAGTCAATCTAGTCAGCAACAAGCCCACCCAGGACTTTGGCGGATACGTCCAGGAAGAGCTTGGGGACTACAACCTGCGCCGCACAACGGGCGCAATCAATGTTCCTGTCACGGACACCTTCGCATTGCGTGCCGCCTTCTACGACTCGAAGCGCGACGGTTACACTTCCGATGGTTACGATGATGAGGATCTGCGTGCCGGCCGACTCCACGCGCTTTGGACACCGAACAGCGACGTATCGCTGCTCGTCACAGTCGAGGCGTCGAGGGTCGGCGGCCAAGGAGCCGGCAACGTTTTTCAGAACCTCGGTCTCACGGGAGCTCAGTCCAGTCCAGACGCTAATTCCTTGCGTCAGTATGCCCTGGTTCCGGGTCCCAATGGACCGCAGGAAATTCCGGAGCCAGGCCCCCAGTCGTTTCAGGAATTCAACAACCACGGCGCGCGGGCCCAACTGGATTGGAATCTCGGCTTTGGCACGCTGACCTACATTCCGGGATATAGGGCGCAAACGTTCAGCTACCAGCAGGACACGGTGCAGGGCGGCCTCGCGAGCGATGGCAATTCAAACCAGTTTACCAACGAGCTACGACTCAGTAACCAGAGCGAGAAGTGGAAATGGACCGCGGGGCTATTTTCACTGAACGAGCATGTCGACTTCGGTTTTCACGCGCAGTTTGTGTTCTTTACACTTCTGCCGCTGCACATTCCCGTTGTGGCGTCGGCTTACCAGACGCTCAACACCCCGAACTACGACACTCGGAGCGATGCAGCGTTCGGCGAGACGACCTATAGCTTCACCGACACGCTCCGCGGTTTCGTGGGCGCCCGGTACACCATCGAAACCAAGACTGCCGATCTTATCAATCAGTGGTACGGCGAAGGCTTTAACATTCCCGGTCGCAGTACAACTGCGATCGACCCACTGACTGGCGTGCCCAACTATCTGTATGCCTACACCACGAATGGCTACCAGCACACGGTCGACACGACCGGCAGAATTGGTCTTGAGTACGATCTGGCACCAAAGTCTCTGCTGTACGCGTCCGTGTCTCAGGGGTTCAAGGGCGGTGGTTTCGGACTTGCGCCACCCCCGCAGACCGAATACAAGCCGGAGTACCTGACCGCCTATGCGCTCGGCGTGAAGAACCGGTTCCTGGGTGATCGGCTCCAGGTGAACGCGGAAGCCTATTTTTGGGATTACACTGATCAGCAGCTGGCCGTGATTGTTCCAGATATCTACGGAGCACTGGAACAGATAACCGTGAATGCCGCGAAGTCAAATCTTTACGGTGGGGATATGTCCGTCCTCTGGGCTCCCACCGAGAACGACCGCCTCGGCGCTCATTGGCAGTATGAACATGCCATCTTCGGTTCCTACAGCGTCCTCTCCGGCCTTGGGCCGTCAGGCGGGGGTACCTCCAACGGCTGCTTCTACACTCCAACGACCTTTAATGGGATTCATGCCTTCAACGAGAACTGCGCCGGATTGCCACTCCCGTTCACGCCCAAGTGGGCCGGCAATGCGAACTATACCCACATGTTCAGTTTGTCGTCTGGCGGCAATGTGGCGGTTGGTGGCGATGTTCACTTTGCGTCCGTGCAGCAGACACAGATAACAAGCGCCGCGGGCGATCTGGAACACGGTTACGGCATCTTCGACGCCAACGTTGGCTATCAGTCGCCCAAGAATGTCTGGTCTGTGACGGGCTATGTTCGCAATATCGCCAACAAGCTTGTCTACACTAGCCCTAACCCTACCGGCGACGGGTTCAGCCCGCCTATTCCGAAGATCTATAATCCGGTGTCGGGAATCATGCCGCCCAGGACCTTTGGTGTGATTCTGACGGCGAATTTCTAAGCTGCGGCCCGGTGTATGGAGCGTGGTCCTGTGTCTCTTACCCGCTTAAGGTCGGGCAGGGGCCTGTCGCTGGCCCCTGTACAGTTTCAGTGGATCTGCCTTGCAGGCCTTGCAGATGTTTCCGCAGTTTGGTCTGAATTGAAGCGACGGAGCGAGCTATGTCGTGTACCAACCGAGCATTTGTGGCCAGCGCCCTTCTAGTGGCCGCTACAGGCGCCTACGCGCACCATTCCTACGCAATGTTCGATACCACACGTACTGTAACCGTGTCTGGGACTGTCCGCGCTCTGGAGTGGGCGAGCCCGCATGTGTGGTTGTGGGTTGAGGTACCCGACGGCAAGGGTGGTTCAGTCCCGTATGGCTTTGAGACAGTTTCACCGGGGCAGATTCAGCGCGACTACGGCTGGGATAAAAACGTGTTGCACGTTGGTGATAAGGTGACCGTGGATTTTGCGCCGCTGCGAAGCGGTAAGAATGGTGGGGAACTCGAGAAAGTGACTCTAGAGAGCGGCAGAGTTCTGGCCACCCGATTTACAAAGGGGATACCGGCCCCTGCAGAAGCGAATGGTTCAAATCCCAGCAAATAGTTGGTAACGCCATGCGCCGTTGGTTTGTGACTATGCTTTCAGCATCGCTCATGATGACAAGAGTCGGCGTCGCTGCGACGGAGGTCACCTCCAAATGGCTGGGGCCACAAGGCGACACCTACAAGGCCATTGCCAGACTGCCGGACTGGTCCGGAACCTGGGCCAAACCTGACCACGTGACTGCAAAAGGCGATCCGCGTCCGCCGGAGTTCTCGCCTCCGTTCAAATCCGACTACGCACCAGCGCTTCGTGCTAAGACGACAAAGGCTAATGCCGAAATGTGCCTTCCAGGTGGCATGCCTGGGATCATGGGGGTTCCTCTCGGGTACGAGTTCTTGTTCACACCTGGACGGGTGACGATCCTGGTTGAGGAAGGTCCAACCATTCGCAGGGTCTATACCGATGGCCGGGGACATTCAACTGATCCTGACCCGACTTTTTCAGGCGAGTCGATTGGCCATTGGGAGGGAAAGACACTGGTGGTCGACACTACGGCCATCCGTCCAAAGGCACAGTTTTTCATGGGTACCAAGACAAGCGGTCAAACCCATGTGACCGAGCGCATGCGCCTCCTTGACCATGATCACCTAAGAATCGATACGGTCGTTGACGACCCAGTGGCACTGACAATGCCTTGGCGTTATAGCTGGACCTACGTCCGCTCAAAAGTACCTTTCCAAGAAAGCTATTACTGCGATGATGATCGAGACAGCAACGGCGAGCCAAACCTCGAACCCCCACCCCGCCCAACCTCGCATTGACCGCAGTACGTCAGGCGATGAGACCCCCCGCGCACAGCATGGAACGGAGCGTAACGATGAAACGGTACCGTGTCGCCAGATTCTCCGGATTCATGGCCCTGATCGCGGTCGGCCCCCCACTCTTTGCCGCACCTACGACATGGCCGGGTCCGCAGGGCAACACCTATGCCTCACTGGAGAGACTCCCTGATTGGTCGGGTACTTGGGCCATGCCCGATCGAGAGCGAAGTGACTTTCTCAATAGCGAGGCAGCCGCGGCGCCCTATCTGGATGGCTATGCGGCGCGCTCGAAGGCGCCGGTGGCCAATCCCGCCCTGTGCATTACTACCGGCATGCCGGGGGTCATGGCAGTCCCGCTGGGCTTTGAGTTTCTGTTTACGCCGGGGCGGGTCACAATCCTGGCAGAGGAAGGACCGACCATCCGCCGCGTATTTACCGACGGCCGAGCTCATTCCCGCGACCCGGACTTGACCTTCGCCGGCGAATCCATCGGTCATTGGGAGGGGAACACGCTGGTCATCGACACGACCGCCATAAGGGCCAAGTCAGAATACTTCAGGGGCGTCAAGACAAGCGGCGCTGCCCATGTCGTTGAGCGCATCTCGAGAGTTGATCGGGACCACATGCTCGTCGACACCGTGGTGAACGATTCCGGGGCGCTCAGCAAGCCGTGGCACTACAGCTTCACCTATGTCCACTCCGACACCGCATTTATCGAGAGTTATTATTGCGACGACAACCGTGATGCAAACGGTGAGCCCGACTTGCAGCCGCCATGACATGGCGGCGGAACATACCCGGCAATGCGCCGGTGGGTGGGTTTCACAACATGAGCGCGCAGCTCCGGTACAGGGCTACGCAATTTTTCGCCGTGGGCACCGCAATGCCCCCCGAGGAACAAGGGCGGCGGCTGTGCCTCACGATGACCGTTTGATGAAACAAGCGTTGCGCTGGTTAGCCGGTATGGGAATCGCGCTGGTCTTGGTTGCTGCGGCCTCCGCGAAATCACCCGGCACCCCCCGCGAGTCCAAGCCTGCTCGGCACTCTGCAAGTACCGTTACGCCTTTTGACGCCATCTCCTTTGCCCACCCGGAACTGAACGACCGGCCGTGGGTGCGCTTGAACATGCCGCCCAACGCGGATCCGGAGGAGCTAAAGGCAGAGGTCCGCGATTTGCACCGCAGTGGTATCGCCGGCATTGAGGTAGGGCAGGGTGCCTTCCCGAATAATGAGCAGCTGATAGCCATCCTGAAGGAAGCCACTCGGTTCGGACTCAAGGTCAGCCTGAGCCACGGACCCACGCAATATCCGTCCGGGTATTCACTTGATGACGACAACGCCCGAAAGACGCTGGCGTTTGGCAGTATCACAGTCGCGACCGGCAACAGATTCGACGGGCCTCTGCCCCCTCCAAGGCCTCCCGTAAAGCTGCAATTTCGCGTGCCCAGCCGCATTGGTGCATCCGCTGCACTCCCTTCGGCGCCGGCCGCCGCGCCGGTGCCCCAACCAGAACCTCCAGCGCGAAGCACGCTAGTCGCCGTACTCGCCTATCGGTGCGTTACGGTCCACTGCAGCGCCGGCGCCCCCGCAATTCTTGATGCCAGCTCGGCAATGGACTTGACACCTGTAGTGACGGGCGGGAACACGGAGGGGATTCAAGGCGGCACGACGTTGGGTACGCTTCATTGGTCCCCGCCCGCCACCCCAGCGGGATCACAATGGCAAGTAATCGCCTTCTGGGCGCGCGGCGTATTCGCGCAGCCAGACACCTTCAGCAAAGAGGGGTTTCTTCAGCTGGTGCACAGCCTCGATACGGCCCTGAGTCCCGAAGTAAAGGCACTGATGCGTGCAAATCGGGGCGACATCTTTTACGACTCCCACACAGTGGATCGTGGGAGCCCGGACGAACTCTGGACCAACAAAATGCCCGAGGAGTTCCAGAAGCGGTCGGGTTACTCGTTGCTGCCTAAGCTGGCAGCCCTCTTCCCTGATGCGTTTTCGTTCAGTGACGGCAGTGCGGCCCGGGTGCGCAATGATCTATACCGGGTTCGTGGCGATCTATGGATAACGACGCAATTGATACCCCTGTCAAGATGGGTACACACGCTCAACTATTCGCTGCGTGTTCAACCCGAAGGAGAAATGTCGACGACGACTCCTATCAGCGATCAGGTTCAGGTGGCTTCCATTCTGGAACGACCAGAACACGAGTCGCTGTTTGCCAACGATGAGGTCGATAACTACCTACCCATCGCTTCTGCAAATCACATGACTGGAAACACGTGGTATTCCACAGAATGTTGTGCGGCACTCAACATGAATTATGCGCAGACATTCCAGGACATGACCATCAGAATGCACCGAAGCTATGCCGGAGGCATGACGAAGCTGATCTATCACGTCTTCCCCTATCGCGACAGCGCTACATCGATGTGGCCCGGCTATCACAACTTCGGGCAGGCCGGATTTTCAAATGCGTGGGGCCCGCGAGATCCTAATTGGATCGATGCCAAGGTCTTCAATGACTACTTCGCAAGGATGGGGCTGGTGCTCACTCAGGGCACCGCCAAGACAGATGTCGCGATCTACATGCAGAACTATCTTTATCCACAACCTCAGATGATGGCAGACGGTAAGGGATTCAGAATATGGCGCGACACCAAATTGCAGGAGGCAGGCTACACCCGCGACTACCTGGATCCGGCAATGCTCGGAATGGCGAAGTCAACCGTAGCCGGCAAGCGCCTCGCTTCGACCGGTCCTGCTTACAAAGCCCTGGTGATCGATGGGGAATTGCAGCCGGCCTCGGATCCGGACAAGCGATCCATGCCCGTAGAAGTTGCCAAACGCATCCTGGGCTTTGCACGGCAAGGCCTGCCCGTCATCGTAGTCGCCTCTGCGCCCGATCACGTGCCTGGCAATGAGCCTGCCGAGGACGCGACGCTGCAGCAAGTCGTAGCGAGGCTGCTTTCTGAGCCTACCGTGTACAGAGTCGCCCACGAGTCCGATGTACCGGCGAAATTGCGATCCCTTGGCATCGAGCCGTCCGCGCAGACTGCGCTGCCAGGCCCACTTTTAAGTGTGCACCGATACGATGATGCCAGAAAGACTGACTACTATTTTTTCTACAATCAAGGTTCCGTAAGTCCGGAGGGCGAGCCCGCGAATCTATTTAAGCCGGCCATGGGGGAGCATTTCGACACGGTGATCACCCTAGAGGGCCGCGGGCGCCCCTACCTGGTAGATGCTTGGGCAGGCAGGATTACACCCTTACCTTATTACCAGATTCACGGGCGGCGAATTGCCCTCAAGCTTAATCTCGTAAGGGACGATGCCACTGTCATCGCAGTCAGCGAGGGTAAGGAGTTCTTGGGAACATCGCTTCCTGAAGTCCATGTTGTCAAGACTACGGCAGATGCCGCAACTGCGAGGGGTGGATCCATATTCGTACGGGCCTCCACGACCGGTGCGTACATCACCACTCTCAGCAATGGCCAGACTGTGGCGACCACGATCGAGGTCGCCTCTGCAGCCATGGACCTGACAGGAAGGGAATGGAATCTGTCAGTCGAGGATTGGATGCCCGCTCATCCCTATGTGACCACCTTTGGGCTTTCTGCAACGGAGACTCTCAAGCCCACCCTGAAAGTCCCGCTACACGGCCTGCGCTCCTGGCCTGAGATCGGGCCGTTGCAAAAGTCTTCCGGGGTGGGAACCTACAGCATCACCTTTGACTTGCCTGCGCGCTGGACGACCTTGGACGGGGCGATGCTGAGCCTGGGCCAGGTATTCGATTCCTTTGAGCTGCTGGTGAATGGCAAGCGGGTGCCGATTAATCAGCTAAGCGCGGTCACTGACGTAGGCCCCTATCTCAGGGTGGGGCACAACGGGCTCGTCATTCGGGTCGCCACCACGCTGAATAATCGTCTGGCGGCGGTTGATGAGGATGTCCGGGCACGCGGGCTTGTGCAGCCCTATGGACTCGTTGGCCCAGTAGTCCTGACGCCCTATCGAGAAGTGAAGGTCTTTTCAGGACCAAGTCCTTTATCCGGGAAACGTCACCCGGTCCCATTGATTGGGACGTCACTTTCAAAGTGAGTGGACTGAATGTGAACAAAGATAGCAAGCAGGGAAGTCGTCGGCTTCGCAGGACATCCCTGGTAACGGCTACTGTGCTGACATGCGCGCTCACCCTCGCTAGCCGTGGGGAGGGCGTGGACGCTAACCAGCATAGGCGTAACCAACCCGAGTTGGGTCATCGGTCTGCGCACTTGTTGCAGATTCAGGGGCAAGCGTTCAAGGATCTGAATGGAAACGGGAAACTCGATGTCTATGAAGACTGGCGGCAGTCGCCGGAAGTCCGCGCCCATGACCTCCTACAGCGCTTGCGTGTCGAAGAGCTTGCTGGGTTGCTGCTTCACGGCAACATGCCAAGCACTGAGCCCGTCGGAAACGATTCAAGTGGTGAGTACGACTTCGCCAAGACTTCGGCGCTCATCAGTCAGGGGCATGTCAGCAGCTTTTCAACGCGCTATAACCCTGAACCGCAAGCTCTTGCCGCTGCACACAATCGACTGCAGGAAGTGGCGGAGAATACCCGGCTGGGGATTCCGCTGACCATCAGTTCAGACCCCAGAAGTCATATTGAGTCTTCCGCTCTAACCAGCGTTCAGGCCGGATCCTTCTCGAAATGGCCGGAGCCTCCAGGTCTTGCGGCTATCGGAGATCCAGCACTGGTTCACCGATTTGCAGACATTGTGCGGCAGGAGTATCGGGCCGTAGGGATTCGCGAAGGGCTATCGCCCCAGGCCGATCTTGGCACGGAACCGCGCTGGACGCGGATCAACGGGACTTTCGGGGAGGATGCGCAGGTTGCCAAGGAGATGGTGCAGGCCTATGTGGAGGGTATGCAAAATGGTGGCACCGGCCTGAATACCGGAAGCGTGGCGACTATTGTGAAGCACTGGGTGGGCTATGGCGCCCAGGAGAATGGCTTCGACAGTCACAACTCGTACGGGCGCTTCGCCGTGTTCCCCGCCAGGAACTTTGGTTACCACGTCATTCCATTTACCGGAGCCTTTGCGGCCAATGCCGCCGGAATCATGCCCGCCTACTCGATTTTGAAAGGCCTTGCGATCGACGGTAAGTCCGTCGAACCGGTCGGCGCAGGTTACAACCGGCAGCTGCTCACAGAGCTCCTTCGAGGTACCTATGGTTTCAGGGGGATAATCGTCAGTGACTGGTCGATCACCAAGGACTGCAGACCCACTTGCGTGAACGGAGCGGCCCCAGGCCAGCCGGCGTCGTTTGAGGATCTCGGCATGCCCTGGGGTGTGGAAAATCTGACTAAGGAACAGCGCTTCGCCAAGTCCATCAATGCCGGTGTAGACCAGATCGGCGGTTCCGAGGAGACAGAGGTGATACTTGCCGCCGTCGAGCATGGTCTGATCAGCCTTCCACGGCTGAGGCAATCTGCATATCGCGTGTTATTGCAGAAATTCGAACTGGGACTGTTTGAGAATCCCTATGTTGATGAGGATAGAGCCGATTCCATTGTGGGAAATCCCGAGTTCATAGCCCAGGCCGAGGACGCACAGAGTAAGTCGCTGGTGCTCCTGGAAAACGTAAAGCATTTTCTGCCCGTCGCCGCGCAAGGCAAGAAGGTCTACCTGTCGGGCGTGGACCGCGGTGCAGCGGAAAGTTTCGGCCTCATTCCAGTGGATTCACCAAAGCTAGCCGACTTCGCCATTGTTCGAGCGGTCACGCCTTCAGAAGTGCTTCACCCAAGCTACGCGCTAGGACACATACAGCACGAAGGGCGCCTGAACTTTCAAGCCGGCGACGCAAGCTACGACGCGCTCGTCGAGGCGAGCCAGTACGTGCCAACCGTGTTCGTGGTGGGCATGAACCGTCCAGCGATACTCGGGAACGTCAAAGATAAGGCCACCGCCATAGTTGCAAGCTTCGGTGTGAGCAACAAGGCGCTACTCAATGTACTGACGGGCATGATCTCTCCACAGGGTCATCTGCCGTTCGAGCTCCCCTCGTCAATGCAGGAGGTGCAGGAGCAGAAGGAGGACCTTCCGCATGACACTGCACATCCTCTTTATCCCTTTGGATATGGATTGACGTATTGATCGGCCCAATAGATCGCTCCGTGTTCAATGTTCCTTATCTCTCACTCAGACAACACTCCGAAAGGTGGCAAAATGATTAAGGCAAAATGGATCCTCGCGTGGAGCAGTGTTGCGCTGGCCGGCTGTTTCTGGATAAGTGCGGCCGTAAGCGCAAACGGTGACAAGCCAGTGGGACCGCAGAGCCTGCCAGGCGACAATCTGCCGCCTTTCAACATGCTTGACGCCAATGGCAATCTGATACCTGCGCCGCCGCCGCCTCCAGGTGGCTACCATAAGGGCGGCCACGAGCCGCCGGAGTCCACGGCTGTCGGACCTACGCTTGAAATGGCTATAGCAGCGGCGCGTGCGGCAGTGAAGAACTGTACCTCCAGGGGCTATTTCGGTGCAGCGACTGTTGTTGATTCCGTGGGCGAGGCACGAGCCATGCTCAGCGCTGATGGCTCCGATGGTAGTCACGTCTTTGTTGCGCAGCGAAAGGCAATCACTGCCTTAGAGTTCAAAATGCCCAGCGCAGATGTGCGGGACGCCATTGCTAAGGACAAATCGCTACTCGCGCGTGTCAAGCCCAATATGTTCGTGCAATTTGGGGCCTTCCCAATTACCGCCGGTGGCAAGGTTATCGGAGCCATTGGCTATAGCGGCGGCGATGATGTGGCATGCGCTAAGGCCGGGTGGACGGAAATTCAGAAGATGCTGAATTAGGTCGTCCTTCACTAGAATCAAGAACGTGAAGCCAAATGTGCCGAAACAGAGTTCAGAATAATCAACCTACCCAGGCGGTGCGGTGTGACTTAGTGCGAGTGCGTGAAGCGCATGGGATTCGCAATGCTTTTTATTTGGAGCGCTCGTTGAAGGGCCACACGTCCATGAGAACTCTGCATCGTTGGACAATGACTGTCATCGCCGTGCTGTTTGTCTATGTGGCCGGCACAGGCATTACTATTCAGCTTATTGACCTGAAGTCGCTCTATCAACGTGCGCCGGCCTCAGACCCCAACATGCAGTCAATCCGGGAGGGCATCATGGGGCCGCCAGGATTTTCGGTGATCAGCACGGCGGACTACGCTGCAACCAGACTTCCGGCGAATGTGGATCCGATGAAACTTCTGGCAACTGTTCAGACATCTGCGCGCCGCGCTGTTCCGTCGGAGGCATTCAGTTGGCTTGAACTGCGGATGGACGGCAATACACCGGTGGGAATTGTCGCCGTGGCTGGATCGTACGCACGTCGTCTTGAGTTCAATGCCCTGACCGGCGAGGCGATAGGCGGCCCCAAGATTGAATCGCCTTTTGCTATGTTCGGCCGTGGCCCACCCTCCGCCCATGATCTAGTAAAGGGATTCCATCGAGGTGACGTCATTGGCCAGGTCGGCGCGTGGATTAGCTTTCTCGTGGGATTGTCGCTGTTTGTCATGGTCATGAGCGGCCTCTCGCTCTACTTCAGTATGCTATCCAAGCGGCAAAAAAGCGGTCGCCCCGCCTGGTTCTGGAGGTGATCATGCGGCGTCTGCATCGCTGGCTTTCCATTGTCGCCGCCGTGTTTGTCCTGTATGTGGCGTTGACCGGGATGATCATGGCATTTGACAGTGTGTGGACCACCACTTACATGGCAACGCACGGACTAGTACCGGCGAGCGGTGGCAACGGCCCTCCAGCGGCGCTTCTCAAGATGTTCGCTAACGATGGCACCGTGTCGGACCCGGATCTGGCACCGATGTTGCGAACGACGCTTGTGGCCGCGCGTCAGGGGGCTTCCGACATACCACCGCCGAGGGTCATCAGGCTGCGAACCTATGGTGGGATGCCGCAAGGAGTAGTTGTGACGGGCGATGAGGTTGCCGAGCAACTCGTGTTCAACGCCCGGACGGGTAAGGCAGCCAGCCTGTACGAATACGGTTATCCGAAGACTCCGATGCCATTCGAGTGGAATGCTCACGAAACCTGGAAACGCTTGCATCGTGGAGATTATTTTGGTTTGGCAGGTCGCTGGATGGACTTGATGACCGGCCTAGCGATCCTGTTTCTTGCGATCTCCGGCATCGCGATGTACCTGCAGCTCTACAGTGCGAGGAGCAGGGCGGGCCGTCGAGCACTGTTCTGGAAGTGAATTCCCCAAATGGCCATGGATAGCAGGACATTGCTTTGCCCGCGAGCCAGGCATAAAGAGCCGCGGCCGGAGCGGCTCTTTCCAGAATTTCTCGCAAGCGGCCTCGGAGTTCAGACATGCGTTCAGTTCACCGCAATATCGCCTTCCTCGTTTCAGTCTTTGCTCTCTATCTTGGAATCACGGGCACGCTGATTCAGATTACTGACTTGCACACGTTATGGACGCACGCTCCGGCTACGGATCCGAACCTTCAGGCGATCCGCGAGAGTATCAATGGTCCCCCCAATTACCAGGTCATTGCAGACACGGATTATTCGGCGGCCGAGCTTCCGGCCGGGTTTGGTTTCGAGCACGCATTGGCTTCAGGGCTGCGGTCGGCCACGAACATGCTCGGATCAACACCGGTGCGTTACATTGAAGTGCGGATGGCCGGGAATCGGCCGGTGATCCAGGTGCGTTTCCCGAGCCGCCTGCTGGCATTTGACGCCGTCAGTGGCGAGGAACTGCCGGATCTTGCAAGATCGCATCTGGATCCTACGCCACCCCAGTCACAGGGTGTTCCCTCCATTCGGACCACGATCAAAGGGTTACATCGCATGACGGCCTTCGGGGACCGGGCGCTGTATGTCAATGTGACTGTCGGCGTGGGCCTTTGCACGCTGATCTTCACTGGTCTTGTGATGTATTTCCGACTTCTGAGCGCCCGGATCCGCTTCCGCGGCCCCAGCCCCTTATGGTACGCGGGCGGCTGGTGGCGAACGCTTCATCGCGGCGTCGCCGTCATCGCTGCTCTGTTTGTAGTCCTGGCCACGCTGAGCGGTTTCATGCTGGCCATTGACAGCCTTGGGCACGGATTGTTTATGGCCAATCTAAAGGCCGGCAGCGGGCCACCGAGGACACGCTTCGCCGACGTGTCGTCGCCACTGACGAACGCGGAACTGCCCGCCATGCTCAGAACGACCATGGCCGCTTTTCGGGCCGGTGAGCCCGTAGCGCCGATCAAGGTAATTCGACTGCGTTATTTCGCGGGTATGCCGCAGGGCATTATCGTCTCGGGAAATCAGGATGTGCGGCAGCTGGTCTACAACGCCGCTAGCGGCCGTCGAGTCAGCATGACTGAGCCCGGCTATCCTGCCACGGGCCAACCTTTCGGCTGGCAGGAGCACCAACTGATGAAGCAAATTCATCGGGGCGACTGGTTGGGATTGCCAGGGCGCGGAATGGATCTCATCGCCGGCCTGTCCCTGGTATTCCTTTCGGCCTCTGGCATCGCCATGTACCTGGATCTATGGGTACGGCGGCGACGCGGCGGTCGTGCCGGACTCTTGTGGGCCTGACAGATGTCTTTCGACGCAGATTCGCGATTAGGAAGTATCAACATTCGCTCCATGGAGACGCCGTGACAAGCTTAAGGGATCGTGCTGCGCCTTCGATTGAAAGCAATGGCGTGCTCAGTAGTGCCGAACCTTTACCATCGCTGAGTCGACGCGAGCTATTGGTCGGCACTGCCGCTACGGGCGCAGTCTTGGTGGCCGGGCTTGCGGAGGGCTTTTCTGCCCTGGTAGCCGCTCAGCGCGAGATCTGTTTTGACAACGGCTGGCGTTTTCATCGAGGCACCTTGGAGGGTGCAGAGGAAGCAGCGTACGACGATAGTGCGTGGCGCCCAGTAGATCTCCCTCACGACTGGAGTATCGAAGATCTGCAGAACGCCGAGTCGGATGATGGCGTCGCATCGATTGAACCGGCCTCTTGGGCCACACCTACTGCGCCCGAATTGATCGGTCCCTTTGACAAGGCGATCGGCGACCGCTCGCAGGGCTACCTTGTTGGCGGGGAGGGCTGGTATCGCAAACATTTCATTCTGGAGCGTAGCCGCCGCCACCAGGAGGTCGAGCTCCGACTAGATGGCGTGTTTCAGAACGCCGATGTGTGGTTGAACGGGGAGCATATCGCTTATCATCCCTATGGCTATACGCCTGCGTTGCTCAGCCTGACTGCACGTGCCCAACCGGGTGGGAATGTAGTGGCGGTGCGCGTGCGAAACATTGGGGCGACCAGTCGGTGGTACCCGGGTAGCGGAATCTACCGGCACACATGGCTCACGATTACCGGCGCCGTCCGCGTACCCACTTTCGGCGTGCGCATCTCTACCCCGGAGATCACGACGGCACTTGCCAGGGTGCGCATCGAAGTCGTCGCCGAAAACACAGGCGTTACCGAGGCTTCGGCTGCCGTGAATGTGACCCTGATCGGCGCAGACGGCCGTGCCGTGGCACACGGTGCTGCCGCCGCTGCGCCCCTGCCCGCAGGCACGCGCTCGACTTATGTCGTTTCCCTGGATCTAGCGGAACCGTTCCTTTGGTCGCCTACTAGTCCGCATCTGTATTCCGCAAGAATCGAACTGGTCCAGGGGCAGGATCTCATTGACTGGGTCGCGCAGCCGTTTGGAGTGCGCTCGATATCCTTCGACGCCCGGGGCTTTTTGCTCAACGGAAGGGCGCTAAAGATGCGGGGTGGCTGCGTACACAGCCAGCACGGCGCCTTGGGCGCCGCCTCGTTCGATGCGGCTGAGGAGCGCCGTGTTCGCATTCTAAAGGAGCGGGGCTTCAACGCGGTGCGCACCGCGCACAATCCACCTTCGCCGGCTTTCCTGGATGCCTGTGACCGCCTCGGCCTGCTCGTTTATGCAGAGGCCTTCGATATGTGGGACGAGGCCAAGCGCCCGGATGACTACCATCTGTCCTTTGCAGGGTGGTACAAATCCGATCTTGACGTCTTCATTGCACGGGACCGCAATCACCCCAGCATTGTTATCTGGTCCACCGGCAATGAAATTATGAAACCCAATGGGCGGGCACCGGAGCTCGCCGAGAGAATTCGTTTGCTCGATCCAAGTCGGCCGGTTACGCAGAGCTCAGCCATGGGAATGGCGGACCTGATTGAACCGATCACGATCGGTACTATGTGGAAGTACCTGGATATCGGGGATTTCCATTACCAGCTGGCGTACGAGGAACTACACAAGGCCCAACCCAGCAAAGCCATGATTCAGTCGGAAAGCTGGGTCGCCAACTGCTACGACAACTGGAAAGCGGTCGAGGACAACGACTGTGCCGCTGGCGATTTCGTCTGGACCGCCTGGGACTATCTTGGCGAGACGGGCGTGGGCGCTGCCCGGGTGCTTGATATCGGCGCCCCGCCGCTGACGCTCAAGGATCCGTTCCCTCATGTGGAGTATCCGTGGTTTCAGAGCTACTGCGGTGATATAGACCTCATCGGGCAGCCAAAGCCACAGAACTTATATCGGCGCGTCGTCTGTGGCGACCGTCCGCTGGAGATCGTCGTTGAGCGCCCGGCGCCTGAGGGCATGGAGCAGCGCGCGCATATGTGGAGTTGGTTCGATGAATTGAAAAGCTGGACCTGGGATGTCAGGACCGGTCACATCATGAAGGTCAAGATCTATACCAGCGGCGACGAAGTGCTGGTGACGCTCAATGGCAACACGGTCGGCTCCAGGCGCTTAACGGAAGCGGATAAACGTATCGCGGCCTTCGACGTTCCCTACCATCCTGGAGTACTCACCGCGGTCGCGCGCAGTGCGGGGCGGGAGATTGCCAGTCAAACGATTGAGACCGTGGGTGCGGTCAGCGGACTGCGTCTTAGGGCCGATCCAGAACCACTGGTCGCGGACCGGGGCAGCGTGGCTCACGTATTGGTCGAGGTGATGGATGCGAAAGGACGGACCGTTCCGGACGCCGTGGTGCGCGTTCATTTTGAGGTCTCCGGGAATGCCCGGATCGCGGCCGTTGGCAACGCCAATCCCAGAAACGTGGACAGCTTTCGGCGCCACTGGCGCTATACCTACCATGGCCAGGCGCAAGTGGTGCTGCGATCCACCGGAAAGGCGGGCATGGTCCGACTACGCGCGCAAGCGTTGGGGTTGCAGCCAGCCGAGCTCAGCATCGGCGTTGCCAGAATGTTCTGGTCTTCTGCTCGGTCGTCATAAGGGCATTACCGGGTGTGTTCCGCTGCGGATGCACCCGGCGAATTGGCAATCATTGGAGTCAGATAGCGTGCCTCATAGAAAGAGCTTTTGGATAGCCGGCCTCGCGGCGCTCGCATGGATAACGGGTGCGCTACCCGCGAATGCTCAAGCATCATGGATCGGAACATGGGAGACCAGCCCGGCAGGGTTGCCCACTGTCACGACGATCGGGGGCACGGCGATTCCTTCTTCGAAAACGGTCAAGGTTACCGTTCGATACCGACTGCGCATTGCCCAGGGTGGTAGTCAGCTTCGCCTCAGGTTTTCTAATGAATATGGCGATACGTCCCTGGTTCTGCACGCCGTCAGCGTCGGAGTTGCTGAAGAGGGTCTCAACGCTGTATCGCACTCCCTGAAAAGGGTGGCCTTTGGGGGGCGTAGTGGCATCACCGTGCCTCCCGGCGCTCCAGCACTCCGCGACCCGGTCCACATGCGGGTCAAGGCGTTAGGCGACCTGGTTGTGAGCGCCTACGCTCCTGACGGAATCTAGGCATTCGACTGCACTGTCTACGATTCTGTCACGGAGCAAGGGTCTCGGAGAGTTCTGATGGGACTCTTGCGGAACACCTATCAGTATGACAAGCAAGGAGCAATCGCACATGCTGAGCAGGACTAGATTGATCGTTACTATCGCCAGCGAGGCGGCTCTGGGGTTACTGGCCGCATTTGGCGCAGCGCATGCCTCGGTCTCCGCGGCGGCGAGCAACGCAGGGACTGACTGCCCTGAAGCGCGCACACCGTATTCGTCCAGGACCATGCTTATGGATCTGTTGATCAATCCGGCGACGCGGAGCGTCCTTGATCATGATCTGCCGGATCTGCTGACCGGTCTCCCGGAGCTGATCACCAGCACCGCACCGCCCTCGTTCTCTGCAATCTTCGATGTGTCTTCTGTTGCCAACTTCAAGAAGACGCCTCTGACGGCTGCAACGATCGCTGGACTAGATGCCCATTTGTCGGCCGTCCCGGTAACCCAAGCTGCTGCACTGGCGCGTTGCGCGCGTTACGATGAGGGTCCCTCCAGGCTGCCTGCCGCGGTCCGCAACCCGTCGGTGCTCGTGTTCTCAAAGGTCAATGGATATCGGGACGTGGATGCCTTGAATGCGGGTGCCAAAGCCTTGCGGATGATCGGGGCCGCCAGGGGGTGGACAATGGTATTTACTGAGAACGGCGCCGCGATGAACGACACTGACCTCAGTCACTTCAATGTCGTGGTGTGGAATAATGTGAGTGGCGACGTGTTAACGATTGCACAACGTGACGCGTTTCGTCGCTACATTGAGCACGGCGGTGGCTTTGCTGCATTCCATGGTTCCGGCGGAGATCCGATCTATGACTGGGACTGGTATGCCGACACGCTAATTGGCGCTCGATTCATTGGACATCCGCGATCGCCCCACTTTCAGGCTGCGGTGGTCATTGTAGAGAACCCTGAGGATTGGGTGACCCGCGGATTGCCCCCAACGTGGACCATGACGGAGGAATGGTATTCCTTCAAGGCCAGTCCTCGGCTCACAGGAGCCCACGTCCTGGCCAGGCTGGACGAGAGCAGCTATGACCCGACGAACGGAGACACGGATCTTCATATGGGAGATCACCCCATTGCCTGGACCAGGTGCGTGGGTGACGGACGTTCATTTTACACCGCGATTGGACATCGGCCGGAGAACTACAGTGAGCCCCACGTGAAACTTCTATTGGAGCGGGGGATAGCCTGGGCGGCAGGCCAGGGTCCAACAAGGTGCCTCAACGGAAAGGAGATCCAGCGTCCACGTGGCGGCCGCTCGTCGTAAGTTGATGAGGCGATCCACGGCCCCATCTGCGGAGACTAGGGACCGCAGGTGCGCGACGCATCGCCGTCGGTGCCAGTTGCATACGTTATCACTGCATCGAGGAATTCGCACTGCATGTACAAGCGACAAAGCTATTGGGGTAAATGGGCTGCCGTCCTGTGGGGGCTCATGGGAATGTCGGCTCACACCGGCGAGCTGCAGGTCGGTGTGGGCAAGGCCTCGGTGACGCCTAGCGCAGCGGATTTTCCGTACGCTCCCTCTGATACACCCAGCCTGAATACCGGCCCAGGGGAGCGCAGCTTCGTCGGGGCACACGATGAGATCTATGCTCGGGCGCTGGTGATCGGCGATGGTTCACGGCGCGTGGCCCTGGTTATGCTAGAGGTGACCGCGGTCCCGATGGCCAGCGAGTTGACGAGGGCCGTAGCGCAGCAGCTCGGCGTCCCTGAATCCAACGTGATGGTAGCGGCGACACACACGCATAGTGTGCCCCTGTTCAGTTACTCCGGTGGGGAACCCAACGCCCGTGAGGCCCGGGAAATTGACCGGCTGAAGCAAGGCGCTCTCGCAGCGGTGCGACAGGCTGGCGCAGATCTGAAGCCAGCGCGGGTTGCCTTTGGTCGTGGCCAGGGCTGGATCAACGTAAACAACGGTGAGCAGAGCGGTTCCGAGGCCGGATACGACCCACAGGGTCCCTCGGACAAATCCCTCGATATTGTACGATTCACCACACCCGAAGGGGTCCCCATTGCTTTGCTCGTGAATTACGCCTCCCATGCAGAGGTCATGTTCCGCAGCGTCACGAAGGAAGACGGCTACGAGGTCAGCGGGGATTTGCCCGGCGCCGTCTCGCGCCTCCTGGAAGCGCTGCCCGGAGGCGCACCCCTCGTACTCTTTACCAGTGCCGCCGAGGCTGACCAGCTGACGCAGTTCAAATCCCTGCAAATTGCCGGGAGGCTGCCTGCCGCGGATGAGGGTGCGGCCGGTTGGGCCCTGCTGAATGTGCAGGCGCGAAGGCTTGCCGGATCGGTCATGGATGTGGTTGGCTCCCTGCCGTCCGGAGATACGCAGGCCCGCGTTATCGCTGCAGTGGGATCCGTGAACTGCCCGGGCGAACAGCTGCACCTCGACCCCCAAACGGGCCGGGCCCTCGTCGAAGACCGTCCTTCGGTTACCATTCCGCTCGCCATCATCCGGATCAACGACATCGTGCTCGCGGGAGTCGGCGGGGACGTTGCCAGCGAAATCGGGCAGCATTTCAAGACCTCATCGCCTCTCGCCCAGTCGACGATGATCAGTATGGCCGGCTCTTCCGTGGGCTACATTCTTGCAGATACTAGTTATCTGCATCCGGGCCACGGCCTCACCAAATCGCCCCTGAAGGCACACTGTGCAGAACGCTCAATCATCGCCGGACTGGTGCAGCTGATCACCGGCAAGCGGTAAGCGCGGCTTCGTTATTTCCCTTCCATGAGCAAGATAGTGGGCCAGGAGTTTCTCTGACACCCAGCTTAGCCACCACACTGCGTAGGATCATGTCGACTGTTACGAGTTCGAGCGTGCCGGCCTCGACCTTGGAGAAATCCAGAACGTCGTTGATCACACGTGAGAGCGCGAGAGCGCGCGAACTGCGGCGGATGGTTTGCGCACAGTCGCGCCTCAGGGTGTCAAGCGGGGTGTCGAGCAGCAACTCCGTCTTGCCCATGATGCCACTCATCGGCGTGCGGATCTCATGACTCAAGAAAGCCGCACGTTAGTCACCGGCGGCAGCTATTGGGCACGAAGGTCGAGCGCCTCCTCGGTGAGCTTCGACTGGGTAATTTCCTTATTCGTACCCCAGACGCCCGCGATATCGCCGCGCTCGTCATGGAGCGGCATCGCGACATTGAGTGACGACGTCACGTGGCCATCGGGCCGCTCGTGTTTGACGATGCGATCATTCACCGGCTTTCCGGTCAGAGATTGTCGTGTTCTGCCACGCGAAAGGAGCAGGCGCGCTCCGCCTCGAAGGAGTCAACGTCGGTGCGCCCGATCACCTGCTCCATGCGACATCCCAAGGATTGCGCCAGCGAATCGCTCACCCATACAAAGATGCAAATCAACTTACCCCTTTCGGCATCTATCGTCATCTATCGCCCCCAAGCGGAAGTTTTTGGCGGTAGTTCTGACGGTAAGTTAGGCGTACCCTGACAAAAAAGTCTATTAGTGTCAGGTGCTTATGAGTGCCCGAGACAATTGAGTGGGAGTGACCGGACCAAGGCGCTTCTCTAGTTTGGCACGGTCGGCAGAGATGGGGAACCCAGGGTTTGTGGGCAAAACTGGCAAAAGACGGCCGTCGCGATGACCTCCTCGAGCGGCCCGGCGTTCTTGCCGGTGGCGGTTACGGCGCCGGGACGCACTGCGCCGTTGGAGCGCCCGATCCGCGTGCAGGTGCGCAGGAGGGGTGTTCGGGTCACGATCGAGTGGCCGACCATGGCGGCGGATCATTGCGCCGCATGGCTCAAGGAGATGCTGGGTTGATCCGGATCGATGAGGTATGGATGGCGGTGGAACCGCTGGACATGCGAGCCGGGACGGACACGGCGCTGGCGCGGGTCGTGAGTGTGTTCGGTTATGCACGTGC